>Ga0265327_10004193_pt1 | contig 12980 bp, 13 predicted proteins | sample 41621metaG_FD_202089 | JGI IMG/M metagenome (GOLD analysis project Ga0265327, IMG submission 202089) | Rhizosphere microbial communities from Carex aquatilis grown in University of Washington, Seatle, WA, United States - 4-16-21 metaG | ecosystem: Host-associated > Plants > Roots > Rhizosphere...
ATTGCCGCCAATCGTTAACCCAAGCAAAACCGCTTGGCCGGAGCCGCCTTAATCCTGGAGCTTAATCGTTTTCAGGTAAAAGCCGATAGCCCGCCTGATATGCTCACTTACCGTCCCTTCAAGCCCTCTTAATTCCTGAAGCATACTCGGAGGAAGCGCTAATTGATAATAAACCATAGATGGCGCTTTTTGCTTGCCCCGCCCTTTCCTTTTCTTAGGCTCAAGCTCAGATTCTTTATTATCCACAGCATTTGCACCCTCCACCGCCTGAACAGGTTTATTGTCCACAGGATTTAATACGCCAACGCCCTGAACGGGTTTATTGTCCACAGGATTTGCTCCAACGGCCACTTGAACGGCTTTATTATCCACAGGATTTACCTCCCACTCTCCTTGAACGGCTTTATTGTCCATACGATTTGCTACGGCATCCGGCACGGTATACATATCGATAATGTCATCAATGCCCAAATCGGAAAAATCATCAACATATTTAACAAGTTGTAAAAAAGAAACCCGGCATTTCATAGCCGTATCGGTAGCCTTTAAGAGGGTCGGCCGGGATTCATGTAAAAAACTCAAAAAAGAGCCCTATCATTCTAAATTAGAAGGCGAATTCAGATTATTGATAGTTTCTTTTGCCGGGTTCTGAGGCGGTGAAAGCAATTGTAGAATTTGTTCGTGAGTAGCGATAACAGCCTTTGTAGCCATTAGTTCAGCTTCAAGTCGCTGAACTTCCGCAGTTGCTTCCTGTAACTTTTCGCCGTTATATTTATTGTCGTTAATCAGTTCAACTTCTCGCTCACGGGTTTTAACCAGTTGTGACAATAATTGTTGATTCTTCAGTTCGGCAACGCCTAATTGTTCTTTTGCAGTGTTCAATGACCGAATTTCTTGCTCTACACGATGAATTTCGCTTCGAGTATGCTTCAGTTCGCCGGCTAATCCGGCGTTGTGTTTATTGCTAATAATCAGTTCTTGCTGTTTGGTATTTACCGTATTCTGGGCTGCACGTAATTCGTTTTGCAGGAACTGGATCTGCTGTTCGAACTGCCGATGATCTTGCTCACGCTGTTCTTTCGCTGCCGTACGAAAATGCTCCAAGGCTTCCCTGGCATGTTGATGTTTTTCCTCCAGAGACTGTCGGTGCCCTTCTTCCCGGGTCTGTTGAGCTTCCATGTCGTGAATACGTTGAATCAGCTGGGCACTAGAGACCCTCTCTGTCTGGAGCTGGACTTGAGTCTCTGCATGAGCAGTCTTTTCTGCCGCGAACTCAAGGGTTAATTGCTCTGCCTGCCCTCGGAACGACGCAATTTCGCTCCTCAATGTAGAAATTATGTTATTCAACTCGGCAATCTCTGCTTTGTGCTTATCTGTTAGCACCGCTATTTGCTGATCGGCTTCCTGGTGTAATTGATCGGCCAGCCGGGTCGATAGATCCAATATAGCCTCGCTGGCAACAACTTTCGTTCCGGCATGACCATTTTCTTCCTCAATCTCTTTGAGATAGCGCTGAATGGTCGTTTTTGAACCCGTGTTTCCAAGCTCAGCCCGGATCGCATCGATTGATGGACGCCGCCCTATTGCGAGTAGATTGTTTCGCGCTCTTACCACCTCGGTTTTGTAGATACCCGCTCTAGCCATGATGTCCTCCTCGAATTTCATACCGTATTACGTAATACGATATTACATACTATTTTTGTTGAGTTCAATGGCTAAAAAATCTAATTTATAACATTGGATAATGGTTGATTATCAAATGTTATGCCTGGGAGCACATGCAAACGATGGGTAACGCAGTTAATCACCCTGTACGACCTTGCCAGGTCGGCTCACGTTTGAAACCAATCAGGCTCACATTCATTGCAAATTAAATAATTGCGAAATTGCACATGACTTGCACACCCATAGTCGCGTGAGATGCACTGCGATGACTTTACATACCGCACACCAATTACATCGAACCCCATGGCAATCAAGACATTTTGTTATATATTTGGTTATATAGTTAATTGTTGTTTGTTTTCTCGTATGCTAGTCTATAAATGAATTGAGTCAGCTCAGAGAGGCCCTGTGATAACAGCGTTGCATTTCAAAAGAAATCGTCCTTACCTGCACACGTTGGTGTTCGTGTTGCTGGTGAGCTGGATTTCTTTGACCATTTCGGCAACCTGTACTATGCCTATGCCTTCAGTAGTGACGACAATGCCTGAGCACATGCCGGGATGTTCGGAATCCGACGTGGCTGGACATTCACCTTATCAAGATCATGCTTCCAAGGCGATGCAGAATTGTTCATTAAAGCCTTGCCTTGACTCGCAAACTCATTCGTTCCCCGATTTTCATCGTCTGGCTAAACCGGATTTGCCGGTTTTTATTCTTAGCCTCATTGGGACGTTTTTTTGCTTATTTCTAAGCTATCCGCCCACGAAAGCCCCTCTTCGTAAAGCCGACCCGCCGCTCGGGCGACGGATTCTGCTCATCTATCGGTTCTGCACCCTGCTGAATTAGCCACCTCTCGAAATCGAACCCTGCCACACCCTTAAAACGGGTATGGCCTACTGTAGCTTCGCGTTTGCGGAGTTTGTTTGTTCCGATTTGAGAGGAAAACTCCATGTTTTTCGTTATTTGTCAGTCACCGCTACGCCGCGTTAATCCGGCGTGGGCGGCGGTGACTTTTGGGCTGGCGCTGTTTACGCCCGGCCTGGTTTTTCATATTTCAACCAGCACAGTCCGTATGAGTTGGGTTGAGGCATTAGCCGAATCCCGCCTCAGTCACACGGATGAATCTATCCTGACACTCGACTTGGCGATCAAACATGCCTTGGCAGGTAACCCCGGCTTGGTGGAAATCAAGGCTCGTGCCGAGGCGATGGCCGCAATCCCTCCGCAAGCAGGATCTTTGCCGGACCCCACAGTGAACTTCGATATGCTGAATGTACCGACACGCAGTTTCGATTTACGTCAGGAAGACATGACCATGATGGGAATGGGTGTTAGCCAAGCGATTCCCTTTCCCGGCAAGCTGGCTCTGAGGGAAAAAATTGCCGAACAGGAAGCGCTGGCCGCCGCCGATTCGGTTGATGAAGCACGTTTACGCTTGGTGCGGGAGGTAAAACAGAGTTGGTGGCAATTATTTTATTACGAGCGGGCTTTGAACCTGCTGGACGAGACAGAACACGTCTTCCAACAACTGATCGACATTACCCAAGCCAAATATACAGTGGGCAAAGGGACACAGCAGGATGTACTGCTGACCCAACTTGAACTATCCAAACTCAAGGACGAAAAACTGAACCTGATCAGTATGCGTCACGCTCTGAGTGCCCGGTTTAATGCGTTACTGGATCGCGTACCGGAAAAGTCGGTACAGATTCCGGCCGAGGCTGAATTCAAGTTGCCGGTGATTGTGGAGTCGACTTTGCAGGACAAGGTGCTGCAAAGTCGACCTTTATTCTCCCAACACCGCAAGATGCTCGATGCGGCGTTAGCCAAAGTCGATCTGGCAAAACAGGATTTCTACCCTGACTTTACCATTGGCGCAGGCTATGCGTTCAGGCAGAACACACCGACAGGGCAGCTGCGTAGCGATTTAGCCAGCGTCCAATTGAGCATGAATGTCCCGATTTACGCAGACCGCAAGCAAGCCAAGGCGGTTGATCAGCGCCAGAGTGAATTGTTGCAGGAGCAGTACGCCCTACAGGATGAGCATCATAAAATTCGGGCCGAAATAGCGGCCAAAGCTGCCGAGTATCAACATGCCAAGGAAAAGCTGTTGCTGCTCGAACATGAAATCATCCCACAGGCTCAGCAAACGGTTAATTCTCTATTGGCTGGCTATCAGGTGAGTCAGACGAATTTTACTGATCTACTGCGCACACAACTGAGCCTTTTTCAATATCAGACGCAGTATTGGCAGGCCTTGGTTAGCACTCAGGAAATCTTGGCCGAACTATCCGCTGAAGTGGGCGAGGAGTTGAGCCATGACTAGATATGTCCGATTAATATTGATTTTGATACTGGGCGTGAGTCTGGGATTCTGGGTAGGCCGTCTGGAAGTACCGCAAAAACCGGAAGCTACCTCAGTCAGCGAAAAAAAACCGCTATATTACCGTCACCCGATGAATCCCCAAGTCACCTCGATTACCCCCATCAAAGATGAAATGGGTATGGACTATGTGCCGGTTTATGCAGAACAACCAACTTCAACTGTATCGGTGCCGGAGTCAGGAAATATTCTGTATTATCGGCATCCGATGGGGGCTGCGGACACTTCGCCAGTGCCGAAAAAGGATGAAATGGGCATGGACTATCTCCCGGTCTATGAAAAAGAACTGGCGAACGCCGGGCAAATTCAGATCAGCCCGGAAAAAATCCAAAAACTGGGCGTTAGCACAGAAGCCATAGCAAAACGCATACTGACTCGCAGCATTCGTGCGCTGGGTAGTATTCAGATCGACGAACGGCGCATTCATGCCGTGACACCCAAGTTTGAAGGCTGGATTTCGCGTTTGTATGTCAATGCAACCGGACAAGCCGTCAAGCGTGGTCAGCCGTTGCTTGAGGTATACAGTCCGGAGCTGATAACGGCTCAACAGGAATATCTGATCGCCCGGCAAGGACAGCAAGCGCTGCAACAGGGTAGCGCCCAAGCGCGCGGCACGGCTGAGCATCTGACCGATAACGCCTTGCAGCGTTTACATTACTTGGACATTGCCCCGGCACAGTTGCAGCGTTTACAAATCCAGGAAAAGCCTGTGGATACACTACCATTGCTGGCACCGGTCAATGGCGTGGTGCTGGAAAAGCCGGCGCAAGAGGGGATGCGCTTCATGCCCGGCGAGCTGTTGTTTCGTATCGCTGATTTGAGCGCAGTGTGGCTGTTGGCGGATGTGTTCGAGCAGGATATAGGCGCAGTCAGATTGAGTCAGGTCGTGCAGGTGCATATTAATGCCTATCCGGATCAGCTGTTTAGCGGCAAGGTCGGGTTCATCTACCCAACGTTGGCAACGGAAACCCGCACCGTCAAAGTGCGTGTCGAGCTGTCCAATGGTAAAGGTTTGCTGAAGCCAGGACTGTATGGCAGCGTGACGCTGGCAGCGCTGGAGGATAAGGACGCGCGATTGGCGGTTCCCGATTCGGCAGTCATTGACGGCGGTGCCCGGCAAGTGGTTTTAGTGCGAAAAGCCGAGGGACGGTTCGACCCGCATGTCGTGAAACTTGGGCGTCAGGCTGACGGATACTGGGAAGTATTGTCGGGACTAGACGCCGGCGATGAGGTTGTGACGCGTGCTAATTTCCTGATCGATGCCGAAAGCAATCTCAAGTCCGCCTTGGATGGCTTTAACAATCAGGGTGCTGAAGCTGGTCAGGCAACGCCTGAAACACAACATGGAGGCCATTAATGATGTTGAATCATGTTATTGCTTGGTCATTACGCAACGTGTTTCTGGTGCTACTGGCAACCCTGAGTATCATAATTGGCGGGGTTTATGCGTTGTCGCTTATGCCGTTGGATGCACTGCCCGATTTGTCTGACGCGCAGGTGATTGTTTACACCGAATATCCCGGACAAGCGCCGCAGGTCGTCGAGGATCAAGTCACCTATCCGCTGACGACTGCCATGCTGAGCGTGCCGCGCTCGAAAGTCGTACGCGGTTTTTCTTTCTTCGGCGCGTCTTTTGTGTATGTCATCTTTGAGGACGGTACCGATATTTACTGGGCACGTTCACGGGTTTTGGAATATCTCACCACGCTGACCGGAAGCCTGCCGTCCAGCGTCAAGCCAAAATTGGGGCCGGATGCCACCGGGGTCGGCTGGGTTTACCAGTACGCATTGCTGGCAAAAGACTATTCGCTGGCTGAATTGCGCACTCTGCAAGACTGGTTTGTGCGCTACCAATTGACCAAAGCCAAAGGCGTGGCCGAGGTCGCTAGTATCGGCGGTTTTGTGCAGCAGTATCAGGTCACCGTCGACCCGCACAAACTGCAAGCTTACGGCATCTCTTTACGCACTCTCAGCGATACCATCCGTAACAGCAACCGCGATGTTGGGGGGCGGGTTATTGAGCTTGCCGAAACCGAATACATGGTGCGCGGACACGGTTATTTACGCGGTCAGACGGATTTGCAACGGTTGGTGTTGAAAGTCGACAACAGCATTCCTGTATTGGTGCGCGATGTGGCACGCGTGGAGCTGGTTCCCGATGAGCGCCGTGGCATCACCGAATGGAACGGCGAAGGCGAAGTGGTTTCGGGCATTGCGCTGGCACGCTATGGTCAGAATGCACTGGAAGTGATCAGCCATGTGAAAGACCGGTTGCGCGAAATTACTGCCGGTTTACCAACCGGCGTCAGCGTACAAACGGTTTATGACCGCTCCGAGTTGATTCATCGCGCGATTGATAATTTACGCCATACCTTGCTGGAAGAAAGCACCGTGGTCGCCGTGGTCTGCGTACTATTCCTGCTCCACATACGGAGCGCTCTGGTGGCGATTTTGATGCTGCCGGTCGGCGTCCTGATTGCATTTATCGTTATGCAATTACTAGGCATGAATTCCAACATTATGAGTCTCGGGGGAATTGCCATCGCTATCGGTGCGATGGTGGATGCCGCCATCGTCATGATCGAGAACACTCACAAGCATCTGGAACGTGATGCAGGCCGCCTGCCGCGTGCCGAAATTCTGCTCAATGCCTGCAAGGAAGTTGGCCCGCCGTTGTTTTTCAGTCTGCTGATTATCACGGTCTCGTTCCTGCCGGTGTTTGCGCTGGAAGCGCAGGAAGGCCGCCTGTTTCATCCCTTGGCCTATACCAAGACGTTCGCGATGGCGGGTGCGGCACTGCTGTCGGTGACGCTGGTTCCGGTATTAATGTCGCTGTTTGTGCGCGGGAAAATCCTGCCGGAGCAACGTAATCCGATCAACCGGGTTTTGATCTGGATTTATCGCCCGGTCATCGCCGGGGTTATGCGCTACAAAAAGCTGACGCTCGCTTTCGCGCTGCTGATGCTGGCAGCAAGCTGGTATCCGGCCTCGCGTCTGGGCGGTGAATTCATGCCGACTCTGAATGAAGGCACGTTGTTATTCATGCCGCTAACCTTACCGGGTTTGCCACCGACTAAAGCAGCCGAATTGCTGCAAACCCAGGACCGTATCATCAAGCGTTTTCCCGAGGTCGAGTCGGTGTTCGGTAAAGCCGGACGCGCGCTAACCGCCACCGACCCGGCACCACTGGAAATGTCCGAAACCCTGATCAACCTGAAGCCCGAATCCGCGTGGCGATCCGGTATGACGATCGATAAACTGGTTGCCGAAATGGATCAGGCGCTGCAAATCCCCGGTGTCAGCAACTCCTGGACGATGCCGATCAAAAACCGCATTGACATGCTGGCGACCGGCATCCGCACACCTATCGGCATTAAGCTGTTCGGCAAGGATTTGGCGGAAATGGAACATCTGGCGCAGCAGATCGAACAGGCTGTCAAAAACGTCACCGGCACTACCAGCGCCTATGCCGAACGCATCACCGGTGGCTTTTATCTGAACATCACCCCGGACTACGAAGCTCTGGCACGCTATGGACTTTTGATCGGCGATGTACAGGACATCATTGCCACCGCCATCGGCGGCGAGACCGTGACCACGATACTGGAAGGACGCGAACGTTTTGCCGTCATCGTCCGTTACCCGCGCGAACTGCGCGACAACCCGCAAGCTATCGCGGCACATGTTCTTGTTCCGACACCCGGCGGGGCGATGGTTCCACTCGGGCAGTTGGCGCATCTGAGCCTGGACAAAGGCCCTCCGGGTATACGTACCGAGAACGCCTTGTTGTCCGCTTATATCTATGTCGACATGCGTGGCCGCGACATCGATAGTTATGTGCGGGATGCCAAACAGGCGGTGCAGCAAGCGGTCAAGTTTCCTGCTGGCTACTACATCGCTTGGAGCGGTCAATTCGAGTACATGGAACGGGCTAGACAGCGTTTGCAACTGGTTGTACCGCTAACGCTGTGTATTATTTTCGTTTTGCTTTATCTCAACTTCGGGCGTCTGACCGAGACATTCATCGTCATGCTGTCGGTGCCGTTCGCTCTAATCGGCGGCATCTGGCTATTATGGTTTCTGGATTACAACGTCAGCGTGGCAGTCGGCGTCGGCTTTATCGCCCTGGCGGGTGTTGCCGCAGAAACCGGCGTAGTGATGCTGATTTATCTGGATCATGCTTATCTTGAAAAACAACGGCAATGCCTGGAAGAAAAACGGGCTTTCACCGAGACCGATCTTTACAGCGCATTGATGACTGGAGCGGCGGAACGTCTGCGTCCAAAAATAATGACCGTTACCGCGATCATGGCGGGACTCTTACCTATCCTGTGGAGTACCGGTACCGGCTCGGAAGTCATGCGCCGTATCGCGGCACCGATGGTGGGCGGCATGGTGTCGTCAACGGTGTTGACGTTGATCGTCATTCCGGCACTTTACGCCCTATGTAAACAATATTCCATTAACAAACAATTCCAATAACCATATAAGGAGGTAAATCTGAACTATACATTAACAAAATGAAAAATAACTTTATTTTAACTATTAAATAAATCTGGAGAAAACCCATGAAAACTAAATTACTGATTACCCTGTTTTTGGCGCTTGGTTTACTGTCTGCCTGTAGCGAAATGAACCCGCATCCGATGGATATGAGCCAAGCTGTGCAAAATGCGACATCCAAAGCCGATCATGAGGCGCTGGCGAAACACTATGAGGAAGCAGCCAATGAAATGCAGGTTAAGGTTGATGAACACAAAAAACTTCTTAGCCAATATGAGTCAAAAAGCTATCTCTACGGTAGACAGGCGGAAGATTTAAAAGCGCATTGTCTAAAGCTGATTGATGTGTATGAAAAAGCCGTCAAGGAAAACCTGGAAATGGCGAAGATGCATCGCCAGATGTAATACTCCACTACGTACCAGCATAGCCAGTGAGTTTTCCACTCTCTGGCTATGCTGGTACGATCTTTTGCGTCGTTACGATCGTCAGGTTAGCTTCGCAATTAATTTACCAATGGATAAAGCTTAGCTGTTTCGTAAGCTATCCTCTTTAAATAGGGATAGCCGCAGAATTCGGAAAAAATAGTACGCTAAGACTTTTCATTGGTGCGTAGTGGCTGGAATTGTCCGTCATCAACCTTCCGGTTCTGCCGCCAGCGCAATCTCCGGTCAAGTTGATATGTTCCCAACCCAAAGGCTATAAGTATTGCAGTAGCGTAGTGTCGATGGGCTTGCCCATCTCACGCAGTTTCTGGATAGCTCTTTCCAGATAGACTATGTTCCACAAAACGATGGCCGCAGTAACCAGATTAAGGCCGCTGGCACGATAGCGCTGCTGCTCGAAACTTCGGTCGGTCCATTCGGCCCTATCTCCAACAACAGATAAAAACCGAGTACGGAAGGCGGCAGGACTAATGGCAAGGCCACTACTGCGCCTATTGGTCCTTCTCACCAAGCTTTGCTTCGCACTAACCACCAGGCAATGGGTCAGACATACGGCTTGAAGATCGCTATCAGTCAAAATCGTGGAGTTTGTTTCCTTTAATGTGCATGCTGGAACGTCTTTACGGCGTAAATCAGTAAGATTAAGCCAAGTAGGGTCATCAGCAGATTGGTCGGTATAAGTCCCAACAACAAACCGCCTACTGCCGCGCCCAGGATTGACCCCGCCACCATCCAACGAAACAAACATTGTTCATGCCGTAGTACGGCGAAGGCATCCGAGCGTGTATAACGGGCGAAACCGACAATCATTGTTGGTAGGCTCACCGTCAAAGATAGACTGCCAGCCAACTTGATGTCCAAACCGTAGAGCAGCACGATAGTGGGAATCAACAATTCGCCGCCGGCAACACCCAACAGTGCGGCTACTACGCCTATACCGAAACCGGCAATCAGGCCTACTACCAGTCGTAGCGGCCCGGCCTCAAAAAGTGCGGTAACGCCATTATGTAAATCAAACCAGGCTTCTGACAACATGACTAATGATAGTCCCGCCAATAAGATCATGATGATGCGGTTGAGCCAAACCCGCGACATGGTCATAGCGTGACCAGCCGCCCACCATGCGCCGATAAGACTGCCCGCAAGCAGATTCAAGGTGACATCGACATGTGCCAGTTGTTGATCGAATGGAATTTGCTTCGCTCGGAAAACCAGCGCAGCGCTGACGACCACCAGACTCATGGCTTTGTTTAGGATAATAGCTTCCAAGGTAGGCAGCTTGAACATCCCTACCAGCACCGGTAGACGGAATTCCGCACCGCCTAAACCGATTAAGCCGCCTAAAGTGCCAATCAGCGATCCGGCAATAAAACTTTGACCACTACGGAGATGTGAACTCATACCTATCAGCGCCCTTTGTCGGCCACTTCGCCGGGCGGTACAAAACCATATTTAGTCATAACGAGGCGAACAGGACTACTCAACATGTAGTTGGCAAATCGTTTGGCGAGATTCATTAATAGATTCCTTATCGTTGTGAAAATAAGTGCGCCTAAAATAGCGTCCTAATCAAGCATTGTTTGGCACTGCTTCGTAATATACTTAAGTGCATATCGAAAATATACAAAGCAATATTTACGCCATAATTAAAATTAAAAAGACGCTAGGCAGCTAACGCAATAAACACTCATACCTGCATGGTATTTGGCATTAATGCGCTATTTTAGACGGATAAAGCGGGAGATTTGTTGGCAATGAGAGAGCGTTTTATCTCGACATTTTCCTTACGATTGTTGCGAATGTGACAATCGTAAAAAGTGATATAGAAAAAACAAGATCGAAATCCTCCGCTAAAAATTCCTTCAAAAAAGTCTTAGCGTACTATTTTTTCCGAATTCTGCGGCTACCCTATAAGAGGTCAACCTGATGAATGGGTGGTCTTTGCTGAAGCGGAGATATTTTTTATTTTCATATTTCAATAATTGTTGTATTATTGATTTATGGATAAGCAATTAGCAACAACGATATTTGAATCACTGGCCTCCGGCATTCGTCTGGATATTTTTCGACTGCTGGTGAAACATGCACCCACGGGGTTGGTCGCCGGTGAAATCGCTACGTTATTGGTTTTGCCGTCAACCAATCTGTCGTTTCATCTCAAAGCCATGACCCACGCCGGCTTGGTGAACGTGACCCAAGAAGGACGCTACCAGCGTTATCGAGCCAATCTCACCGTCATGCAAGCACTGATTGATTATCTGACGGCTGAATGCTGTACAGGTAACCCAGGGCACTGTTTTGATGCCGATAAGGCAACATCCTGCTGCGATACCAACTAATTTTTTCTTTGACTCGGAGACCATTGATTATGAATGTTCTGTTTCTTTGCACCGGTAATTCAGCGCGAAGCATCATGGCTGAAGGCTTGCTGAATAAATATGGGAATGGCCGGTTTCAGGCTTTTAGCGCCGGTAGTTTTCCTACTGGTCAGGTTAACCCGCTTGCCCTTGAGCGATTGGAGCTGGAAGGTATTTCATTGCCCCATGCACGCAGCAAAAGCTGGGATGAGTTTGCTAAACCTGATGCCCCAGCCCTCGATTTTGTGATCACGGTTTGCGATAACGCCGCCAATGAAGTTTGTCCCGTTTGGCCTGGACAACCTATTACTGCTCATTGGGGAGTGTTTGATCCCGCAGCAGCGGAAGAAAATGAAAAGCATATTGCTTTCGCTAAAGCGTTTGCCATCCTTGAACGCCGAATCGCTTTGTTCACCAGTATTCCCATAGCGAGCCTTGAACAAATAGCACTCGAACGACAAATCCGCGATATTGGAAATATGAGTGAATCCTAAAATGGTTTTACTCCTTTTTTAAAGCATCTAACATTTTTCACACACTTAAAATTTACTAGCCATCATGAACGTCCTATTTCTCTGTACTGGCAATTCTTGCCGCTCCCTGATGGGCGAAGCCATTTTCAATCATCTTGCTCCAGACGGTTGGCATGCACTTAGTGCCGGTAGCAATCCGCTAGGTAAATTAAACAGTCGAGCAGTGGCCTTGCTTGAGGAAAAAGGCATATCTACTGAGTGCTATTACAGCAAATCCTGGAATGATTTGCCCTTGACACCGGATATTGTTATTAGTGTTTGCGGCAATGCCGCCAACGAAACCTGTCCAGCTTACTTGGGTCCCGTTTTACGCAGTCATTGGGGTGTAGAAGACCCAGCCCATGCTGAGGGTAGCGAAGAGGAAATTAAAGCAGCGTTTATAGTCGCCTATCGCATCCTTCGTTACCGTATTGAACAATTCCTGGCGTTACCGCTCGATGAATTGCAGCATGACCGTGATCGCTTGAAAGCAGAGCTCGATCGCATCGGCAATTTGTTACCGTAAATTTACTTTTAGGAGAACTTTCATGACCACCATACAAATATATGATCCCGCTCTGTGTTGCAGTACCGGTGTCTGCGGCGTCGATGTCGATCAAGAACTGGTCGGCTTTTCCGCTGATGTTGACTGGGCTAAACAAAATGGCGCAAAAATAGAGCGTTTTAATTTGGCTCAGCAACCGATGGCCTTTGCCGAAAACACACTTGTTAAAACCTATTTGGAACGTTCCGGTGCTGACGCGTTACCGTTGATTTTAGTGGATGGCGAAGTGGCTTTGGCCGGTCGTTATCCCAATCGTACTGAATTAGCTCGCTGGGCGGCAATCACCTTGGTGGAAGACAAAGCCCAGTCCGGCTGTTGCAGCGGCACCAGTTGCTGTTAAATTATTTTGGGTAGCCGTTATGAATGACTGCAAGTTTCTCGACCAGCCGCCACGATTCCTGTTTTTTACCGGTAAGGGCGGCGTGGGGAAAACTTCAATCGCTTGTGCCACGGCCATACAGCTTGCGGATGCCGGGCATCAGGTGCTGCTGGTGAGTACCGACCCGGCGTCGAACGTTGGTCAGGTGTTTGGCATAACCATCGGCAACCATA
>Ga0265327_10004194_pt1 | contig 12978 bp, 11 predicted proteins | sample 41621metaG_FD_202089 | JGI IMG/M metagenome (GOLD analysis project Ga0265327, IMG submission 202089) | Rhizosphere microbial communities from Carex aquatilis grown in University of Washington, Seatle, WA, United States - 4-16-21 metaG | ecosystem: Host-associated > Plants > Roots > Rhizosphere...
GCTCGGGATCGCGTTTGATGAGATTGTCCAACAAAACGATCTCCTTCGCGAAAAGCCAATCGGTCGTATCACCCTTCGGTTTGGGTTGCTTCACGATCTCCAGGCTTTTCGCCAAATGTTCCGGCGAGGGCACGCGGCGTTTGATCCGCCAGACCCTGTCGCGGCTATCCAGGCCGATGTCGCCGCTTTTGGTCATCATCAGCATCGTCTTCACTGCTTCCGCTCCCACCCGACCTCCCACGCGCTGCGACCATTCCTCCGCCCCGGGGCGCTGGAAGGGGTTCTTGTTGTCCACCTGCGTGATATCGCCGCAGGCGCCTTGGAGGAAAACTACCGTGGCGTGGCTCTGGAAGGAACCTTGGATGACCTGCTCAAGATACTGAATCCAGTTCGCCGAAATACCGCCGGGGCTCGTGGTGGCATGACAGGCGAAATTCACGATCACACCAAGCAGCGCGCCATTCAAATCCCACGCCGCCACCACGCCCACCTGCGGATCGATGGGACCCGCATAATCGAGCATGTCTGGATTGTTGACGCCGGGATGCGTGTAGGTCAGCCCGTCCTTCATCCGATGGCGGCGATTGAAGGAAACCTTGTCCTCATGCCCGCTGCCGAAGCCCAACAACGCAGGCGCCTTGTTCTTGTCCGCCCACACCACCGCATCCACGATTGCCTTGTGCACCGTCAAAAGATAGCCGGCATTCGCGCACGAGGTCTCTTCATAGGCCAGTTTCTTCACCAACTCGTCCCCACTGTCGAATTCCCCAGGCTGGATCATGCCGATGGGACCCGAGGAATGCGAATGCGACGCGCTGATCATCACGCAATCGCCGGGGATGCCGCAAGCTTTTGCGATGTCTTCCCGTGCCGCGAGCACCAGAGTCCGAGGGATCATCAGCGCATCCAGCCCCACGAGGGCCACGCGCTTCCTCCCATCATCAAAGACCGCGGCGCGTACCTTGCACGGATCGTGAAACTTCTGGTGAAACGATTTCCCGTAGCCGCCCGGCTGCTCCATCCCGATCGCAGGTGTGATGTCGCGTTCCGCAAAGCCGGCTTTGATGCGCGAAGTTGGCGGTGGCGGCGTCACCGCCTCTAAACTCAGTGGCAAAAGGGCGAGGGTGAATCCAGCCAGGAGAGGAAGCATGCGCGTGTGCATGTTTATAAGATCGAAGCAATGGGCGCGATTTGGTCAAAAATATGGTTCTCCACCCCACACTTGAGTTGCAGCGCAGCCCGTGTGAAGGTCAGCCCATGTCTCCCGCTTTCTACCATATCGCTCACCTCGTCGGCATCATGTTCCTGTTCGCAGGATTCGGAGGCCTCGTCTCCGCGGAAGGGAACCGCGGCAAGGCCATGATGAATCATGGCATCGGCCTGCTGATTCTGCTCGTCTCCGGCTTTGGCCTCATCGCAAAGATGGGCTTCCCCTACACCGCGCACTGGGTCATCGGCATGTTCGTGATCTGGCTGATCCTTGGCGCGCTGCCCGTGCTCGCGAAGCGCCGCGTGTTCAGTCCCTGCGTCGTCGTGACCATCGCGATCCTCCTGGGTGCCGTGGCGGCATGGCTGGGCTACCTCAAGCCTGCTCTCTAATTTCGCTGCCTCGCAGCGCGAAGCTCTCGCAGTCCGGCCAAGAGCTCCTCGGAAAACGGCCCCGGACTTGCTTGCAGAAAACGCCATGAGCCAAGGCGAAGCAAAATCCTCCCTGCCTCAGGTGGTGATCGTGGGTGCGGGCTTTGGAGGCTTGGCCGCCGCCAAGGCGCTGGGAGGCAAACCGGTGCAGGTCACGGTTCTGGACAAGGAAAACCATCACCTTTTCCAGCCACTGCTCTACCAGATCGCCACCGCGGGACTTTCCCCGGCGAACATCGCCCAGCCGGTGCGCAGCATCCTGCGGTACCAGAAAAATATTGAGGTACTCATGGCTGAGGTCACGGGGTTTGATGTTGAGAAGAAACTCGTGCTGGCCGGACCACGCACTTTCCCCTACGACCATCTCATTGTCGCCACCGGCGCCCGGCACTCCTACTTCGGCCACCCGGAATGGGAACAGAACGCTCCCGGCCTCAAGACCCTCGATGATGCCCTGGAAATCCGGCGGCGACTCCTGCTCGCTTTCGAACGCGCCGAAGGCGCCAACACCGCGTTGGAGCGCGAGCGCCAGCTCACCTTCGTCATCGTGGGCGCAGGCCCGACCGGAGTAGAAATGGCGGGTGCCATTTCCGAGATCGCGCGCGAAACCATGTTGCGGGATTTCCGCAATATCGATCCCTCAGAGGCGCGTGTCATGCTGGTGGATGCTGCGGACCGTGTGCTGCCCACCTTTGATCCCAAGCTCTCGGCACAGGCGGAGAGCCAACTGCGCAATCTCAAGGTGGAAGTCCGCCTCGGCGTGAAGGTGCAGGGCGTCAGCCCTGAAGGCGTTGACACCCCCGGCGGCCTGATCCACGCCCGCACCGTCATTTGGGCGGCTGGCAACTCCGCCTCGCCAGTCATCAAAAAATTGCCCGGCGCCTTTGATCGCGCCGGACGCATCCAGATCACTCCGGAACTCAACCTTCCAGACCACCCGGAGATTTACGTGATCGGCGACACCGCGAACTTCACCGGACCCGACGGCAAGCCGCTGCCCGGCGTCTCACCCGTCGCGATGCAGCAGGGCAAGCTCGCCGCAAAAAACGTTCTCGCGCGCATCCAGGGACAGCCTGCCAAGCCCTTCAAATATTGGGACCGCGGCAGCATGGCCACCATCGGCCGCAACCGCGCCGTGGCGGACGTTCATTTCGCCAAATTCGGCGGCATGCTCGCTTGGCTCACATGGGTGTTTGTGCACCTCGTTTTTCTCATGAGTTTCCGCAGCCGCATCGCGGTGTTTTTCACCTGGGTGTACGCTTATTTCACCCGCGACCAGGGAGCGCGGCTCATCACGGGAAAGCATGACGCGAACCAAACGTAAGCCCGTTCGGTGTTCTCGCTTTAGGGGCTGTTGCCCAAAAGGCAGGGACGCAAGACGCGATTTCTCTGTCGGGTAATTGTTCGAGGATTGCCGCAGAGAGGCAAAGGAGCAAAGAGGGCAGAAAATTCTTTTTTTTATCTCTGCGTCCTCTGCCTCGTTGCCCCTTTGCGGCAAATCGTTGCGGATTGGCGCCTTCGTCGATTTGGGCAACAGGCCCCTTGGCGTGTCGATGTTCGAAGTTTCAATGAGACGCTAAAGCGCGAACACCCAACAGGAATCAAATATTCGGCTCGGTTCCCAAGTAAAGGTACTCGCGCAGCGTGTGGTTCATGGCCCTCCGCACGGGAGGAAACGCTCCCGAAAGACGCATGAGCACGTCGTCCAGCGCAAATTCCTCCGCCAGCGCGTGACGACCCGCGGCCTCCAGATGCGTCACCACCATGCCTTCGTAGAATTCCACATCCGGCGCGCCGCGCCGTTCTGCCCGATGATGCAGGAAGGAGGGAAACAGGCAGGTGAGCACCATGAACTGGTTGGCGCATTGCACGTGGATGAAAAACTTCTCATGGCTGCCCGCGGTCTCCAGCGCCTGCAGGTAGTCGATGCTGTAGAGACGGGGCGGCGCCGCCTTCGGCTGGGGCGCGGAGTTGCGGGCAGACATGCCGTGGTCCGCGCAGACCACCGCGATATAGTCCGCCACCTCCATGTCCTCCACGCCGATTTCCTTCAACGTGTGCCGTACCACCACGAAGAAGAAGAGCTCCGGCGAAAGCACCGCCGTACCTCGACCCAGCAGCAGCGTTTGAAACAGCTTCGGGTGATCTGCCACAAACCGGACCACGTCCGGGTCGTCGCACATGGCGGCGAGGCTGTTTTTGTTGCTTTGGTTAAGCCCGAGGCATTCTCCAATAAAATGCCAATCCTCAGGGGTGAAACGGTACCAACATCCAGGGCGGGGTAATTTCATCATAGTAATGATGATGACAGGGATTGAGTAACGATTTTTATTCTAGCATCCGCCGTGCCAGAATTGTCAAGCACCTTGCCGCATTAATCTTCGAAAATCTCCAAAGGGTCCAACTGGGGTCACGCGAAGGCCATTGCCGCCCTTGGCGGAACCGTCTAGCATCCCGCCATGCCTGAAGAAAACAGTGCCTTCTTCACCAACACCACCATGCGCTGGCTGCCCGATCCACGGGTCGCGCCCCTGGTGCCCGCCATTGAAGAGCGTGTGGCCCAGTTCGCCGCCTTCATTCGCGCTTCGAACTTCCGCGAGTTTCTGGACCCGCTCATGCAGCGCCTCATCGTGGACTGCTTCAACGATGCGGGCGCGCACGAAGGCGTCATCTGGATGCTCGATACTGAGCAGAAGCACCTGCACACCGCCCTGCAGCTTGGCAAGGCCTCACGAAACCTGAAGGGCATCCCCTGGCCGGTGGACGCCAATATCTCCGGCATGGTGCTGGCCATGCAGCAGCCTTTCTGCGAAAACAACCTCGCCGCGAACCGCGCCGCCGCCAGCCATCTGGAAGAAAAGATGGGCGTCATCATTTGCAGCCGCATCCTCGTGCCCTTCTTCATCGCGGAGCGCATGCGCGGCGTCGTGGCCTGCTACCGAACCAAGCCTACGCTCGACGCGCCCGATCCCGAGGTTTTCGAAACCGATGCCGTGGAAGAAATGTCCCTGCTGGCGCGGCTTCTCGGCCGCCTGCTCGACCATAAACTGCTTTGCTCCGCCGTGGGCATGGAGTCGGAATGAGCACCACCCCGTCAAAACTCTCGCTGGACTTGGACGATGCTGATCCGGTTAGTTCGCCCAGCCATGAGGAGGTGCCGGCCACGACCATTTCCAAAAACACCTGGATCACGCCAGAACAAGCCGCCGCTGCCATGCGCAAGGGGCGAGGAAAGGGCGTGCGCATCGCCGTGCTGGATTCTGGCGTGGAATGGAATCATCCCGCCCTGCAAGGAATCAAGATCGCCGACGACCTCGTGATCGAAGAAGTGGAAGGCCACCTCCAGCCGAAGGAGGGAAATCGCGAGGACCTCTTCGGCCATGGCACCGCGGTGGCCAGCATCCTGCATGAGATGGCGCCGGAAGCGGAGATCGGCAGCTTTCGCGTGCTCGACTTTCTCAACCAATCCCAGAGCGACATGATCTGCTTCGGCGCGCGGCTCGCCATCGAGCGCGACTACCACATTGTAAACTGTAGCTTCGGCGCGCGGCTGAAATCGCAGATTCTCATGTTCAAGGATTGGGTGGACCGTGCCTATCTCGCCGGCGTGCATCTCGTCAGCGCCTGCAACAACGAAGACTTCCGCAAGGCGGAGTGGCCCGGCGATTTCGGCACCGTCATCACCGTGAACATGCTCGCCACGCAGGAGCGCGAGAGCGTCTTCAAGAACGCCCCCGGCACGCTGGTGGAATTTGCCGCACTGGGTGTGGAAGTGAACGTCCCTTGGAAAGGCGGCATCCATCGCGAGGCCACGGGGAGCAGCTTCGCGGCCCCACGCGTCGCCGGCCTCCTGGCCCGCATTTTGTCCATCTATCCCGGCATCGCGCCCCTGCAGGCGAAGTGCCTTTTGCAGCAGATCGCCAGCGGGTTGCCAACGCGACAGCGGTTGCGGCTTCCGGGATTTGCGTCACAATCCCCGACCGCCTGACAAGAACCCGTAGTGATGCTGCGACCTCCCGGTTCCGGCATCGCATGTCAACTCTCCCACGACCATGTCCGCCATTGCCCAGTCCCAAGCGTCCCTGTCCCTGCTGGTACCCTCCTCCCTCCTGCCAGGAGAAGGCGATGACCTGAACCTCGCCGCATGGACCAGCCCGGCCGCCACCGTCTCGCAGCTTTTCAAGGCGTACCAGAGCCTCGCCCTGCCGCGCGCCGCACGCTTCCAACTTACAGGCCGCGAGGTTTCCTTTAGCGAGGACCTGGAGCGCGACAGCTCGCTGCATCTCATCAAGATTTCCCCGGACATTGAAATCGGCGCTCCGCAGATCGAGCCGCTGTCCGCCATGTCCCATTTCGACTGGGCCGGCGTGCTGCGCGAGATCGGCCATGCCATGCTGGACGAGCATTTCCTGGGCACGCCCGAAGAGCTGGCCCGCGTCTTCACCGAAGGCGTGCGCGAAGTCGCCTCAATCGCCGCCCTCGGTTTCGTCGGTGAACCGGTGCCGCTGCTTTCCATCTCCAAATCGAAGGACAGCATCACCATTGCGTTCCTGGGCATTTGGCTGGCTGATCCGCAGAGCATGGCTGAAGTGCGCCAGTCCCTGCCCGGCCATGCATGGGCGGATGGCGCAGGCTTCGAGCAGGCAGACTGCGCTCTGCTGGACGCTGCGGAAGTAGAAGGCCGCGGCTTGAAGGAGGCGCTCGCCAGCGCCGCCATGTTGGCCATGGTGCTGGGTAGCACCACCCTCTCCGCCTCCGAGCCGCTGGCAGGTTCCACGCGCAGCGGATTTTTTAAAGGCATGCTCGGCGGCGACGACAAGCACGGCGAAAAGCTTCAGGTGAAGACCCAAAAACTCGTGCAGGATACTCCGCGCATTTACCGCGAGATTCTGGACGGCCCGGGCGAACTGAAAGTCATCGTAAACATCGGCAAACAGCGCGCCTACCTCGTGAAGGACGGCCAGATCGCCTTCGACACGCCCATTTCCAGCGCCTCGACCGGCCATACCACCCCGCGCGGCACCTACGCGATTTCCGAGAAGGTGCGCAAGGGCAAGATGTCCACCATCTACAAGTGTCCCCTGCCCGGCTGGATGCGCCTCGGCGAAACTGCGGTGGGTATGCACGAGGGCCAGCTCCCCGGCTACCCTGCCTCCCACGGCTGCATTCGCATGCCGCTCGAGAGCGCCCTCTTCATCTTCGACCAGGTCAAGGTCGGCACGCCCGTGCAGGTGGTGGACTCTTGGTCCCCTGCTCCCCCGGCAGCGGCCAACCAAGGCACGATGGTGGCGGAAGCGCACTAAAGATATCGCCTTCGCGTTGACAACCCATTTCAGGAGATGCCGCCTTCCAACCGCTCAACAAACGTCAGTTTGTTGCCAAACGGATCGATGATCGACATTTCGATGGTTTTCCACTCGGTGGCTGCACATGCCGGCTTGGCAAACTTGTAGTTTTTCTCCGTTAACAACTGGCAAAATTCACGCACGTTGTCCATATCAATGCGCAGTGCAGAACCGGGGCAGCAGTCGCCATGATGGCCGGACAGGTGAACAATGCAGCGACCTCTGGAGACTTGCATGTAGATGGGAAAATCTTCACCAAAGCGGTGCTCCCAATCTTTCGAGAAGCCAAGGAACTCCATGTAAAACTCCGTCGCTTTATCCTCATCGAATATTCTCAAGACCGGGATGGCTATGCCGAACTGCATTGGGAAGCCGGTGAAAATCGGGGGTGAGTGAATGTCCAAGACATCTGACGCCGGAGCACCAGCTACATCATCTCCAGACCCGTCAGCGTTCCCGTGCTCGTTCCGAACTTGTCGGCTTCGATGCCCATGCGTTGCAGCATGCTCACGTAAAGATTGCACAGGGGCGGCGGGTTCTGGGGATCAAAGGCGAGATGCTGGCCGTGCTTGAAGCCGCCACCTGCGAGGAGTACAGGCAGGTTTTTGACGGAATGGCTGCTGCCATCGCCCAAGTTGCTGCCGAGGAAAAGCGTGGTGCGGTCCAGCAGGCTGGAACTGCCCTCGTTCGATTGCTTGAGCTTCGCCATCAGGTCGTGCACCGTCTTCATGGTCTCCACTTCGACGATCTTGAGCTGTGCGAGCTTGTTCGGGTCCTTGCCATGGTGCGACAGGTCGTGATGCCCCAGAGTCACGCCGGGAATCGGCGGAGCGAAGGTTGAGCCGGCCAGCATGATCGTGATGAGCCGGGTCGAATCGGTCTGGAACGCCAAGTGGGCGAGGTCGAAGAGAAGCCGCGTCCGGCCGATGAGATCCGCGGCATTGGGAATGTCCTTCGGCGGCTCGACATTCACTTTGGGCTTCGGCGTCTTGGCCCAGCTTTCATCCGTGACCATCCGCTGCTCCAATTCGCGCACACTGGTGAGGTACTCGTCGAGCTTGCTGCGGTCTTCACTGCCTAAATCGGCCCTCAGTGACTTCGCCTGGTCGCGGACATCATCGAGGATGCTTCGCCCATCTTCGAGACGGCGCATCTGGCCTTGAACTTCATCGGCGCGGCCTTCGAGAAACAGCCGCGCAAAGACTTTGGAAGGCGAGTTGTCCGCCGGAATCAGCGCGCCGGTGCGGGTCCAAGAAAGGCCTCCCGAGCCTTCGCCAGAGAAGGCCAGGCTGGGGAAACGAGTCTGGGTGCCGATGTGATCGGCGGCGAACTGGTCGAGGGAGATCGCGTTGCGGAACCCGGGCCGGCCCGCGCCCGGAACGCCCGTCAGGAAACTGGCCGAGGCCTGATGCGCGAAACCCGAACTCATTCCCGCGTGGGCCAATCCGGAGATGACCGTGAATTCATCACGGAAATCCTTGATCATTTCCAGGTAGGCTGTGAGCTCGAAATCCTTGCCGGTCTTCTCAGGGAAGAAGTTGGCGGGATGCAATCCCAGAGGCGTGCAGATGCAGACCATCCGGCGGGGGGAGGTTTTGGCATCTCCCTTTTGCCTGGCGTATGGCTCGGCGGCAAAAGCATCCAGCCACGGAAGAGCTATGGAGATGCCTGCGGCGCGAAGAAAGGTGCGGCGTGGAATGGTCATGGGAGAGTCCTGGGAACGCCAAGCATCACTTGGTCTGGAACAGCGTGCTCTGCACGATCTCATGAATTAACGATTTAAACCCGTAGTTCTTGTCACGAATGCGCTGGACGATGCTCTCCACCTGCGGCTTGTCCGCCTTCGTTGGGGCCGCTCCGGTCGAGTAGGCCAACAGTTTTTCCGACAAGGAGCGGGCGAGCTGGTCTTTGTCCTCGAGCAACAGCTTCTTGTATTGGTCGATGCCATCAAATCGCCGTCCGTCCGGCAGTACATCGCTCGGATCCACGGCCGGGCCGGGCCAGAAGCGCACCCGTTTTCCGTTCACCTCCCTCGGCTGCCCGTTTCCGATGCTTCGATAGTGATCACGCCAGCCGCCGACCACATCAAAACTTTCAAGGGCGAATCCAGGCGGATCGATCTTGCTGTGGCAACTGGCGCACGTGGCGTTCTGGCGGTGCTTTGCAAGCTGGGCGCGGATTGTCGTCGCGCCGCGAATGTCCGGCTCAATGGCCTCCACATCCGCCGGTGGCTTCGGCGGCGGCGTCCCCAGGATGCGGTCCAGCACCCACGCCCCGCGCAGGACAGGTGAAGTGGTGGTGCCGTTGGCCGTGACCTTCATCACGCTCCCCATTGTCAGGACGCCTCCGCGATGGCTCTCCGGCGGCAGCGCCACCTTGCGCATCTCCGTGCCTTCCACACCTGGGATGCCGTAGTGCTTCGCCAGCCGTGCGTTGAGGAAGGTGAAATCCGAGGCCACGAAGTTCGTCAGGCTCAGGTCATTTTTCAGCACCTCTTCAAAGAACAACGCCGTCTCCTTCACCATCGCTGTCTTGAGGATGTCGTCATAGTCCGGGTAAAGGGTGCGGTCGGGAGAGGTGGCGTCGATGGCACGCAGACTCAGCCATTGGCCGGTGAAGTTTTCGGTGAAGGCCTTTGCCTTGGAATCACGCAACATGCGCTCAACCTGCTCGTGGAGCACACCCGGCTCCCGCAACTGGTGCGCTTCGGCAAGTTTCAGCAGCGGCTCGTCCGGCATCGAACTCCACAGAAAGTAGGAGAGCCGGCTGGCCAGCGCGTAGTCATCGAGTGGCGCTGGCTTGGAGACTGTTGACGAGTCCTTCGCCGCCACAATGCGGTTGGCCGCATCCGTCTTTTCGCGAAGAAACAGAAAATCTGGCGAAACCAAGATGCCTCTCAGCCCGACGCGCACCGCCTGCTCGAAAGAATACTTCTGCTCCAGCTTGGCCTTCACCCGCGCGAGAAACGCCTTGATGTCGCCATCCGTCACCGCGCGCCGAAAGGCCCGCCGCGCGAACTCGCGGAGAATCCGCTCGGCGTCTGCCATGGGCTGCTGCGAGACAACCTCCAGGCGTTTGGAATCGCCGGAGCCTGACACGGCCGCCTGCTTCAAATCCCCAAAAATCCGTTGATGACTGGGCGGTGGCCACGATTCCAGCAGCGGCCCTTCCACATCCACCCATTGGACCACCAGGCCCGGCCCGGTATATTTGTCGGCGCCCACTTTCTCGACCGCTGGCGGCAGCGCGGGCAGCCCATCCGCGATGATGCGAATGCGATTCTCCGGCTCCAGTTGCTCGGTGAATTCAATGACCGTCGGTTTGTCCGCGGGAAACGCGAAGTAGTCGATCAACCGCTCTTCGGTCACCTCTTTCAGCGTGCCCGCCGTCACGTGAAAGTTGACCGGCTTCCCCTCGCTCTGGTAGCCATAGCCCGAAATGCGGAAACGATATTTGCCGCGCACGTGGCTGCGAAAATTCCACATGGTGACGCGGATGTTGGCCGACTCCCACGAAGCGAAGATCGCCACACCGTCATCAAGGTGGCGGTAAACGCTGCCCGTGGGCTTCACGGTCTTCTCGTCCTTGATGTCGAACCTCTTGTTGAGCTGCCACGGCCGCGGCTTGTTGGCGATCGCTTCATCGAGTACGCGGTCCGCGGCATCGAGGTAGTTGTGCATCAGGTAGGATGAGGTGTGCAGCGCATCGGCACTGTTGTCGAACCCGCTCGTCGAGGTGTCCGGAGGCAGCAGGTCGGTCAAATCGACTTCCACGCCCAGCAGATCGCGCACGGTGTTGGCGTATTCCGCCCGGTTCAGGCGCCTCAGGACCACACGGCCCTCGATTGCCCGTCGCGCCGCCACTTGCGCCGTGATCCATTCTGTCAACGCACGCACTTCCTTCTCTGGGGGGCGCGGTTTGGATTTCGGCGGCATCTCGCCAGCCTCGAGTTTCTCCAGCACACTCTCCCATCGTTCACGGCTCACTTTGTCCGCAAAGTCCGCGCCCAGGTCGTCGATGCGCCAGTTCCCCTTCGGTTTCTCGCCGCTGTGACATTTCGTGCAGTGCGCATCGAAGAAAGCCCGATGGGCCTCCGAAAGCTCAGCACGAAGCGTCCCAAGCCAGAGGAGCAGGAGCAGTGACGGCAGATGGCTGCAGTTCATGGATGGCGGGGTGCCGGATTAAACGCCCGCCCAAGGTTGCATCATGCGCGCAAATCATGGATGCCTGTGCAGCTCGATTCCCCTCCGGTGTCAGGAAGCCTTCTTGACCGTGACGGGCTGCGGCCCTTTTGTAGAAGATGTCGGAATCATCCTCTTCCAGCTACGGTAAACCGTCCGCGGAGGGAGAGTCCCCAGCGCGTCCTCCGCGTCGTACCCGCTATCGCGGGAAGAATCCGCGGCGCTTCGAGGAAAAATACAAGGAGCACCAGCCGGAGCGCTATGCCGAGACCGTGGCCAAGGTACGCGCCTCCGGAAAAACACCCGCAGGGCAGCATGTGCCCATCATGCTGTCAGAAATCATGGAAGTCCTTTCTCCACAGCCCGGCGAGCGGGCTGTCGATTGCACCCTCGGCTACGGCGGCCATGCGGAAGCCCTGCTCCGCGCCGTGCAGCCCAAGGGCTGCTTGCTGGGCCTCGATCAGGATTCGATCGAGATCGTCAAAACCGAAGCGCGCCTGCGCACCTTGGGCTTTCCGGAAAAGACACTGCGTATCGAACGCACCAACTTCGCCGCGCTGACCCGCGTCCTCAATGACGTCGGCTGGAAGACCGGCGCGGATGTCATCCTCGCTGATCTCGGCCTCTCTTCCATGCAGATCGACAACCCGGCCCGCGGCTTCACCTTCAAGCAAAACGGCCCGCTCGACATGCGCATGAATCCGCAGCGGCCCGTCTCCGCGCGTGAACTCCTGCAAAAACTCAGCGCGGAAAAGCTCGCCGTGCTTCTCGAAGAAAACGCGGACGAACCCAAAGCCCGCCTCCTGGCCCAAGCACTGGCGGGACAGGATTTCACCGGCACCTTCGCACTCGCCGCCGCGATCAAAAAAGTATTACCCGGCCGCACCAAAGAGGAAGAGGTGGAAAGCACCGTGCGCCGCGTCTTCCAAGCGCTACGCATTGCCGTGAACGATGAGTTCAGCGCGCTCGATACCTTCCTCCGCAACCTGCCCGCCAGCCTTCGTCACGGCGGCCGCGTGGCCACCCTCACCTTCCACTCCGGTGAAGACCGCCGGGTAAAGCGTTCCTTTGAAGAAGCCGCCCGCAACGGTCTCTACTCAAGCATCAGCACCGAAGTGCAGCGCCCTTCCTCCGCCGAACTGCGCGACAATCCCCGGGCCGCTCCCGCGAAGCTGCGCTGGGCGGTGAAAAGCTGAAATGGCACCATTGGCATATTTTCGAATGCTTCATGGGACGATTTGAGGTATCAAGTCTACGTCCGCCAAAAAATTGAGGCGGGCTTGGAAGACCACAAAAGGGCTGTACGCATAGTCACACGGCCATCCGGAAGCAATTCGGTTTGGCGTCGTGAAAATCATCTGGTCCTCGCAGGCCAGGCGAGATCTTCAGGCGATTCGTGAATTCATTTCGCGCGACTCGGAGCATTATGCCCGGCAACAGGTCGCTCGCCTTTTTGAGCGCACAGAGTACATCTCCCACATGCCCACCATGGGACATCGAGTTCACGAGTACCCCGAACTCCCGCTGAGGGAGACTCACCAAGGCACCTATCGGATCATTTATGATTTCGATGACACTGCGCTGCGAGGTGACCATCGTCCAAATGAAACAAATGTTGCGCTGCCGTCGGCTATCCTCACTACGCCACCGTATCCTCTCATGCGCATTCTAATGTCAGCCATTCTCCTCAGCAGCGCGGCCTTATTGGCCCAAGTCCCCAGGTATCCTGAAACAAAAAAAGGAAACGTGGTGGATCACTACCACGGTGTGAAGGTGGCGGACCCGTACCGCTGGCTGGAGGATGACAACAGCGC
>Ga0265327_10004195_pt1 | contig 12977 bp, 10 predicted proteins | sample 41621metaG_FD_202089 | JGI IMG/M metagenome (GOLD analysis project Ga0265327, IMG submission 202089) | Rhizosphere microbial communities from Carex aquatilis grown in University of Washington, Seatle, WA, United States - 4-16-21 metaG | ecosystem: Host-associated > Plants > Roots > Rhizosphere...
CTTCGTTCAACCCATCGTAGTAGCCTCGAATCTTCCCCTGAGCATCCACCAGGACGAACATCGGACTGTGAGTGATCGGGGATGACGTGTCGGTCGCCGAGTCGGCAACGGAGAGTTTGAAACCGTCTTTGGACATCGTCCACAAATCGCCGCGGGACCCCGTCAGGAATTTCCAACGATTGGGGTCGGCGCCGTGCGACTGGGCATAGTCACGCAGTTTCTCGACCGTATCGTTCTCGGGATCCACAGAAAAACTGATCAGTCGAATCCGGTCGTGTTCTGGCCAATGTGCCAACCGCTGTTGCAACTCGGCAAATCTCTCGGTCTGACGCGGACAGGTCGCCCGGCACTTCGTGAACATGAAATTGCCGATCCAGACCTGGCCCTGCAATTCGGCACTGCCAAACGCCGCCCCCGTCTGATCCGTCAGCCGGAATTTCGGCGCGTCATACAGGACTCGTGGAGCCACGAATTCCGTGTTCGCACTTTCGGAACTGGCGTCGGCCTGAGTCGCTTCATTTGTGGAAGTCGACGTTTTGATGGCGGGCGATGGTTTCTGGCGACAGCCCGAGGACACAAGCAGTACTAAGTTCAATGCCAGCAGGACCGTCAATAACTTTCCCGGGAACCGAGCAAAACGAAAAACCATCAATGAAACGTCCTGTTGCAAACGAACAAACGTGGAAAACAACCGAGGACAATGGAGTCCACGTTAGTTCGACTCTCCTGAATTTGCGATGAAAGCGGTTAATCTCGCGTGGCTGAAGATTTACCAGCGTCAGGAGTTCCGGCGGAGTCAAACTGGATTGGCCCGGGAGCCCACAGCCTTCGATCCGATTCCTCATCCGTTCGAGTCCGACTGTTTGTATCGAATGCGTGCAACAAATACCGCGCCAGGTTCTGCTGACACAGTTGTCGATAGCCGACATACGAGGTTGTCAGTCGCGGATTGATTTCCACCAGCACCGGCGGATATGACATCAGGTCGGGGACCACAAGATCGATGCCGACATACCCCTGCAGTCCGGGAATCCACCGGCATGTGGATCGAACGAGTTGCTGAATCTCGATCACGCGGTCCGACGAAATGTCCGCTGGAATCGTCCCTCCCTGGTAACAGAAATTGGCGCCTTGGTTCTGGCAGGCGACCGGCAGGAGATCCACTTCGCCCGAGGGATGGCAGATGCATCCGACCGACATCGCGCGCCCGGGGATCCAGGGTTGAAGGATGGCTCGGTCTGCCGCGCATGCTTTGTGAAACTCAATTCCGATCTTCAACCAGGCATTGGCATCAAGGGTTCGGATGGCGAACGTCAGCCAGGACCCGGCGCCATCCCGAGGCTTGATGACACAGGATTTTCCCGCCCATTCTGACGGAAGCGGATCGTTGAAGTCGATCGCCGTCGTGGGAATGGTCTCAATCCCTTTAGACATCAATAGATCCGACAAACGAAGCTTGTCACCGCAGAGTTCGATGGCGGCAGGAGTGCAATTCAGGGACTTGGCCCCGATTTCCCGTATCCGTCCCACTCGCTCGGCCAGGATTCCATTGGTCTCCGGGGCAATCACCAGTGTCGCGTCGGCCTGGCATGCCAGGCGTTCAAATGCCAGTTTCTCGGTTTGCCGTGTCGAGATCGTTTCCATTTCGATCGGCGGAATCTGGTTTGGGGCGAGCGGCTCGCTCACCCGGGCATCGAGTGTCGTAGTGACACGGTGACCGAATCGGGCGAGATCGCTGACGATGGCTTCCCACATCGCCCTCCCCTCGCGCAGCATGGAATCCGGCAGAGGCGATTCTGCCAGTGCTCCACCTGAAATGTATTCACTCACAAAGACTTGCATCCGCAGTTCACCTTGTCATCGCGATGGTTCCCCCAACTGGTTCCGTGCCCAAAACAGTCGGCTTGAATGGGAGAGTGTGTCAGGACTCAATCGCAAGTCTATGTCGGGAAGGAGTATATCTCCATTGGGAATGTAGCGTCTTGCTGGGAATCGACGCAGGGGCACGAGGCGTTGCGGAAGTTCGAGGCGAGGTCGTGTCAGGTCTTTTTTCCTGTCGGCGATTGCCGGGCGGATCGGGGGATTTCAAGATCCGACCCGGAACATGGATCCGAAAACCGAACTTTGTGCTCGGCTTATGCGTCTTGAAAACAACCGCTCCGGCAATCTCTGCCGGAGCTGCCATTGACGTTTTTTGCCGATTCACGCATAGTCTCGACCCTCCTCAGGTTCCACAAGCCTTTTGACGACACACAGAAACTGCGACCGATGTCCGAGACGCCCGACCGTTTGGAAGCTGCCCGACTGGAAAAACTCGCCAAGATCGAGGCGTTGGGACTTGATCCGTGGGGTCAACGATTTGATGGGCATGTCGCCATCGAAAAAGCCCGCGAACTGTGTCCGGCGGAAGCAGGCGGTGGCGATGGTCCGGTAGTTCGTGTCGCCGGTCGAATTCTGCGCTGGAGCGACAAGGGAAAGCTCCACTTTATTCACATCCAGGACCATACGGGCCGCATCCAGTTGATGCTGTCCAGAAAAGAAGCCTCGGATGAAATGTGGGCGCTGCTCGAATGCCTGGATCTGGGTGACCTGATCGGGGTCGACGGCCGTACACGACTGTCCAACTCCGGGGAAAAGACAATCCTCGTGACCGGGCTGACAATCCTCTGCAAGTCGCTCGCTCAACCCCCCGAAAAGTTCCACAAGATCCAGGACAAGGAAGCCCTGCTGCGGCAGCGCTATGTCGATCTGATTTATTCAGAAGGGGTCCTGGATCGGATGTTCAAGCGACTGCGGATCCTGGATTCGATCCGGCAGACGCTGCGCGAAGAAAGCTTTTTCGAAGTGGAAACGCCCGTGCTGCATGCCATCGCGGGTGGCGCGGCGGCACGTCCCTTCAAGACGCACCACAATGCTCTCGACATCCCCCTGTTCCTGCGAATCGCCCTGGAACTGCACCTGAAGCGGTTGATGGTGGGCGGTATCGAACGCGTGTATGAGATCGGGCGGGTCTTCCGCAACGAAGGGGTCGACAGCACTCACAACCCCGAATTCACCATGATCGAACTCTATCAGGCGTATGGCGACTATCATGCGATGATGGATCTGGCGGAAAAGATCATTTCGAATGCCGCGATTGCCGCCAACGGTTCGGCCATCCTTCCGTGGGGCGACAAGACCGTCAACTTTACTCCGCCGTTCCAGCGCGCCCGCTATGGTGATCTGTTCCGAGACCATGCCGGATGTGACATGCACGATCCCGCTGCGGTTGCCGAGGTCGCCAAGCGACTGCATATCGAAACCGCCGGTCGGCACCCCGATGTGATCGTCAACGATGTGTTCGAAGCGACTGTCGAAGACAAGCTGGCGGGGCCGGTTTTCGTCTATGACTATCCTTCGTCCATGTGTCCGCTGACCAAGCGGAAGCGGTCTGATCCAAGCATTGCCGAGCGGTTTGAACTGTTCGTGGATGGGATGGAACTGGCCAACGCCTACACCGAATTGAACGACCCGCGGTTGCAGGAAGATCTGTTCCGGACTCAACTGGCGGGACTGGCCGAAGAGGATTCGATGGCCAAGATGGATCATGACTTCGTGCGCGCCTTGAAGGTGGGGATGCCACCGGCGGGCGGGATGGGAATCGGTATCGACCGCCTGGTCATGCTGCTGACCAACACCAACAGTATTCGCGATGTGATTTTCTTCCCGTTGCTCAAGCCTGAACAGGGATTGCAGGACTGATTTTCGCGGCGTTGTCGCAAATCAAACAAGCCAAAGGACTGGCTCATGTACAAACTGCTTTTGTGTCAGCGATACCTCCGTTCACGGTATATCGCCCTGGCGAGCATCATCAGCGTGACCTTGGGGGTTGCAACGATGATTGTCGTCAATGCAGTGATGGCTGGATTCAGCAGCGAAATGCGCACTCGAATCCAGGGGATCCTGTCGGACATCATCATCGAAACCCGCAACTATGACGGGGAAGCTGATGCCGAAATGCACAAGCAGATGGTCCACCGACTAATCGGTCCCTACGTTGCCGGAGTGACTTCCACAGTGGAAGTCTATGGGATGCTGAGCTTCCCCTACGGAGGCCAGTTCATTCATCATCCCGTGACGCTGATCGGGATTGATCCCGCCAGCAAATCGGAAGTCGGTCCGTTGATTGATTACCTGCAAAGCTATCACCGGCAGGACAACGGTGGGGAAATCACGGAAGCCGAACGAAGCCGAGATCATCGGCCTGACTGGACGCTGACTCCCGCAGCGATGGAGTATCGCTTGCGGATTGCCGAGCTGGCTCGCGAAAAGGCTCAATTTCTGCAGGAAGTGAAGCAACAGGGACATGGCGACGACGCTGGCCTGGGCGGGGCAGACGGCTCTCCCGCGGCAGGCGGCGCCGAAGTGGCCGCGGGGGTTGATGCGAATGACCCGTTTGGCGGCATGCAGCGGCAGGCGGTCGAACCTGCCGCGGCGGAACCTCAACTGGGCGAACTGCAGACCGGCCGACTGTACATTGGCAGCAACCTGATCAGTTTCCCCCACAAGGATGAAACAACCGGTCAAGTGCGGACGATCTACATGGTCCGTCCCGGCGATGATGTGAAGATCAGTACGGTCTCGGCAGGAACACCTTCGCCCAAGTACTTCGACGCCACGGTTGTTGACGTCTTCAAGAGTGGAATGAGCGAATACGATTCCAACCTGGTCTTCTGCAACCTTGAACACCTGCAGCAGATTCGACAGATGATACGGACCAATCCCGATGGCACGGAATCCCGCGCCATTACTTCGGTTCAGATCAAGTTGAAGGACTACCGGGATTCAGACAAAGTTCTGGATATTCTTCGGAGCGAGTTCCCACCGGATCGTTACACAGTGCGAACGTGGGAACAGAAACAGGGGCCCTTGCTGGCTGCTGTCGATGTCGAATCGTCCATCCTGAACATCCTGCTGTTCCTGATCATCACCGTGGCCGGGTTCGGCATCCTCGCAATCTTCTTCATGATCGTGGTGGAGAAGACGCGCGATATCGGGATCCTGAAAGCCCTGGGGGCCAGCTCGTCAGGCGTCATGTCGATCTTCCTGAGCTACGGCTTGTCGCTGGGGATGGTCGGCAGCGGGGTGGGCGTCATCGCCGGGCTGTTGTTTGTCCGATACATCAATCAGATCGAGAAAGTAATTACCTGGCTGACGGGTCGCAAGGTGTTTGACGAGAAGATTTACTACTTCAAAGAGATCCCGACGCATATCGATCCATTCACCATCTGCTGGGTAGCGCTCGGAGCGATGGCAATCGCCGTCCTTGCCAGTGTGTTGCCAGCCCGTCGCGCCGCCCGACTGCAGCCCGTCAGGGCTCTGCGATACGAATAAGCCCGTTCCCGTTTGTTGAATTCCGGTTCGAACTGTGTCGAGGACTGCTTCTGGAGTGGATGTCATGCCGACGGTCATCAGCAAGTACACTGCCCCTGCCCCCCAGTCCGCCCCCGCCCGGGAGACGATCGCCATGTCCGCCCCGCATATTGCGGCGATTACGGTTGAAAAGGCCTATCGCAAAGGGGATCACCAGGTCCCGGTGCTGCATGGGGTGGATGTCAGTGTTCGCAAGGGGGAGTTCCTGTCGATTGTCGGAACATCTGGATCCGGCAAGAGTACTTTGCTGCACTTGTTGGGATTGCTGGATGGTCCCGACGTCGGTGAAGTGCAACTGGATGGGCAGCGGATCGACGACCTTCCCGCCCGGACCCGGGATGAATTGCGGAACCGCGTCTTCGGATTTGTTTTTCAGTTCTATCACTTGCTGCCAGAACTGAGCCTGATTGAGAACGTCCTGAGTCCCCTGATGATCCGGCATTCGATCTGGGGGTACTGGAAGCGTCGGCGCGAGTATCACGAGCGTGCTCGGGAAATGATTGATCGCGTTGGCCTCGGCCATCGGCTGACTCACAAGCCATCGGAATTGTCCGGGGGCGAGATGCAGCGGGCCGCAATTGCCCGTTCCCTGGTCGCCCATCCCGAGATTCTGCTGGCGGATGAACCGACGGGAAATCTGGACGCCCGGACCGGCCGTGAGATCATCGAACTGCTCAGCAAGTTGAACGAACAGCAGCAGCTGACTATTATTATGGTCACTCATGATCCATCGATTGCCGCCGAGGCACATCGTACGGTGAAGCTTTGCGAAGGCCGGATTGTTCCGTTTTCGGACGCGGCCTGACAAGGAAAAGCGACCTCGCGTCGCCGAGTGACAAACGGGAGCTTTCCTGGCGGGTGCCAGGTGCCGTGCGTCTGTCTTCTGTTGAATCCGTCTCAGGTTACGTCAATCAGGACGGTCGATCGAACAGCGTGGTGGCGTGTTCCTACGACTTTTCAGAAGCCCGGCTTTCGCGAAGGCCGGGCTTCTTTGTCAGGGTCTGTTGAAATGGGCTTGAGAATTCATCTCGGTGGCAAACTGGTTGACGAGGCAGACGCCAGGATCAGCGTGTTCGATCACGGATTGCTGTACGGCGACGGGGTCTTCGAGGGGATTCGTGTCTACAGCGGAAAGGTGTTTCTGCATCAGCAGCACATCGATCGCCTGTATGAAAGCGCCAAGGCGATCCGCCTGGTGATCCCGATCAAGCCTGCCGAGATGATTGCCGCGGTTGAGGAAACCGTCAAAGCAAACAACCTCAGCGATGGATACGTCCGCCTGGTCGTCACGCGCGGTGCGGGAAGCCTGGGCCTGGATATCCGCAAGACCAGCAATCCGCAGGTGATCATCATCGCGGACACCATCAGCCTGTATCCGCCGGAAACCTACACCAAGGGGATGAACCTGGTGACGGCCAGCACGATCCGGAACCATCCGGGTGCGGTCAGCCCGCGAATCAAGTCGTTGAACTACTTGAACAACATCCTGGCACGGATCGAAGGGACTGATGCTGGCATGGTGGAAGCACTGATGCTGAACCATAAGGGTGAAGTGGCCGAATGCACCGGCGACAACATTTTCATCGTCAAGCAGGGTGTGGTTCGGACCCCATCCGCGGACGCCGGGATCCTGGAAGGGATCACGCGCAATGCCGTGCTGGATCTGGCTCGCGAAGGGGGATACCGCGTTGAAGAATGCGCCCTGACCCGTCACGATCTGTATGTGGCGGACGAAATGTTCCTGACGGGGACCGCGGCCGAAGTGGTGGCTGTCGTGTCACTCGACGGACGCACGATTGGGAACGGAGAACCCGGGCCCGTCACGCGCGATTTGCTGGAGCGGTTCCGCAAGCTGACACGCTCGGGCATCTGACGTCAAAGCGGTCCAGTCGGACGACTGACACTTCTGAGAACGCCTGCTTCGGCAGGCGTTTTTTGTTGCGCCGTCAAGATTCAGCGATTGACGTCGGATTTGTTCACATCGCCGATTTCCGCCGCCTTTTCCTCGGGCGCATATCGATTGGCGCCCGCCGTGTCATCCGACATCTGTTGAATCCGGCCCATGCCGAGCACGGTCAACAAAAAGAATAACAGGACGACAACTCCGGCAATCAGAAAGCTGACGCTGCGATCAATACTGGACTTCTTGAGGAAAATTCCTTCATCGGAATCAGCGAGTGGATCGAGCATGTTCGTTGCGACTTTTCTTGGATTCAGCCACTGGTGATGGAACGCTGTGTCGGCGTCGGATTCCCCACTTCAATCTAGCTCACGAATCTGCAATTCCCGGACCATAGGCAATTTTTCAGACAGATGGAGTCCGTTTTTACGTAACCGCTGCCGAAATCGGGTGTTTAAACTGTTCACCAAGAACCGCTATGATGAAGCGGCGATCTTCGATGTTGACTTCTCGCCACGGTTCGGTTGACTTCTTGCATCATTACGCCGAATTGGATCATTCCCAGGATCGGAGCGCCAGCGATGTATTCCTTGGTTCGATTGGCAGTGACGGTGATCGTGACGGTGATCGCGTCCGCCTGGTTGTCGTTCAGTGCCGAGCCTGAGCCTGTCACTTCAAAGTCGACCCTGATCGAGGCGTTGCGAGACTTCAATGCCGTGATTGGCAGTTGGCGAGGGATCGGGCAGGTCAAACGAGGATCTCCGCAGGACGCCTGGCAGGAGAAAGCCGAACTGGTCTGGGAGCTGAAGCCGAAAAGTACAGGAATCCGCTTTCAGATCGAAGACGGGAAGGAATGGAAATCCGCGCTGTTGACCTACGATGAAGCTTCCCGGAATTTCCAATTGACCGCGAAACTCCCCGATGACACCAGTCGGACCTATCAGGGAAAACTGGCCGACAAACGACTGGTGCTGGAAGGGGCCGACGACAAGAAAATCGTGCATCGCCTGACCCTGACGGTGCTGAATGAAAACCGCATGCTGATCCTGTTCGAGAAGCGGCCCGAGCAGCAGTCGTTTTTCACCCGCGTCGGCGAAGTCGGGTACCAGCGACAGGGGACTCGCATCGCCGCGGTTGGCGGAACCGGACCGATTTGTGTCGTCACTGGAGGGGCGGGAACAATTCCCGTCATGTACCAGGGGAAGACGTACTACGTCTGCTGCACAGGCTGTCGAGATGCGTTTAACGACGATCCCGCCGGGATGCTGGCCGCGTACGAGAAGAAGAAGGCCGAATCAAAGTAGATCGGCGGATCCCTGTCGTCGGTGGCGACGGTATTTGATCCGGCTATAATCGGACTCGGCGTCGGCCTGCGCTTCGATGCCGCTTCGACTCACGCCCCATGTTCTTGATTGTGGATTGGAATCTGTTCATGCCTAGTTGTGTGCTTGCCTATTCCGGCGGTCTGGATACTTCGGTCATTCTTGGCTGGTTGCAGGACGAAGGGTACGACGTTCACTGCGTTTACGTCGATCTCGGGCAGCCGTGCGAAGACCGCGAAGCGATCCTGAAAAAGGCTCACACCTGTGGCGCCAAATCGGCCCAGATTATTGATGCCCAGGAAGAACTGTGTCGGGATTTTGCCTTTCCCGTGATGCAGTGGCAGTCACGTTACGAAGGGGTGTACCTGCTGGGGACTTCCATTGCCCGGCCGTTGATTTCGAAGATTTGCCTGCAGGTGGCGCGCGATGTCGGGGCAGACGCGTACGCCCACGGCGCCACGGGGAAGGGAAATGATCAGTGCCGGTTCCAGCTTGCCGCCGAAGCTCTCGAACCCGGCGTGAAGATCATCGCTCCCTGGCGCATTGAACGATACCGGGACAAATTCCCCGGACGGACCGAGATGATCGCCTACTGTGCCGAGAAGAACATTCCGGTGAAGGCCTCGGTCTCCAAACCATACAGTTCCGACGAAAACTGCCTGCATATCAGTTATGAGGCGGGTGTGCTGGAAGATCCGAAGACGACCGGGGTGGAGATTCCGGATTTCGGTATGACGGTCTCTCCACAGCAGGCTCCGGATCAGATTGAGTACGTGACGATCGGCTTCGAAAGTGGCGTCCCCACCACGCTGAACGGAAAAAAGGTCAGCGCCCTGTCGATGGTCCTGGAACTGAACGCGATCGGTGGCCGCAACGGCGTTGGCCGCCTGGACATGATTGAAAACCGGTTCGTGGGGATGAAAAGTCGCGGTGTTTACGAAGCGCCGGGAATGACACTGCTTTACGAAGCCCACCGGTATGTTGAGCAATTGACACTGGACCGGGATCTGTTGCACCTGCGCGATCGGCTGTCGCCGGAAATCGCCGAGATGGTCTATTACGGTTTCTGGTACACCGCCAAAATGGACGCCCTGATGGCATTCAATCGCCAGACTCAGACCGTCGTCACCGGGGAAGTGAAGCTAGGTCTGTACAAAGGGAACATCCAGGTCTGCAGCCGGACGAGCCCGAACAGTTTGTACGACGACAAGATTGCCAGCATGGAAGCGGGTGGATCGTACAACCAGACCGATGCGGAAGGGTTCCTGCGGATCATGGGTCTTCCGAGCCGAGTCCAGGGCCGCGTTCGGCCTCGAAGCTACTGAGAGTGCTCAGATGGATGAAATGCCCCGCGCCCGGTGAATCCAGGTGCGGGGCGGAATGGGAGTGGGGCTGACTTACTTGCCCCCCCACTCAGTTTCCAATCGAGCTTTCAGGAAAGAGCGGTCTTTTCCAAGACCCACAGGATCAGGCCCTTAGCCAGGTGCATTCGGTTCTCTGCCTGCTCGAATGCGATACTTTGAGGGCCGTCGATCACTTCGTCTGTCACTTCCAGGCCGCGTTTGGCGGGCAGGCAGTGCATGAACCGGGCCGACTTCGGCGCCAGTTTCATCAGCTTGGCATTCACCTGGAACGGACCAAAGACCTTGCGCCGTTGCGATTCTTCAGCCTCCTGACCCATGCTGGTCCAGACGTCCGTGTAAACGATTGCCGCATCCTTCAAGGCAACTTTGAAGTCACCAGTTTGAGTGACGATGGCGGTCGGGCACTTCTTTTTCAGCGTTTTCAGGAAGGGCTCGTCGAGTTCATAACCTTCCGGGGCACAGATTGCGATGGAAACCCCACACAAGGCACCTGCAATCGCCAGTGAACTGGCGACGTTGTTACCATCGCCGATGAATGCAATTTTCAGCCCCTGCAGGTCACCAAACGCCTCACGCATTGTGAACAGGTCGGTCAGCGCCTGGCAGGGATGCCGTTCGTCCGACAACCCATTGATCACCGGGACTCCCGAGAATTCGATGAAGTTGTCAATCAGCTTTTGCGAAAACGTCCGCAGGGCGATCACGTCGCTGTAGCCGCCGATGACTCGGGCCACATCCTTCACCGCTTCGCGTCCGCCAATCCCAGCTTCCTGGGCCGTCAGGAAGATGCTGTTCCCCCCCAGTTGCATCATGGCGGCATCAAAGCTCAGCCGTGTGCGGAGCGACGGCTTTTCGAAGACCTGGGTCAAGACATGTCCCTGCAGGACCTGTGGGCGTTCCCCCCTGGCAGACCGGTCTTTCAGCTCCTGAGAAATCGAGAAAATCGACTCGACATCCGCTGGGGTGAGATCCAGCAACGAGTTCAGATGGCGCATGATCTATCCGAATGGCATGAAGAAGACGATGAAAACGAAGAATCAGCAGCGATTCCTGATGAACCGCCGGGCAGAGCGCTGGCCTTCGCGCTGCTCATCGGGATGAGTCGCGAAGGCCCCGCTAGATGGCGGTCTCAAGTCGTGGCGGTTCATTCGTCTACCTTCAATCTTCAACAGTCGTGATGAATAATCATCAACAGTTCAGATGAGATTCATTCGTGGACACACGCGGAAACTCAGGCCTCAGTTGCCATGTCACGCAGGACCGAGGCGATGACGCTGCATCCTTCATCGACCTGCTCGGCTGTGATATTCAGCGGCGGCAACAGGCGGACGACCGTGTCGTGCGTCGCATTGATCAGGATTCCCCGCTCCATGCACTTGGCGACTGCGGGTGTCGCCGGGATCGACAGCTCGACACCGATCATCATCCCGCGAATCCGCAGATCCTTGATGATCGGCAATTCTTCCTTGAGCTTCGAAAAATGCTGTCGGAACCGGTCCGCCATTTTGCGGCAGTTTTCCAGCAATCCTTCTTCCTCAATGGTTCGAATCGTGGCGATTCCCGCGGCCATTGCCAGCGGATTGCCTCCAAATGTGCTGGCGTGCATTCCGGGCCGCAGGCTGGGGGCAATGTGATCCCGACAGACAAACGCGCCGCACGCGACACCCGCCGCCAGTCCCTTGGCCAGGGTCATGATGTCCGGCTGAACGCCCGAATGCTGATAACCAAACCAGTGCCCGGTCCGACCGATCCCGGTCTGCACTTCGTCAAAAATCAGCAGCATTCCGCGTTCGTCGCACAACTGCCTCAGGCCCTTCAGGAAGGATTCGTCGGCAATATTGACGCCCCCCTCACCCTGGACCGGTTCGAGCAGAATCGCACAGGTCTCATCGTCGACCAGTTGTCGGACCGCTTCCAGGTCGTTGTAGGGGGCATAGCGGAAGCCAGGCACCAGCGGGCCAAGGCCCTCGTGATACTTGGGCTGTGCTGTCGCCGTGACGGCGGCAAAGGTTCGGCCGTGAAAACCGTTGGTGAACGAGATGGTGCGAAACTTCTGCGGACCGCAGTGCAGTCGCGCCAGCTTGAGCGCCCCTTCGTTCGCCTCGGCCCCACTGTTCGCGAAAAAAACTTTTCCAAAGCTGCGGGAACAGATCGCTTCGGCAAAATCGCCTTGCGCTTCGGTGTACCAGGTGTTCGGAACATGAATCAGGTGAGCGACCTGTTCCTGGACCGCCTGCACAACTTTGGGCGGGCAATGTCCAAGAATGTTGCAGCCCCAACCCGGGAAGAGGTCAAGATAACGTTTGCCTTCGGCATCCCAGACGGCCGTCCCTTCACCGTGAACGATGCAGACGGGGTAACGCTTGTAGTTCGGAATCACATATTTTCCGAACTGCTCGATGGTTTGCTGGCTGGATCGCGTCGCGGCGGGATGCATGGATGAATGACCCGGGGATGAAGTGTGAATCAGTGACAATATCGTTCAACAGGATCTTCCCGTGGGAAACACCACGGGACGTCGGCGGGGCAACACCCGCTAGAGTACAATTTCCGTTCCAATACCTTCGTTCGAATAGATTTCCAGCAGCACCGAATGGGGGATCCGGGCATCGATAATGTGGACCTTCTGGACACCGGCCTGGAGCGCTTCCAGGGCTGCTTCGACCTTGGGAACCATTCCCGCGTCGATGACCCCCTCGCGAATCAGTTCCCTGCAGCGGGCCGCCGTCAGGTGTGACTGCAGCGTCGAGGGATCTTTCCGATCGAGATAGATTCCCGGGACATCACTCAGGAAAACCAGCTTTTCGGCCTGGATCAAGCGAGCGACGGCGGCCGCGGCGGTGTCGGCGTTGACGTTCAGCTTGGCCCCTTCTTCGTCCAGGGCCACCGACGGCAGCACGGGGATCTCTCCTTCGCGGCAGGTCATCAACAGCAAATCACGATCGATGTCCGTCACTTCTCCGACACGTCCCAGATCAA
>Ga0265327_10004196_pt1 | contig 12972 bp, 10 predicted proteins | sample 41621metaG_FD_202089 | JGI IMG/M metagenome (GOLD analysis project Ga0265327, IMG submission 202089) | Rhizosphere microbial communities from Carex aquatilis grown in University of Washington, Seatle, WA, United States - 4-16-21 metaG | ecosystem: Host-associated > Plants > Roots > Rhizosphere...
GCAGCATGGCATTTTTGACGAGTTGTTCCTGGTGCGCCTGCAACTCGTCAGCCGACAGGACCTCTCTCAATCGAGCTATGAATTGTTCTTCTGAGACAAAGCCCTGATCGAAAACCGGCTTCAGCTGTCGCGAACCAGATCCGGCAGCGCGGTCGCGTCAAGTTTCTTCAATTCGTACGCGGTCAACTTGAACGAGTTTCTGCGATCGAGTGAATCGCGGCGCGCCCAATCGTTCCACTGGCTTAGCTTTTCGGAATCCACGGCAATCCGCCTGGCTGCGGCGGCACGATGCGACCAGAGCAAGAAGGGAACATGGTGGCACGAGACACAATCCCGTTCTGACATCCACGCGACACCCGCTCGCTCAAGAAACGGCAGGCTGCGAGCGACCGATTCCAGCACCGCGGCATCGGTGATGGCGATCTCGGGTGACACCACAGGCGGATCGGCATGGGCGCGCCCTTCGCAAAAGTACACGCCGCCGATTGCCAGTAAAAGACCAAGGATTCGCATCATGGGCCGCCCTCTCTGAAATCGGGACGATGAGGAATTGCTAACGTCCTCGGTTTCCATTTTGAACCCAGGAAAGGACTCCGACAACAGGGCACAACAGCAAGCAGGATCCGCCGAGATATAGTAAACCATCGGCACAAAGCACCGCTTCCAATTCCTCTCGCGCCGCGCCAATTACGAGGCCGAATGCGGCGAGTACGCCAATGCACACGCTTCTCCAGAATTTCGCCGCCAACGTCGCGTTTTTTCGATACGGCGTCAACGCTGTGTCTGAGCCCAGGTCAGCCCAAATCTCGCAAGGTACTTCCGCAGTCGATCGGCATCGTTTGGTTGAGCTTTACTGGCTCGGGATGCTGCGAACAAGGTGCGGCCAGCGGCGGAGAGGGAGTCCGAGTCGCGGCAGATGCGGACCACCTCCGCCAGTTGGACTCGATCGAACAGGTCGAGTTCTTCCAGCTGTGCTTCCGTCAGAAGCTCCTCAAGAACATCCGGGGAATTCGCAGTTGATCGGCGCCAGGAGGATTTCAGTCGCTGAATCTCTTCTTCAACATCCGACAGAGCGATGCGGCCATGAGCGGCCAGTGTCGCCATCCGGGTGACCGCTGCGCCCAGGTCGCGGAAATTGGCGGACCAGACTGCCTCGGTCGAGCGGGCGAATTCCAGGAAGCGGGTTCGCGCTTCCTTGTTCATTGTCACCTTGTAACCCGTCGATGACGAATAGCGTTCCAGCTCATAGTCCAGGTTCGGGGCGATGTCTTCACTTCGTTCGGCCAGGCCGGGCAGGCGGAACTGCCAGAGGTTGATCCGGGCGAGCAGGTCTTCTCGAAAGCCGCCGCGACTGACCTCCTGTTGCAGATCGCGGTTCGTCCCGGCAATCAATTGGAAATCGCTTTCCACATCGCGATCCGCGCCAACAGGCAGGAACCGCTTGTCTTCAATCGCCCGTAGCAGCATCGCCTGCTCATCTGGGCCAAGCTCTCCGATCTCATCCAGAAACAGCAATCCCTGGTCCGCTCCTTTCAGCAGGCCGGGGCGGGCCGAAGTGGCGCCGGTATAGGCCCCCTTGATGTGCCCGAAGAGTGCGGACATCGCCTGGTCGCCGCGCAGCGTCGCACAGTTCACTTCCACAAACTCGCCTCGCAATTGTTCGCGTCGGCGCTTGAGTTCATAAATCCTTCTCGCCAGGTGTGACTTCCCCGCCCCGGTGGGGCCGGTCAGCAATAGCGGGGCGGTGCTGGCGATGGCAACTCGTTCGATCCGGTCAATCAGTGCATTGAACGCGGGGTTCTGAGTCGCAATCCCCGATTTCAGGAATGCGGTCCCTTCCTGTCGCTCGGTCGAGAACCGTGAGGCCAGTACGTCATAGCGCGACAGGTCCAGATCGATGATGCGATACGATCCCGCGCCGGGCTGATGCCGGGGAGGCGGTGACGTCTGCAGCAGTTGACCGGGAAGATGCCGCGACTCGGCCAGCAGGAACAGGCAGATCTGTTCGACATGCGTCCCGGTGGTGATATGGATCAGGTAGTCTTCGTCGTCGGTCTTGAAGGGATAGTGCCGGGCGAAGTCGTGCAGCAGCCCGAAGACCTCTTCGAAGTCCCAGGGATCGCGCAGCGAGAGTTCATGCAGCTTGACCGTGGTCTCGGGTGAGACTGCGGAAATGTCGGCCGCCACGGTCTTCGCGAGGGGGGCTTCTCGGGATTCGTGAAAGAGTTCCAGACGCGAGACGAGAAGCTCTTCGTGCTGGCAGATGCCGACAGTGGGTCGCCACCCCTGCCAGCGATCCGTCCCCGCGCGGCCTCGATCCAGCAGCGTGCCAAGAATTCCCAATACGACGATCGGTCGAGGTTTTTTCATGAGTCGATTCAAACTCGAAGCGGACTATCCCATAGGATAAGAGACGATACGATAGTATCGCAGATTGGCGAATGCAAATCTTCCCGCAAAACGAAGGAATTCAGAAAAACCCTCGGTTTCAGGCCTTTCGCGAACATTTCTCGCAGATTTCTGTCTCTGGCATACGGCGTGCATTCCTCTGTTGTCATTGAATCCTGACTTCGACAGGAAACACGCCAGACCAAGGATAGAACGATGGCCAACAAGACCCTGTTTCAGACGATTGTCGGACGACTGCTGCCCAAGGCCGATGCCCGGAATGAAGCGGGTGGCCAGGCTTACCAGTTGTCGCCTCAGCAGGCCCTGGCTCAATACGCCAGCACCGGTTGCTTCAACGCCACGTTTTATTCGAACGCCGATGAGCAACTCGATCGAGTTTTGGCGCTCTGTCATGAAGTCTCGCCCGAGTTCATCGCGCGGACCGCTCTGTACGTTCGACAGCACAGCCACATGAAGGACATGCCGGCGCTGTTGTGTGCGGTCTTGTCGGTGAAGAGTCCCGGATTGATGGCCGAGATCTTTGATCGAGTCATCGACAACGCAAAGATGCTGCGTAACTTTGTGCAGATCATCCGATCGGGCGTGGTGGGACGCAAAAGCCTGGGAACGCTTCCCAAGCGACTGGTCTGCCAGTGGATCGAATCCCGCACGGACGATCAGTTATTTGTCGGATCGATTGGCGGCAGTCCGTCGCTGGCGGATGTGATCAAAATGGTTCACCCGAAGCCGGCGACTGCGTCGCGAGCCGCCTTGTTCGGATACCTGATTGGGCGTGAGCATGACAAGTCGGCCCTGCCGGAACTGGTGCAGCAGTACGAAAAGTTTCTGCGAAACACGAATCCGGGAAAGGTGCCGGTCCCCGATGTACCCTTTCAGATGTTGACGGCCCTGCCGTTGACGAAGAAGGACTGGTGCCAGATCGCGCGGAATGCTTCATGGCAGACGACCCGCATGAACCTGAACACGTTTCAGCGACATGGTGTGTTTGAAAGCCAGGAACTGTTCTGCCTGGTCGCGAACCGGTTGCGGGATCGGGAGCAGATCGCGCGGTCTCGAGTCTTGCCGTACCAGTTGCTGGCAGCCTATGTGAACGCCGATGAAACGGTGCCGATCCAGATCCGGAGCGCCTTGCAGGATGCGATGGAGATTGCCATTGAGAACGTGCCGAACATCGCAGGTCAGGTTTATGTCTGCCCGGATGTGTCCGGTTCGATGCATTCGCCGATCACGGGGGTGAGACAGGGTTCGACGACGAAGGTTCGCTGCATCGATGTGGCGGCCCTGGTGGCTGCGGCGCTCTTGCGAAAGAACCCGACCGCCGCCGTCATTCCGTTCTCGACGGATGTGGTGACCTGTGCGCTGAATCCTCGCGATTCCGTGATGACGAACGCTTCCCGGTTGGCGGCACTGCCCGCCGGGGGAACGAATTGCAGTGCCCCCCTGGCGGAATTGAACCGGCGTCACGCCAAAGGGGATCTGGTGGTGTATGTGTCCGACAACGAATCCTGGCTTGATTCGCCTCATTATGGCGTTCATGGAGGAAGTTCCACCGAGACGATGAAGCAGTGGTCGCTGTTCAAGCAGCGGAATCCGCAAGCGAAGATGATCTGCATTGATATTCAGCCTTACGCGACGACGCAAGCGGCGGAACGAGCGGACGTCATCAACGTGGGTGGGTTCAGCGATCAGGTCTTCGGACTGATTGCCGACGTGGCGGGAAACCGGTTCACGGCGGATCACTGGGTTCAGGAAATCGAACGGATGACGATTTGATGCAGGGCACTTCCAGGGGGGCTGTCGGAAGGCGGGCCCCCTGGAAGGTCCATAACAGCAGAGTTACGGCGGGCCAAAGCCTGCCCTGAGTCAACAACACTTCGAATGCGGCTGGGACTACATCTTCCCAATGTCGCTGTCTCAGCAGACCCTTGTCGAGGTGTTGCCATTGCGAACACAGCGGGCCGAATGCCGTTGGGACTACATCTTAATCGTACGGTTGCAAGTTCGAATCTTGCCACGCTTCGCAAGGGGCGTGTAGCTCAACCTGGTAGAGCATGCGAACGTCTCGACAAACCCTTGTCGGCCCTCTGCGTTTTGAACTGAGGAATGGGAAAACATCGTCGAATGCCAGTCGGGAGTCCATGGTTAGCGGGCTCGAACCCCGCCCCGTGCAAACGGGAACTCTCGGCCCCAACTTGTCGGCGATGCCTTTGATTACGGGTTGCTCACCTTTGGAAGCCAGATACGAAATAGCCAACATGATCTTCTTTTCACGGCGACTGTATGACGGGTATCAACCCGCTTCCGACTGGCACCGCCAGGCGATGAAGACCTGGATGCGGCTGGTCGATTGTTATCAGGCGTATCGCAAGGTCATCAAACCGTTGCTGCCGAAAAGTGCAGTGACACTGGATGTGGAGGGATTGCACGATGCCGTGGTCACATCCTGCGTTCAACAGGGTGGGGAGTTGACGATGACGCTGGATGCGAGCGGCGCCTTGTGCAAGTGGTGCGGTCATCACGTCACCTTGCGCTTTTCAGGCGTTACTCGTCGCGTGGCAAAAAAGAGCCTCGTCGGCCAATGGTGGCTGTATAACGAATTGCACTTGTCTGCGAAGTCGGCATTCAGTCTGCATGTCCTGCTCACTGGCGACGACATCCAGATTGATGCCGACGATGTGATCATCGAAACTGACCGTTAGCCAGCACCGTTTCCCGAACTGGGAAAACTCGAATTCAAGAGGAGACGTCCAGCACAACGAATGCCGATGGAACTACAAGATTTCGGATCTCGCGGTCGTGGGTTCGAATCCCACCAGCCCTAATGCGGCATATGCCGCTTCACCTGGGTCAACCAGGCCACCCGGGGCTGTAGCTCAGTGGACAGAGCGCGTCAACGTTTCGTCAATTGTTGTCGTTGTGCTGGATTTTCGAATTGCGTGGACGAAATGAGTTTGAAGATGAGATTCTTTCGTCAGGGGATGCGCGCCATTGGCGCGCATCTTGACATCAGCGACCAGCGGCAGCCGTCTTCGCAGCCTCCGAACAGTCGCTCAAGGTGGGTTGAGGGGACTCCTCTCATCAGGATTGATGACCTTTTGATTTGACATCGTTCACGATGATTGGAAATGACATGCCGCAGATTATCCCGACGGGTGAGGCGATTGGCATTCTGCCGACGAATTCGAATACGAAACCAGTCACCATCATTGGGACTCAGGCGATCCGTGAGACATTCGATGATGGGTGTCTGCAGCAGGCGATTAACTCGCGACTGGCTCCGGGTGTTACCGACCTGATTCTCAACCCGGACGGGCATTGTGGATACGGGGCGCCGGTTGGGTGCGTGATGGTTTCGCCAACGCATGTCTATCCCGGCCCAGTCGGAGTCGACATCAAGTGTTCGATGAGTCTGCTGCAACTGGATCTGCCGGCCGAGGCCATTATTGATCGACCGATCCGGCGGGCACTGATCAATGCGATTTGCGAACGGACACCCACGGGGGCTGGACGCGGTCAGCGTCATGCGAAGAAGTCTCGCCAGGTCAATGAAGCGATCGGCCGAAAAGCGTTGATCGAAGGGGCATCAAAAGACGTCTGCCAGGCGATCGGGATCCCTCCTGAATGGGCGGCGCACTGCGAAGATGCGACTCATGTGGGCCACGATGACACGGTCGATGCGCTCGGCGCTCGTCTGCAACGACACCTGGATCAAGGCTTCTTTCGCAATTTCGCTGACAAGATCAGCCAGCTTGGGTCCTACGGAGGGGGAAATCATTTCGGCGAGTGTGAGGTTGTGCATGTCGAAGACAACGACCGCGCGCGGCAGGCGGCCGATGTGTTTGGCATGAAGGATGGCTGCGTGGCGTTCCTGTCGCACTGCGGATCGCGCGGGATTGGTCACAACCTGGCGACAGGACAGTTCAAATCGCTGCAGAACAAGTTCGCTCAATGGGACATCCCTCTGCCGGGCCAGGACCGGGAGCTGGTTTACGCACCGCTGGGGACGGACGAGGCGAATGCATACCTGGATGACATGGCGCTGGGCGCCAACTTTGCGACGATCAATCACCTGTTGATCAATGCGCTGGTGCTGGAGGCTTTTCAGGAGGTGATTCCGGGAGTGACCGGCCAACTGGTCTATTTCATCAGCCATAACATCGCGAGAAAGGAAGTCGTCAACAATCAGCTGGCGTGGGTGCATCGCAAGGGGTCGACACGGGCGTTCCCCGCGGGACATCACGCGCTGAAGGGAACGATTTATGAAGAGACAGGACATCCGATCCTGCTGCCGGGGAACCCGCAGGCGGGATCGAGTGTCATGGTGGCGGACGCCGGCGCCGCAATCAGCTGTTACAGTGTGAACCACGGCGCCGGTCGAGCCCTGGGCCGCAAGCGTGCAATCCGGGAACTGGATCAGCAGTCGATTGATCAATCGTTCGAGGCCGCCGACATCCTGACCAACTGCCGCAGCTATCCCCGGGATGAAGCCCCGGCGGCCTACAAGGATTTCGACGAAGTGCTAAGGAGCGTCAAATCGGCCGGCCTGGCGACAGAAGTTGCACGATTGAAAGCCCGGTTTGTCATTAAGGATGGCGATCAGGCCGATGATTGAATTCTTCCATCATGGGCAAACGCCATCGGAACAAGGTTTTTGTGTATGGTCAACAAGAGCGGCGTAACCGTTCACGGGTCTGTCCCCCTCGCTTGCCCGTGAACGGTTACAGAGCGGCTGTTACGGCTTCTGCGGGGGCATCCGTTGAGGGGATGCCGAAAAAAATGCCTGATTATCCACCCCTTGAACGGTGACAGTATTATGCCAGCAATTGGCGGATGGCCCCGGAAATCAGCTTTAGTACGGTGTTGCCATGTCTTTGATGTAACAGTCTGGAACACTCGAACTGCCAGTCACTTGGAATGTGAATCGTTTGATTGGGACTTTCCCAGGGATATTCACAGTTGTCTGGGCGCAGTCCTCCACGTTGGACGGCGGGGGCAAGGAGTTCAATTTCTTGAGCAAGATGTTTGGCGTGCTTCAAAACAGCCCTCGCAGCGTCACCATCGAAACGGATTGATGCCGCGTGTTCTCGCAACACGATCGGTAGAGTCTTGGCAACATATGCATGGCTGGACTGAAGTGTGGATGGATCCGATTTGTTTGAACAGAGATGTGCCTTAGAAAGCTTCTCACAGGCCATCTGCAAAAACTGCAGTTTGTGGCACTCCGGAATTTTCAGTGATTGCAGCTGTCCGAACGTTTGAAAATCGGCCTGTGCCTGCCGCGCATACGCCGTCGCCCAGTCAAAGGTCGAGGCCATCAGGCCGATGTCCCATAAAGCTGCTCACCGATCACCCAACCGCTCGGCAAACGAAGTTCATTCCGGTGAAGCAATTCGAACTCTGACGGCGTGATTTCAACAATCACTGACGGATAGGGAACGTCAAACAATGGGTTTGGGCCAAACTGAATCGGAATAATCCCACTGGGAGACGTATTGGTATTGATCTCCAGTAGTTTAATTGGAGTACTTTCCAGTTGCTCTTGCTCAGGAGCTTCGTGGATCGAGAATACCTTCACGATTCCCGGCTCGAGGTTGGAGTGGGCCTCGGCCAGCCGTAGGGCAATTTCATGTTTTGTGGGCATGGATCGCCTCTTTGGACCTGATGATGACACGATTGAGAATTCTATGACGCAGGCGGCATGGGAACAACGTCAAAGTACGCAAGACGCTGCTGTCCGACAATCAGGTCTGATTCGGAAAAATGTTGCGGATGTGATGGAGAAGGCGACGCGGATTTCAGATTGAGTCATCAGGAGTACACAGGTGTCAGCAGACTTGGTTCAGATTGACGGATCGCAGGGAGAAGGGGGTGGGCAGATTGTTCGCTCGTCGCTCGCTCTTTCGATGGTCACGGGCCGCCCTCTGTCGATCGAACGTGTCCGTGCCGGACGCGAAAAGCCAGGGTTGATGCGTCAACACCTGACCGCTGTCCGAGCCGCGAAACAAATCTGTGGAGCGAACGTCAGCGGAGATGTCATCGGTTCCGCAAGTTTGTCGTTTGAGCCCGGTTCGGTGGTTCCCGGCGAGTATCAATTCTCCGTGGGAACCGCTGGCAGCGCGACACTGGTTTTTCAAACCGTTCTGCCGCCACTGCTGCTGGCCGATGCTCCATCGCGACTGGTGCTGGAAGGAGGAACTCATAATCCCTGGGCTCCTCCGTTCGACTTTCTCCAGCGATCCTTTCTGCCGCTGGTGAATCGAATGGGGCCAACGGTCACTGCGACTCTTCAGCGCTACGGCTTCTATCCTGCCGGGGGTGGACGAATTGTCGTTGACATCGAACCCGCGAAAAGTCGCGGCCAGACCACCGGCGACTTTGGGCTCAGTGCGTTCGATTTGCTCGAACGGGGTGAAATCCGCATGCGCAAGGGGCGGGTACTATTGTCCAATTTGCCGGATCATATTGCCGTCCGGGAACTGGAAGAACTGACACGACTCACGGGTTGGACGGCCGATTGCCTGGGGCTGGAACCAGTCAATGCTCAGGGACCGGGAAACGTGATCCTGCTCGATCTGATTTCGGAACATGTCACCGAAGTCTTCGTCGGATTTGGCGAGCATGCCGTGAAGGCCGAGGTCGTCGCGAAGCGAGCCATCGATGCCATGCGCGAGTACCTGGTCGCCAATGTTCCCGTGGGGCCTTACCTGGCCGATCAATTGTTATTGCCGCTGGGCCTGTGCGCGTGGCAGGCAGGTGCGCCGGCGGATCGACGTCGCGGGGCCTTCCGGACGATGCGGTTGACGGATCATTCGCGCACGCACATTGAAGTGCTCAAGGAATTCCTGGGGATCGACATCCAGGTTCAGGAAGATTCTCAGGCAGGGATCGCCACGGTCAGGGTTGGGCCAGGGTGAATGGCGGGCGATGACATGATCGGCTAATTCCCGATCCTGATCAGGCCCCGGCCCTGGACCGCGATGTAGTATCCCGGAGTGACGTTTTTCCAGAGTTCGACCTGCTGGTCAGGCCAGGTGCATTTCAGTTCCTCAATCTGGCGCTCGGCCCCCAGTCCGAAGTGAAGTTCGAGGGCCGAGGCGGATTGGTAGCTGCCTCCTCCTGCCACTTCACGATAAAGAGGTGGAGCAACGCCACTCGCCAGGACTCGCGTGCCGATGCCGCTGCGTGGCGAGCCGTTTCGGCCGATCGGTTTGATCACGATGCTGGATGCGGCGGGTGGAGTTTCGTTGAGCAGCACCACGGATGGATCGGCGGTATGCGAGATGGCGATGTCCAGGTCGCCGTCGCGATCCAGATCACCGATCGCCAGGCCACGGCCCACCCACTTGGACGTGAAGTAGCTTCCGGCAGTGGCCGCGGCGTCTGCGAACTGTCCGTTCTGTTCATTTCGAAACAGGTGCGGGTGCATCCGGTAAGGTTCCTGCTGCCGCCAGGAACGGTCTTCGATGTGTCCGGCGGTGACGGCCAGGTCGAGCCAGCCGTCGTGGTCCACGTCGAGGAATTCTGCTCCGAACGAGAGTGTCGCCCGAGTGGGGGGACCCAGTCGGGAACGAGTGGAGACGTCGGCAAACCCGGTCCCATCGAGGTTTCGAAACAGGATGCTGGGTTCCAGGTAGAAATTGGTGATGTACAGATCGACCCAGCCGTCCCGGTCGTAATCGCCATGCGCGACCGACATCCCCGAGATGGAACGGCCTTCGCCCGAGACAGCCAGACCAAGTTCTGCCCCTTTGTCTTCGAACTCAGGAATCATCAAGCCGCTGATGGAAGTGGAGGGGGTCAGGCGCGAGCGGACGTACAGGAAGTTGGGTGTGCCATCATTGGCAACGATGATCTCAAGAATGCCATCGCCATTCGTGTCGCATGCGGCCGCTGCCAGCCCTTTGCCGTCCTTGCCGTTGATTCCCGCCTCACGCGTGATGTCAACGAAGGCGCCCTGGCCATCATTCAGGAACAGAAAGTCATCCAGGGCCGGAAAGAGTGTCGGAGGGCATTGGATGGTCCCCGTCGGCGCTCGCGTATCCCGGCAGATCCGGGGGGGATCGTCAGGGGCGTCAAGATAGGTCACGACGTACAGGTCAAGCAGACCGTCATCATTGAAATCGGCGAGGATGCTGCTGCTGCTCCACGAGTTGACGTCCACGCCAGCAGTCGCACTGATGTCGCTGAACGTTCCGTCACCATTATTGTGCCAGAGGGAAGCTCGGCCAAAAGCGGTGGTATAGAGATCCGGAAACCCATCTTCATCGACGTCTCCGGCGATGCATCCGGTGTGGTATCCAAAGGACAAAAGTCCTGCTGCGGTTGTGACTTTTTCCAGTCCGTTGGTGTTGCGATACAGTTCATTTGTGAACTGGGTGTCGACCTTTGTGCGGGGAAGTCGGTTTCCCTGGGTGTAGAACAGGTCCAGGTGGCCATCCAGGTCGTAGTCCAGGAGAGCCACGCCTCCACCGGTCCCCTCCTGGATCAGGTTCTGGCCTTCAGCGCCGTCGAATCGTCGAAAATCCAGATTCCAGTCTTTCGTGACGTCTCGAAATTGAAGGCGCGGGCCTGAATAGGGTGGCTCGGACACGGCGGGTGATGCACCGCGTGCCGAAGGGTCGGTCGTCGGCGTTGTGGAAGGTGAGTTGACCCTGGCCGATTGCTGTTTGGCCGGAGGGGGTGAAGGAGCCTTCTTGCAGCCGGAAAAGCTGACCAGCGTCAACGAGGCGAGCAACGCGACTGCCGCAGGAGAAAACCGGAGATTTCTCCTGCAGGTTATTACGTTGCCGGGAAGGGTTGTCTTGTGAGAAAGTGCACTCATGGGCTCAACAACGCTGGTGGTTTCTCTGCTGCCAGTCGCTCCTGGTAGAACTTGACGGTGGACCGCACCCGTTCGTTGTCGGGCGCCACGCGACGTGCACAGCGCGTCATAATGGCTCCTTCGCGAAACAGGTCGATTTCGGTGCATAGATCGGCCACATCAAGAAATGAATTGGGGTCAGACGGGTCCAGGGTGGCCTTCCCCAGGTGATTCTGGATTCGTCCCAGGATCGTCACTCTTTCGATCGCCTGCTTGCGACGGGGCTGATCATTCAGTATCCGCGAAGCTTCCGCCAGTCCCTGCCACGCCTCGGTTGAAGTCCGATCCTGGCGAAGCAGCTGTTCGAATGCGGCAGCAGCCGGTTTGGCTTGGCCGTTCTGAAGATGAAACGATCCCCGCTGGATCAGCAACCACCAGGGATCGGATTCCCCCTGTGGAGGGAGCGCCTCCATGAGCCGACGTGCACCTTCGATATCATTGGCTTCATGCAGGCAGATGACGAGCGCCGCGACGGCACGAAGGTTTTCCGGCTGTTCGCGGACCACCGACTCCAGCAGTGATCGCGCTTCCTGCGGGCGTCCCTGTCCGGTGCGGTACCGGCCCAGGGCAATGTCCAGCTCGGGGCGGGCGGGGCCTGCTTCCCGAAACTGCTCAAGCCAAAGAATCGTCTCGGTGCCGTTCCATCGCAAAAGGCTGGGGAAGCAACCGGCGACCGCTTCGAAGGAATCCTCTTCGGCTCGATCGATGACCCCGCGCAGCAATTGATGTCGCTCTTCGAAACGCAATTCAACCTCCAGGATATGCCTGAGGTTCTGACGTGCGTCAATCAGGTAGCGGTTTTCCAATTGGGGCGAGTCCTCTTCCGCTTTGAACAATTCACGCAGCTGCTCTTCCGATTCGACGGCCCTGTGCAGAAACAGCAGGGTTCGACTTTGCTGATACCGCGCCAGTCGCCCGTAGCGAGCGTGCGACGTCGGAATCAGATCGAAATACCGCATCGCCTCGGTTGGCTGATGCTTGGTGAGATTCATTTCAGCCAGCCAGTAAAGAGTGTCCATTTGGTCAGCGCGGCGGCCGTTTTTGAGCTCAAACGACTCTTTGGCAAGCTGAAATTCCTGTGAGTTGACTCCTGGGGGCAGGGAGGTGTTGTGAGAATTCCGAAGAAAAACGGCGGTCAGGCTGAAGCCGAGCAGTCCGAAGACGAGTGCCAACAGCCACCACCGACGGTGTGATCGTGCGGGTTTTTGGGGAACTTGTTCAGGGTGCCCTGGACCGTTGGACATCTTCAGAATTGTCCTATGCAGGCGATTCATGAGCAAATCGCACCATCGCCACATTCAGGGGGCTGGCGGGCGAATCATCAAACTGCCGTGGCTATGGCAAAATGCCACATTGTCTGCCGGTTATAGCAATTCTGTGGGCACCCTGAATTCAGATTTGGATCAGTCCAAAACGGAGGTTTCAACTCTTTTTGTGCCAATGGGTTACCGTGAATCCATCGGGTGACAACAGTGATCAATGCTTTTCGTAAAGATAACTGTTGATTTATGATGAGTTTTCTCGTAACTTGACAAATGGAATTGAAGCCCGAAATGACCATGACTCTACTCTATTCGATCGAAGAAATCCAACTGGTTGCGGTTCCGCAGCTCTCCATGCTCAGTTGGATGCGATCTCTGGATCGCCGTTCTGATTCGGTCGAAGTCGTTCCGTGATTCGTGGAGCGGCGTTCATGTCGTCTT
>Ga0265327_10004197_pt1 | contig 12959 bp, 12 predicted proteins | sample 41621metaG_FD_202089 | JGI IMG/M metagenome (GOLD analysis project Ga0265327, IMG submission 202089) | Rhizosphere microbial communities from Carex aquatilis grown in University of Washington, Seatle, WA, United States - 4-16-21 metaG | ecosystem: Host-associated > Plants > Roots > Rhizosphere...
TGACCTTCATTCCCACGGTGGCGATCCCCTGCTCCAGGCATCCGCCACTCAGGGAACCATAGTAGCAGCCGTCGTCCCTCACCACCAGCCGCGCTCCCGGCGGCCGATAGCTCGATCCCTCGCAGGCGACAAGGGTGGCCAGTGCCAGCCGCTCGCGGGCATGAAGCCGCACGAACTCCATGAGAAACGGCCAGTCGCTCATTCGGGAATCGCGGCTCCTTTTTCGATCCACTCCTTCATTTTCGCCGCGAACTCGTCATGGCTCAGCGGCGGCTTGGTGCGGCCGTCTCCCGGATCCCAACCCGCCAGCACGAGCTCATCCGAGGTGACGTGCTTGAGAATTTGATCCAACGTCTTGCCTCCGTTCAGCTTCGGATCCTTCAACTGCGTCGCGAGTTCCGCCGGGCTCTTGCCTTGGAAAACAAGAGGCATTTCCTCGGTGGGCAGATGCCATTTCGGATTGCCCGGTGGCATGTGCTCGCCGGGCACGTTCTTCTCCTGGTGGCAGTTGGCGCACTTCATTCCATAGAGGCCCTTGCCATCGTGACCTCGCTGGACGTTCTGGGTGTGAATGTGGCTGTCATCGCCCTGCAGCGGCTGGTTTCCTGCAGGGTGGCAGTTCATGCAGCGTGGATTCATCAGAACCTTGTAGGCCTCCAGAAAGGCGGCCCGAGAGGCGGTCTCGTCGTTGCTTCCGGCGGTGGTCTTCTTCTCTGCCGCCAGCAGCGGAAGGGTCGGGGCGGCCAGCAACAGGATGCCGACACCGAGGAGTCCGCGCAGGCCAAGCGTCCGCCTGCCCGCGGTGGATCGAAGATGAGAATTCATGGCTGGGATTTCCTTTTCAGGCTTGCTTGAGATCGTCCACTTGTACGGGCAACTGCCGGATGCACCGGCCGGTGGCGGCGAAGATCGCATTGGCCACGGCAGCCGCCACCGGTGGCACGCCGCATTCGCCAGCTCCGCCCATTTTTCCGGTGCTCTGGACGATGTGGGTCACGATCAATGGGGACTCGTCCATCCGCAGGATCTGGTAATCGTGGAAATTGCTCTGCTGCACCCGTCCTTCCGCGAAGGTGATCTGCCCCTTGAGCATGGCAGTGAGGGCGAATACGATCCCGGATTCCATCTGCGCCCGCACGCCTTCCGGATTCACGGCCAGCCCACAATCAATGGCGCAATCGATGCGGTGAATCTTCAGCTTTCCTTCCTTCGAGACTGAAACCTCGGCCACCTCGGCGACGTAGCTCCCAAAGCTCTCGTGCACCGCGACTCCCCGCCCGCGGCCTTCGGCAAGCGGACCGTTCCAGCCGGATTTCTCCGCCACCAGATTGAGAGCCGCGAGGTGACGCGGGTGGTTCTTGAGTAGCATCCGCCGATAGTCCACCGGATCCTTTCCTGCCGCGTGCGCCAGCTCATCGACGAGGCTTTCCATGACGAAGCCGGTGTGACTGTGGCCGACAGACCGCCACCAAAGTACGGGGATTCCCGTAGCGACCGTATGGAGATCGACGCGCTTGTCGGGAATCGCTTCGAGGTAGGCCGAATCGGAGACTCCCTCGACCGAAGTGGAATCGATGCCGTTCTTGACCATCATCGCCTCGAAGGGAGTGCCGGCCAGGATCGACTGGCCGACGAGAACATGCTTCCACGCCACGGGCGCGCCATCGGCCCCGAGGGCGATGTTCGCCCGGTGCAGAAAGGATGGCCGGTAGTAGCCGCCTCGAATGTCGTCCTCGCGGGTCCAGACGACCTTGACCGCTCTGCCGGAGGCTTTGGCTACCTGAACCGCTTCACCGATGAAGTCCGAGACCGGGTTCGCCCGCCGCCCGAAGCCACCACCGAGGAACATCGTGTGGATTTCCACCTGCTCGGGTTTCAGGCCGGTGATTTTGGCGGCGGCCCCTTGGTCGACGGTCTGCAACTGGGTGCCGGCCCAGATTTCGCACTTGTCCGGGCTGAGGCGCACCGTGCAATTGAGGGGTTCCATCGGTGAATGCGCCAGATAGGGGGTAAAATAGTCCGCCTCGATGACCTTGCCCGCCTTGGCCAAGACGCCGTCGGCATCACCAGCCTTGGCGGCGGGTTTCCCTTCGGTGCCGGCGAGTTGTGTGAACTTTTCCCGCAGGGCGATGCTGTCCAGACCGGCGTTCCGGCCCGGGTCCCATTCGATCTTGAGCGCATCGCGACCGAGCTTGGCCGCCCAGAAATGATCGGCCAGCACGGCCACGCCGCTGGGTACCTGCACCACGTCGCGCACGCCCGGGACCGCCTTGGCGGCGGTCGCATCGAAGGACTTCACGCTTCCGCCGAAGACCGGCGAACGGGCGACCGTGGCAGTCAGCAGCCCGGGGAAATGTACGTCCATGCCGAACTGCGCGGTGCCATTGACCTTCTGCGCGGCGTCCAAGCGCTTGCGGGCCTTGCCGATGAATTTCCAGTCCTTCGGTTCTTTGAGGGTGACTTTGTCCGGAGCCTTCAGCGTCGCGGCTGCCTCGGCCAGTTCGCCATAGCTGGCGCGCTTCTCACCGCTGATGACGAAACCGTTTTCAGTGCGGCAGTCGGCTGGCTTCACCCCGAACTTGTCTGCTGCCGCCTGCACCAGCAACGCCCGCGTGAGCGCGCCTACCTGCCGGTAGCGGTCGAATTCGGAGTGAGTGGTGGTCGATCCGCCGGTGATCTGGAATCCGAACGCCGTGTGCGCATATACCGGTGCGACCGGCGAATGCTCGGCCCGAATCTTGGACCAATCGGCATCCAGTTCCTCCGCGATCAGCATCGGCAGGGTGGTCCAGATGCCCTGACCCATTTCGGAATGAGCCAGCACCACCGTGATTGAATCATCCGAGCCGATCCGCAGAAAAGCGTTCGGCACTGGCATCTTCCCGGCTCCGGCTGGTGCCTGTGCCATCACCCGATTGGCACCGGGGACCAGGAAGCCGATCACCAGGCCACCGACCGTGAAGGTTCCGGCCTTGAGGAAATTCCGGCGTCCGAGATCGGTAGTGCCGCTCACTTGCCACCTCCTTCCACCGCCATCGCCGCCGCACGGTGAATCGCGGTACGGATCCGCTGGTAGGTGCCGCAGCGACAGATGTTGCCGCTCATCGCCGCGTCGATGTCGGCATCGCTCGGGTTCTTGTTCTCGCGCAGTAAAACCGCGGCGCACATGATCTGGCCGGACTGACAGTAACCGCACTGGGGCACGTCCTCGGCGATCCAAGCCTGTTGGAGCGGGTGGCTGTTGTCCGTCGAAAGGCCTTCGATGGTGGTAAGCTCCTTGCCCACTGCCCTGGAAACCGGCGTGACACAGGAACGGATCGCCTCGCCATCAAGGTGCACGGTGCACGCTCCGCACTGGGCCATACCACAGCCGAATTTCGTTCCCGTCAGCCCCACCATGTCGCGGATGACCCACAACAGCGGCGTGGAGGGGTCCGCATCAACCTCCACTTTCTTCCGATTGACGTTCAGCGTGATCATAAGATTGCGCAGGCCACCGGCCCATTCCGTCCTATCTAACGCGCATCTGCATCTCCCGCAAATGAAAAGCTGGCATCCCCCCCTGCTGCGATAAACGATTCTTTCATGAACGCCCTGGTGACCCCGGCCGAAGCCCTTGCCCGCATCTTCGGCTCGCTGCCCGAGACGGGCACCGAAACAGTTCAGCTCTCCGCTGCGATCGGACGAGTGCTCAGGGAACCGATCCACGCGGACCGGCCGCTGCCGCCCTACGACCGCGCCACCATGGACGGCATCGCCTTCCATTCCACCAGCAAGCCGCCGCTGGTGCTCGCCGGTCTGCACGCCGCCGGCGACCCTCCGCCACGCCCGCTGGCTCCCGGCGAAGCATGGGAAATCATGACCGGAGCCACGCTACCCGGCGATTGCGACACGGTGGTTCCCTATGAGGAAGTCACGATTTCCAACGGTTCCGCTACCTTCTACGGTGAAATTGAGCCGGGAAACTTCATCCATTTCGCCGGGGGGGATGCGATGGTAGGAACGCGACTGGTCGACACTGGCACGCTGTTGGGCCCTGTGGAAATCGCGATCGCGGCTTCGGTCGGTTGTTCCAGACTGGTCGTTTCAAAACGTCCCGTCATCACCCTCATCACCACCGGCGATGAGGCGGTGCCTATCGAGGCCACTCCCGAGCCTTGGCAAATCCGCCAGTCCAACGGCCCGATGCTGGCGGCCCTGCTGCAAGCGTCCGGCTTTCCCGATGTCCACCTGATCCACGTCGTGGACGACACCGGACTGCTTTTCCAACACGTCGCCACCGCCTTGGCCAAGAGCGACCTGCTGATCCTATGCGGCGGGATTTCCATGGGAAAGCGCGACCACGTGCGCGGTGTGCTCGAGTCCCTGCTCGGCCCCCCGACGTTTCATGGGGTGGCGCAGCGTCCGGGAAAGCCTCTCGCATTCTGGCAGGGACCGCCGCCGGTGTTCGCCTTGCCGGGAAATCCCCTCTCGGTTCTGGCCACCTTCAGTCACTACGTTCGACCCGCCTTGGCCGCGATGCAGGGCACCGCTCCTCCGCCTCCCACCCGGCTTCTGCTGGACGCCCCGCTCGATCCCGCCCCACGGATGACCTGGTTGTTAACCGCCCGTCTGAATCCCGACGGAACCGTCCATCCGATCCCGCCGCTCAATTCCGGTGCCTTCGTTTCGGTGACAACCGCCACCCATCTGCTTGAAATTCCCCCGGGCGACGCCACCCTGCCAGCAGGCAGCCCGGTAACCGCCCACCTTCTCTAACACGCCATGTCCCTTTCCCACATCAATGACTCGAACCAGGCCTCCATGGTCGACGTTTCCGCCAAAGCGGTCACCGCCCGCCGAGCCGTGGCCGAGGCCCGCATCACCGTGAACGACGCCGTGGCCGCCCAGTTCAATGGCAGTGAATTCGTTTCGAAAAAAGGGCCGGTGTTCCAGACAGCCATTCTCGCCGGCGTGATGGGCTCGAAGCAGACGCCCTCCCTGATTCCCCTCTGCCATCCCCTGCCCTTGGACGACTGCCAGATCACCGCGACCTTTTCCGGAAACGAAGCCGTGCTGCAGTGTGCCTGCAAGACCACCGGCCGCACCGGTGTGGAAATGGAAGCACTCACCGGCGTCAGCATCGCCGCCCTGACCTTCTTCGACATGATCAAGGCCCTCGATCCCGCCGCGGTGATCCACTCGATCCGCGTGCTGGAAAAAACCGGCGGCAAGTCCGACCACGCCGTATGAACGTGCTCATTCTCGCCGGGGGCAAAAGCGAACGCATGGGTCGCGACAAGGCCACCATCGTCCGGCCCGATGGCACGCGACAGATCGATTATATCGTCGCCCTCGCCAAAGCCGTTTCACAGAAAGTTTTTCTCTCCTCCCGCGATGCCGGCGATCTCGGCACCGGCCTGCCGGTGATCGCCGATCTCCAACCCGGCGGCGGCCCGACCGCAGCCTTGGCCGCTGCGGCCGCCAGCGGTCATGCCGGCTCCTGGCTGGTGCTCGGCTGCGACCTGTTCCTGCTCGATGCGGAAACGCTGAAAGTTCTCATCACCCGTCGCGATCCGTCCCGCGGGGCGATCGCCTTCCGCAACCGCATCGATGGCAGGCCGGAACCGCTCTGCGCCATCTACGAGGAATCCAGTATCAAGACCACTGCAGCCGCTCCACGTTGCGCCCGGAAATTCATCGAGTCCCTCGATCCGATCCTGCTCGATCTCCCCAACCCTGCCGCGCTCGACAACAGCAACACCCCGCAGGATCTGGCGGAGGCCTTCCTGAAGCTCGAACGCGGCGTCGAATCCAAACCCGTCACCGTTCTCTACTTCGCCGCCCTGCGCGAAGCCCGCGGCACCTCGTCCGAGACCGTCGAAACCCTGGCCTGGTCCGCCGCCGGGCTCTACGAGGAGCTGCGCTTCCGCCACCGCCTGCCGCTCGACACCGCCCACCTCCGCGTCGCCCGCAATGGCGAATTCGCCGCCTGGGATGCTGACGTCCTGAGTGGCGATGAATTCGTGTTCCTTCCTCCCGTCGCCGGCGGCTGAGCCATCGTCATGTTCACCATTTCCAGCTCTCCGATTGAAACGGCCGCCGTCGTCGCGCGGGTCGAGGATGCCACCTGCGGTGGTCTCGTCATCTTCGAGGGCCGGGTCCGCAACCATCACCGCGGCCGCGACGTCATGCGCCTGGAATATGAAGCCTATGAAGCCCTCGCGAAGGCCGAAGGCAGCCGCATCGTCACGGACGCTTTCGCGAAATTCCCCATCCACGCCGCTGCCTGCGTCCACCGCACCGGACTCCTGGAAATCGGCGAAATCGCCGTGGTCGTCGCCGTGTCCGCCGCTCACCGCGAAGCCGCGTTCGACGCCTGCCGCCACATCATCGACGAACTGAAAGCCACCGTTCCCATCTGGAAACGCGAATTCTATGCCGACGGCACCGACGAGTGGACCGGCTGCGATCATTGCGCGAAACACGCCCATTGAACGGCATGCCGCTGCCTATTTCCTGAACTCCGGCTCCGGCGGGGTCTGGATCTCCTTCAGGCGCTGGCGGCACCAGGTCAGCGCTTCATCCACCTCTTCGCTCTGGGGCTGTGATTTGGTCAAACCTTCCCAGACCGCCACGGCTTGCGAGAAGGTCTTCCTTGCCTCCGCTGTTTTCCCCAGAAGTAGCTGGGAGTGACCCAGATCCCCCAACAGGTAAGCAAGGGATTTCTTCAACTGTTCGCCGCGCACCAGACCGTACTCGGTCCGGTCCGCCAGACCGCTGAGCGCATCGCGCGCCTTGGTGATCAACACGAGCTCATCGTCACGCTGGCCACCCGTGCCGACCATGCGACCCTTCTGCCACCACAGCATCGCCAGGCGATAGCAGACGGTGCCATTGGATGGATCGGAGGCGCGCGCGCCTTCCAGAATCCGGATGCCGTCATCGACCAGCTTCATCGCCTCATCCGCCTTGCCTCGGTCGCGCAGCAGACCGGCACGGATCCAGCGCTGCGCCCCTAGCCGTGAAGCGGCCTCCGCATTGTCCGGCTCCTCCCGCATCAGCGCTTCGAGCAGGTTGGTCGCCTGGGTGGAAAGCGTGTCTGCGGAATTCACATCCCCGGCCAGCACCGCCGCCTCGGCCATGGCCCCGTAGCAACCCGCCAGCTCCAGGCGCATCTCGGGATCGCCCGGCTTGTCTTTCAGCAGCCGGATCAGTTCGCTTGCCGCCAGATTCCGCACCTCCCGCGCATCCCCGATGCTGCCGATGCCCTCGAGGATCGTCGCGGAGGAAAGATAACAATTCGCCAGCTCCGAGCGCAGCACCGCCACATCCGGCCGCTGGTCCGTCAGCCGGTTGAGCGACTGCGTTGCACGCATCAGTTGCTCCAGCGCCACCGCATCCTTGCCCGCAGCGGAAAGTAGCTGGGCCTCATGGAAATCGAGAATCGCCAGCAGTTGCTGGAGCCGGTCCGCATCCACGTCCGCCTGCGGCACCGCCATCAAGGCCTGCCGTGCTTCCGCAAACGCACTCGCAGTCGTCGGATCGTTTTTCGACTGCCTCAGCAACGCCAGCAGCAGCCGGTCGGTCGCGATCCGCAGTTTCCATGATGCATCGGTCGGTCGCGTCTTCCACGCTTCGAGTGCATCTTCCAAGCGCGCCTTGGCCGTCACGGCATCGCCCCCGGACAGCGAAACTTCCGCCAGCTCCAGCTTCACCCGCGCGCGTTCGTCATCGAGCGATGAAACGTCAGCCGTCCGCCGCAGGAAGTCGTCGAAATACCGCTCCAGCCGCAGCAGGCGCAGATCTCGCCCGTCCAATGGCGGCAAGTGCCGGTGGCCCTTTTCCATCGCCCACTCGAAAAGATGATCCCCGATCGCCCGCGACGCCTGGATGCGGGACAGCGCGACATCGCGCTCGTGCTCGAGTGCCTGCTTCGCCTCCGCTTCGGACTTCGCGGAAACTTCCCTCGCGGCCACCGCCGCTTCGGTCGTGAGCTTCAGCTCCGTCACGTCCTCGTTGTGGATGACTTTTTCCTTTCGCAGCAGCGACAGCGTCACCTGCCACAAACCTCCCAGCAGCAGGGCAATCACCCCCGCCGCCCCCGCCACGAAAAGCGCCCGCCACGCCCGGTGATCCGCCCGACGCCGCTGGCCCAGCAATTGATCACGCTGGCTTTCAGACGCCACCCGTTCCTCGACCATCTCGAACCCGCGCACCACCTCCGCCAACGTCGCCGGCCGCTGCGCCGCATCAAGCGCCAGGCAGCGGATCAACCATTCGCGGTAGCCCGCCTCCACCGGATTCGCCGCCTCGTCCGGCCAGGTCACTTCCGGCTGGGCTTCGAGCTTCCGCGCGATCTTCGGCAGATCGGCATGGATGTTTTCCCGCCGGATCTCACCGGGCGGCGGTGCGACTTGGGAAAACGTCTCATTGCACCGCGGAAAGCGACCCGTGATCAAACGGAACGCCAGCACCGCGAACGAAAACACATCCCAGCGATAGCCCTTCTCCTCCAGATAGCCGTCCGCATCCCGGAGCTGCTCTGGCGGCTGGTAGAGGTAGGCATCCGAATAGTCCGCGTGCGATACCCCCGGCATGTTCCCCAGCGTCCAATCCGCCAGCGCCAGCCGCTCCTCGGCATCGAAAAACACATTGCTCGGCTTCAGGTTGCCGTGCGCCACCTGCAGATTGTGAAAAACCGCCAGCGCCCGCGCGAGTTCCAGCACCACCGGCCATGACCGCTCCCCCGGAAAATCCCCCAACCGGTTCTGCAGCGTTCGTGGAATTCCGTGCCCGTCCGGCGCGGGGTCCGCCAGCCACGGCATCACCACCAGGGACGGCCTCGCCTCGAAGTCCGCCGACACCACCTGCATCACCCCAGCCGGCCAACCCGCCGTTTCCAGCCGCCCCGTCGTCCGCGCCAGCAGCGGCCGGTTGATCGCCATTCCATGGAACACCTTCACCGCCAGCAGCGCACCCGACTCATCGTGCGCCGCGTACACGTTCCCGCAGGGGCCGGCCCCGGTCAGGTCGTTCACCCGCAGCCCTTCGATTCGAGGTGCTTGCATCGGTTGATTTTGTAGCGGAACGGAGTGCCGTCGCCAATGCGAACCTTTTTCAAAATCAGCAGCCCGATTTCCTCATTTTCGGCCATTTGAGAAAATTTTGAACGTTTGGAAGCCTGAATGTTCAAACTTTATTGTAATCTTACGCGATGACGTGTAGTGACGGGCATCGCCATGTCCCAGCTTCATCCCAATCACCGGAAATCGGCTCCCATCGCCCCGCCGCTCCTGAGCGGTTTCCGACGGATGAGAACGGCGATCAGTGTGCGGCAGTATGGCTTCATCATTGCGGCCGTGGTCCCGGTCATCGTGTGCTTCCTGGTCCTCACCGTGCCCGCCCTGATCTTCCGCACCCCGGAACACCAGGCCTACTTCTACTTCGGCCGCATTCTCAGCGACGATCCCGTCTGCCTCTTCCCGATGGCCATCGCCGCCGTCTGCACCTTTGTCGCCCTCAGCATGCCAGTGGCCCACTCCCGGCCGCTGTTCCAGCGCATCCGCTGAAAAAGCGGAACGGGCCGGTGGCTTCTGGGCTCTGCGCCCTAACTTCCGCCGTCTTGACTTCCTGATCTGACCAGCGAAGCTAGCTGTCACACGACAGGAGAGTTCCCACGCACGGGGAACTGAGAACGGCCGGCGCTCGCGGCGAAAATCCTCCGAACCTGAAGCGGATCGCACCGCCGTAGGAAGCTCGTCCCCATTCGATCGCTCTCTCCTTCGGCCGCGCCCTCCACAGCGCGGCCTTTTTCTTTTCTTCCTGAAAACTGAAAACTTTAAACTAGCAAACTCCCCATGATCAGCCCCGAAGAAACCGCTGCGGCCTCCTCCGTCGAAACCAATCACGACGAATCCCGCGCTCCCCTCCCCGCCTCCACCCGCGTCTACGTCGAGGGCTCGATCCACCCCAGCGTCCGCGTCCCCATGCGCGAGATCGCCCTTGCCGATACCAAGGCCTACAACGGCCGCGTCGAGAAAAACGAGCCCGTCCGCGTCTACGACTGCTCCGGCCCCTGGGGCGACCCCGCCTTCACCGGCACCTCCGAGGAAGGCCTGCCTCCCCTCCGCCGCGACTGGATCCTCGCCCGCAACGACGTCGCCGAATACGACGGCCGCGAAGTCCAGCCGCAGGACAACGGCTACCTCACCGAGAAGCACGCCGAGTACGCCTCCAAGTCCGAGCGCGCCAACCGCTACAAGGAATTTCCCGGCCTCACTGCCGACCGCCGCAAGCCCCTCCGCGCCACCGGCAAGCCCGTCACCCAGAAGTGGTATGCCGACAATGGCATCATCACCCCCGAGATGGAATTCATCGCCATCCGCGAAAACATGCGCCGCGCCAAGATCGCGGACCTGACCGACGACATCGTCCGCAACTCGCTCGACAAGCAGCACGCCGGTTCCACCCAGCTCCCGGCCAGCCCCTACACCCCCTCCATCTTCAGCCGTTTCCCGCAGCGCATACCCGCCGAGATCACTCCGGAATTCGTCCGCAGCGAGGTCGCCGCCGGCCGCGCCATCATCCCGCTCAACATCAACCACCCCGAGTGCGAACCGATGATCATCGGCCGCAACTTCCTGGTGAAGATCAACGCCAACATCGGCAACTCCGCCGTCGCCTCCTCCATCGAGGAAGAGGTCGAGAAAATGCGCTGGGCCACCAAGTGGGGTGGCGACACCGTGATGGACCTTTCCACCGGCAAGAACATCCACGCCACCCGCGAGTGGATCCTGCGCAATTCGCCCGTGCCCATCGGCACCGTCCCGATCTACCAGGCCCTCGAAAAGGTCAACGGCAAGGCCGAGGACCTCACCTGGGAACTCTACCGCGACACCCTCATCGAGCAGGCCGAGCAGGGCGTCGATTACTTCACCATCCACGCCGGCGTCCTCCTCCGCTTCGTCCCCATGACCGCCAGCCGCATGACCGGCATCGTCTCCCGCGGCGGCTCGATCATGGCCAAGTGGTGCCTCTCCCATCACAAGGAAAACTTCCTCTACACCCATTGGGACGAGATCTGCGACATTTGCGCCGCCTACGATGTCTCCTTCTCCATCGGCGACGGCCTCCGCCCCGGCTCCATCGCCGATGCCAACGACAAGGCCCAATTCGGCGAACTCGAAGTCCAGGGCGAGCTCACCACCCGCGCTTGGGCCAAGGGCTGCCAGGTCATGAACGAAGGCCCCGGCCACGTCCCCATGCACATGATTGAGGAGAACATGGCCAAGCAACTCGAATGGTGCCACGAAGCCCCCTTCTACACCCTCGGGCCACTCACCACCGACATCGCCCCCGGTTACGATCACATCACCAGCGGCATCGGCGCCGCCATGATCGGCTGGTACGGCTGCGCCATGCTCTGCTACGTCACCCCCAAGGAACACCTCGGCCTCCCCAACAAAAAGGACGTCAAGGACGGCGTCATCACCTACAAGCTCGCCGCCCACGCCGCCGACATCGCCAAAGGCCACCCCGGTGCCCAGTACCGCGACAACGCCCTCAGCAAGGCCCGCTTCGAATTCCGTTGGGAAGACCAGTTCAACCTCGGCCTCGATCCCATCACCGCCCGCGAGTTCCACGATGAAACCCTCCCCCAGGACGGCGCCAAGACCGCCCACTTCTGCTCCATGTGCGGCCCGCACTTCTGCAGCATGAAGATCAGCGAAGACGTCCGCCAATACGCCGCCGAACAAGGCATCGCCGAAGAAGAAGCCATCGCCAGAGGCATGGAAGAAAAGAGCAAGGAATTCGCCGAGAAGGGCGCCGAGGTTTACGTCCCCGCTTGAGGTAGGGACGCCTCGCCGAGGCGTCCGGGTCTGAAACTCCCGTCCGCCCCTCCAACTCCCACCCAAACACCGCCGCCGCCCCGCCCGAAGAGATGGAACCACCCACCCTCTATCTCTTCGGCGGCTCCAACGGCGCGGGCAAAACCACCTTCGCCCGAGCCTACCTCACCACCGGCTTCGAAATCCCGCTCCGCTTCCTAAACGCCGACGAACTCGCTCGCGGCCTCTCCCCGCTCGCCCCGCAATCCGTCGCCCTCAAAGCCGGGAAGCTCCTCCTCTCCGAAATCTCCGGCTGCTTCCGGGACAAGGCCTCCTTCGGCCTCGAAAGCACCCTGAGCGGCCACGCCCAAGTAGCCATTCTGAAAAAGGCCAAATCCCTCGGCTACCGGATCGAACTCCACTACCTCTGGATTCCGTCCCCCACCCTCGGCATCCACCGAATCGCCCAACGCGTCAAAAAGGGCGGTCACTCGATCCCCTCCGAGGACGTCCGGCGACGCTACAGCCGGAGTTTGAAAAATTTAAGCCAAACCTACGCTCCGCTCGCGGATCTCTGGAAGCTGTGGGACAACGCTGCCGAACCTGCGAAGTTGATTCTCAGATCGGATCGCAATAGCATCGCTCAACTCGAAGCCTTCCTGAACCCGTGAAACCAGCGATCAAAGCGACTACTACTCCCGAACCTAAGGGTTCTTCCACCCCGGACAGCCGGGATGCGATGGCGGCCAAGGCCATGAGCAAAGCCCTAACAGCCGAACACAAGCGCTGGAACATGCCTCTGCTCACTTGGAAAAACGGCCATGTCGTCGCAGTGAGGCCCTGAACTGAAATCACCATGCATAAAGAATCGCTTCAACTGACACTCTTTAATTGGTTGTCCCGAAAACGGAGCGGCATTGGTTTCCAACAACCTGACGACCTCGGCTTATCACTTGGCACTCATATAGGATCGGTCAGAAAGAATAATCAAGACCGCACTGCGTCGATGCGACTCAGAAAAAACGAGGAAGAGTCTTACATCGTTACAGCTGTATGCGACGGCATGGGTGGAATGCAGGACGGAGAAATATGTGCATCACTCGCTCTCGCCGCCTTTTTTAGCTCCTTCATCACCTCGATTGACGCCGA
>Ga0265327_10004198_pt1 | contig 12957 bp, 8 predicted proteins | sample 41621metaG_FD_202089 | JGI IMG/M metagenome (GOLD analysis project Ga0265327, IMG submission 202089) | Rhizosphere microbial communities from Carex aquatilis grown in University of Washington, Seatle, WA, United States - 4-16-21 metaG | ecosystem: Host-associated > Plants > Roots > Rhizosphere >...
AGACTTTGAACGCGAGAACAGCGGACCTTCCGATCCTCTCGCCAAGGTATCAGCTCGCCCTGATTTCGTCGGAGTGATCTACCCGGGTCCGACACCGTTCACCAAGGATCCAGCGATTCGAATTCCCAGGAATGTGCCACCCAGCTTTATCGTCTCGGCGGGTTCCGGCGACCGCGTCCACGCCCTTTGGGCGAATGATTACTTTGCAGCAATGCTGAAGGCAGGTGTTCCCAACCTGGAAATGCACATCTATGGCAACGGCGGACATGGGGGCGGACTGTCGACCCGCGGCGGCATCCCGTTTGGAACGTGGACCGACCGCTACGCGGAATGGCTCAAAGACCTGGGCTTTCTTGGCAAATCCGGAGTTCCCACCAAGGCAGCGACCGACGTGGCAGCCTATGCCAGCAAACCCGCCAAGTAAGCCATGCCGTCGAACTCATTTCCCACGGACATGAGCCAGTGACGCGAGGTCAGGGAGCAGTGTAGGGGACCATGTGCGGACAGATCTCTTCATTCCCGCTGAAGAACTGCAGTCCGCGAATGACAAGGATTCGGCTGGTTCCGGCCGTCAACGTCAGGGTCCATCGATTCGACTTCGCCGGCGCGAACGTCACCGTTTCATCGACCGATTTCAACGGTTGATCGATCACGACTCGCCGCGCTGAAGGTTCGCCGGTCTCCACGCGCAAACGGCGAGCTTCGTGATAGCTGCCGCTGTGCTGTGAGTGAATGGCAATCCCCGTCAGCGAGACCGGGATCGGAAACGTCACCTCAAGTACTCCCTTGCCATCGTCGAGCGGCTTTGAGTGCCACATCGTGGAAGGATCATAAGTAATTCCGGGCCCGGAACTCGGTTTGATCTCCTGGCGAACAATGTTCTGCACCTTGCTCTGAACATCCTCGCCTGCCGATGTCGTGATTTCGGGATAGAAGTCGTGATGACCCGGCAGCGTCATCGGTCCCAGCGGCACGATCCGGTTCGACAGCGAATAACCTTTTGCGACATCGCGTTTCCGATCAAAGTTCAACCGCGCGAAAACTCGATCATTCATTGCCAGCGCGCGACGGTCTTCCGGAATCAGGATGCCGGGTGTCCCGGCCGGGTCCAAACCATTCGTATGATGGGCCGGATTGTACGACATGATTGAATCATTCGCTTTCATGTCATAGCCATAGACGTCCACGTGCGCCAGTCCGAAGGCGTGTCCCAGTTCATGCTGCAGCGTGGACTGGAAATGGGAATTGTGCGTCAGTTCCCACGACGCAATGTACATCATCCCACCACCGGTATTGATTCCGCCGTTGATGGTGCGCCCACCCCCCTCGGGAAAGCTGTCCTTCGCGTTCATCAGCAGGATGCAGAAGACATAGGGGCAGTTGAATCGCGTCATCCGAAAATGATCCAACAGTTCCGCCACGATATCGGGTGCCCCTCGCTCCGGCGGAGCCCGATAAAATTCGAGCGGCTTTCGGCCACGTACCGACTGGACCGTCGGCTTGGCAAGTTCGAAGGTCGTGCCGAGCAGTTCCGAATATCGTTCTTGAGACCACTTGAGATGCCGCAGGAAGAGTTTTTGCTCGACGTCCGTCGGCCCGTTTTGATCCGAGGGGATGAACGCAACCGGCAGAACCTGGACCTTTTGAGGCAGTGAATACTCAGCCGCCAGGACCGATCGACTGGCTGTGATCAAGACGATCCAGAAGACTTGTCGGAAATTCATAACGACACTGTATCTCATGATGATTTTCAACTCCGTTCGGACGCACCATGAGGGCAGTCAACCCAAGCCAATTGAAGCCACGTCTCGAAAACTGCAGAAGCCGCTCCCGTTGGTCGCTGAACCCGTTGGTCGCTGAAGTAGTGAAGCGCCGGCGCTCATCCCATCCATGACGAGAGAATCTAATGGCGGCAGGCCCCTCAACGCAATTGGACAGGCCGCTCAAAAACGGCAACTGCCACTCCCGCTCGTCGCTCAGGAGAAGGTGCGCGAATGGCGTCCTTCCGTTGACGAAAGAAGCCGATCTCGAAATCCATGAAAGCCACTGGCGGCGGGATCGGCTGGCGACTGGTTCCCGTCGCCCGGCGTCTGGTAACATGCCCGCACCCGCGCTGAGCCAGCCGGTCCTTCACTTCGCTCCGAAAGGCCTCGACGTCCCATGCGACTTGCCACTGTCTTGACTCCCATGTCCCACGAAAATCTGGCGCTTGCGGCCCAATGCGGAGTGACGGATGTGGTCGGCCGGTATCCTGGCACGGATCTGGATGGTCTGCTGCGGATGCGTGACGAAGTGGAATCGCACGGGATGCGACTCGCCACGGTCGAGGGATACCTGCCGATTGAAAATCTGAAGCTGGGCCGCGACGACGGGACCGAGTTGGCATCAATGCGCAAGCTGCTGGGCAACATGCGGCAGGCGGGGATCAAGATCCTGTGCTACAACTTCATGGCGGGGACCGATTGGGTGAGAACGCGACTGGATCTTCCCGAGCGAGGGGGCGCCAAAGTGACGGGCTTCAACCTGGCCGAGGTGGAGCGGGCGATGTCGCTGAACCAGGCATCGGGAACACTCCGCCCCGATTCAACGATCACCGCGGAAGAACTCTGGCGGAATCTGGAGCGGTTTCTGCGCGAATTGATCCCGGCCGCGGAAGATGCGGGAGTGATGATGTGCATGCATCCGGATGACCCGCCGCTGGAACAATTGCTCGGCAAAGCCCGCATCATGAATTCGGTCGAGAACTTCGAGCGACTGGTGAATCTAGTTCCCAGCCCGTCGAATGCGATCTGCTTCTGCCAGGGAACATTTGCGGCGATGGGGTGCGACATCCCCGCCTCAATCCGCCGACTGGGACGACACATTCAATATGTCCACTTTCGCGATGTCCGTGGGACGCGTGAGAACTTTGTCGAAACATTCCACGACAATGGTCCCACCAACATGGCCGCGGCGATGCGGGCCTATCGCGATATTGGCTTTGCCGGCCCCATGCGACCGGACCATGTTCCGCAGCTTTATGGCGAGGACGAAGGGGAACCAGGCTATACGATGCTCGGCCGCCTGTTTGCCTACGGCTACATGCGCGGGCTGATGCATGCGGTTGCCGATGCTTCCTAAGTGGCTTGCCGCCTGCCGACGGAACACCGACATTCCTTTCCCTGATCCACAGCGTTCGTCTGAATGACAGTAGAAAGACTCCCTTGAGCACCTCTGCCGATTCTCCCCGGACTTCTTCTGGTCCTTCAGGTTCCGTGGATCACGGTGCGCTTCCCGCCTGGGAAACCGCTGATTTGCCCGAGCCATTGCCCTTCAGCCTGATCAATCTCTTCAAGACGATCGGGCCCGGCGCCATCCTGCTGGCCGCCGCCATTGGCGGAGGCGAATGGATCATCGGACCGCTGACAACGATCAAGTACGGCCGCGAAATCCTGTGGGTCGCCACGGTGGGGATCGTGCTGCAGACGATCTTCAATCTGGAAGCGGCCCGTTACACCATGTACACGGGCGAACCGATCATCACGGGAATCATGCGATTGCGTCCCGGTTCGAAGCTGTGGGCGTGGTTCTATATCCTGATCGGCGTCGCTCAATTGGCGACACCCGCCCTGGCCAAGGCCTGTGCCACGGTCCTGTTTGCTGCATTCGCGGGGCGACTGGCCAGTCGTGCCGACGACTTTGCCGTCAGTGCCATCGGCATCGGAGTCATCCTGCTGGCGGTCGGACTGTTGCTGTCCGGCAAGCACATCGAAAAGGTGCTCGAGCGACTCTCCTGGCTCATGATCGCCTTCATTTTCAGTTTCCTGATTGTCGTGAATCTCCTGTTCGTTCCGGCGGGGGACTGGATCAAGACCGCTACGGGGTTCCTGGTCGTCCATCCGCTGCCAGACAACATGGACCTGATCCTGCTGGCGACGTTTGCCGCCACTGCGGGATCGGGTGGCTTGGGGAATCTCGCAATTTCCAACTGGTTCCGGGACAAGGGCTTTGGCATGGGAGCCCGGGTGGGAGCGATTGGCAACGTCCTGGCAGGTGACCATTCCGGGTTGAAGCCGGTCGGAGTCACATTCCCCATGACACCCGAGAATCAGGGTCGCTGGCGAACCTGGTGGCGATACGCGGTACTCGACCAGACCGCCTTGTGGGGACTGGGCTGTTTTCTCGGCATGTATCTGAACGTGAACCTGGCGGTCTCCATCATTCCCGAGGGCGCCAAGTTTGACGAGTCCATGGCCGGGGCAGGGGCGTTCCAGGCTCAAATCATGGCAAGCCGGATGTGGCAGGGATTCTGGCTGCTGACATTGATCAACGGATTCTGGATCCTGTTTTCGACACATCTTGGCAACACCGATGTGCTGATTCGAACTGTCAGCGATATCTGCTGGTCCGCCTTTCCCAAGGTCCGACGCCGACCAATCGGAGTTCTGTATGCCTCACTTTTGGGTGGACTGACGATCTGGGCCTTGATCGCGATCCACATGGGAAGCGTTCTGGATCTTTTCAAGGTCCTGGGGATTGTTGCCAATCCAATCCTGGCGATGGCAGCCATCCAGATCTGGCGTGTGAATACGCGCTTTTTACCGAAGGAGATTCGACCACCCGTCTGGCGTCAGGCAGGCCTGATCCTGTGTGCGGTTGCCTACGGCGGACTGACCGTGGCATTGCTTTACGATAGCTATCAGAAATGGCAATCCCCCAAACCCCAGCAACCAGCAGGGGAAACAGCGGTCGAATCCGCAGGAGATTCCTCAGTCGAAACCCGCTCCAAATGAAGACGGTCGATCCCTTCGTCGAAATCCGGTTAGAATTCAGGAAGCGAGTCATTTCCAAGGCAGGAGGAAACCATGCCGTCTCGATTTCCAGGAATGGATCCGTTTATTGAAATCCAGTGCTGGCGAGATTTTCACACGACGGTGATCGGCGAGATACGCAGCGCGCTCCTCCCTCAATTGCGACCGCACTATGTCGCATTTGTCGAGGAAGACGTCTATGTGGCGCGAGACGATGGGGAACCGATTCGACTCACGGTCCCCGATCTGGGCATCTCGCGCGTTTCGGACTGGCCATTTCCGGTACAGGACGAAGCGACCCTCATGGCGGAGCCAACCATGGTCACACTTCCGGTGGTTGAACCGATCGAGATTCCTTACATCGTCATTCGCCGACGCGACAATGATGAAACCGTTGCTGTCATCGAGGTCCTGTCTCCCACGAACAAATCACTTCGCGATGGGCGAACCGAATACCTGGCCAAGCGAAATATGCTGCTGCGGAGTCGTGTCCATTTGATCGAGATTGACTTGCTACGCAGCGGCGAACGAATGCCAACCAACGAGCCCTATCCGCCTGGCGACTACTTCGCAATTGTGTCGCGATCCCAGGCGCGGCCATCCGCAGCGCTTTACTCATGGGCCCTCGAACAGCGGATGCCGCGGATCCCCATCCCGCTTGCGGACGGGGACCCAGACGCGCTCCTTGACCTCCAGCATGTTTTTTCCACCACGTACGACCGCGCCGGATATGACTATGCGCTCAAGTACGATCGCGCGGTGATCCCTGAACTGAATGCGGCGCATCGCGAGTGGGTTCGACAAACCCTGCATCCCGTCGAGTGATCGAGCTGGCCTCGCCTCGAAAAACCGCCGAGGCAACAACTACGGCTTGGGAACCACTTTCAGAATAACGGGAATCTCGGCCACCAGCGGGGAACCTGCTGAGGTGATTCGCAATTTGATGTTCGGCACGGGCGTTTCGGCCGCAACTTTGGGGGCTTTCACGATCAGTTCAAACTTGTCCTGATCTCCCGCGATGTTCCCCGGTTGAACCGAGTACCCTTCCGGAAGTCCGACCAACGTGGCTTCAACCGGTCCTGTAAAGCCTGCGGTACGCTGCAAGACGCCTGTCACCTTGTGGTCGGATTCCGCGACCACGGCCAATGTTGGATCATCCACCTTCGGCGCCACGGCATTTTTGATCTCGGCGCGGAACGGCTGAGAATACGCTGTCGCGACCACCCGTTCCGAATAGGCATGTGGAGTCGATTCCGCCCTGATCACAAAATCAATCACGGGCTCGGCCACTTCCAGCGGAACGACAACCTTGACCGAGGCGAGTTCCGGATCCCCTGCCTGCAGCATGCGGGGTACGGCGGCAACGATCGGGAAATTGCCGGCCGCCGGGTTGTTGTTGTCGCGTTTACGAATGGGTTCGGTCGATTCCAGCGTCAGCTTCACGGGAAGCGCTGCCGAGGGAAGTCCGGGGTGCCGTTTAACATTCAAAGCCAGGTCAGGCGAGGTCCCTCGAAACAGCGTTGTCGGCAATTGTTGCAGTTCCACGGCCAGTCCCGAAGATGCCGTGGTTCCAACGGCCATCGTGTCGACAAACGATGGAGCAATGACACCGGTCTGCAGTCGCGCCGTACTCTTGATCGCCGGCGTGGCGCCGACGGATTCACCCACGATGCGCAGCAATGGAGCGGTTCCCTCCATCGGCTTGCCGGCCCGGACGAGTCTCAGCAAGACCTTTCCGGTCATGTTCGCCGCGATCTCATTGGGCGAAACCGCAACGGAGTGATCTCCTGTCACGGTGAGCTTGATCGGGCCGGAATATCCGCTGCGGGCCACCTGCATCTCAATCATCGCCGAACCATCTTCGGGCAGGTTAATCGTGGGCGTATTCAGCATCAACGAGAAGTTTGGCTGGCCCGCGGGTTCAATGACCAGGCGATAGAAACTGCGAAGGCTGCCGCGCCGGAATAGGTCGCTGACCTGAACCTGCACCTGAGTCACGCCGGCAGGCGCGACATAATCCAATTGAAGATCGGTGATGGTAGGTTGATCACTTGTCGCGGCCAGCAAGTTCCCCTGCGGATGACCAAACAGACGCAGTTCCCCCTCCAGTGGAGAGCCCAGCGAATCGGTTTGCAGAATCAACTTGAGTGGCTTGCCTGGAGTGACATTCAACAGGTACCGGTCCTGTTCTCCCTTTTTGGCCACGACACCACTGATCGCAACGGGAATCGATCCCTGAGCAAACGTGGCATCGATTGCCTGAAGCGTTCCGTCCGCGACCGCTGGCGCTTCGACGATTTCGGTTCCGTGGCTCAGCGCCAAACTGGGTACGATCGTGGCCACACCAGACTCAACCGGAAGCGATAGAATGCCGTTCCGACTGTCGGGAGGGAGCGTAAACTGACCGGTCACTCGCGTTCCAGGTGCAAAGCCGGAGCCAATCGGTTGGACTTCCACCTGCCCGGGAACCATGGCCGCCGGCAGCACTCCGTCGATCAACTTCAAGTCGCCCACTTTCAACCGAAACGCGTTGGCCCCCGGTGCGTTGAAGGTGAGGTCATGCAGTTCCACGGAGTAGACGCCGTCACGCGGCAGGATCCGTTCGACTCGAACGTCACCCCGCATCGAACTGTGCCCCCAACCGATCTCCAGCGGCGTTCCTTCAGGGGACTTGATTTCAAGCACGGGATTCGCTGCCGATCCCAGTCGCTTCAGTTCCAGATCCGCGACCAGGCGCTGCCCCTTGGTCCCGGCGAAATAGACTCGCTGCTGCTGGCCCCCGGAAAGGACGCCGAAAAAGGCCGCCGGAAGGCTGGCCGGCTTGTCTGGCGTCGAACCGGCAATCGGCAGTTGAGGCAGACGGTCAATCGCCAGTGCAACCGATTTGCTGATTCCGACCTGTGACCGAATCCAGAGCGGATAGATCCCCGCTGGCGTCTCCGCGGGGACTTGAACATTCAACACCAGCCGATTCGGAGCCGATCCCTCCGCGACAGCAAAGGTGACTCCGGGAATTGGAAAGACCGCCGCGGGCTGGGGCCCCAGATCGCTTCCATTCACGATTAGTTGCGTTGTCTGGCCAATCTGCAGGCCAGGTTGAGACAGGCTGGCAATCACGGGGACGACTGTGGGAGTCGGCTTGTCCTGGGCAATCAGTTCCAGAACATTGGCGCCGGCCACTTCCTGAAACAGCTTTTTCGCCTGTGCAGGATTGAGCGCGATGGGAAACAACGAGAACTCATCGACAACCGCACTCAGGAATTCGCCCGTCGGCTCGCTGCAGCCAATCGTGACGGGAAGGTTGTTCAGCAACCCTGCCACGGCAACGTCCTTGATCCATCCCTGTTTCCCGTCGATGTATCCATTCGCAGACGTCTTGGGCGTCAGCGGTTCTCCATTGACGTAGAACATGATCTTCAAGTCATCGACGTCGGTGTCGTCATCCTGTTTCGGGGCATCCGCCACTTCAAACGTCGCCGTGACATAGACCAGCTTGCGAATCGGCAGCGACTCTTTGGCACTGTACGTGACGACTTTGTAGTTCGTTCCATCGTGGATGTAGACCTGGAAATTATCGGCCTGCATCTGAAAGTTGATGCCGTAATTGGTCGTAGTGCGACCATTGTCGACACCGCGTTTGGCGACGAGCCCGTGATATCCCTGGTCGGTTGGCTCCGTCAGGTTCACCACGAACAATCCGAATGAAACCGCCTGGGGTGCATCCACGTCGGGGCTGTCAGCGATCTCAATGCGTTGTTGCCGACCCGCATCCAGCTGAACGGCCTTTTTTGCCCCCTGGTTCCAGAAGGGGCTGGAAACACGCGGCGGATCATTGACGAGTTTCCCCTCGTCTGCCACCTGGCCAACGGTCGCGGAATCCTTCGCCGGACCGGCGTCTTCATCGAACGTATAGTTGACGACAGCCTTGGAACGAATGGCTTCGTCCTGTCCCAGCAGGGCGTCTGCCGTCAGAAGGAAAAGAGCGACGGAAGCCAACGGACGAATGAAGCGAAACATCGTGCGGCGATCCTCAAGGCGGGAAAAACTCGGTGGGTACCGAGATTCTAAATTCGCATCGGACTCTTTTGAAGTGGCCTCACGATGATTGAGCGAACTTCCAGAAAATCCGCCCGGATCGCTAATACAGCGCCGTCGCAAGCTGTCGGCGGAATTCCCCGGTCAACTCGGAAGCCGGGCCGAGCACATCGAAGATCTTGACCATCGTGGTCTTGGCTTCCGCACGCGCCTCGCCAAAGTCCTGCTTCACGATTTCGAGGCAGATCTCCAACGCCTTCCGGTGTTGGGAGACTGCCGCATAGGCATCCGCCAGCCGGATTCGCAGCATCAAATTCCCCGGTTCCGCCTCGGCCGCCCGTCGCGCTTCATCAACCCCGCCACTTTCGGCCGCCGCCAGGCGAAGATCGAGTTCCGACTTGATTCGCTCGGCATCGGGTTCCAGGAATCCGCGTGCCGCCAGGGCTTCCAGCATCGATCCGCATTCTTCCAGCCGACCCTGCTTCAGCAGCACGTTGGCGATGCAGATCTTGAGCGCATCTTCCTTCGGCGCCAGAATCAAGGCTTCGCGGAACTTGGCCTCGGCGGCCTTGGGGTCGGTCTCCACCAGCGCCGCCGCCTCTTGTGCCAGGATCTGAGCGGGCGATGGAAGCAATGGAGCCAGCCACTGCCGGATCTGCTCTTCGCTCATCACCCCGGTAAACTGGTCGACAGGTTGACCCTGAACCAGTGCGAACACAGTCGGCAGAGACTGGATTCCAAACGCCTGGGCAATCTGAGGTTCTTCGTCGGTGTTGATCTTGGCCAGGATGAACTTGCCGCCGAATTCCGCGGCGAGTTTTTCGAGAATCGGTCCGAGTTGCTTGCAGGGATTACACCAGGGCGCCCAGAAGTCGATGACGATCGGAACTTCGAGCGATTTCTGGACGACGGCGTCCTGAAACGTGGCCATGGTGACATCAATAACAAACGGCGACGCAGCAGACATATCGGGCCTTTCTCAAGGATGATGATCTGGCACGAGTGTACCGGTTAAAGGCCGGGCAGGGGAGTGAGCGGTGGAAGATCGCGGATCCCGCAAGGGCGTTGAACGCACGCTCGCGATGGACCGCGTGGGCGAGATGCTCGAATAGAAATGCGGCTCATCACAGGTCAGGCTGCTGCCATATCCAATTCGCAATCGAACCCGGATCCCGACCAGGGGCAATCCTACTTGGCGGCGTCCCACCACCAGCGATGCAGCTCACTGCGGGCGGTCGCGGCACTCGCTTCGCGAACAGAATCCAGCCGCAGTGACTCGGTTGCCGGAGTCAGCGACTTATTCAAGACCTGGTTGGGAACAATCGAGACTCCCCCGCCAACCAGTCCGACAATCATGGCTCCGGCCCGCTTGTAGTTCACTGAGGAGGGAACCTGCTTGGGAGCGTTGAATTCGGGAATGGTCAAACGTCGCTCGTCCAGCAGTGACGCCATCTTCCAGCCGATTCGCTCCGCGAGCTTTTCCCGATGAATCAGGGCAACCAGCACCGCCCAATCGGTCAGGTTCTGCAGCTCACCAAAGATGGGCGATTTTGCCGCCAGTTCCGGAAACTTCTCGGTGAATTGCTTCGCAAATGCCTTGGTCGAGATCCGCGTGCTCGCCGCGGCAAACCGGTTTCCTTCGGCATCCGCCAGTTCTTCCTCGGCCAGCAACTGCAGTCGCTGACCTGCAAACCGGAAGGCCAGACCGTCCTCGCTGCGATAGATGGCGTCGTACAGAGGGACGAACCACCAGCGCTGCATCGTATTCCCTCCAGCCCCCAACATCGCCAGGTGACTCTTCAATCCCTTGACTCCGGGATTCTCGAGCCCCATCGAGATCCGCTTCATCCGGTAGTCGGCTTCGACCAGCACGACACCAAAATGAGTCTCTGCAGGAACGCCATCCACGCGAACGGTCTGCATTCCCAGGATGTCGTCCATCTTCTTGAAGCGAGCCTCGACCACATCCGCGGTGGCGGGGCCACCCTGCTTGATGAACCGCTGCAGTTCCGCCAGGCGTTCCGGGACCGGATCGATGGAACACCCGATCTGGCGCGACTGCACCAGCGTCCGGAGGGCAACCACAAAATCATCCAGCCTCAAGACGGGCCTGCCGCTGTTGACCCCGATCATGCGGCCCACGGCATCGGGCGCGAACCCCTCAGCCGGCCCCGCAATCACCAGGTCTCCGGTCTCGGGCAGGACAAAGATGTCGGTGATCTGCTGCAGTCCCGCCAGGTAAAAGACCTCGTCAGAAATCGACTTCTGCTGGGCCAGCTGCTGCTCAATCGCACGCTCCCACTCCACCAGCGACACATAACGCAGCTCGACCGACTGATTGAGGTCGGCGTTCAAATTCTTTTTGGCGACCAGTTCCCGCCGCTTCTTGTCGAGTGTCCCCGAGGCATCGCTGGCAATCGCCAGGCTGACAACGCCGGACGCGTCAATCTTGATGCCACCTGCATTTCGATTGTTGTTTCCGCCCTGATTGTTTCCCTGGTTGTTGCCACCCTGATTGTTGTTGCCGACGTTGTTATTGACCTGACCGCGCACGTTGGGCGGGACGAAGGGAGTCCCAATCGCAACCAGCAGGGCCAGCAGGGAGGCAAGAATCAGCATCTGACGAATGGTGCGCGACATGGCAGAACTTCCAGTTATCGTCTGACCGGGAAGCAGGGACGTGCGCATGATTCTATCGCGTGGTCAGGCGAAAATCAGCAAGAGTTTCGCGGTGTGTCCTGGCCGTCGCCTTGGCAGTTCAAGTCGGGTGCGTGAAGTCTTCGAAACGCACCATGCGTGTTGTCATTTTTTGCCTGAATCATCGTCATGGTGTGTTTCGAAGACTTCACACACCCTACAAGGCTCAACGACCGGGCGAGTTGGTCTTCGTCGGCTGGACAATCAATCCCGTTCGCTTCAATTCCGTTCGCTTCAATTCCGTGGGCGAATCAACGGACCGGCAATTCACAGATCGCCCATTGACCGAAGTTTTCTTCGATCTCGACCTGAATCCTGGTGAGCTGTGCCCCTCCCGGGTGCTGCAGCAATTCACTACGCAATCGCAGTCCCATCCAGCGAGCGATCAGTTCCGCCGTGGTGTTGGCGACCGGCAGCAACACACAATCCTCGCGAGGAAAAACCCAGCGCCGGCGTTCGAACTGTGCGGTCACCTCGGTCTCGGTTGCCGTCACCTGAATGGCGGGATGCTGAGTCGGCAGCAGCATGCGATGATCCAGTTCCCCCACCAGCTTCTGAGTCGCGTCTCGTAGCGCAATAAAATCGAAAACGTAGCTATTTTCATCGAGCGGCCCGCTCACTTCGACCGCCACCCGCCAGTTATGGCCATGCAGTCGTTCGCAAATGTTGCCGTTGAACGTGATGAAGTGCGCGGCGCTGAAGACCAGGTGATCCTTGGTGACACGCACGCGAAATTGTTCTGTCATGATTTGTTCCTGCCCTCCGTGGCGAGTTGAATTCGTGTTCCGTGCTGCAGGATCTCGTCGCGAGAAGGTGGATCGATCAAACCATCTCGCACAGCCGAGAACAAGGTGACGGCGATCAAATCCGCCGTCGTGCCGGGATTACGGCGGTGACCATCGGCGCGAAGCCACTCGTCAAATTGACGCAACGAATTCCCGCTGCGAAGGCGACTGGGCCAATCCGACTGCAGAACACCCAACGCACGCTGCTGGAGTTCCCCGGCAACGGCGACTCCACATTTCCGGGCGACGAGTGAATCGGGGGCATCGGCCAGCAACTTCAACTGAAACCGAATCACGGCCGCTTCCCACGGAACGATTCCTGGGAACCCGATAAAGCCATCCATCGCGGTGATCGCTCCCTGCAGGTCATGGCACCAGTTCCAACTCTCTTTCAGCCAGTGCCGTGCCAGTCCGAGGACATACGAAAAATCGGTCACATACTGCTCGGCAATCTTGTCGCGGCCCGCGGCCAGAGACATCGCATCGCGAAGCGTGACTGTGGGGGTGGAAGCGACATCCTGAGATTGAGCCTGCCCCATCCCACCCGGACGGGCCAGCCGAATGGCGGCGTAAACGTGCTCGGCATCCTCCACAGTCGTCTGATTCAGGATGTCGGCGATGCCTGCCTTCAGTGGCGTTTCCGCGGCGAT
>Ga0265327_10004199_pt1 | contig 12955 bp, 12 predicted proteins | sample 41621metaG_FD_202089 | JGI IMG/M metagenome (GOLD analysis project Ga0265327, IMG submission 202089) | Rhizosphere microbial communities from Carex aquatilis grown in University of Washington, Seatle, WA, United States - 4-16-21 metaG | ecosystem: Host-associated > Plants > Roots > Rhizosphere...
GGAAACCACTGGCTATTCGCCTTCGCCGCCGGCGCATCCTGCGCGCGAGCGGCTCACTTTTGAGGGGCGGCAAAGACCACCTTCACCTCGCGTTCGGCCCGGGAACTGCGGAACCAGTCACCCGCGTCAAAGAACGCGATGTAAATCATGAAGGCGATCAGCAACGCAGCGAAACCGGACTGGATTTTTTCCAGAATTTTCCCGCTCACCGGACGGCGGCGGACGGCTTCAATCAACGACAGCGTGATGTGCCCGCCATCCAGCACCGGCAGCGGCAGCAGATTCAGCAGCGCCAGATTCACATTCAGGATGACGCTGAACCACAGCACGCGGCGCCAGCCGTCCTCGTCTTCAAACAGATTGCTATAGACGCGGATAATCATCACCGCACCGCCGAGCTGCTGGACGCCGATCTCGCCTTTTTTGGAGAACAACGCGCCAAAGGTGTTGAAAATCTGTCCGGCACTGGCCGATATTTGCTCCAGCGGACCGGGGTGCACCAGCACCGTGCCGTTGCCGCTCTGCCAGGAAATGATGCCCAGCATCGGCGTCGCATTCGTCGGCTGCAACGGTTTCACCGGCAGGATGGTGCGGTCGAATTTTTCGTTGCCGCGCAGCACGGTGAGCGTCATGGGCTTGACGACGCCGTTGCTCATCGCCGCCTCGGCGTCCACCACCGGCCAGCAGCTGAATAGCTTTTCTCCGTTCAAAGCCACCACCTGATCCCCCTGCTTCAGACCGGCCAAGGCCGCCGGACTATTGCTGCCCACTTCATAAATCCCCGCTTTGCCGGCTGGAGAAATCAACACCTGCCGGAGCGCACGGCGTTCGTACCATTTTGTCGTGCGATGAAACGGCACGGCATAGGCCATCGCCTCTTTCCCGTCGCGAAGATATTTGATGGCGATGTTCGTGCCCGTGCTGGTGACGATGCGCCACGTCACGCTGTCGGCGGAAGTCGGGGCGAAATGTTTTACCGGCTGCCCATCCACTTCCAGAATGGTGTCGCCCGGGCGCAAGCCCGCCTCCCAGGCCGGTCCCGGCAACCCATTCGCATCCGTCCGTGCCACCCAGCCGATGGTCGTGGTGTTGTCGGCCTCGTTACTGGGCTTGCCCACCTGCCAGACGATGACAGCAAAGAGCACCGCCAGCAAAAAACTGAACAGCGGTCCGGCGAAAGCCACGATGATTTTATCGAGCGGCGTGACATTCGGCAGCGTTTCCGCCTTCTCATCCGTCTTGCCTTCGATGGTTTCCATCGTGGCCATTTGCGGCAGCGAGACGTAGCCGCCGGCGGGAATCCAGCCGAGGGCGTATTCGATGTCGCCGATTTTCTTCTTCCAGATGGGCTTGCCGAACCAGATGGCGAAGCGCTCGACCTTCAACCCGCGCCAGCGCGCAGCGAGGAAATGTCCCAGTTCGTGGACGCCGATGAGCAGGTTGAAGACCAGCACCACTTCCAGGGCGATGAATAAATAATGCAAAAACGTCATGTCAAATTCGGGAAATTATATCACGGAAGAAAATTACCGCAAACCTTACCGCGCTTACCGCGCCGCCTCACGCCGCGCCCAGGCATCCGCCTCCAGAATCTTTTCCAAGGTGGGATGCTCAACGACCTTGTGGGTATCCATCACGCGACGGACGGTTTCGGTGATTTGTGGAAAATTTATTTTCCGGCTCACAAAGGCTTCAACCGCCACTTCATTTGCCGCATTGAAAACGGCGGGCAGCGTGCCGCAAGTGTCCCCTGCCCTGCGCGCGAGCAAAATGGAAGGGAATCGCTCCGTATCCGGCTCCTCAAAGGTCAGCGTGCCGATCTTGGGAAAATCCGTCTGCACGCGCTCGCTCGCGGCGCGCGCGGGATACGTCAGCGCATACTGGATCGGCAGGCACATGTCCGGCGTGGAAAGCTGCGCAATCAGCGAGCCGTCCACAAACTCGACCATCGAATGGACGATGCTCTGCGGATGGACCACCACGCCGACGCGCCCCATCTCGATATCGAACAGCCAGCGCGCCTCAATCATTTCGAGGCCCTTGTTGAACAGCGTCGCGGAATCAATCGTCACCTTCCGGCCCATGACCCACGACGGATGTTTGAGCGCGCGCTCAACGGTGATCTCGGAAAACTTCTCCTTTGGCCAATCGGTCCGGCTGCGGAACGGCCCGCCGCTGGCGGTAAGCCAGAGCTTGCGAACGGAGGAACCTGGCTTGCCGTCGAGACATTGAAAAATCGCGGAATGCTCGCTGTCCACGGCGAGCACTTTTACGCCATGCTTTTTGGCTTCGCGCATCACGATTTCGCCGGCCATCACCAAAATTTCCTTCGAGGCGACCGCGATGTCCTTGCCGGCGCGAATCGCCGCAAGGGCCGGCTGCAATCCGGCGGTGCCGACAATGGCAATCAAAACAATGTCCGCCGCGGGCAGCGTGGCGAGTTTGAGCAAACCTTCGTTGCCGCAATAAACCTGCGTGGAAACGCCGAGGGTGTTTTGCAGTTCCTTCGCCTTCGCCGGATCGCTGATGGAAACAACGGCGGGCCGGTGCCGGCGGGTCTGTTCGAGCAGCAATTCCGAATTGCCGCCCGCCGCGAGGCCGATGAGGCGGATTTGATCCGGCAGATCTTCCGCCACCTTGACGGTGCTGGTGCCGATGGAGCCGGTGGAGCCGAGTAAAACAACGTTTTTCATTTGCGATTTACGATATACGATTTACGCGCGGTCTGACGAGCGTGCGGTTTTGGCCGAGGCGACGACGCTGGCCAGGATTTCGTCCGCTTCCTGCATCAACTCTTTGAGTCGGGCCAGCTTGATCAAAATGTTTTCCACCAGCAATTCCACCCAGAACAAGGATTCACCACATTCCTCCTCGACGATCCGCAGCTTGTTGATGAAATCAGAACTAGATTTGGCGCGGCAGACCGCCCGGTAGTTAGCTCCCACCGAAGTCCCGCAACGAAGCAGTTGTTTGCCGAGCGTTTGCGCCACCCAGTTATTGGGCAGCGCGGAACAGAGATTTATGATGCGATTGGCATAAGCCTTGGTCCGGGATTTCATTTCATCGCGAGTCATAAAATTAAAATATCAGATGCCAACGGCGAGCGCGTAAATCGCATATCGTAAATTGCAAATTAAATAACGAGGACGTGCCGCAGATAGAGATACATCAGCGGCGCGTTAAACAACAGGCTGTCTAGGAGGTCGAGGATGCCGCCGATGCCGGGGAACAGTTTGCCGGAATCCTTCACCCCCGCCTCGCGCTTGAAGAGGGATTCAATCAAGTCACCGATGACCGCCGCCACGCTCAACACGACGCCCAGAATGGCGGCATGAATATAATTCATCCCGACCAGCTTGGCGCCGAAGCAATAGACGAAGGCCAGGCTGGCCGCCGTCGAAACCAAAATCGCGCCGCCGAAACCTTCCCACGTTTTCGCCGGGCTGATGCGCGGAATCATTTTGTGCCGGCCGATGAGCGAGCCGACGGCATAAGCGCCCATGTCGCTGAACTTGGTGACGAGGATGAAGTAGAGCAGAAAATATTTCCCCGCAGCCGCCGGCGCGCCGGGCGGAAACGGGAAGAAGCTGATTTTCTGGATGAAGTTCAGCAGCCACGGCACATACATCAGGCCAAAAAGCGTGGTGGCGATGGCGGTGATGCCCGCCACGTTGCGCTTGGAAAGGAACTGCCGCACACACAGGCCAAGCACGAACAGGATGAGAAAACTGGTTTCAAAATCATTCACCCGCGCCGGCGAACCGGAGGTGCCCAGCCGACCGGTGAGATTCAGGAACGTTCCCACCATCAGCAACAGCCCGCCGATCACACCCGAAACCTTGAAGCTGACCATGCCGCGCTTTTCCGCGATGCCGTAAAACTCCACCAATCCCGCCAGCGCCAGCAACGCGACCAGCAAAATGAATACGCCGTCGGAAACAAACCGGTTGCCGGAAAACAAGGCCGCGAGAATAAGCGTCCACATTATCGCCGTGGAGGCCAATCGGCGCAGGAAAACCTGCCCTTTGGATGGCGGCGGCGGCGCGCTGGTGGTTTCAGACATGAGCGTGAAAAACTAACAGGCAAAACCGGAAAAGCCAACGGTGATTTGCATTCGCTTTTCCGCACCGGCTTTCTCTATTCCAATCAGCAGCAGCAATCGAACAATCAAGGATGGGTCCGCAGCGGATACGGGCTGAAAACCGCAGTGGAACAACAAATGCGTAAAGACGCAAAGCGGAATGCGGAAGCCGATCAAAAAATTAAATAAGGAAGCCAGAAAATAAGGAATAATTTTAAACCGCGAAATATACGAAATACGCGAAAAAAATCTGCGATTGGAAACCAGTTTAAAACCGCCAAGGCGCCCAGAGCGCCAAGGGCTAGACCAGATCATAATTGAAAGCGTGCGGCACAATTTGTTTCCCGATATTTACCGTTTTTTACCGGCTACCGGTTTTTTCCGGGGTCAATTTCTGGATCCGGGAGGCCAAATGTCGCTTTTTGTCCCTTTTTGGCACCCGGTTTTGAAAACGGGGGTTTTTGCACAAAGGTGACAAAGGGCGCCAAGACAGTGGCAAAAACTTGGAGCTGGGAGCGGGGAGGCAGAGGGGAAGACGAGGATGGATGATTGAGAATGGATGATGCGCGGGCGCGGGCGGAAAATTTCCATTTCCGGCATTTAGATATATTTTGCGTTTTCATGGTGACGAACTTTAGCACGGGTTTTAGCAGAAATGTGCAAGCCAGCTAACGGCTTACGAATGGGTGCGAACAGAGACCCCCGGATCACGAACCGGAGCAAAAAAATAGTTGGAAAAAATAATTGACGGGTTTTGGGGAAAGCGGACCGAGACTGGAGCGGGGACCCAAAAATCAAACTTGAAACTTGAGCTAAACAGAGGGCAGACATCGTAAAACAAAAGCTAAAACGCTGAAATGCTAACATGCTGAAAATGGGACCAAAACAGAAAGTTGATAGCAGAAATGGCATCTGGCGTATTGGCTCCATTGGAAACGGTAGAATGAAAAATAGCACAATACTATGGAATCGGCTCAACGCCCGCCTATCTCAGTTATCCGTTGCCCGGCGTAACGCTGCGCATCAAGAACCCATGCCGGTTTGCAATCAAAGGGCACAACCCCGGTTCCGAGGAGCCCCAGCGGGTGATTGAGAGCCAAAGGCAGAAGCCGATCAATGGTCCGATTAATCGCCATTCGATCTCCGGAAGCCAGCACGTTGGCAGGCAAATTGACCCGCACCGCAATTTCCGGGAATTTCGAAGCTGCCCGCATAAACGCCATCTGATCCGTTTCGGCCGGACATATCACATAGCCGGGGCCGCAACGGAGCATGGCCTCCGCAATCAAAGACACATTCCCGCCAATGATGCAGGTCAGCGACCGGCCGGCGGCTCGGCCGGCTTGCAATACTTCACTCAATGCCGGAGCCACAATCCTTTGAAAAATCTCCGGCGAAACGAGCGGCGGCGAGGCTCCGGATTCATAGATGGCCGGCCGAAATCCCAAGGCAATAAGTTTAGCACATAGCCCGGCTTGATGCCGGGCGAGAAAGGCAATGACCGCGCCGATTTCGGCGGTGGACTCCGCAAATTCCAGCAGGAGGTTTTCAAACCCGATCAATCCGATGGCGAGTGAAACCGGCCCGCCGACCGGAATTTGAACCTCGCAGGAGAATTTTCCGGAGACAGCAGACGCCGCTTCGCAGAACATCGGGAATCGTCCATCGTGTTCTGGATCCAGCGCCGGTAAATTCAAGATGTCCGAGACGTTTTCGAAAAGAGGACCGGTAAGGGCAGGTATTTGGGCATGCGATTGGGGATGAACTTCGCCCCCCCACGCCTCCACTTCGGCGTGATAAACATCAATCCCGCAAACCACAGGTGAGTGCGCATAGATTTCGTGCGCCCGAATATGCGCCTGAGCAAGCAAGTGCGCGCTGCGAGAAACTTCCCACGGCGTTTTACCGATCAACGCCGCCGCGTGCTCGAGCACCGCAGGATACAGAATCGAATGTTTCATGGGGGAGTTTTCCTTGGCCCACGCCACCGGTGTTAGATTTTTGAACTGATATTTTCCATATGGTTTCCTGCCCGGGACTCGCGTGAGCCTGGTTTGTAATTTTTTTATCTGGCTCGGCCGGCTCATCCCCGGCAATGGACTTGGTTTTGTCCGGCACGCCCTGAATTCGTTGGGAGCAAACCAAATCGCGCGCGGAATGTCAAACGGGGGAGCGTCGTTTTGGTGAACGCGGCCAATCCCGGCTTGTGTCTGCGGCCTGAATTTCCAAAAATTAGCGCATGCAATTCCGCAGCGCCATGCTTTCGCTCATTCTGGCTTTTCATGGTCTGGCGGTCCAAGCGAACGAACCACCCGCGCCAATCGCTAGAAAAGCCGGCGTGATCACGCCAATCAATTGGGCAACGTTCAAATGCCTGCCGACTACCAGCGACGCAGCAGAGCGGTTTGGAAAAATCCTGCTCAACGCGAATAAATACGCTTTGACCGTGTGGTGGACCAATAAAGGATTCAACCAAACTCTGTCCGATAGCTATCTCGATTTCAAGGGAACTGCCGAGAAAGACATCCGCCCAGCAGCTTCTGAAGCACAAGGGTTGGCGATTTCGTTGCGGCTTGGACTTTACCATTCCGAAGCGACCGGAGTTTCGGCGCCGGATGCCGAGAAGAGGGTCGTTCAACTTGTCCGTTCGCTGGTGCACCGGCATCGCGCCAATTCCACGAATGGCTGGGGTTCAGCGTGGCAATCTCCGGCTTGGTCTGCTTACACCGACATGGCCGGTTGGCTGCTGTGGGACAAACTAGACGACATAACACGCAGTGATTTGGTTCAAATGACCGAAAGTGAAGCCGCGTGGGTGGTGGCTAACAAAGGCGAAGACAAAATCAAAACCTACCGAGATCGGGCTGGAAAAATTATCAGCCCAGGCGACACCGGCATGGAGGAAAACGCCTGGGACGCCTCGCTGCTCGTGGCGGCGACCGCCATGATGCCGCACCACCCGCAATATTCTAGGTGGATGAACAAAGCCGTCGCTTTGTGGTTGTCGTCACAGGCGCGGCCTTCGGACGTGAACCGGACGAACCTTTATCACGGCAAATCGCTAGCTGAATGGCTGCGCGGCTCGAACATGAACGAGGATGGGACGTGTGTTAACCACGACCGCATCCACCCGGATTACATGATTGCGGGGCTGTGCGAGTTCAGCCCGGTCGGTTTCTACGGCCTGGCGGGCCGGCCTTTGCCCGCGGCGGCGGTCTTCAATTTGGAACTGCCCTATCGGGCGCTGGCGGATTTGCGGTTTGTCGCCGGAACAGAGAAAGCCGGGCGGATGGTTTTGCCGCCGGGCGGAACGATTTTCAAACCTGACTCTGCGGATGTTTATTGCCCGCAAGGAAATGATTGGGGGACGGGCCAGCGCGATCATTTTGCCTACGCCGATGCGGTCATCGCGGCGCTCGGCGAGGATGTGGCACTTAAACAGCGCGCCGCCAATTGGGAGATAAAGCACAGCGAACAGGTTTTGGAAATGCAGGCGCGCTTCACAGACGGCCACACCTACGGCGCCCTTAGCGAATTAAACTGGCATACACGGGAAGAATATGTCGCCGTGTCTTCCGCAAACGCCTACCTATTGAAGTGGTTGGTGGCACAAACACCACCCGTTATTACCAATGAACCATTTTGAATTAATTGCCCACGGGGGGGACAGCAAACCAAACCGCGCGCGGAATGTCCAAGGGGGAGCGGGCGAATTTCCGGCAGGCTGATCTTCAAGGTTTCACGGTGAGCTGCCGCACGAAATCGTTGGTCTTGATCCCGTCTGACGCCAGCGGCAGGCCATTGATAACGACGTTGTCAAAAGTCACGCCGGCGATGCCATGGGCAGCGTCGAAGCCCATCAGCTCGACCCGTGGATGAGCGGCGGTGGCTTGGATATTCCGGAAGATCACGTCTTGGATGTGGCCATGCTCAAGGTCGCGCGACCAGATGGCCTTGTTGATCCACAGGGAAATTAATCGGCGCGACTCCTCCACGCGGATGTTCTCGAACCGGACATGGCTGATGGTGGCCGAATCGCAGTGGAAAATGCGCAGGGTCCATTCCCGGCCAATGTCGTGGATGACATCGCAGTTCGTGAACAGCACGTCGTCCACGTTCTCGCGGAGTTCGGCTCCGATGGACAGCGCGTGAGCCACCTGGTTCCAGAGCACGCAATTTTTCACCACGACGTGATGGACTCTCCCCTGCCCTTTATCACTTTTGATCACAATGAGATCATCCAGGGTGCGCAAAAAACAACCCTCCACGGTAACGTCCGTGCTGTTGCAGATGTCGAAGCCGTCGGAATTGGCGCGGCAGCCGAAGACCTTCACGTTGGTGAGCGTCACCCCGCGGCTGCGGCGGATGGGCACAGTCCAAGTGCTGGAGTCGCGCAGGGTCACGCCTTCGATGGTGGCATCGTCCGCCTGGACATAGAGGAGATTGCCGGCGTGCCTCGGGCATCGGCTGCCGTCAATGATGCCACGCCCACGCAGCGCGACATGGCTGCCTTTCATTTCCACAATCGGTCCGTAGCTGCCCACGCCGCGCAGCACCGCCCCGCCGGCCAGATAAAGGGTCTGGCCGGATGCCACCTTGATGGTGTTGGTCACCTCGTGAATACCCGGACCGAAATAAATGGTGTTGGGGCCCTTGGCGTCGGGAACAGCAGTCTCCCACGGATTGGCGAAGAGATGAAGAGAAGACGTCGTATCGCCGTTGATTTCGAGGGTAAGATTGGCGGGATGATCAAGCGAGAAACTGACCTGATGGCCTTGGATGCGCGGGACCACGCCAGAGGATGAGGGGAGAATCTTTGCCTGCTTCACTTCGTCGCGAAAGGTGACGCAGATATTTTTCATCGGCCCGCGCATATTAAAGCCGGCAAAGGAGGCGATGGCGAAATAATCGGCCGTATGAGCCTTGTCATCCATCGCTTTCCAGCGAAGCTTGTCATCGGCCGGGGCCACGTGCGTGACACAGACAAACACGGGCTGCCCATCCGCCTCGACCTTGAAATCACGGGAAGCCGGCTCATCTGCGGGCATGGCCCAAACGCGAACGTGGCTGGCAGCTCCGTCGGCTGCGGCTTGGGATTGAGCCGGCGCCAACGCTGGCAGGACCAGAAGCGGCAGGAGCGAGAAGATCTTTATGATTTTCATTATGGTAATGTTTCGGCGCTAATCAGAAAAGCAGAGGTTACCCCGCAATACTGACAAAACCGGCGGACCAGAAGTCGAACGGCTCGCCCTTCGGCGTCCCGCCCCGCCGGCAGTTTTTGGTTTTGTCCTGCATGCCCGTGCGCACGGGGTAAGGCCCGCTAGTAATCGCAGTCATTATTATTCACGCCTTCAACCCCGTAAGATCCACCTCCAGTTTTTTATTCTGCTTTAGCAGTTCAGCCATCGTCATTTTTGCATGACGCGCTGCGGCTTCGCGACCCAGAACACAGGTTAAAACCCCGTCCACCGCGCGGGGAACCGTCTGGTTCTCAAACCGGCCGGCGGTAACATTTTGATAAAACGTGGCGATGTTGCGCACCGCGCCGGCGGTGTAAAGATTTTCCACCTTGCCGCCGCCGTAATGCTTCGGCCCGCCGCGCACGAAGGCTTTGCCCCAATAAGTGATTTGGGCGTTGGCTTCCGGACCATGAAAGTTTGCCGCCAGCGTGCCGTCGGAGTTATCGCGCAATGCCTGGCCAAAATGATTATGCACCAACCCATCGGCATACTCATAAATCACCGAACAAACATCGTGGGAATCGCCATGCGGATCAGGCCGGCAAATCCGGGATGCGCCCATCGCGGAAACCGGTATCTGGCCGATGACCCATAAGGCCGCGTCAATCGCGTGAATGTCGAAGTTGCCGATAAAATCGCCACCGAGGGCGATGTCATTGTCCCAAACCAGATGTTGCAACCGGCTTTCGATGGTTGCGGTCTTTGGCGGGTCGTCGTGACCGGCGGAGAATCCCATCGTTTGCACCTGCGTCAGCTTTCCGAGGCCACCTTCCTGAATGCGCTGCGCGACTTCCTGATTCACCGGGTCGGTCGGAATCTGGTAATCAACGAAAAAAACACGCTGCTTTTGTGTCGCCAGGTTTGCGCCCGCTCTAATCGCCAACGCCCCAGGCACATCTACTGCCACCGGCTTGGCCATATACACATGCAAGCCAGCGTCCACGGCGGCCCGGGATTGTTCGGGGAAAAAATACGGCACGTCGATGATGACCATGGCCTCAACCCCGCTCTCGATGACTTTTTCGTAACCGGACAACCCGGAAAATCGGCGCGCCTTGTCCACGCCAAGCGATTCTCCCTTGAAATCGGCCACCGTTTGAAAATAGTCAGCCACGGCATGGAATTCATAACCGCCATGCTGTTGAAACAGCCCGGCAATCCAGCTTCCGCGTCCTCCCAGTCCGACAATGCCGAGTTTAATCTTGCGCTTAACCCCGGTCAGGCTGGCCGGTGCCGACAGGTTGTCGGCGGCCAAAATATTCAGCGGTGAAAAAGCCGATGCCGCCGTGGCCGCCAGAGTTCCGCCCAAAAACCGACGGCGGCTAACGGTGGCGCCGACATTCATAAAACGGCGCTTCCAATTGACTTGGTTGTTCATGTTTAGGATGAACTGGTTTCAGTCATTTGCGTGATTTTCTTCCCTCCGCACGGAGTTGCAAGCCTATTTGCAGGCCCGACAATAACTCCAACTTCAACAAAAGAAGCACGACGCAGCTTAAATACACGCAAACTAACTCGGGTGTGACCGGCGATTGGATGAAGAAACGGAAGCTCTGAATAAAAGACGAAAATTGAACAGTCATTACGCGAACGATGGTATCTCACATTTGCGGTAAATGTGTTTTTTCACAAAAAACAGCAAAAGCGAGACCCCATCCCTCACCGTTGCAGAAATTTCGCCACCGCCTCGGTGCGCGTCCGTACTTGCAGTTTTTCGTAGATGCGCCGGATGTAAGTATGGACGGTCTCGTAACTGATGCCGAGTTTCTCGGCGATTTCCTTGTAGATCAAACCCTGCGCCAGCAAATCCAGCACCTGCTGTTCACGCTCAGAAAGTTCCGCCAATCCCTCGCCCGCCGCCGGCACGGACGCGACCGGTTTTTGAAACGACTGCACCACCAGCCGCGCTATGTGCGTCGTCATCGGTGAACCGCCGCGATGCACCTCGTGAACGGCCTCGATCAATTCCCGGGTCGGCGTGCGCTTGAGCATGTAGCCGTTGGCGCCGGCGGCCAGGGCGTTGAAGATGTTTTCCGTGTCCTCGTAAACGGTCAGCATCATCACCTGCAGTTTCGGCATCAAAGCCTTAAGCTGGCGGACGCATTCCACGCCGTTCAGGCCCGGCAAATTAATGTCCATCAGGACGACATCCGGCTTCGCCTTGGGCAAATCAGCGATGGCATCCTCCGCATTCGCATAGTCGCTGACAAAACGGAACCCTTCGGCGCGGCCAATCACCTTGGCCAGCGTGCCGCGCAGTTTGTCGTTGTCTTCGACGATGGAAACGGAGATGGACATAAATTATATGGTGGCGAGCGAAACCGTGAATTTCACCACGGTGCCGCCGCCCGCGCCGGGCAAAACCTCAAACTCTCCGCGAATGTCCGCCAGGCGTTTGCGCATATTCTTGAGGCCATTTCGCAATTTCTTTTCAGAAACATCGCCCACCCCGCAGCCGTTGTCGGCGACGGTCAGGATGAATTTCCCCGGCGCCAACGACAATCTTACGCGAGCCTCGGTGGCATGGGCATGCTTGACCACATTATTCACCGCCTCCTTGAAGGCGAGAAAAACATTGTGGCGCACTTCCGGCGGAATCGGGGTGGCGGGCAATTGCACCGGCAACTCGGCGCGATAGCTCACGCCGGCCAGCTCGAAATAATCCTGGGCATATTTGCAGACGTAATTCACCAGCCCTTCGAGCGTATCGTTGGCGGGATTCACCGCCCAGACGATTTCATCAAGCGACCGCGTCGTGTCGCGGGCCGTCTCGATGATCTGCTGCGCGTGCAGCTCCACCTCCGCCGGCAAATGCCGATCCGTCTGGGCCAACTCGCCCAGCAAGGTGACCTGCGTCAGGTTCGCGCCGAGCTGGTCATGCAAATCGCGGGCGATGCGGGCGCGCTCCCGCTCGATCAATTCCTTCTGCCGCGCGGCGCGCAACTGGCGTTTCAGTTTGGCCGTGGACAGCAGATAGATGATTCCCGCCAACGTGCCGAGCAACACCAGCACCGCCAGTGCAACAAACGATGTTTTACGCCAGAAGGGCGGCTCAACGGTGACGGCCAGCGTCGCGCCGGAATCGTTCCACACGCCGTCTTCGTTACAAGCGATGACCCGAAACAAATACCGGCCGGGGTTGATTTTATTGAAATGCGCCACCCGCTCGCCGCCGATGTCCGTCCAGTTTTTATCACGGCCTTCCAACCTGAATTTGAACCGCGCGCCAAACTGGGCGCCTTTCGGCGCGGAAAAGTTCAACGTGGTGAAATGAATTTCCAACTGCTCGCTGGCCGGCGTCAGCGTGACGGACGGACGGGCAAGGGAAACGAGCCGATTGCTATTTTGTTCCATGCCATCCACCACCACGGACTCGATGACGACCGGCGGCGGATTGGGGTTGGGATTCAACTCCGCCGGATTGACGGAAAGCAATCCGCCAATCGTGGGAAACCACATTTTACCATCCTGCGTGCGGACCGCCGCCGGCTGGGCACCGGCGGAACATTCGCGGGTGAAAAAGGTGCGGCAGGCAATGGTTTTGGCCACACCGGCAGCGAAATCCGCCACGGATTTTTTGCTGATCCGCAACAAACCCTCATACGATCCCAACCACAGATTGCCCGCATCATCC
>Ga0265327_10004200_pt1 | contig 12951 bp, 12 predicted proteins | sample 41621metaG_FD_202089 | JGI IMG/M metagenome (GOLD analysis project Ga0265327, IMG submission 202089) | Rhizosphere microbial communities from Carex aquatilis grown in University of Washington, Seatle, WA, United States - 4-16-21 metaG | ecosystem: Host-associated > Plants > Roots > Rhizosphere...
GGCTTCATCGAATTCACCAGAAATCAAGGGATAACAGCCCCAATTCTGGCAAATTCACCGCCGCTTGAAAACCCCTATAAACCAATATTTATGCGGGTTATAGAGGTATTTCAGGGGCGACTAAATATTCAGTTCCTTCAAGAGAAAACGCGCCATCGATTTGTTCGCCAATATTTTTGAATGATGCTTTGGGGTCAAGGTCGAATAACTCAAATAGTTCATACATTACGCGCTCTAGCTCAAAGCCTCGGCTTTGAGGATTATCCGAACCCACCAAAGCCATATACCGAACTTTGATTATTTCAAGTTTTTGGCGGACTGCGGCACTCTCGCGCAGTTTCTTTGCCGCGAGTTCTTGCCGATGTTTAATGTCATCTTGTTCTTTCTTGATGTCCTGGTGCGGCTCAACTAGTCGCCTCAATTGATTAACCGCATTTTTCGCTTTCTCGACTTTTTGCGGTCCATCATCAAGTGGTTTTAGATGTGAGAAATCAGTTAGCTTGCAAAGTTCGTAGCAAACCTTCGTGAGATCAGCTAGATGCATAGCAGGGTTGGCTACAAGATAGTCAACAACATCGGACGCAATTTGACGCTTATAGTTATCCCAGTTGAAGTTGTTCAGCACTCCCGGGCTTGACAAGCATAGCTGCAGAAAACCTCTCAGCTCGGATTTGTACCAATATACCGAACAGAGGGCCTCCTTGAGCGCCATAATACCAGCTGGTGAAAGTTGTTTTGCCACGTAGCACCTTCTCTACAGTTCTCTAAAGTGGGAATCCTAACGCATTATTACAGTAGGCAATTAATCATGCCAAAAAGTGGCTGTCGCTGCTCGGGAAAACACTAGGCAAAAAAAGAGCGGGCGCTGAGGCCCGCTAAGGGAGGAGAGGAGAAATCGAGCAAGCTAAATGCAGATTGTTCGATTATGTATTAGCAGTAACCGTGCCATGCTTGACTAACCATAATATTCATATAGTTGCGATTTTCTGGGTTAGCAGAAACTGGCACAGTGCACCAAACTGGACAAGGTTGGTGCATCAATACCCGCCGCTGTGCCCCGGGATCCAGTCCGTCCCGGCCAGGGGAATTCTGGCCATGGCGGCGGCTTCCACGGTGAGGGCGACCAGGTCTTCGCGTTCCAGGTGGTGGACGTTGGATTTTCCGCAGGCGCGCGCCACGGTGGTGAGTTCCATGTTGAGCGTCTTCAAGTAATTCTTCACCCGTTTGGCGCCGGTGAGCGGTTCCAGCCGCTGCTCCAGGATTTCGTCCTGCGTGGTCACGCCAACCGGGCATTTTCCGGTCTGGCAGTGGTGGCAGTAGCCGGGGGCGGTGCCTAGCCTGGTGTAGTCTTCGGTAGCGTCGATGTGCTGGCCGTTGTGGACGTAGCTGGGGCTGTTACAACCCAGCGAATAGAGGATGCCCTGGCCGATGGCTACCGCGTCGGCACCCATGGCCAGCGCCTTGGCGACATCGGCGCCGGTGCGGATGCCGCCGGAGATAATCAGCTGCACCTTGCCGCGCATGTTCATGTCTTCCAGCGCATCCACGGCCTGGCGTAGCGCTGCCAATGTCGGGATGCCGACGTGTTCGATGAACACCGTCTGCGTCGCCGCCGTGCCGCCCTGCATGCCATCCACCACGATCACATCCGCGCCGGCGTGCACTGCCAGCTTGACGTCGTTGAAGGTGCGGGTGGCGCCGATCTTGATGTAGATGGGCTTTTCCCAATCGGTGATTTCGCGCAGTTCTTTGACCTTGATCGCCAGGTCGTCCGGCCCGGTCCAGTCCGGGTGGCGGCAGGCGGAGCGTTGATCGACGCCGACGGGGAGCGTGCGCATGCCAGCCACGCGCTGCGTCACTTTTTGCCCCAGCAGCATGCCGCCGCCGCCCGGTTTGGCGCCCTGGCCAATCACCAGCTCGATGGCGTCGGCCTTGCGCAGGTCGTCCGGATTGAAGCCGTAGCGCGAGGGCAGGCATTGGTACACCAGCGTCTTGGAGGACTGGCGTTCTTCCTGCGTCATGCCGCCGTCGCCGGTGGTGGTGGAAGTACCCACTTCTGTCGCAGCCCTTCCCAGCGCTTCCTTTACATTCGCGGACAGAGCGCCGAAGCTCATGCCGGCGATGGTGATGGGCGTGGCGAGTTCGATCGGCTTCTTGGCGTATCTGGTCCCCAGGATGGTCTTGGTAGTGCATTTCTCGCGGTAGCCTTCCAGCGGGTAGCGCGAGGCCGAGCCGGCGAGGAATACCAGGTCGTCGAAGCTCGGCAAGTGGCGCTTGGCGCCCATGCCGCGGATTTCATACAGCCCGGTGGCGGAGGCGCGATGGATATACTCGATCACGCTCTGGTTATAGCCGGCGCTTTCTTCCAGCACGATTCTTTTGCTCATGTTCAATACTCCTGATCTGCGTCGGCGTTCCAGTTATACAAAGTCTTGGCCGAGGCGATGCGTTTGAATTCCTTGGAGTCGTGGGTAAATCCGGCGCGACCCAGCAGTTCCTTGACCGCCGCGTAGTCGGCTTCGGTCATCGGCTCTTCGCGCGCATCGGCGCCCAGCGATTTGACCTTGCCGCGCACGTAGATCACCGCTTCGTACAGTGAATCTCCCAGCCCGTCGCCGGCGTCGCCGCACACCACCATGCGGCCGGCTTGCGCCATGAAACCGGACAGGTTGCCGATGTTGCCGCCGACCACGATGTCGATGCCCTTCATCGAGATGCCGCAGCGTAAGCTGGCGTCGCCTTCGATGATGAGCGTGCCGCCGTGGCCGGACGCGCCGGCCGACTCCGAGGCGAAACCCTTCACGCGCACGCTGCCGGACATCATGTTTTCCGCCACGCCCCAGCCGACGTTGCCGTGCACGGTGACGTCTGCGTGCTTGTTCATGCCGGCGACGTAGTAGCCGCCGTGGCCTTGGATGTCGATTTCTACCGGGTAATCCATGCCGGCGGCAATGTTGTGCGCGCCGTCCGGGTTGAGGATTTCCACCTTGTCCACCTTGCCGGCGGGCACATCCTGGTGCAGGTAGTGGTTCAGCTCGCGCACGCTGATTTTGTGCAGGTCTAGACTTTCCATATGTAAAGCTCCTCGGGCATGGGCTCGAACAGCCGGGCATTCTTCACGTCCGGCAGGTGCGCCAGCGAACGAAATTCGGAGGCGATGGCCACGTAGTCGTCATGCTCGGCGACGATGGCCGGCTTGCAGGCGAAGGGATCGCGCACCAGGGCGAGCTGGTCCTTGGTGCCCATCAGCAGGGTGAAAAAGCCGTCCAGCTCCTCGAAGCCCTTTTGCAGCGCGGTATGCAGGTCGTCGCCTTCACGCATGCGCCATTCCAGAAAGCGGCAGGCGGCTTCGGTATCGTTATCGGTCTCGAAGGCGATGCCCTGGTGCTGCAACATGCGGCGGATGCTGTTGGGATTGGACAGCGAGCCGTTATGCACCAGGCACCAGTCCTCGCCGGCGGTGAACGGGTGAGCATGCGCCGGGGTGACAGCGGATTCCGTCGCCATGCGGGTGTGGCCGACCACGTGCGAGCCTTGCAGGCCGGCGAAATCGTAGCGCGCGGCGACTTGCGCCGGGGTGCCGGTATCCTTGTAAATGTCCATCAACTGGCCTACCGATAGCAAATGTAGTTTAGGGTAATGCTCCTTCAGCCACACCTTGACCGTGGACGGCTCCAGATGCGTGGTGAGGATGGCGTGGTTGGCCTGCTGCAACACCGTGACCGCGCTGCCCAGATGCGCCTGGAAGTCATGCCCCAGCTTCTGCCAGTTGAAGTCCTCGTCCATGGTGAACAGGCTGAACTTGCGTTCGTTGGCCGCCACCGGCGCGGTATACACCGCCAACCCGGCGGAATCCGGCCCGCGCTCGGTCATGCCGATCAGCATGGGCAGCATGAGCTGACCCAACTGCGGGCGCAACTTGGGGTTTTTAATCAGTAATCCGACGATGCCACACATAATGATTTCCTTAAAAGAATTCGAGGTAACGCTTCACTTCCCAGTCTGAAACATGGCGCTGGTATTCCACCCACTCCATCCGCTTCAGCTTGAGGAATTCCTCCGACAGTTCCTTGCCCAGGGCGGCGCAGATCACTTTGTCTTTTTCCAGTGCATCCAGTGAATCCTTGAGGCTTTGCGGCAGCACGTCGATCTTGGCTTTCTTGAGCTGCGCGGCAGTCCACTCGTACAGGTTCTCGTTGATCGGCTCGCCGGGATCGAGGTCGCGTTCGATGCCGTCCAGGCCGGCGGCGATGATGGCGGCGGTGACCAAATAGGGGTTGCTGGAGCCATCCGGCAGGCGCATTTCCAGCCGGCCGAACGGGATGCGCACCATGCAGGTGCGGTTGTTGTCGCCGTAGGCAATATAGGCAGGAGCCCAGGTGGCGCCGGACAAGGCACGCCCCACCACCAGCCGCTTGTAGGAGTTGACGGTGGGCGCGGCGATGGCAGTCAGCGCCGGCGCGTGGTGCAGGATGCCTGCCAGGAACTGGTAGCCGAGCTTGGACAGCCCCATGCCGCGCTTGTCGGTCTTGTCGTAGAACAGGTTTTTGTTGTCCTTGCTGCTGATGGACAGGTGGTAGTGCATGCCGCTGCCAGTGCGGTTGGGGAAAGGCTTGGGCATGAAGGTGCAGACCATGCCCAGATTGTGCGCAATCTCCGAAGCCGCCATCTTGAAGAACACCAGCTGGTCGGCGCTGGTCAGGCAGTCGGCGTAGGTATAGTTGATCTCGAACTGGCCGTTGGCATCTTCGTGGTCGGCCTGGTACACATCGAAGCCGCTGGCGATGAGGTTGTCCACCAGTTGCTCGAGGAAGGCGCCGCCGCGTGCCAGTCCCTTGTAGTCGTAGCAGGGCTTTTCCAGGTCGTCGGAATCGTCAAACGGATGTACGTTGCCGTTGGCATCTTTCTTCAGCAACATGAATTCCGGCTCGACGCCGGTGTTGAGCGTCCAGCCGCGTTCGGCCAGCCGTGCCACCGACTTTTTCAGCACCACACGGCTGTCGTACTCGTAGGGCTTGCCGTTGACGTGACCGTCGCAGGTCAGGTTGGCGTAGCCCGGCATCCAGGGAATCAACTTCAGCGTCGGCAGATCGCCCACCGCCATGTAATCCGGGCCGTGTGGGCCCATGCCCAGCCCCCACACCGCGAAGCCGGCGAAACCGGCGCCGTTGGTGAGGATGTCTTCCAGGTGCGAGGCCGGTACCGACTTGGTCTTGGCGGTGCCGTGGATGTCAACAAACTGGGCTAGAACGTATTTGACGTTATTGTCCTTGATGAATTTCTTTGCTTCCGCCAACGACTTCATGGGAGTCTCCTTGAATAAAATTGCTTTTAATTCATTACCAATTTCCCTCTCCCCAACCCCTCTCCCGCCTGCGGGCGAGGGGCTCTAACTCCCTTCTCCCGCAAGCGGGAGAAGGGCTGGGGATGAGGGGGAAAACACGTCACACACATTCCATAATCTCTTGCAGCGTTTGTTGCATGTAGTCGCCATAGGTGGCATCGCACCACAGGCGGTAATTGTCGCCGTCGCAGATCAGCGTGGCGCTGATACCGGCCACCAGCGTCATCAGTACGCCCTGGCCAAGCACCTGCGGCCGTGTGTCCAGCGCGCAGATTTCCGCCAGCACGGCAGCCGCATCGCCGCTTAGGACGAAGCCGGCGTCATAGCGCGGCACCCGGTAAAGATCGGACTGACCGCCCTGCCAGACAGTTTGCAATGTCGAGGCGGCTGCGCCTTCCACCAGGTACTCGCTACGCCCCAGGCGCAGGACGCGGCTGTCGCCGGGCAGTGCCGTCCAACTATTCGGTTGTTCTGGCAAGGCCAAGCCCTGTGCTGCCAGCCAGGCGGCCGCAGCCTTGCCTTTGACGCCGAAAGTTGGGACTGTTTGCTCGGTCAATTTCATCATGCCAACTCCACGAAAGGCGTCGCTGTCACCCTGGCAGAAACTTCCACGCCATCCTGGCGGCGGATGCTGAACTGGCTGCCGGGTGTGGCAACTTCGGGGGCGACGTATGCCAGGCCGATCACCTTGTCCAGCGTCGGGCTGTAGGCGATGCTGGTGATGCGGCCATCGATGTTGCCGTCGCGGATCACCAGGCAGCATTCTTCCGGCAATGGGTGAGCGCCCGCTTCCAGCGTGAAGCCTACCAGCTTCTTGGTCAGCGGTTTGCGTGCCTGGGTTTGCAGGCTGCGCTGGCCGATGTAGAACGCCTTGTCGTTGGCCAGCGCCCAGTCCAGCCCGGCTTCCAGCGGCTGGGTGAGGCCGTCGGTGTCGTGGCCGACGATGAAATGGCCCATTTCCAGACGCAGCAGGCGTTGGGTGTCGGTGCCGAACGGCTTGATGCCGGCGGTCTGCCCGGCCTCGAACAGCGCCTGCCAGAGTTGCGGCAGGGTTTGCGCCGGCGCGTGGATTTCATAAGCCAGACCGGCCACGAAACGCACATTGATGACACGCGCCGCAGCCCCGGCCACGATGGTTTCCACCGCGCCGCCATTGGCCAGCGTAGCGAGGTCGGTCGAGGTCAGCTGGCCCAGTATTTCCGCAGATTTCGGCCCGGCGATGTTGAGTGCGCCGTAACTGCCGGTCAGGTTGACGATGGTGGCATCCAGCCCCCAGGTTTGCAGGCGGCGCGTCATCTCACGGTACACCGCCGCCGCGTTGGAGGTGCTGGCGGTAACGTAGTAAAAATCCTCGGCAAAGCGCGCCACCACGCCGTCGTCCACCATCACGCCGGATTCGTCTAGCAGCAGGGCGTAGCGCGTGGAACCCACCCGCTGGCGCAGGAAATGGCCGGTGTAGTAGCGTTCCAGGAATTCGCCGGCCTGCGGCCCGCGCACTTCAAACTTGCCCAGGGTGCCAACATCGATCATGCCGGCGGCGGAGCGCACCGCACGGGCTTCGGCGGCAATGGCGGCAGCCTTGTCCGAGCCGTAATAGGCCGGGCGCTGCCACACGCCGACGGTAGTGAACGTCGCGCCATGCGCCTGATGCCAGCCATGCAGCGGGCTATGGCGTTCCGGGTGGAAAGTGCGCCCGGCCAGATGCCCCATGGGCACCGGGTGGAAGAACGGGCGCGCGGTGGTGCTGCCGACCTTGGCAATCGGCTCGCCGCGCAGCTTCGCCAGCACGCGGATGGCGTTCATGTTGGAATGCTTGCCCTGGCTAGGCCCCATCCCCACTGTGGTAAAGCGCTTCATCAGCTCGATATTGTCGAAGCTTTCCTGCGCCGCATTGGCGAAATCCTTGAGCTGCAAATCCTCATCGAAATCGAGGAAGTTCTTGGCCTTGGGGTGTTCGACGATGGGCCAGGGATGGCTGGCCTGCGCTGTGGTCGGCAAGTTCTCTGTTGCAGCAACTCCGAGCGCAGCCAGCGCAGCACGCTCACCATCCGCCAGACACTCCTGCAAGCCATAAACGCCATTGATACGCCCAGCGGCAAATACATCGGCGGGCAGGCGTTCCGGCACGAACTGCTGGCAGGCATCGTCGAAGCTCATTTTGGTCCCGGCCTGGTACAGCAACGCGGCGGCGGGCGCCCAGCCCACGCTGACGGCGACGCCATCGCAGGGGATAAACACGGCACGCGACAGGTCGGCCTTGCCCTGCCCGTCCCACGGGCAGATGCGCACGCCTTCTACGCCAGCGCCACCGACGGCTTCCTCGATACAATAGCCGGAATAAAGCGGGATGTCGCCCAAGGCGGAACCCTTGCCGTCCTGCCGCAAATCCACGATCGCCGCCACGTCCACGCCGGCGGCTAGCAAGTCCGATGCAACCCGATACGCCTGGTCGTTGCCCGCCAGCACCACCGCACGCTGGAATGGCTTGACTGCGTAACGGTGGATCAGGCGTTGCGCCGCCGAGCCAAGCATGACGCCGGGCAGATCGTTGTTGCGGAACACCGCTGGCTGCTCGAACGCGCCACCGGCGACGATGACCTTGCCGGCGCGCACCTTGCTCATGCCTTGCGGGCCGACCAGCGGCACATAGTTGTCGGTGTACCAGCCGGCGGCGTAGCTGGAAAGATGCACTGCGATATTCGGTTGCGCCGCCACTTCGGCGCGCAAGCTTTCCAGCAAGTCCAGCGCCTCGCCGCTGCCGGCATGGTCGTAGCTCAGCGTGCCGCCGAGCTGTGCGTTCTCGTCGGCCAGAATGACGCTTGCGCCTTGTTTGGCGGCCGCCAAAGCGGCGCTCAATCCAGCCGGGCCGGCGCCGACCACCAGTACATCGCAATGCAGATGCTGCTTGGGCGAAACGACGCGCGGCGCCTTGGGGTTCATCACCCCCAGGCCGGCCATGCGGCGGATGACGCGCTCCCAGAACGGGAACAGCGCCTTGGGCTTGTGGAACACCTTGTAGTAAAAGCCGACCGGCAGGAACGGCGCCAGCCAGCCGAGCACGGAGTAATAGTCGCGCGCCACGCTGCCTGAAGTATTCACCGCCTTCAGCGCCATGCCTTCGATTACCGGCAGCACATCGGCGCGCATATTAATGTCGATGCCGTTTTCCACCATCACGTTGATGTCGTGGTTGGCCAGGCTGAGAATGCCGCGCGGGCGGTGGTATTTGAAGCTGCGCCCCAGCACCTTTACGCCCGCCGCCCACAGCGCACTGCTGACGGTGTCGCCTTCAATGGCGCTGTAGGTTTTGCCCTCGAAACTGAAGCTGACGCGGCTGCCGCGCTTGATCCATTCGCCGGGTTGGTGGGGCAGACGCATCAGGCTTCCCCCCATAAGTAGGTGCGTTCCACGCGGTCAGTCATGGTGTTGCGCTCGGCGACAAACCAGGTGCCGCTCGGTACGTGGTACCACCATTCCTGCTTCAGTCCGGGCGCGGCGTTGCGGTGGAACACGTAATCCGCCCATTCCGCGTCGGTGCAGGCTGCAGTGTCAGGCTGCGCGCGCAACTCGCCGCCGTAGGCGAATTCCTCGACCGGGCGCAGTCCGTTGATGGGGCAGTTGAGCAATTTCATATCAATGTCCTACCGCTGCCGCGCCTTTTTCGCCGGTGAGTTCAAACTCGGCGAAGCGCGACAGGCGGAACGCGTGGATCAGGTCGTGCGGCTTGTCGCTGGCCAGCGTGGCGGCCATGGTTTTGCCGGAGATGGGCGTGGCTTTGAAGCCCCAGGTGCCCCAGCCGGCATCGAGATACAAACCCTGCACCGGGGTCAGGCCCATCACGGGTGCGAAATCCGGCGTCATGTCGGCCATGCCCGCCCATTGCCGCACCACCTTGATGCCGGAGAGGAAGGGGAACATGTCGAGGATATGGCTGGACAGGCCTTCGACGAAATCCAGCGTGGAGCGCGTCGAGTGGATTTCATAGGGGTCGAGCGAGGCGCCCATCACCAGCTCGCCGCGCGAGGACTGGCTGACATAGACATGCAAACTGCCAGAAACCAATATCGTATCCAGCCACGGCTTCATCGGCTCAGTGACGCAGGCTTGCAGCGGATGGATGACGATGGGGGTGCAGAAGCCGGCCATCTGGGTAATGCGCGGTGTGAAGCCGGCCACGGCGGACAGCACCTTGCCGGTCTTGATGTTGCCACGGCTGGTCTGCACGCCGACGATGCGGCCGTGCTGGATGTCGAGGCCGGTGACTTCTGTGTTCTGGAAAATTTCCACGCCCATGTTGCTGGCCGCCCGGCCATAGCCCCAGGCCACCGCATCGTGGCGCGCCACGGCGCCGGGCGCATGGTACAGCGCGCCGAGGATGGGCGCGTGGCCGGCGCAGGACAGGTCAATTTCCGGGCAGGCCTGCTTGATGTCGTCCGGCCCGACCACTTCGCTGTTCACCCCGTGCTGCTTGTTGACCTCGGCGCGCCAGCGCATGGTGCGCATGGCGGATTCGGTATGTGCCAGGGTGAAGTGGCCGCGATTGGAATAAAACAAGTTGAGGTCCAGCTCCTGCGACAGGTTTTCCCAGATTTTCACGCTGGCGTCGTAGAAGGCCACGCCTTCCGGCGTGAGGTAATTGGAGCGGATGATGGTGGTGTTGCGCCCGGTGTTGCCGCCGCCCAGGTAACCACGCTCCAGCACCGCGACATTGGTGATGCCGTGATCTTTGGCCAGGTAATAGGCCGCCGCCAGGCCATGCCCGCCGCCGCCGATGATGACGGCGTCATAGCTGGACTTAAGCTGATCCGGCTGCCGGAAAAACGGCGGCTCGGGATGCTTTTTCGACAAGGCGAACTTGATTAGGCGGACAGGCACGGTGTTTACTTACAAGAAATATTAGTTCACATAATGAACTTTTGTTTCCTGCTGGTCAACACCTGTGTTTAACTTTTTTTCGTTATGTGAAACAATTGGCGCATGGCCAACGACAAAATCGAACCCTCCCACGCCCTCGAATCCTACTTGGGCAGCACCGTCCGCGACCTGCGCGTCCAGCTTGGCCTGACTATCGCCGATGTCGCGGAACGCGCCGGCATCAGCCGTGGCATGCTATCCAAGATCGAGAACGCGCAAACCGCGACCAGCCTGGAAACGCTGGAGCTGATCGCCCGCGCGCTGGGGGTGACGCTCTCTCGCCTGTTCCGCAACTACAACATCCCCACCGGCGGCGCGCAGCTGGTGAAAAGCGGCGAAGGTATGGAAGTGGTGCGGCGCGGCACCCGCTCCGGCCACACTTATCATCTGCTGGCCTACGACCAAGGGCCGCACAAGACCTTCGAGCCCTTCCTCATCACGCTGCAGGATCCGGGCGAGGAATTCACCTCGTTCGAGCATCCCGGCACCGAGTTCATCCATATGCTGGAAGGCACGCTGGAATACCGTGTCGGCAACGAAACCTATCTGCTGCAACCGGGCGATTCGCTCACCTTCCGCGGCGAAATCCCGCACCGCCCGGAGAAGATGCACACCAGCCCGATCCGCTTTCTCGCCATCATCCACTACGACGTACCGGGCAGCGCAACGGAGGAAAACGCATGATTATCCGTGACGCAACTCCCGCCGACGTGCCCGAACTGAACCGCCTGCTGGACGACTTGTTCAGCATCGAGCAGGATTTCCAGCCCAATACGGAAAATCAGGAACGCGGCATGCTGCTACTGCTGCAACACCCCGATCGCGGCTGCATCAAGGTGGCGGAAGAAGGCGGCCGGATCATCGGCATGGTCAGCGCGCAACTGGTGATCTCCACCGCCGAGGGTGCGCCTTCCGCCTGGGTGGAAGACATGGTGGTACGCGATGGTTGGCGCGGCCAAGGCATAGGCCGCGCACTGCTGGACAGCTTGATGGACTGGGCCCAATCCAAAGGCGCGACGCGCGCGCAACTGCTGGTGGATCTGGATAACGAACCGGCGCTGGGGTATTACCAGCACCTTGGGTGGCAGACGACCAAGCTAGGAGCACGCCGGATAGCATTAATCCCTAGCCCGTAAGCGGCGCATCCGGCGCAAGCCGGCTTAATTTACACCCCTTTATGCACCACCACGCGCGACCGCCGATTAAGCCAATACGGCACGATCCCCACCACAATCCCACCAATGCCGACCAGGTTAGTGGTCAGGTCGAAGGTCGGCACGCTGTAGATGGCGATAAAGATCAGGAACAGGGCGCTGGCGAGCGGCCATAGCAGCAGCAAGACCAGCTCCGACACCGAGCGGCGCGCGCTGTGGCGGAAGTGCCAGGCGCAGGCAAGGGCGGCGAGGCTGTAGTAGAACGCCACCTGGAAGCCGATGGCATTGACGGAATCCTTGATAATAAGCTGCACGCTGGGGAAGTTGGAGGACAGGAACAGCATGGCCAGGCCGAACAGGGTGATGACCAGCGTCGCCACCCAAGGCGTCTTCCAGCTTTTGTGCAGCACGGCGTAACGCGGATGCAGCGCGCCATCGCGTCCCTTGGCGTACATGGTGCGGGTGAATTGCAGGATGGAAGTTTCCAGCGTGCCGATGGAGCTGAGCATGACAGCGAGGATGGCCATATAGCTCCACGGCGCCGGGAACAGCTTTTGCGCGATGGCGAACACGATGTTGGTGCTGGAGGCCTGCACTTCGGCGTCGGTCAGCGCCAACAGGGTGGCCAGCGCGAAGCCCATGAACAGCAGCAGGACGATGACCATGGCCAGCACGGCGCTACGCCCGGAAGCGTGGGAGGCGTTGCGGGTTTCCTCGTTGAGGTTGAGGGTGACGTCCCAGCCCCAGAAGAAGAACAGCGCAGTGAGCGCGCCGGTGGCGAATAGCTGGGGCGTAAACTCGGCCAGAGAAAACCATTCCCAGGAAAACACATGGATCGGGTGCGCAGCAAAATGCGCAATGGCTGCGATATTAATGACGAGCAGCACGCCGACCTCGATGCCGGTCATCACCACCTGCGTATAGCTGGTAGGCTTGATGCCCTTGACGATGACGGCGCTGACCGCCAGCAGCCAACCGGCCGCGACCAAGGTGACGCTGGCCGGGTTGTCGGCCTGGGCTGGGTTGATCAACAGCAGCGTGGCGGTGGCAGCGGGGATGGTACCCGACACCATGAACACCGCCGATGCCACCAGCAGCGACCAGCCGGCCATGAAGCCAAGCATGGGGTGGAACACCTGGCCGACCCAGGCGTAGGACGCGCCGGCGTTGGTGATGACGCGATTGAGGTGCATAAAGGACAGCGTGACACCGAACATGATGAGGCCGCAATAGAGCAGGCTGCCGGCGGAGAGCACCCCAACCGCAGCAACCAAGGTGGCGGTAGTGGCGGCAATGCTGAACGCCGGCGCGGTACCGGCCACGCCCATCACCACCGATTCAGCCAGCCCGATGGCGCCGCTTTCCAGCGCAACTTCCGGTTTCGTTTTGTGGGTCATCGCTACTCCGTGCAATTAATTAGTCGTCCCTGAAAAACCCCATTTTCTCAGCCAGTCAATTGCATGGTGGGCTGATAGCCGGCCAGCAACTGACGAAGGCTGAGTCCGAAACGGGCGCACAAAAGCGCCAACTGACGCAGAA
>Ga0265327_10004202_pt1 | contig 12946 bp, 12 predicted proteins | sample 41621metaG_FD_202089 | JGI IMG/M metagenome (GOLD analysis project Ga0265327, IMG submission 202089) | Rhizosphere microbial communities from Carex aquatilis grown in University of Washington, Seatle, WA, United States - 4-16-21 metaG | ecosystem: Host-associated > Plants > Roots > Rhizosphere...
GCCGCGCATGGCGATTTTCTTTACAATCGGACGGCCGGGGAGGGGTTCACCGCCAAGGCCGCGAAGAGCGCCAAGATCGGGCAGTTCTTGGGTTTGGAATAGGCGACCCCGTGAAGCTCTCCATGCGAGTGCGCGCCCTGCAGGCCACCGGACTCCGGAGGACTATACCCCATGGCAACGTCACTCCCGCCAGCGCATTATGCCCCACCACGCGGCACCCCGCGCAGGGCAGAAGCATGAAATCCAATAAGAGCGCCGGAAATTTCCCGGTTGTTTGTGTGGGCGGCTCGGCCGGCGGCCTGGACGCTTACACCCGCCTGCTCCGGCACCTGCCCGCGGACCTCGGCGTCGCCGTGGTCATTGTGAATCACCTGAGGGCCGTGGCCACTCGCCTGCACGAAATTCTGCCCCGCTTCACTTCGATGCCGGTTGAGCTGATCACGGACAAACTGATCATCCGGCCCAACCATGTGTTCATCATCCCGGCCAAGCGGGATTTGCACGTGCTCAATGGCGAGTTTCGGCTGAAGCCGATCTCCAAGCCCCGCGGCTGGCCCGATGTCATCACCGTATTTCTGAAATCCCTCACGCGGCACTGGGACGGAAAACTGATCGCGGTCATTGTCTCCGGCTACGATGGTGACGGCGCCGCCGCGCTGTGCGGCATCAAGGCCGCTGGGGGCATCACCATCGCGCAGAAACTGGACACCGCCGGGCAGCCGGCGATGCCGGAGAGCGCGATCGCCAGCGGATGCATTGATTTCGTTCTTTCCCCCGAGGATATCGCCCAGGAGCTGGCCCGGATCATCCGACCACGCAGAACCGGGTCACAACTGGCCTGATCCAAGGCTCGCGATCCCTCGCGCGCAGTCGCCGGCCGGATAGAAGGAGAGCTGGACCCGTCTCGCGGCCGCGCGTTCGAGCGGAGCAGCGCGGGCTACACTTCGTGTGCTCCGAGCCCTCGTGGTAAAATGCCGTTGCTTGGATCGCGGAGGCGCGGAAACCAATCCAGCCATGGCCTCATCCTTCGCGTGCTTTGCGGCCTTCGCGGTGAGAAATTTTCCCGCCAGCCTCGCTGGACTTTGCGCCGGGCCCCGACTCTACACGACCTCGCGGCGGAGTTTTTCCAGCTCCTCGATGCGGGGATCGACCTGCTTGCGAACCGCGTGGCGATTGATTTCCCAGGCAAACCACAGCATCAGCGCGAAGAACACGCCAAATCCCCCGAGGAACATGGGATCCCGGCCCACGTCCCAGGATGGCCGGCTGCGGCTGAGCGTCCCGGCCACAATCACCACGCTCACGGCGATCGGTCCCAGGTACCACCGCCAGATCCCGTGAAGCAGGTCGCGCTGGTGACGCAGCACGGCGATGTCGGCGTCGATTTTCGTCCCCAGCGAGGCATCCGGGCCCAGCCGCGTGCGGGTCGCCCGGACGCGTTCCCGCACGAAGACGGACATGACGAAGAGGATCAGGAGGATGGCGATCGCGATGGGCCAGCCCGCGCGGCCCAGCATCCGCCACATCAGAAGATAGCCCGCGATGCCGATGACCCCCGCGCCGGCTTCGAGAAAATCGCGGGCCTGGAGGACGGCGGCCATCTTGCGATGCTTGCTTTCAAAGGTTGCGGCCAGCGTGCCGACGTCGGCGGTCTGGCCGATGGGCAGCTCCTGCCGCTTCCACACGCCCTCGTAGTCACTCCAGTTCATGACCCGTTTCTTTCAGCTTTTCGCCGAGGCGTCGAACTTATGGCGGCGGCGGCGCAACAGCCTCCAGCGCCCACTTGATCAGGGTTTCCGGATAGCCCGGGGCGGTCCTCGGCCAGGAAAAGGCCCTTCCGCTTTGGGACCGTATCCGGAAGGTGTGGTCGGCCTCGGGAAAAAGCACGGTGGTCACCGACGCGCCCTTGCCGCTCCGATACGCCGCGGTGATCCGCTCGGCACTGGCACGCGGTGGGATGCGTTCGTCGGCCTCCCCATAAACGAGCAGGGTGGGTGCGGTCACCTGGCGCCAGTAGGACAGCGGGTCGTAGGCCGCCGTCTTGCGGGCGAAACTCCAGTAGGCGTCCGACGCGGGCGGAAGCTCAAACGCCCAGGGTTTGTCCCGGACCGCCTGCCACGCCTTCACCGCGCGCTCGTAGGGCTGGCCCTCGTAGGCGGTGGCGACAATCGCGGCCACGAAGGCGCGGGCTGCCGCCGCCTCGGCCGGCGACAGGTTTTTCACGCCGAGGGCGTTCTCGACGCTGTAGGCCTCGGTGTCGCGCATCGAGAGTCCGCTGCCCGCGGAGGCGATGACGAAGGCAGGATGGCCGATGCGCACCGCCACCAGCGGCGCCAGCGTGCCGCCCTGGCTGTGCCCATGGATGCCCACCGGCCCGTGGGCCACGTGGGGGCTCGCGGCCAGGGCCGCATACGCCGCCGCGTCGTCGGCGGCCAGTTCATCAAACCCGGCGGTTTTCCAGTCTCCGCCGGACGCGCCCACGCCGCGCTTGTCGAAGGTCAGCGCCACGAAGCCGCGGCGCGCGAAGCGGTCGGCCAGGTAATTCGAGGCCCAGCGGCCCTCGGCGCCCGAGCCGTGCAGGAACACGATGCCGGGATGCGGGCCGGGTCCCGCGGGCAGGAACAGCGTGCCCGCGAGCTTCACGTCGCCGCTCATGAAGGTGAGGTCCTCGCATCGCGGGTCGGGCGCGGGCTCGTGCGAGCGCATGAAGGTGAAGCTCACGTTGGCTGCGCCGGAGGTGAGGCGCCCGGTCAAGGCATCGCCCTGCACGACGCCCGAGTAGGACTCGACGCCGGAGTCGCTCGCGACCTCCCAGTTCAGCTGCGGCGTGGTCCAGGTGATCTTCTGCATCGGGATGCGGACCACGCGCAGGCCGTCGGAGTCGAAGCTGCCTTCGTAGCCGTGCGCGGATTTTTCGACCCGCATCGTGATGTCCACCTTCGAGCCCTCGCGCTCCCATTCCCCGCGCCAGGTGCCCTCGGGCGAGGATGTGGCTGCGCAGGCGGAGGAGACGGCGAAGATGGACACGAGCCAACACAGGATCCTAGCAGGGGTGGGGTTCACGGGCGAGATGATGGTCACCTCCGCGGACAATACAAACCCGAGTGCGTCACCGGCGCGCAGGCAGACGGGTGATATTTAACGCTATGGCCGCCCTCCTTCGCCAAGGCTACGGAGGGCAGGCGAAGCACGCGAAGGGCGGGACACCCGGGATTATGCTCCGCGCCTCCGCGTTTCCGCGATCCAATCATCCGATCCTTTTGCACCACGAAGGACACGAAGCTCCGTTCAGGCGCGCGCCCTGCGTGTGCAGGACTTCGTCCGAACCCAATGAATGAGGAGCATGCCCTCGGAAGGGATCGCTCGCCTCCGGCTGAGCTTCGTGTGCTTCGTGCCCTTCGTGGTAAACACAGGATCGGAAATCTTCGCGCGCTGAGCGCCCTTGGCAGTGAAACCATTCCGGAGGAGGCCTGAAATGCCCGCGGGCTTTGCGGGTGCAATTCACGGGGGAATCTGAACAGTCTGCGGCGATCCCCCGGGAAACGTGCGCATCCTCTGCCTCATTCTTCTCTGCATCGCGGTGAATTGCCCTGCGCGCGATGCGTATGTGCTGCTCTCGGGCGGCGGGACCCCGCTCTCCAACAACTACTCCCAGTACCTGCAGGCCGAGGCGCTCTCGGCCTGGCTGCAGCGCTCCTATCCGGCGGACTCCGTCTGGGTTTTCTTCGGCTGCGGGAACCAGCCCGGCCAGCCGAGCGTGCTGGCGGATGTCCACCGTCGCACCGCCCACGGCAACCTGGCGCTGGATTCCTGGCTGCCGGGCGCGCTGCCGCACAACCGTCCGGCCACGCGGGAGGTTTTTCTCCGCGCGCTGAAGGAGGAAATCCTGCCGGCCGTGCACGCGGGTGGCACCCTCTACCTGCTGGTGGGCGACCACGGCTCGCTGGCGAAGTCCGCGCCCAAGGAAAGCGTGATCACGCTCTGGCAGCTCCAGCGCGGCGACGGCCACCGGAGCTGGTTCACCAATCCGACCGAGGAACTGGGCGTCACGGAGCTGCGCGACGTCCTCCGGGCGGGGCTGGGGCAGGGCCGGGTCGTGTTCTGCATGACGCAGTGCCACTCGGGCGGCTTCCATTTTCTCGGCGGGCCGCGCGCCGTGGCGGTGCCGGCCTCGTGGTTTGCCGGACCCGTGCCGGCGTGGGCGCAGGGGGACGCCGCGGCGCCGCTGGCCGTGGCGGGGTTCACCTCGACGGACGAGCCGTCCATCGCCGCCGGCTGCGACCCCGATCCGGATCCGGATGTCTGGGCCGGCTATGAGCGCTATTTTCCCGAAAACCTGCTGGGCTGCGACCTGATCAGCGGACAAACCCGGGCCGCGCCGCAGGCGTCCTTCGCCTCCGCCCACGCGGCCGCCGTGCGGGTGGACCAGACCATCGACAAGCCCCGGAGCACCTCCGAGCAGTACCTGGCGCTCTGGGCCGAGACCCTCGAGCGTCTGGCCGGCGAGCCGACGCTCGTGCCGGCGACGCGCGCACAGGTGCAGCTTTACCAGCAAAGCGTGGACCGCGGCCTCGCCGACGGCAATGCGGGTCCGGGATTTCAGGCCTGCCGCGCAGGGTGGAGCCAGGAGGTGGCTCGGCTGGCGGCGCAGGCCCCGGCGGTTGCGGACGCCCTGCGGCAGGGCCGGCGGGCGGATCTCGAGACGCTGCATCCGCCGGGACATCAGCGGTCCGGCAACCGCGCGGAGCGGCGCCGGCTGTGGCAGGAGGTCCTGCGGCCGGCGTGGAAGGAGGCCGTCCAGCGGGGCGAGGTGGGCCTGCCCGACGGGGTCGTGGCGTTTGAGCGGCATCTGCTCGCGCTGGAGGACCAGCACCGCGAGTTCATGTTTCCCGACGGCTCGGGGAACGCGCTGCTCAACGAGATCTACTGGCAGTCGGGCTATGCGGTTCCGGACCAGACCGTGCCGGCCCACGCCGAGGAAGTGGCGCGCTGGGCGGCGGAGCGCTCGGCGCAGATTCACGCGTGGGCCGAGGGCGCGTCCGATCCGGCCGTGCGCGCCGCCGCGGGCATCCTGGCGACGTCGTCGGCGGCGGGCCGGCACATGCCGCGCGTCCTCCGCGCGGAAACGGCGGCCGAGCGCACGCTCTTTTACCGGCGGATTGCCGCGGCGTGGGTGTTTCTGTGGAACACGCATGACACGGCGGCGCTGGAGGAGCTCCGGCGGCTCCAGGCGCTCGAGTCCACGCCGCTGCCGCCAGTGGCACGGTGACGGGATATTTTTTACCACCAAGGGCGCGAAGGTCGGGCCGCTCATAGGTTTGGTTCCGCGCCTTCGCGTTTCCGCGATCAACCCATGCATTTCCCTCATTCCTACCCCTAGCGCCAGGCTCCCGGGCGGCCTCAGCCGCCGATCTTCGCGGTCTTGGCGGTGAAAACCCGGGAATGGGTGCATTCGAAAGATTTTCTGTCACCGTGGGCCGGGTTTAAGGCACTGTATGGGAAACCCCATGACCTCGCGCGAAAAGACCCTCCCTGAGGCCGCCGCCGGCGATGCCGAGCTGGTCGCCGCCTGCCTGGCGGGCGAGCGGGACGCCTTCACGCGGATCGTGGAGCGCTACCAGCGGCTGCTGTGCTCGCTGGCCTACGCGGCCACGGGCAATGTGGGCGAGAGCGAGGATGCCGCGCAGGAAACTTTCATCGCCGCCTGGGGCCAGCTGGGCGAGCTGCGGGAACCGGAAAAACTCCGGCCGTGGCTGTGCGGCATCCTGCGCCACAAGATCGGGCGGATCCGCCGGCAGTACGGCCGCGACGCCGTGCTCGGCGCCGAGCCGGTGGAGGCGGCCGGGAGCATCGCCACCGATGACCTGCCGGTTGCGGACCAGGCCATGCAGGGCGAGGAGGAACTCATTCTCTGGCGCGCGCTCGAGCGCGTGCCGGCGCTGTATCGCGAGCCGCTCGTGCTCTATTACCGCGAGAATCGCTCGATCGAGCATGTCGCCGTCGCGCTCGACCTGACCGAGGATGCCGTCAAGCAGCGCCTCGCGCGCGGCCGCAAGATGCTGCAGGAGCAGGCGCTGGCCTTTGTCGAGGGCGCGCTGGCCCGCACCACGCCCGGCCGGGCGTTCACCCTCGCGGTGCTCGCGGCGCTGCCCGCGCTGGCGCCCGCCCCGGCGAAGGCCGCGGGTCTCGGCGCCGCCGTGGCCACCCAGGGAGGCACGCTCGTGAAGACCGTCGGGCTCGCCGCGCTGCTGGCCTCGCTCTCGGGCGTGGTGTCGACACTCCTGCAGCTGCGGGTGGGGCTCGACCAGTCGCGCACGCCGCGCGAACGCCGGGCGGTTGTCCTCGCCACGGTCGCGTGCTTCTTCGGCCCCTGCGCCTTCCTCGCGCTGCTATGGATCCTGGGCGAGGGCGCCCTGCGCTGGGCGAACGTTCGCGTCGGGCTGGCGGTGACCGGCCAGGTCCTGGTGGTGGCGTTCATTGTCAGCTGGCCGTTCCTCATCGTGCGCCTGATGCGGTATTTTCGCCGCCTGCGCTCGGCGGAGCGCCAGCGGCACCCGGAGCTGTTCCAGGCGGAGCGCGACCAGGCCGGCGCGCGCGCGGGCGCCTACCGCAGCCGCGCCGAGCTGTTCGGCGTGCCGCTGCTGCATGTCCGGTTCGCGTCGCCCGACGAGGGCGAGGGGCCGGTCGTCGGCTGGATCGCGGTCGGCGACCGCGCCTATGGCCTGCTGATGGCCTGGGGCGGGCTGGCCGTGGCGCCGTTGAGCGGCGGGGCGTTCGCGGTCGGGCTGCTGTCCGTCGGCGCCGTGAGCGTGGGCGTGATCGGGCTCGGCACCTTCGGCATCGGCCTGCTGGCCATCGGCGCCGTCGCGGTCGGGGTCAAGGCCTTCGCGTGGCTCAGTGCGCTGGGCTGGCTGACCGCGCGGAGCGGCGGCATCGGCATCGCGCGGCTGGCCGCCGAGGCGCCGGTCGCGTTCGCCGCGCACACGAACGATGCGACCGCCCGCGCGCTGCTCACGGATCCCAGCGGCGAACGCCACCAACTGATCTTCTATGTCGTGATCGTGATCGCCACGCTCATCCCGATGGCGCTCTACGCCCGGGCCGTGCGACGGCGCCTGGGGCCTGCCCGCACCGGTCCAGCCTCACGCGACGCCTGACGCCGGCGTCCATTCTAGCCCATCGCCGGCCACCGCCGGAACGCCTTTCCCATGCCTAATTCCAACCCTCTGCCCATTCCGTCCGACGCTCCGGCGCGGGACGCTGCCCTCGATCTCACCCGCGCCTCGCTCACGCTCCTCGTGATCGCGCACCACGCCGTGCTCGCCTACCACCGCTATGCGCCGCCGGTGGGGAAGTTCACGAACGAGGGACTCATCTGGGGCGCGTTCCCCGTGATTGATGCCGCGCGGGGGCCGGGGATTGATGCGCTCACCCTGTGGAACGACTCGTTCTTCATGGCGATGATGTTCCTGCTGGCCGGGCTCTTCGTGCCGGCGGCGCTGGCCCGGAAGGGCGCGGGAAGGTTTGTGCGCGATCGCGCGGTGCGGCTCGGCCTGCCCTTCATCGTGGCCGCGGCCGTGCTGGCGCCGCTCGCCTACTGGCCGGCGTACCTGCTGCGCGCGGCGGCGACGGGCAACCCGGGTTTTCGCAGCGCCTGGCTGGGGCTCGGCGTGTGGCCGGCGGGCCCGGCCTGGTTTCTGTGGGTGCTGCTCGGGTTCAGCGTCGTGCTGGCGGGCCTGTGGGCGGCGACCCCGCGGCTCGCGGACCGGCTGGCGGCCTTTGGCGCGTGGTGCCGCGGGCGTCCGGTGCGGGCGTGCGTGGTCCTGGCCGGCCTGGCGGTGCTCGCCTACCTGCCGACGGTCCGGTGGGTGAGCCCGTTCACATGGTTCACGTGGGGACCGTTCACGGTGCAGACCGGGCGCGTGGCGCTGTACGCGGTGTATTTCCTGTTCGGCTGCGCGCTGGGCGCGGGCGGGCGGGGGATCTCCGACACCTGGATGGCGCCGGCGGGGCCGCTGGCGCGGCGCTGGCAGGTTTGGCAGGCGGCCGCGGGCGCGGGCTTTGTCGCCTTCGTGGCCGCGCTGATCGCCTGGCTCATGACCAGCGGCCGCGCGGGCCCGCCGCTGTGGCTGGGCGTCGCGGCCACTATGCTGTTTGCGCTGACGGGGGTGCTGACGACGTTCGGGCTGCTCGCCGGCTTCGCGCGCTGGGGTCACCGCGGTGGGACCGTCGTCGCCAGCCTGACGCGCAACGCCTACGGCATGTACCTGGTGCACTACGCCATCGTGACGTGGACGCAGTATGCCATGCTCGACGTCGCGCTGCCCGGGCTGGTGAAGGCCGGGCTGGTGACGGCCTTCGGCATCGGGGCGAGCTGGGGCCTGACGATCCTTCTGCGCAAGGTGCCCGGCGTGGATCGGGTGATATAGGGGACACCTTGCCGTGAATGGCCGGAGGGTTCACCACGAAGCGCGCACCACTCTCGGGTTTGATTCCGCACCTCCGCGTTTCCGCGATCAAGCCATTCGAACCATTTTTTACCACGAAGGACACGAAGCCCACCAAGTTCGGCGACCGAGCCCGTGATGTGCTCCTGCTTGGTGGGCTTCGTGCCCTTCGTGGTAAGAATTGATCGGAAACCTTGGCGCGCGGCGCGGCCTGCGCGGTGAAGCCACCGGCCTGAAAGTTTTTGGTGTGCCGTTCGCGCGATCCGTGTTTGACTGCGGGCGATGAAAGTCACGCGCATCCAGATCGTCGCCCGGGGGCTGACCAACCGCTGTCCGAATTGCGGACAGCGCACGCTGTTTAAGCCGGGCAGCTTCTTTGAGGTCAACCCGGCGTGCACGAACTGCGGGCTGAAGATCGAGCGCGACGAGGGCAGCTTCCTCGGCGCGATGTCGCTCAACTACGGCGTCACCCTCGTGGGCTTTCTCACGCCCGTCCTGCTGCTGTGGTACTACAAGGTCATTAGCGACCACGTGGCCATCGGCCTGGCGGTCGTCGGTGCGCTGGGCTTCCCCGCGCTATTCTACCGCTCGTCGCGCAGCTGGTGGCTGATGAACTACTACGTCTTCCTCCCACACCACCTCCCTGCGAACATGGCCGCGCCCCGCGCGGGCGAGGACGAGAACCTGTAGGGTGGGGTGGGGAATTAAAACGCGAAGAAGCCAGGCCGCGAAGGCCGGAGCGAAGGAGTTGGGACGGGGCGGACTTTGCTCCGACCATCGCGCCCTCGCATCTTCGCGCTTAGCCCTGGTATAGACCGGAAAGACGGTCTGGTTCCCCTCTACGGTGAAGAGGGTGGTGGGGTGAGTGTTGAATTCAGCCACCCGTCGGATGGATTGGCTGCGGGGGCGTCTCGGGGTGTAGCTCGATTACATCTTGATCAGCGTTCCCATTTTCGCCGCTATTTGAAATCATCCGCCCGCCGGGCGGGTTGGCTGCGGAAATTGGTAGGGCACTTCTGCATTCATCAGAACTTCCACCAAGGTTTTTTTCCCGGCAGAGGCGGTGGGGGCGAACGGCGCGGCCGTGCAGACTCTACCGCCTGTAATGCGCCCTTGGCCTCTTCGATTAATTGTTCCGCGGTGTAGAGCAAATCGTCGCCTTGGTAATGAACGACTGCCCCGAAATATTTCGCCAGGGCCGCTGACACGATTAACACGCAAGCACACTCCGACATATCGCCACCCCACCGGAAACAAATCGCGCAATCCCGGCTTCCGACCGTTTCTTTCAAAAGCGGCGAGCTCTGCACCGCTTCGTCCGGCGACTCAAAGTAGATTTCAAAACCGGACTTCTTTCCCTTCAGGACGCACGGCAGGTAACCCGAGCAATCGAATGGCCGGTAGAACTCGTCGATGGTGAGATCGAACCCCAGTCCACGGATGGCCTCCTCGAGTTGCACTCGATCTGGAACGCGGGACTTATCCAAAAAAGCAGTCTGGAGTTGCGACATGGTGTCTTTCTTCGCTCAGCGTTGCGATTGGCCTCCCGTCGGCCGGGTTGGCACCGGGGATTGCTGCGATCACCGCATTTCTGATGTGGATCGTATATCAGAGTTAACACATCACAGGTGATCTACCATGTCTTTCGCGAGTTCATTTGCGTCCAAAGCGATCTCACGATCACACGCGTTGTGTTCGGTCAAGATTGAGAAAACGTTTGACCACCCTCCGGAACCGACGCCAGGCGCGGTTCACTGAACTGTACGGCGGTGAATTTCCATGCGCACCCTAGCAATCGCTCTTGTACTCTCGACCACCCTTTTAGGAGGGCTGACCGCTGAAAAGGCTTCACCACGCCCGATCACCCTCGAAGAGATTGCATCGTTTGTTTCCGTCCCAAAATTGAAGGAGTTTCTCGCGAGCCGTGGAAATGATCCCGTGATGCAAGATAACGCTACGATGCGAGCGCAGGGATTTCCAGAATATGAGCAGTCGAAAAGATTTGGTGCGATTGGCCGGCTGTGGGTCGTGTTTTCCATTCGACAGAATAGCAACAATGCGACTGTGCATGTTAGTTTCTATTACTCGTCGGATGGCTATGTCCTCGGACGATCGATCGTCGTAGAGAATGACAACAACCCATAGGAAAAAATAGGGCCGAACAGCTACCAGTGCCAATGTCAGGGCTGCGCTCTACCATGGCACATCGTTAACATTCGGTCGAAGATCCCATGACGACGCCTGAAACTGCTCCTGAAAAGAAGAAGACCTCCGCGCTGAAGATCGTGGCCGTTTATTGTGCGGTTTGGATTTCACTCGCCGCAATATTCATCGCCTACGTGACGTTCGCTCCTGGACATGGAGGCTTCGTGCAGTCGACCGCGAATATTGTCGCGATGTTTGGAGGCGTCTTGTTCGCTCCCGGTCTGATTTATGTCCTCGCCCGCAAAGGCGCTTTTCACCTCTTTCCGAGGCCTCATAAGGCGAAGAATTATTACGACGAGGCGAATAAGTGATGAGCCCATTCACTCAACCCGACCGACGGGTGGCTGACCGCAACGTTTGGCAAAGTAGAATGAAGTCTGCTCTTCAACGTCTCACGGACTGGTATTTGCAGCAGTGCAATGGCGAGTGGGAGCACGGATTCGGCTTCCACATTGGGACACTCGACAATCCGGGCGTCTCGGTGAAGGTCGAACTTCGGGAGACTTACTTGGAATCCGTGCCTTTCGAAGAGAAGAAGGAAGAGCCTGAGTCGAGGGAAAGATGGATGCATTGCCGCCGCAGCGAACATAATTTCGAGGGCTACGGTGCTCCGGGCAGATTGGAAGACATCATCGAACAATTCCTATGCTGGGCAGAGTTCCATCGAAAAATGCCGAACCAACCTACGGAGCCGACACTCTGACGCGCGGCTCAATTCAAAGTTGGCGACACATCTTATGCGCATCGATCAACCACTGGGATTTCTTGCACACCCCGTCGTCGTCGCTGGGGCCCTTGCAATAGCTCTCTTTTTTGCGATCAAGACATATCTGATGCGTCGTGAAATGGGTGTCTTGATGCTCGCGTTGGCAGTCGGCTGCCAATTGCTCGTGGAAGTGGCTATCGTATTTCTCTTCAAGCAACCGGATTGGGATCACCGAGGTGCGATTGAAAAGATGTTCGCACTGTCTCACATGGCGGTCCCGGTCTTTATGATCTTGGGTTGGGTATTGCTCGCACGAAGAGCGCCGAACCAATTTTCGTAACCAATCAGGACGTCAATCACTAGGAGAGTAATATTCCACTGTTTGACTGAATATCGCATGTGCGACGGCCCAACGTTACGATGAACCACCTTGGCTTGGCGAGGTTGGCGGTGGCGGGTGATTCGGATTTCTCTCTTAGGCACAATGAACCACGCGGTACAGAGCGGTAGAAGTGACCAAAAAAGCATATTGGTTCCGAAGAATAAGTACGTCGTCCAGCCAACGAAATCCGCCCAATAGGATCCACCCCATTGCCAAAAACCAATCGGCGACGGGAGACCAATGATTATTAGTGTGCTAGAATAAGGATACGTCCATTGGGATAGAAAGAATCCGGCGACGCAGCAGATGGCCGTTAGTCCGATCAAGAGCGCATTTCGCCTTATGCTTTTGCTGTGCCGCTTAAGCCGCCGCAATGTGAGCATAGCAAATATGACAACCGTGATGGAAGCAACGAGGCCAGACAGTGTGATCACATCAATCATCGTTTCGCCTTCTGCCCAACGTTACGATGAACCACCTTGGCTTGGGGAGATTGGCGGTGGCGGGTGGTTCGGCGGCTTCATTTGACCGGCAGGACTTGCTGAAGCTCGCCATCAAATATCACGATTCCCGAGATCTTCCGATCTATAGCCGCCTCGAAATTTGTCGTGACTGAAATCACACCGTCGACCTTCTGATCCTTGCACTCCTTCTGGAAGACGAACCCGAACGCCGCTAACTCATCAAGGCTAGAGAGCGAGGGAGCACCGTGATGGCAGGAACCAGCAACGATGCTTGGCTAGTCTCTTGGTTCATACGGGCAAAGCCTTCTTTTTGCCTGTGAGCCAAAATACACTGAGTAGAGCCACTGGATGCGTGATCCAGAGAGACTCTGCGTGGATGCGGCTGTAATCGAAGAAGGACTCGCTTACTTCCGTGTAGCGGCCGTGACTGCACACGAAATATTTTCCGGCTTCTTTCTTCCCGTTGAGCGCATCGCCGCCATTCACAACTGCGATAACCCAGAAACTGGCGAAATTCGCGATGGCGATGATCCAGACGACACGGACCCAGATCGGCGTTTCACTTAAACTGAAACTCGATGGGAGGTGAAATTTCATCTTTTGCCGAGCGTTACAGTCAACCGTTTGGCGTCGGTTCCAGGAAGTGGTTCGATCGGTTGTTCAGCTAGCTTGGGCCTTTCCGTTAAGAAAACCGCGGCTATTGGAATTGAAAGTTCTGCCACCCAAGCGGCGCTGCCATCTG
>Ga0265327_10004203_pt1 | contig 12944 bp, 10 predicted proteins | sample 41621metaG_FD_202089 | JGI IMG/M metagenome (GOLD analysis project Ga0265327, IMG submission 202089) | Rhizosphere microbial communities from Carex aquatilis grown in University of Washington, Seatle, WA, United States - 4-16-21 metaG | ecosystem: Host-associated > Plants > Roots > Rhizosphere...
GTGCAAGCTTAGGAATATTGCGATTAAGGATAAGAGATGGTGATGATTCGCAACCATTAGCAACACAATCTTGTGGTGCAGCAGCAGCAAGTTATGGACAAAGTCAGGATTACAATATTCTTATCGTTGATAACCCAGTTGCATATATCTCAAGTACGGCTATACAAAATAATAATACAATAGCGCCAGGAGCCACATCTGCAGAAATTTTAAGAATACCAATTATAGCTTCAGGAGCATGCGGTACCGGAACTCTTAGCGAAATGAATTTCAATACAAACGGAACAACCAATACAGGAGATATTGTATCTGCTAAATTGTATAAGACAGGAAATTCAAATACATTTAGCACAAGCAATTTATTGGGCACAGTAAGTTCTCCATCAGGTTCATTTAGTTTTACAGGTTTAACAGATGTATTATTAACTGGAGCAACAGACACGAATAATTATTGGCTAGCGTATGATATAGCAAGTGGAGCAACATATACAAATGTTGTAGATGCGGAAATTGATAATATTTATGCTGTAGGAGCTTATTATACTCCTTCTGTTACTGCACCAACAGGCAACAGGGAGATCAATGGGCCAATGACTTTTGTGAGCACAATCGTAACACAAACAAACACAACAACTGTAACACCAAACACAATCAATAATGAAATCATAGGATTACAAGTTGTGACATCAGCCACAGGTTCACCAATAGATGTCTCATCGCTGAACATAGAGACAACAGGTACTACATCCCTAAGTGATATTACCAACTTAAAAGTATGGTATACAGGAACAAGCAATACGTTTGCAACAACTACTCAGTTTGGAACAACTGTGACCACACCAGGAACAACGCAAACAGTTACAGGAACTCAAGCTTTATCAAATGGCACAAATTATTTCTGGGTAACATATGATATACCTTCGGGTGCAACATTGTTAAATGTTGTAGATGGAGAAATAACATCTGTAACAGTAGAAGCTACACCTCAAACTCCTAGTATAACCGCACCAACTGGTAGCAGAAAAATTAAAGAACAATATTGCACACCAGCTTATTCAAGTGGAACAACATATAGTGATATAATTACCAATATTACTTATGGAGGAATAAATAATTCAACAGGAGGATCTTCGTCTCCATATTTAACTTACTATAGTTCATTAACTGCAACAGTTACAGCAGGAACATCAACTACATTCTCAATGACTGTGGATCCTTCAGGAGGAGATGAATATGTTGGTATGTGGATTGACTTTAATGATGACGGAGTTTTCAGTACATCCGAAAGGCTAATCAATAATACTCATACATCTAGCAATTCTTTAAGTCAAAGCATATCAATTCCATGTTCAACAAATTTAGGTGTGCATAGAATGAGGGTGAGAATAAGTTATAACTCTACAAGTGGTAATTTCGACCCTTGTAATTCTTATACTTGGGGAGAAGCAGAAGATTATAATGTAGAGGTTATTGATAACCCACTTACGTATATAAGTAGCACAGCAATACAAAATACTGGATCAGTAATACCTGGAGCAACAAATGCAGAAATTTTGAGAATACCTGTAGTAGCCTCAGGTTGTGGAACAGGGACATTAAGTGAGATGAATTTCAATACAAACGGAACAACCAATACAGGAGATATTGTATCTGCTAAATTGTATAAGACAGGAAATTCAAATACATTTAGCACAAGCAATTTATTGGGCACAGTGAGTTCTCCATCAGGTTCATTTAGTTTTACAGGCTTAACAGATGTATTATTAACTGGAGCAACAGACACGAATAATTATTGGCTAGCGTATGATATAGCAAGTGGAGCAACATATACAAATGTTGTAGATGCGGAAATTGATAATATTTATGCAATTGGAGCTTACCATATACCAAGTGTAACCTCACCAAGCGGTAACCTTGAAATATATGGACCAATGAGTTATGTAAGTTCAACAGTAACTCAGTCTGATACAACAACAGTGTCACCAAACACAAGTGATAATGAAATTATAGGATTGCAAGTAGTGACAACATCAACTGGTTCATCGGTAAATATTACCTCAATGGATATTGCTACTACAGGAACCGCATCTCTTTCAGATATTGCAAATATGAAAGTATGGTATACTGGCAATAGTAGCACATTTGCGACCACCACACAGTTTGGATCAACAGTAACTACACCTAGCGCAACACAAACAGTAACAGGAACTGTAACATTATCAAATGGCACAAATTATTTCTGGGTGACCTATGATATTCCAAGTGGTGCAACACCTACAGATATGGTTGATGGTGAAATTACTTCAGTAATAGTAGCTGGAACATCTCAAACGCCAAGTGTAACTTCACCAATTGGAAGCAGAACGATAGCAGGAACTTTACCAATAACATTATTGAACTTTACAGCACATAATGTAAACGGAGATGTATTATTAAATTGGAGTACTTCAAGCGAACAAAACAATAAGGGATTTGAAGTAGAAAGATCACTAGACAGTAAGAATTTCAACTTTGTAAAATTTGTGAACGGAGCAGGAAACTCTAGTGTATTAAATAACTATACATCAACAGACATAAAAGCATTTGACATGAACAATACAACATCCTTATATTATCGTTTGAAACAAACTGATTATAATGGAAAATACACATACAGCAATGTAGTGAATGTATTGAAATCGAATGTAACAAGTGATAATATCAGCATTTATCCAAATCCATCAACAGGCAGATTTAATTTAGAGATCTCAGCTTTGAGAGAAGGACTGGCTAATGTGGTGATTACAGATTCACGAGGACAAGAAATCAACACCCTGAATATTCAGTTGAGTAAAGGAACAAATTCAGTACTGATCAATTTAGAGTCGGCAAGTAATGGTATCTATTTTGTGAAAGTGACAATGGATGGAATGACTAACGTAACACGAATAACAAAGGTGTATTAATAAAAAGGTAGGTAAAAGCGAGGCCCGATGCAGTAATGTATCGGGCTTTGTTTTTTTTAGTACTTTTGCACTTAAATAATTTTGATATGAACAAAGACGCGATTATAGAATGTGTGCCTAATTTTAGTGAAGGCTGCGACATGAATATTATCAAACAGATTACAGATGAAGTTGAAAAAGTTGATGGAGTAAAATTATTGGATGTTGATTCAGGAAAAGCCACAAATAGAACTGTAGTAACATTTGTAGGAAATCCAGATTCTGTTATTGAAGCAGCATTTTTTGCCATTAAAAAAGCTAGTGAAATAATTGACATGAGCAGACATAAAGGCGAGCATCCGCGCATGGGTGCAACCGATGTTTGTCCATTAATTCCAGTGAGTGGAATCAGTATGGAAGAAACAGCGGAATATGCAAAGAAGTTGGGGAAAAGAGTTGGCGAAGAATTAAATATTCCAGTTTATCTTTATGAATATGCTCAAAAAAATGTTGCGAGAAATAATCTTTCAGTGATCAGAAATGGTGAGTATGAAGGATTTTTTGACAAAATAAAATTACCTGAATGGAAGCCTGATTTTGGCACAGCGGTGATGAATGAAAAAGCTGGTGCAACTGTAATTGGCGCTCGCGATTTTTTGATTGCATACAATATTAATCTCAATACAAAATCAGTTCGATTAGCAAATTCTGTTGCGTTTGATGTGCGTGAAGCCGGTCGTGTAAAACGTGAAGGAAATCCCATAACCGGAAAAATTGTGAAAGATGAGATGGGTGAAGATGTTAGGATTCCCGGCACTTTAAAAGCATGTAAAGCTATCGGGTGGTATATTGAAGAATATGGCATCGCACAAATTTCGATGAACCTTACCAACTATAAAATTTCGTCAGTTCACATAGCTTTTGAAGAAGTTTGCAAGAGTGCCGATAAGCGAGGAATGCGTGTTACTGGATCTGAATTGGTAGGTTTGATTCCCCTTGATGCAATGCTAGAAGCAGGAAAGTATTTTTTGCAAAAACAAAAACGTTCTCTTGGAGTAGGTGAAGATGAACTTATTAAAATTGCTATAAAATCTTTGGGATTAGATGAACTTTCTCCATTCGACCCAAACAAGAAAATCGTCGAATATAAATTACGAGATATTGCAAATGAAAAATTGATTCATATGAATTTGATTGAGTTTGCCAACGAAACAGCTTCCGAAAGTGTTGCTCCAGGTGGAGGTTCTATCAGCGCTTATATAGGCAGTTTAGGTGTGGCACTCGGAACAATGGTGGCAAATATTTCGGCTGGGAAAAGAGGTTGGGAAGAGCATGTTTCTTTTTTCAGTGAATGGGCAGAGAAAGGGCAAAAACTAAAAGATGATTTGTTAAAATTGGTTGATGAAGATACACGTGCTTTTGATGAAATTATGAAAGCCTTTGGTTTGCCAAAAAATACTGATGAAGAAAAAAAATCAAGAACCGAAGCTATACAACTTGCTACAAAATATGCTTGTGAAGTTCCATTGAGAACAATGTCGGCAGCAAGTAATGCTCTTGTTATGCTTGAGCCGATGATAGAAAAGGGGAATCAAAATTCGGTAACTGATGCAGGTGTTGGTGTATTATGTGTGAGAGCTGCTGTGCAAGGTGCATACATGAATGTGATGGTAAATGCAAAAGGTTTGAAAGATGAAAAATTTGCTAAACATATAATCGAAGAAGCAAAAAACATTTTAGCAAAAACAAATCTGAAAGTTGATGAATTGCTAAAAATAGTGGAAAAAGTGATAGGGTAATTATGATCTATTTTTTTGAACCCACTCTTTAATATAATCTGAGATTTCGTGAGTATTTGCACCAGGAGCAAAGAGTTTTCCAACACCCATTTCATTTAATTTTTTCATATCATCATCTGGAATGATTCCTCCCCCGGTTAACAGCACATCATTCAAATTTTCCTGTTTCATCAGAGCTAATAATTTGGGGAAAACAGTATTGTGTGCTCCTGATAAAATACTTACACCAATCACATCAGCATCTTCTTGAGATGCAGCTTTTACAACCATCTCAGGAGTTTGACGAAGTCCAGTATAGATCACCTCCATACCTGCATCACGCAATGCAGTTGCAATCACTTTTGCGCCACGATCGTGACCATCTAAACCAACTTTTGCAACCAGAACTCTTATCGGTCTGTCCATTTTTTATTTGTTTATACGAACAATTTCAAATGTTTTATTTCCTTTTATTTCCTTTTCGAAGAATTTCACAAATGCTTCATCATTCATTTCATAAAATGAAACAGAGTCTTTTCCAACAACGTCAATTTTGCGGGTTAAATATTTTGAAAGTTTATCATCATTAGGATGATTAACGGAAACTACAGGATAAATTTCGAAGTTATTTTTCTTTGGTAAAATAACCCATGAATTCCAATATTTCTTTTTAGTATTCTCATCTTCATTCGACATCACAAAATATTCGCCAACTTTTGAAAAAACTACATTATTCGAAAGCTTATACTCATCAGTTCTTTTATTCTCATATTGTTTCCAACCTTGTTTTGTAACAACAATGTAAACCGAATCTTTAGGGTCCTTGGAATTTTTTCCAAGCTTGAAATAAAAATGACCACGAAATTCTGCAGGAATAGAATCTAATTTCGCACCAGGATATTTATCCAACTTTGCCATGCTACAAGATGAGGTGGCAATAAGAAAAAAAGTTGACAGAGCCCAAAATAAATTTTTCATTTCTTAATGGTATTTAATGCATTTAGCAAACGCAAAATAGTATTTTCTTTCCCGAATAATTCGCACATTTCAAAAATAGGTGGCCCACCCGCAACACCTGACAAACATACTCTAAGTAATTGAAGAAAATCTTTTCCGGCAACTTCATTTTTCGCTAATGCCAAATTGTATTGCTCTTCAATTTTTGCTGAGGTAAAATTTGTTATTGACGACAAATTCTCAATTAATGCATTTAAAACAATAGGGGATTTTTCATTCCAACGTTTTGTAATTACAGCTTCATCGTAATGTGTTGGATTGATGAAAAAATAATTTCCCATCGACCATAATTCTTTCACAAAACTTATTTTTTCTTTGATGAGTGAAGTTGCTTTTTCTATATATGCATCACTAAAGTTAAGATTATTTTTTTCAACTTCTTTTTTCAATTCAATAGCTAAAATTTTATCACTAGTGTGTCGAACATATTGTTGATTAAACCATTTTGCTTTATTCTGGTCGAACTTAGCGCCATGCTTACTTACACGATCAATCGTAAAAGCATCTATTAATTCCTGCATCGAAAAAATCTCTTGGTTAGTTCCCGGATTCCAGCCTAAAAATGCTAAGAGATTTACCACAGCTTCAGGTAAATATCCAGCCTCACGATAGCCGCTCGAAATTTCTTTTGTTGCTGGATCCTGCCATTGTAATGGGAAAACAGGAAATCCTAATCTATCGCCATCTCGCTTACTTAATTTTCCATTTCCTTCAGGTTTTAATAGTAAAGGCAAATGTGCAAACTTTGGCATCACCTCTTCCCAACCTAAATATCGATATAATAAAACATGTAAAGGTGCAGATGGCAACCATTCTTCACCACGTATAACATGTGTTATTTTCATCAAATAATCATCTACCACATTGGCTAAATGATAAGTTGGCATTCCATCGCTTTTAAACAAAACCTTATCATCCATTTGTGAAGTATTCACACTCACCCAACCACGTATCTCATCAAATAATTTTACTTCTTCTTTACGAGGTAATTTTAATCTCACCACATAATGGGCACCACTATCCAACAAACGTTTTACTTCATCTTCTGCAAGTGTGATGGAGTTTTTCATGGTTGAGCGGGTAATTGCATCGTACTTTGCATCCACATTCGAAGCTTTTAATCTTTCACGCATGGCTTCTAGTTCTTCGGGAGTATCAAATGCATAATAGGCATTTCCTTCCTCAATCAAACGCATGACATATTCTTTGTAAATGGGTTTACGTTCACTTTGACGATAAGGAGCGTGAGGGCCATTACCAAAGCCAATTCCTTCATCAGCTATTATCCCTAACCACTTTAGTGATTCAATAATATATTCTTCAGCACCCGGAACAAAGCGGCCTTGATCAGTATCCTCAATGCGAAGTAAAAAATCGCCACCATTTTTTTTAGCGAATAGATAATTATACAATGCCGTGCGAACGCCACCTATATGTAAAGGCCCAGTGGGACTTGGTGCAAATCGAACTCGAACTTTTCTTTCTGTCATAATTGGGGTAAAGATAGGGAATATCTTATCGGTAAAAGTTGACTAAGATTGGGTAACTAGTCCTAATAAACTTTCAAACAATAATCTTCCGTCTGTATTGTAAATATTGGCATCAACTGCACGTTCCGGATGAGGCATCATGCCAAAAACATTTCTTTTTTCGTTGCAGATTCCTGCAATATTTTGAAGTGAACCATTTGGATTTGCTTCAGGAGTGATATTTCCATTTTCATCACAATAGCGGAATAAAATCTGATCATTTTCTGTCAACTTTTTTAGCACTACGTCATCACAATAAAATCTTCCTTCACCATGTGCAACTGGAATCTTCAGTGCTTTGTCCAGATCAATATTTGAAGTAATTAAGGAATGCTTTGTTTGAGCTTTAATGAAAACATTTTTACAATTAAATTTTTGATGATCATTGTGTAATAATGCTCCAGGAAGCAAATGTGATTCACACAAAATTTGAAATCCATTACACACGCCAAATACTTTTCCTCCTTTGTTTGCAAACTCAATTACATTTTGCATGATGGGAGAGAAACGAGCAATGGCACCACTTCTCAAATAATCACCATAAGAAAACCCTCCCGGAAGGAAGATCAGGTCACAACTTTGAAGGTCATGTTCTTTATGAAACAGTTCAACAGTTTCACAGCCAAAAATATTTTTAAATGCATAAATCGCATCTCGGTCGCAATTGGATCCTGGGAAAATAACTACTCCTACTTTCATGTCAATAGATGGTTTTATATAGAAATGATTAACATTTCATACTGCGAATGTAATTTGAGAAGTTGGAAGTTGGAAATTTGAGAGTGGAAAAATTAACTCAGTGTAAAAAACTCTGTTTTCTCGGTGGTGTGAGAGCGTAAAATGCCTGCACTTACTAAGTTTACCAGCATCTTTTGGCTTCTCCATCTTGAAATATTTAGCAATTTACATACTTCTTTGAGAGTAATCCTATCATTTTGTTCTAGGTATTTAAGAAGAGATTCTTCATGTCGTGAATATTTTATTAAGGTTCCCATGCCCGAAGAATTTCTTCTTAAAACATCAACCACTACTTTACTTGCAAGCAACGATTGGTCTTTTACACGAATATGAACCCACCATTTTCCTTCATCATCTTTTGCATAATAGGGCTTATTTTTCCCCTCAGGAATAATAGCTTCGATAACAACTTTTTTGCCCATCTCCCATTCAATGATTTCTATGTCAATTTCCGGCTTGCAAAAAAAATGTGCAGCCAAATCGAGCATATATTTTTCGTCTTCACTTTTTACACCTGAAATGGTTTTATTATCATTTACTCCAATTAATAACCTGCCACCTTTATGATTTGCAAAAGCACTTAGTGTTTTCGCAATCTTAGAAGCTGAAGAAATGGTTTTCTTAAAATCGAGTATCTCCGATTCGCCTTTTTCGATCAACTGTAAAATATGGTGAGCCATTTTAAATTTAGCAGCAAACTATCATTTAAAAATAAAATAACAATGCAGACCGATGAGTTGTTAATAAGAATATTTATTCTAATTCAGCCGATGAAGAAGAAGTTTATTTTCTCAAAATAATTTGATTTTTGGAACATGTAAATTTATCTTGCATCAGTTACCCTTGAATAAAGCCTCATTATATCAAAACGAAAAAGCCTTAGTTCTAGCTTTAAAAGCTAAAGACAGAATTGCGTTTAATTATTTATATGATAATTATAGTAAAGTTTTATTTGGCGTAATTGACCGTATAGTTCAATCAGAAGAAATAGCCAATGATGTTTTGCAAGAATCATTTGTAAAAATTTGGAAGAATATAGAATCTTATTCTGATGATAAAGGTTCGTTGTATACGTGGATGCTCAATGTTTGTAGAAATATGGCAATTGATACAACGCGTTCAAAGAGTTACAAAAAAGAATTACAAAACCAGAATATTGATGATTACGTAAATACTGTAAACAGAACGGAACAGGTTCAGACTAAAGTTGATCATATTGGATTAAAAGAAGTAGTAGCAAGGCTTAAACCTGAACAAAAGATTTTGATTGATAAAATTTATTTTGAAGGATATACTCAAGAGGAAACATCAGAAGAACTGAACATTCCCTTAGGAACGGTTAAAACAAGAGTTCGAGCTGCTATCAAATTGTTAAGAGAAGTATTATAATGGATATTAAGGCATATATAGAAACCGGAGTCTTAGAGAGCTATGCACTTGGAATTTGCAGTGAGGAAGAATCGCGTGAAGTAGAAACGCTATGTGCTCAATATCCCCAATTGAAGACAGAACTTGATCAAATTAATGAAGCAATAAATTCATATGCTTCGGCTTATAGCAAAACACCGCAGACTTTTGTAAAGCAAAAGATATTTGATGAGATAGATCAATTAGAAGGTAATCAGGAAAAGATTGTTAAAATATCTGCTAACAAGTATCGCTATGCTGTAGCAGCTTCACTAGTTCTGTTTGCTCTAAGTTTTGTTGCCAATATTATTATATATAATAAATACAGATATATAAATGAACAGGTGATTGCTTTAAATGCTGAGAAAACACAACTGGCTGAGAATATGAAAACTCATCAGGTAAAGTTAGAAGGTATGACAAAAGATATGGCAATCTTAACTAATCCGATGGTTCAAAAAGTGATGATGAAGGGTGTTCCAAAATCACCTGAAAGTCTAACAATGGTTTATTGGAATAAAGCATCAAAAGAAGTGTTTATTGAGATCAAAAAATTACCAGTTCCTGAGCAGGGGAAGCAATATCAATTATGGGCAATAGTGGACGGTAAGCCAGTTGATGCAGGGATGATCACTTTAAGTTCTGGTGATTCGTCTTTACACAAAATGAAAAGTTTTGATACAGCACAAGCTTTTGCTGTTACTCTTGAAAAAGAAGGTGGAAGCTCGACACCAAGTTTGAATGAAATGTATGTGATGGGTGCAGTAACTTTATAATCAAAACTATTTAGTTCATATTTTTTTCAGACTATAAAATCTAAGTTTTATTTTTTAACGTAAATGTAGATACAACTAAAAAAATCTACATGAAAAAAACAATCATTGCACTCTCAGCAATCTGTATGATGCTTGGTGCTAACGCCTTCAATTCAAATTCTAAAACTTTACCAACACTTACCATCACTAATGTTAAAGGTGATTTTGTGAAATCAACCTCACAGACTTGGACTGGAATGATGAAAGGTAAAATGTATTGGTACAAAATTGACAAGAGTGCAAAACTCTGGTGGAGTGCTGACGGAAAAAAGTGGGAAGAAGTAAAAGATGGAATGTGGGCAGACAAAGACGGAAAATGGCTTAAGATCGGAGAATCAAAATTATGGTGGAGTGCCGATATGGGTAAAAACTGGAGCGAAGTTCCTGAATGGAAATGGCAAGGACCTAAAGGCGAATGGTACAAATTTGATAAAGACTGGACCTTATGGACAAATAAGAAATAGTTTTTTCAAGGTTTAATTACACTAAGCAGATATGAAAATGTCTGCTTTTTTATTTTATCAAATCAATTAATTATTTGGAGCTCCTTCATTAATCCAAATCATAAATTTTCGAATACTGCAGTCGCTTATCTTAGCAGTTTGATCCAATGGCATAGGTATAGAACCTGGAGAATGATTAATTGCCTTTGCAAGATTTCCATTATTAGCTTGAGCTGATATAGTGGTGTAATCGTCAAAATTGTATCCACTTCCTTGTGTAGTATAAACATTACTTCCGTGGCATCTCAAGCAATTATCTGAAAGCACTTTTTTGATTGTTATTTTATAAGTCACATTGCTTGTGTCACAATTCCCTGTGTCGATTGTTGTTAGCATTTTTGGCGTTGGCTGCTCTGTTGCAGAATGTTTACAAGTAACAAACCCCATTACGATACAGATAATAGGAATAGATTTTTTATTTAAAAAGTTCATCAGAGAAATAAACGTAATAAATGAAGTCTTAGATTTTGTTTAATGTGAACCAATTACGAAAAATTTTTACAACAGAAAATCCGACATCTGATTATTCACGTATATCATTAACTAAACCAAATCATACCATGAAAAAAATTACATTATTATTAAAAGGAGTGGTGCTAGCTCTTATATTGAGCACATTCACATTAAAAGCACAGATCTTTTCTGATCGATTAACATTCTCTTCACATTTAACTCCTGCACCTGGTGTTAGTACCAATGCAAATGGAGTAGGTGCGTTTATGCTCACATCAGCACATGACACAATGTACTTTACAATTTCAGCATCTAATCTTACCAGTGGCATTAACGGATACCATCTTCATAATGCACGTACAGGAGGAAATGTAGTTGTTGATTTTGATGGAAAAGTAAATGCTACTACTGTAAGAAGTTTTTTTACAGGTTCGCAACTAGCTACTTTATTACCGGATTTTATTGCAGGAAATTTATATGCAGCCGTTCACACAGTGAATAATCCAGCAGTAGAAATATTCGGTTTTATCAAACCTGAATCCGATTGGGGGTACTATGCAATGCTTGATGGAATGCAATCAGGTTCAGGCTCAACAGCAGTTGGACATGCTTCTGTAAATTTCGGATTGAAAGGTGATACAGCCATTGTTCGTGTTGCTACAAATGGATTAACTTCAAAAATTACAGGAGCTCATCTTCACACTGGTAAACTTGGACAAAGTGGTGGTGTGCTTATTCATTTTGAAAATCTAATTACTGCTGATAGCATGTCACTTATAGGTGGTGTGTCTATAACTTCTTCAGACTGGACAGCTTTGATGACAGCTTTAATGAGTGATAGTATTTATTTAAATATTCATACTAAAAATTTTGCAGTTGGTGAAATCCGAGGGCAATTAAGAACAACCAATGATCTTCGTTTTGATACATGGTTTAATCAGACCAATATTACTGCAACAGGATTGACAGTTCTTAAACCATCTAATGCATATGGTGCGGTAACTCTTTCGTTAAATTCAACAATGGATACTCTTCATTATAACGGTGTATTCACAGGATTAACAAGCAATCTTACAGGAGCACATTTTCATAATGCTTTACCTACCTCAAATGGTTCTGTTGTGAAGGACATTGATCCATCGATTATTGGAAATGTAATTGCCGGAATATGGACAAAGTATGACGCATCAAATCCTTTAACTGCAAATTATATTAGCGAATTATTAAAAGGAAATATATACATGGTAATACACACCGACAGCAATCCAACAACAGGTGAGATTCGTGGAAATATTATGAGACTTGCACGTGAAGGTTTGATAGCAGAGATTGATGGAATTCAATCAGGTTCAGGAAGTGCTGGATTAGGAACAGGTGTTGCATCATATGATCGTGATAGAACTAATTTTCATGTAATGTTATCATGCAATGGCTTACTAGGAAATGTAACCGCTTGCCATATTCATTTTGGAATGAAAGGACAAGCTGGTCCTGTGGCTCTTGACCTTGATCCTATCACGAACAATGGAACAGAAAAATTTTTGAAATCTGCTGATGGATTTACAGATGCTGTATGTATTCCTATTCGAACAAATGACAGCTCATACATAAATGTTCATTCATCTTCTTTTGCAAATGGAGAAATACGTGGGCAGCTGATTAGAAACTATAAAATCTCTGCACAAACTCACACTACAGGGATCGATGAAACAGGTATAAAAAATAGTATATTTAAGTTGTATCCGAATCCGGTTCAAAACGAGTTAACCATCAATTTTGA
>Ga0265327_10004205_pt1 | contig 12937 bp, 11 predicted proteins | sample 41621metaG_FD_202089 | JGI IMG/M metagenome (GOLD analysis project Ga0265327, IMG submission 202089) | Rhizosphere microbial communities from Carex aquatilis grown in University of Washington, Seatle, WA, United States - 4-16-21 metaG | ecosystem: Host-associated > Plants > Roots > Rhizosphere...
GAAGGTGGGGATCGAGAACTCGGCCCCGTCCTTGATGCCCGACGGCCAGCGCTCGGTGACGGTCTTGACCTTGGTGTAGAACTGGATCGACGCCGTCCCGTACTGGTTGAGGTCGCCGAAGCCGGAGCGCTTCCAGCCGCCAAAGCTGTGGTAAGACACCGGAACTGGGATCGGCACGTTGACGCCGACCATGCCGACCTGCACGCGCGAGACGAAGTCGCGGGCGGTGTCGCCGTCGCGGGTGAACACCGCGACGCCGTTGCCGTACTCGTGCTCCGACGGCAGGCGCAGCGCCTCTTCGTAGTCGTGGGCGCGGACGATCACCAGGACCGGGCCGAAGATCTCATCGGTGTAGATCGACATGTCGGGGGTGACGTGGTCGAACAGGGTGGGGCCGAGGAAGAAGCCACCTTGAAGGGAAGCATCGGCTCCATCGACACTGAACGTGAGGTCGTCGCTGGCGCGTTCGCGGCCGTCGACCACGAGCTCGGCGCCCGCATCGACACCCTGGCCGATGTAGTTGCGCACCCGCTCCAGGGCCGCGCCGGTGACCAGTGGGCCGTAGTCGGCCTTCGGGTCCAGGCTGTGGCCGACCCGCAGCTGGTTGACGCGCTCGACCAGCTTGTTGCGCAACCGGTTTGCGGTTTCTTCGCCGACCGGCACGGCGACGCTGATCGCCATGCACCGTTCACCGGCGCTGCCGTAACCGGCACCGATCAGCGCATCGACGGCTTGGTCCAGGTCGGCGTCGGGCATCACGACCATGTGGTTCTTGGCGCCACCGAAGCACTGCGCCCGCTTGCCGTTCGCGGCGGCGTTCGAGTAGATGTACTGCGCGATGTCGGTGCTGCCGACGAAGCCGACGGCCTTGATGTCCGGGTGCGCCAGGATGGCGTCGACGGCTTCCTTGTCACCGTTGACCACCTGCAGGACGCCGGCGGGCAGGCCCGCCTCGATGAACAGCTCGGCGAGGCGCAGCGGTACCGAGGGGTCGCGCTCGGACGGCTTGATGATGATGGCGTTGCCGCAAGCCAGGGCCGGTCCGGCCTTCCACAGCGGGATCATGGCGGGGAAGTTGAACGGCGTGATGCCGGCGACGACGCCGAGCGGCTGCCGCATCGAGTAGACGTCGATGCCGGCGCCGGCGCCTTCGGTGAACTCGCCCTTCATCAGGTGCGGGATGCCGACGGCGAACTCGATGACCTCGACGCCGCGCTGGATGTCACCGAGCGAGTCGTCGAAGGTCTTGCCGTGTTCCAGGGACAGCAGGCGCGCCAGTTCCTCTTTGTTCTGGTTCACCAGGTCGACGAACCTCATCAGCACCCGCGACCGGCGCTGCGGGTTCCACGACGCCCATTCCCGTTGTGCGACAACAGCACCCGCGACCGCGGTGTCGACGTCGGCTGCCGATGCCAGGAGCACCTCGGCCTGGGCCTGGCCGGTGCTGGGGTTGAGCACGTCGGCGGTGCGAGTGGATTCGCCGGTGGTGCGCTGGCCGTTGATGAAGTGCGGAATCTGGGTGGTCATGACGTCCGTCCAAGGTGTGCAGAGTTCGGGTTCTCGGCTCTAGGCGAGATACTTGCATATCCTAGTAATTGTCGACCGGTGTTGGCAAGGGGCTGCCGACAGTGCTCTGGGGGCGGTTACCCCGCCGTGGTAGCTCAGCGGGCTTTCCGAAATACCCGACTTCTTTGCCGATGCCTGACCAAGTGCCGAAAAAGTTGTCAGGATTGAGGCGGCGAAATGCTCCTACAGACAAGCGAGGCCAACCGGGCCGAGCAGAGGAAAGGTGGAGCACATGTCAACTGCCAGGCTGAAGCGCCTCGTTGCTGGAATGGCCGCAGCGGTATCGATTCCGGTTGCGCTGATGGGTGCCGGCACCGCGCAGGCGAACCAGGTGGGACTGAATTTCGTGCCGAAGATCGGTGGCATCTGGGTCAGCTGGCAGGGCGGTGGTGGCGGCACCTGGTGCACCTACACGTCGGACTGGTTCACCACCAGGGCGTACCAGGACCCCGCCGGCAAGGCGGCCTTCTTCGTACCGGGCGTTCCGCTCAACAGGACCTGGGACGTCAACGTCAACTGCGACAACGGCGACAGCGGTTTCTACAACAACTACTACTACTGATTTGAGGGGAACGCGCCGATGAGCGCGCTTGTCGATTGGGACGAAGCACCCGACGAGGAACTCGCCCGCGCGGCAGCCTCAGGCGACCGCGCGGCGTTCGCCGCGATCTACGACCGTTACGCGGACCGCCTCAACGACTTCGTCGTGCGGATGGTCCGCGACAGTGACGCCGCTGCCGACTGCGTGCACGAGGCGTTCTGCACCGCGGCGACGGGGCTGTCGAAGCTCCGTCAGCCCGAGAAGCTGCGGCCGTGGTTGTACGCGGTGTCGCGCTCTCAGGCCTTGCGGCACATTCAGCGGCGCAAGCTCGAACAACCGGCCGACGACGAGTACCTGGACAGCGCATCGGCAGAAGCCGGCCCAGATGCCCTGGCCGAGCAGGACGACCTGGCGCAGTTGATCCGCGAGGCCTGCGGTGGTCTCTCGGATCGCGACCGCGAGGTCATCGAACTGAGCTACCGCCATGGGCTCGACGGACCGGAACTGGGCAAAGCACTCGACGTCAGCCCGGCCACCGCAAACACCCTGACGCACCGGGCGCGGGAGATGGTCGGCCGTTCGCTCGGTGCGTTGCTGGTGGCCCGTCAGACCCGGCAGGACCCGGCGCGATGCCCGGATCTTGCTGCGGTGCTCGATGGTTGGGACGGGACGATGACGGTATTGATGCGCAAGCGCGTCGCCCGACACATCGAATCCTGCGCCGAGTGTGAATCCGAACGGCGCCGCCGGGTGAGTCCGGCGGCGCTGCTGGGCGCCATGCCCTTCATCCCGGCCCCGAAGGAACTCCGGGATACAACGCTCGCGGACATTCAGCTGGTCTGTCGGACAACCGATTTGGTTGACAGCGTCGATACCGGGACAGTCGCCGGTGCCGTGCCGGTTGAGGAACGACGCCGTCGGCCGGCCGTGCCGATCAGCCTGGCCGTCGGGGCGCTGGTGCTGCTGCTGGGGGGTCTGGCCTGGACGATTGCCGGGCCTGGCCGCCATGAGCGGGAACCGGCTGATAGCGGTGTCACGGTGCCGCTGGAAACCCCTGCGACGACGCCGTTTTCGGCACCGCCGAGCCCGCCGCCGTCGTCCGGTGCGTCGGAGACGCTGGTGCCGGTCTCGACAAAATCTGTCGCACCACCGGTGGTGGCACCGAGTCAGCAGACCCAACCGCAGCAGGACTCGCCGGCTGCCGAACCGACGCCCGCACCGCAACCGGCACCGCCGGATCACCCGGTCAGCAGGCCCGGCCCGGTGACGCGTCCGCCGATGTCGGTTGCGCCGCCCTCGTTCGAAGCGCCGACGCCTCCCACCGGTGATCCGGGTTCAGGCGGCCGGAGATGAACCACGGCGTGGGGCCTGACCGTGCGCCCTGGGCTCAGGGTCAGCGGAACTTCGGTGCGCTGAGTCGTTGATTCTGACGTGAGGGCGTTCGTCACTCGAACAAGTACGCCCTGCACACCGGGTCAACGCGAAAGCCCGCCACGGTGGCGATGACCACCGTGGCGGGCTTGTGCGTCTGACGGATGTCAGCCGGCGTCCAGGGGCAGATTCGGGTTGACCGGAGGCGTCTTCCAGGGGGTCGGAATGGCGATTGGGCCCTTCACCACCGGCCCTTCGGGTTTGGTTGGCGGCTCCTTCGGCGGTGCCGCCGGCGGCACCGGCAAATTGATGACGATCGGCGGGAACGTTGGCAATGGCGGTTGCTCCGGCGGGACCGGGACCGCCTCTGGTGCGGGAGCCGGAGGTGCCATCTCGGGAGCGGGGCCGGCCTTCGGCGCCGCGGTGACGACGGGTGCTGCTGCCGGTCTCTGGGGGACGGCCGCCGGCGTGTGATCGGTGACCACCGGAGCGGCCGGTGGCGCCTGCGGAGGCGGGGGCGCGGGCAGCGCCGACGGCGGCATCAGGACGGCCGGGGCGGCCGCGGGCAGGGCGGTCGAACCGCCGGCGGCGGTCACGGAGGTGCCGGCGTCGAGTGAACTGAGCGCGGCGAATGCCACGGCGGCCGACGCCACGATCACACTGGCCGCGCCGCCCATCGCCAGCGCGACGCAGCGTCGGGCCCGGCGGCCGTCGTCGGTGCTGACGACAACGGTGGCGTCGTCCTCCGCCGCATCGGGGAGGTCGAGCTGGTCGCTGTACGCGAGCCGGGTGAGGGTCACCGAACGCGGGGCGGCGGCTATGACGTCGGCTGCGATGGTGTTGTCGGTGTCGGGGTTCCACGGGGTATTCGAATGGTTGCTCATGCCTGTATGAGCAGTGTCGGCAGCAGAGTCTGACAAGTTTTTCGTGGCGATTCGGATTCTTCCGAAAAAAGTGTCCCCGGCATCCGGGGGTCGCGCTCCTACCTATGACAGAGCCCGCACGGGGCGCCTGCGACACCCAAAGGAGCACGAAATGACCATCGACAACACCCCCGCCAAGCGGCAGTCCCTCGCGAAGCGGGCCGCCGCGGCAGCGCTGCTGTCCGGCAGCATGGCCCTCGCCGCGTTGGGCATGACGGCGGGCACCGCACAGGCGCAGCCCTCCGTCCCGGCGCCCCAGCACTGGGGTTACGAGTACTGCTCGTGGGCGTGGTGGGACTGGGACCACTGCCACGACTTCTACTACTGGCACAACTGGGACTGGAAGCACCACGACCACGATCACGACCACCACTGACTGGCCGTGACTGCACACCGCCTGCGCGGATTCGAGACGCAGCCGGGTCCCGTATTGAACCGGGTCCGGGCTGCTCTCGTTCTCCTCGTTGAAGCCAACATTGAAGCCAGCGCCGATGCTCGTTGATTCGGCAAATCAGCTCGCCTTCGCCGGACTAGCATCAGTGCATACCGGCGATCGATTCGGTACGGGAGTCCGTCTCATGACCGCAGTACCAGATTGGGACATCGTCAGCGACGCCGACTTGGTCGGCGCCGCGCTTTCCGGCGATCGCATGGCGTTTGCCGGAATCTATGACCGCTATGCAGACCGGCTCCACGACTTCTGCGTGGGCATGGTCCGGGATCGCGACGCCGCCGCGGACTGTGTCCAAGACGTGTTCTGCACCGCGGCAACAGCTTTGAGCAAGCTGCGGGAACCCGACAAGCTGCGGCCCTGGCTTTACGCCATCGCCCGGAACGAGGCGCTGCGCCGGATCCGGCAGCGGCGCCGCGAAGAACCGTCCGATGAGCTGCCCGACGAGGCGTCCGGCGACGCCGGACCGGACACCCTGGCGGCCCGAAATGAACTGGCACAACTGGTCGCCGAAGCGGCCGGCGGGCTGTCCGACCGGGACCGGGCGGTGCTGGAGCTCGGCTACCGCCACGGACTGGAGGGGCCTGAACTTGCCGAGGCGCTCGGTGTCAGCACCGCCAGCGCCAAGAAGATCATGCAGCGGCTCCGCGACACCATGGAGCGCTCGCTGGGCGCGCTGCTGGTCGCCCGCCGTGGCCAGAGTGGCAACAACTGCGCGGAGCTAGGCGCGATCATCGCGGGATGGGACGGGACCTTCACCATCCTGATGCGCAAGCGGATCGCCCGTCACATCGAAAGCTGCCCGACCTGCGATCAGGACCGTCGCCGAATGGTCAACCCGGTCGCGCTGCTCGGCGGCACACCGCTGTTCATCCCGGCGCCCACCTGGCTGCGGGACCGCACGCTGCATCGGATTCAGCTGACGTCCACCACCACGAATCTGAGCAGCGCACCCACCCAAGCGCAGAGTGCCCTGCTAGATGCGTCGACCGAGCAGTTCCCCGTCGCCGATGAGGCCGGCCCGGAGCCCGCGACGACCCCGCCCAACGGTCGCGTGATGCTGACGATGTCACTGCTGATCGGCATCCCACTGATCGTGCTGGCGCTGACCATCGGCTGGCGGTACGAGACCAACGAGCCCGTCACCCCGCAAGGCGTCACCACCTCCGTCACCACCTCGCCCGGCACCACGACCGAAAACCTGGCGACGACGACGGTCGCACCCCCGCCGCCGGCCACCCCGACCGCCGTCGTCACCGCTCCGGTCGAGCCACCGACGGCCCGTCCGCCCCAGACAGTGCAGCCGCCGCAGCAGTCGCCGGTCCCGCTGCCGCCCGCCCCGCCGCCCGTCGTGACGCCCCTGCCGTCGCCGCGGCCGTTGCCGCCGCACCATCCGCGGCCGCCCGTCGTCTCCGAACAGCCGTCGCCCAGCCAGACGCCGCCCGTCATCACCGAGCCGCTCCCATCGCCGACCCCGACGACACCGAGCGGCACGCCGAAACCACCCCGGCCGCGGCCGTTGCCGCCGGGCCCCGTGGGCCCGATCGAGCCCGCACCGGTGACGACGACGCAGCCGCCGATCATCTACTAGTCCGGCCGATCTCGAGCCGAGAAGAAAAGCTCGCCAAAAAGTTGTCCCGACGCGGGTACTGCGCTGCTCCTACCTATGAGGGCAGCCCGAAACGGGACCGCGAGAACGACACAGGAGCACGCCATGTCCACTGCCATGACCGACACCTTCCCGAACCTGGAGTACTCGTCCGACCCCGCCAGCGGAACGCTGCACGGGGCACCGACACTGCCGTTCGGCGCGCTGGCCTGGTCGGCAGTGGAACCGGAAGAAGTCGTAGCCCAGCCTGCGCCCGTCCCGGTTGTGGCGGCCGCGAAGCCACGAAACAGCCGCGTGCGGATCGTCGCGATGCTGTTCGGCGGTGTCACCGTCGCTGCCGCGGCCGGCGCAATCATGTTGGGCGGCAACGATTCTCCATCGACGCCTCTGACTGTCGCCGACCATACGAAGTCGACCCAGTACGTCCCGCAGGATGCGGGCCCGCTGCCGACCGCCAACCATGTGGCCGTTCCGGCGCAGGTCGTCGTCACTGCGGCCGCCGTCCCGGCCGTCGCGCCGCCGAAGGCCGTGCCGCCCAATCAGCCGGTTGCCGCGCCGCCCGTTACCGAGACTCCGAAGCCCCCGCTGCAACGGCAGCACTGGTACTGGCTGCGCCGCAGCCTGCAGCAGCGGGACCACCAGCAGGACGGCCAGCAGGACGGCCAGGGTCAAAAGCGCTGAGCGCCAGGGCTATCCGCGCAGGCCCAGCGGCCCCGCCAGCGCTGTCAAGGTAGGCACCAGCTTGTCCCAGCCGCCCAGCACCTGGACGGTCACGTGATCGGCACCGGCGTCGAGATGCTCGGTCAGCCGCGCGGCGATGGCGTCGGGCGTGCCGTGGGCGACCACCGCATCGATCAACGCGTCGCTGCCCGGCTTGGCGATGTCGTCCTCGGAGAAGCCGAGCCGGCGCCAATTGTTCAGGTAATTACTGAGATTCAGATAGAAGTCGACGGTCTCACGGCCGATGGCCCGCGCCTCCTCGGTGGCCTCCGCCGAACCATCGGTCAGCACCACCTTGTGCTCGGGAGCGAGGAACGCATCCGGTCCGATGACCTTGCGCGCCTCGGCCGTGTGCTCGGGGGTGGTGAGGTACGGGTGTGCGCCGGCGCTGCGATCGGCCGCCAGTCGCAACACCTTCGGGCCGAGGGCCGCCACCACCCGGCGCGCCACCGGGACGCCCGCCGCGTCCAGCTCATCCAGGTACTCGACGAGAACGTCGTAGGGCTTGCGGTACTCCTTGGTGTGCTCGGGATGGCCGATGCCGACGCCCAGCACGAACCGTCCCGGGTACGCGGCCTCGATCCGGTGATACGACTCGGCGACCTGAGCCGCGGGGGCCGTCCACACGTTGACGATGCCGGTGGCCACCTGCAGCTTCTCCGTCGCGGCCAGCAGTGGCTCGACAAACGCCAGGTCGCCGGCGGGGGACCCGCCCGGCCACACCGCGGTGTACCCCAGCTTCTCGATCTCGGCGGCCTGCTCGGGTTTCGGGGCGCCGAACGTCCACACGCCGACGCGGCCCAGGTCCAGCTTGCTCATGCGTGATCCCTCCAGTTACCGCAGGCCCAGGGCGCCGGCGAGTTCGGTCAGTGCGGGCACCAAGTTCTCGGGCGACGTCAGCACCTGGACCGGTACATGGTCGGCGCCGGCATCGAGGTGCTGCTTCAGCCGGGCGGCGATGGCGTCGACCGTGCCGTAGGCGACCACCGCGTCGACGAGCCGATCGCTGCCCGGCTTGGCGACGTCAGAGTCGTTGAACCCCAACCGCTTCCAGCTGTTGAGGTAATTGTTCAGATTGAGGTAAATCTCCAACGCCTTGCGGCCGACCGCCCGGGCCTGGTCCGCGTCCGTCGTGAGGATCGCCTTGTGCTCGGGCGCCAGGAACGCGTCCGGCCCGGTCAATTCACGCGCCTGGGCGGTGTGTTCCGGTGTGGTCAGGTACGGGTGCGCGCCGGCGCTGCGCCGGGCCGACAGCTTGAGTACCTGCGGGCCGAGCGCGGCCACCACGCGGTGTTCCTTCGGCACGCCGTACTCGTCGAGTTTGTCGAGGTACTCGTTCAGCGCATCGATCGGCTTCTTGTATTCGGCGATGGCCTCCCGGTGCCCGACGCCGATGCCGAGCAGGAAGCGGCCGGGATACGCGGTGTTGATGCGGTGGAACGACTCGGCCACCGGTCCGGCCGCCGCAGTCCAGATGTTGACGATGCCGGTCGCGACCTTGAGCCGCTCCGTCGCGCCGAGCAGTGGCTCGACCCAGTCCAGCTCCGCGGGCGGGGATCCCCCGACCCAGATCGCGCCGTAGCCCAGCGCTTCGATTTCTGCTGCCTGTTGCGGCGTCGCGCCGCGTCCGAATACGCCGTAGCGCCCGAGGTCTGGTTTGGTCACCTCTGCGGCAACTCCCGGGCGCGGGTGGCTATTCCGTTCGGCGCGCGGTGAGCCGAACTATCCCGCTGCCGCCGGCGCCGGAAATTCTTCCGGCGCCGGGGCGTGTACCGGCAGCGTGACGATGAAGGTGGTGTCGCCGGGCTTCGATTCGACGTAGATGTTCCCGTGGTGCTTTTCGCAGATGATTCGCCACGCCAGGTCGAGCCCCAGGCCCGTGCCCTCGCCGAATGGTTTGGTCGTGAAGAACGGGGTGAAGATGCGCTCGATGACGTCGGACGGAATGCCCGGGCCGTTGTCGTTGATCTCGATCCGGACGGTGTCGTCGCCGGCCCGCTTGGTTCGGATCGTCAGCACACCGCAGCCCTTCATGGCCTGCAGGGCGTTGTCGATGATGTTCGTCCACACCTGGTTCAGATCGGCTGGGTAGCACTGCAATTCGGGCAGCGCCGGGTCGTACTCCTTGACCACCTTGACGCAGGTGGTGCCGTCCTTGCCGATGCGGTCACCGAACATCATCAGCGTGCTGCGCAGGAGGTCGTGCACGTTGGCGCTCTGGTACGGGGCGCGGTCCATCTGTGAGTACTGCTTGGCGCCGGCCAGCAGTGTCGAAATCCGTTTGCTCGCTTCGGAGATCTCGCACATCAGCAGCTCGGTGTCGATGGTGTATTTCAACCAGCCCAGCGCGCCCTGCAGCGTCGCGGACGAGTCGCCGTCACCGAGGGATGACGAAATGCCTTCCAGCCAAGCGACATCCAGGCCGGCGTCGACGAAGGTGGGGGCGTAGTCCCAGGCGGCCGCGATGCCGTGATCCTCGAGCCATTCGCCGATCTGGTCTTCGCGGTCGGAAGCCTCGATGGCCGACAGCTCCTGGTTTCTGGCCTTGAGCACCTGATCGGCGATGCCCTCCTGGATGCCGACCAGGACGCGGAGCGATTGCGGGCTGACCTGACCGTCGGCCAGCATGGCCAGCTTGTGCCGCATCTTGCCGATCCGGTCGTGCAGGTCCGCCACGGCGCGGGCGGTCGCGGCTGCCGGGTTGTTCAGCTGGTGTGTCAGGCCGGCCGAGAGCTGGCCGAGAGCGAGGAGCTTCTCCCGTTGGCCGACGATCTGGCGTCCGCGGCGGCCGCCGACCTTATGGCCCTCGAGTAGGTGCACCGCCATCGGGAACTCTTTGCGCATGAAGTCGGCGTAGGCGTTGGCGTCCAGGACGAAGAACCGCGACGGCTTGGTCACCCGCACCGACGCCTCGTACACCGGCTGCTCGTCGGGGATGTAGGCGGACCAGGCGCCGCAGTACACGCCGCGCATCGAGGTGCGGTTGGTCTCGATGTCGATCCCGCCGGACTTCATCGACATGACGAGCTCACCGTCGAGCATCACGTAGAAACACGTCGCCGGCTCGCCCTCGGTGCAGACCGGGCCGGGTTCGAACGTCGCGATGTGACCGTTGGCGCAGAGCGTGTCCAACTGTTCATCGGTCAGTGCCTCGAACAGGAACAGCGTTTTCAGTTCACTACGCGCGCACGTCTCGCCCATACCGGTCTCCTCCTACGTTTCCGCCAGATACCGGTGGACCAGCATCACGGCCATCGAGCCTTCGCCGACCGCGGCCGCGACCCGTTTGGCCGATTCAGCGCGGACATCACCTGCAACAAACACACCGGGCACACTTGTTTCCAAGTGGTGCGGTGGCCGGTCCAGGTTCCAGCCGCAGACGTCCTTGAGATCCGGTCCGGTCAGGATGAAACCGTGGTCGTCGCGGGCGATGCCGGCTTGCTCCAGCCACTGGGTCCGCGGGGTGGCGCCGATGAAACAGCACAGCCGTGAGCAGTCGACCTTCTCGCGCTCGCCGGTGCTGTTGTTCACCAGCCACAGCCCGGTCAGGTGCCCGTCCTCGCCACAGGTGTCGACCACCTCGGTGCAGGTCCGGACGCTGATGTTGGGAGTGTTCTCGATCTGCTGGATCAGGTAGTACGACATCGACGCCTCGAGCGACTTGCCACGCACCAACAGCGTCACCGACTTGGCCTGCTGCGACATGAACATGGCGGCCTGGCCGGCGGAGTTCGCGCCGCCGACGATGTAGACGTCCTCACCCGCGCATTCGGAGGCCTGCGACACCGACGCACCGTAGAAGACGCCGTTGCCGACATAGCTGTTGCCGACGCTGTCGGGGTCCTCCCAACAGCCGCTCACCTGCAGGTGCCGGTAGTCGACGCCGGTGGCAAGGATGACCGACCGGGCGGTGATGCTCCGGCCGTCGTCGAAGGTCAGCGTCTTGCTCGCCAGCGCCGAGACGTCCAGCTCGACGACCTCGCGGGTGGTGATGACCTCGGCGGCGAAGCGTTCGGCCTGCCGTCGCGCCGACGTCGTCAGCTCGGCGCCCGAGATGCCGGTCTCGAAGCCCAGGTAGTTCTCGATCCGCGAGCTGCGGCCTGCCTGGCCGCCGGTGGTGGTGCGCTCGATCAGGACGGTTCGCAGCCCTTCCGACGCGCCGTACACCGCGGCGGCCAGGCCGGCGGGGCCGCCGCCGATGACGGCCAGGTCGTACATCTCCAGCGATGGGGTGGTGGCCAGGCCGAGCATCCCGGCCAGTTGCGCATCGGTCGGCTGGACCAGCGTCTCGCCCTGCTCGGAGATCACCACGGGCAGCTCCAGTCCGTCGAGACCGGCGGCGGTCAGCAGCTGCTTGCCCTTGGGCTCGTCCGACGCGTACGCGCGGTAGTAGTGCTGGTTGCGGGCCAGGAACTGCCGGACCTCCCAGGACCGGGGGTTCCAGCGGTGGCCGATCACCTTGGTGTGCGGGACGGCGCGATCGCCGACCTCGTGCCAGGCCTCCAGCAGGCCGTCGATGATCGGGTACAGCTTCTCCTCGGGCGGGTCCCACGGCTTGAGCAGATAGTGGTCGAGGTCGACGAGATTGATGGCGTTGATCGCGGCGTGGGTGTCCGCGTATGCGGTCAGCAGCACGCGCCGGGCCAGCGGGAACACGTCCATGGCCAGTTCCAGGAAGTCGATGCCGTTCATCTCCGGCATCTGGTAGTCGGCGATGAACATCGCCACGGTGTCGCCCCGCAGCTGTAGCTCGTTGATCGCGACCAGCGCGTCCTGTCCAGATTCGGCGCGCACGATGCGATAGCGCTCGCCGTAGTGTTTACGCAGGTCGCGGGCGACAGCCCGGGACACTGCGGGATCGTCATCGACGGTGAGAATCACCGGATTGCGGGCCGGGGAAGCGGGTCCAGTCATCGTTGTTCATTATGCGCCCTGACTTGCGAAGACGATGCGCCCACCTGGGGTCCGGCGGGGCGCTTCGCTGATTTTGGTACCTGGGGTCCGAGCGGGTATCGTGGACCAACGGTGCAGCTTCTGCGCCGGCTCTTTGCGTGCTCTGTTCTGAAGTTCCCCGGAATTTCCTGGCATTAAGTCCACGTTCTTGTAGCCGGGGTGGGGTCTGCGCCGAGCACGGGCGTATGAGATACGAAACCGAAGAACCAGAGGATTACCAAAGAGTATGGCCAAGAAAGACGGCGCCATCGAGGTCGAGGGTCGCGTGATCGAGCCCCTGCCCAATGCGATGTTCCGCATTGAGCTGGAGAACGGTCACAAGGTGCTCGCCCATATCAGCGGCAAGATGCGGCAGCACTACATCCGCATTCTGCCGGAGGACCGTGTCGTAGTGGAGCTGTCTCCGTACGACCTGTCCCGTGGCCGCATCGTTTACCGATACAAGTAAGCGCCCAGCAGCACCACCAATTCAGAACCGAGAAAAGGATCGCTAAGTCGTGAAGGTGAACCCGAGCGTCAAGCCGATCTGCGACAAGTGCAGGGTGATCCGCCGCCACGGCCGGGTCATGGTGATCTGCTCTGACCCGCGGCACAAGCAGCGGCAGGGCTAACTCAGTACCACTGAGCCACCACCCAAAACTGAATGCAGACCTCCCAGTACCACTGAGCGGATTGGCCGCTCAACCACGTCCGGCACGGAGGCCGGACCCCGATCAAGACGGGGAACGGACTGGGATCAGACCTCCGCAACGAAAAGGAACACTGCCTGATGGCACGTCTCATGGGCGTTGATCTTCCGCGCG
>Ga0265327_10004206_pt1 | contig 12935 bp, 11 predicted proteins | sample 41621metaG_FD_202089 | JGI IMG/M metagenome (GOLD analysis project Ga0265327, IMG submission 202089) | Rhizosphere microbial communities from Carex aquatilis grown in University of Washington, Seatle, WA, United States - 4-16-21 metaG | ecosystem: Host-associated > Plants > Roots > Rhizosphere...
TGGGTGGTTGATGGTGGCCCAGGCGTAGGAGCGCACCACCCAGTGGTCGGGCCGTCCCTCCGGATCGGGATCGAACACGAACTGGGCCATCTGGTGCTGATGGCCTGGAAAGTCCGGCCGCTCGTGGAACTTCAGGACCAGACTGCGGATTTCGTCGCGCCCCTTGCGCACCTCAAGCTCGCCGGTGCGGGTCTCCTCGGTCGCCTCCGCGTCCTCCGTGAACAGGGCCACGTAACCGTCGGTGTCGCCGGTGTCGAGCGCCCAGCTGTAGCGGGCGTAGAGCTCGTAGATTTCCGTCCGGTCCTGAGTAATCGGTCCTCCCAAGTGTCCCTCCACGATCGGGGTTCCAGCGGTTTGGTCCGACAATGGCGCCGCAGTGAAAGCGAGCCAACCTGAGCCTCGCGTCGCAAAGCGGGCGCCCTCGGCTCCCAGCCTATCATTTGACGCCGGATCGCGATCAGGCGTGAAGTGACGGCGCCCCGACACACCTTGGCTACACTGATCTGGCATTTGGCATTCTTCGCTGCTAGCCATGTTCATAAGAAAAAGCGGGGCTCGCAGTCCCGATCGGGAGAGGATCAACGCCATGCGCATGCCAACGGGCCTGCTTCGACTTTCTTTGCTCCTGCCTGCGGCCTTCGTGCTCGGCGGAGCCGCTCAAGCGGTCGCCCAGGACGCGCACGCCGGCATGAAAATGCCCGCCTCCGCCGAGGCGCCGTCCTCGGCGGCCAAGGGGTCGCTGTGGTCAAATCCCAAGTCCTGGCCGGACGGAAAGGTCCCAGGCCAAGGCGACGCGGTGACCATCGGCAAGGACATGAACGTCGTCCTCGACGTCAGTCCGCCGGCGCTGCGCAGTCTGACCATCGAGGGCAAGCTCAGCTTCTCCAACGAACGCGATCTCGAACTGAAGACCGAGTGGATCTATCTGCCCGGCGGCGAGCTCGACATCGGCAGCGAGGCCAAGCCGCACACGCGCAACGCCACCATCACCCTGACCGACACCGTACCCGACGAAAACATCAACACCATGGGTGATCGCGGGATCATGCTCGTGAAGGGCGTGCTGAGCCTGCACGGCGACCGCAAGAACTCGTGGACCAAGCTCGTCGCGACGGCCAAGGCTGGCAGTTCGAAGATCCAGGTCCTGAACGCCGGCGGCTGGCGCAAAGGCGACATGATCGCCCTCGCTTCGACCGACTTCGATTCCGCCCAGGCGGAGCGGCGGACCATCACCGCCGTCAACGGCAACGCGATCACCCTCGATAAGCCGCTGAAGTACATGCACTTCGGCAAGACCACCTTCGGCGTCGACGAGCGCGGCGAAGTCGGCATGCTGTCGCGGAACATCAAGATCCAGGCGTCGCCGGACGCGGAGAAGTCCTACTTCGGCGGCCACATCATGGCGATGGCCGGGGCCAAGATGTACGTCTCAGGCGTCGAACTGACCCGCATGGGCCAGAACATGCATCTGGCCCGGTATCCGATCCACTGGCACATCGAGGGCGACGGCCAAGGGCAATACATCGAGAATTCCGCCATCCACGACACCTACAGCCGCTGCGTCACCGTGCACGGCACCAACAACCTGCGGGTGGAGAACAACGTCACCTTCAACACCGTGGGCCACTGCTATTTCATGGAAGACGCCGTCGAGCACGGCAATCAGTTCCTCCACAACCTCGGCATGATGACCAAGTGCCATCCCGACGGAAAACCCTGTATCCCCACCAACCTCGGCCCCGCCGGATCGACCTTCAGGGGCAACGGCCAGGCCGCCAAGGACATCCTGCTTCCCTCCGACAACACCGCGTCGACGTTCTGGATCACCAATCCCGACAACACCTACAAGGACAACGTGGCCGCCGGTTCCGAGGCGGTGGGCTTCTGGTTCGCCTTGCCCGAGCATCCGACCGGCGCGTTCCTGAACCAGGAGGGCAGCGACAAGATCTGGCCCCGCCGCACCGCGGTGCGCGAGTTCAAGGGCAACACCGCCCACTCGAACTATGACGGCTTCATGTTCGACCGCGGCCCTCAGCCCAACGGCACGTTCAGCGTGGGCGGCAGCAACTACCACCTGGCCTTCGCCGATCCGGCCGACCCGAAGACCCAGCCGGTCGGGTCGACCTTCGAGAATTTCACCAGCTACAAGAACCGGCATGGCGGCGTCTGGGGCCGCGGCGAGCTGCACCTGTTCAAGAACCTGAAGGTGGCCGACAATGCCGTCGGCTTCACCCATGCGGCCGCCGCCGTGGGCCGCACCGCCTATACGTCACGCGTCGTTGACTCGCTGTTCGTGGGCGAGACCGAGAACATCGGCAATCCCACGACGCCGGCGGAAAAAGCCTACGGCCGCAGCCTGCCGGAGCCCGGGCTCGCGGATTTCCCGATCCGCGGCTACGAGTACTACGACCTGCGCCATGACGTGGTGAACACCACCTTCCGCAACTTCAAGCCCAACGCCACGCGCGATGCGTCGGCGGTCTCCTACCTCATGTACACGAGCTTCGGCATGAGCAGCGAGAACGCCATCGAGGGCGCGAAATTCATCGACGCCAAGCCCGTCGATTTCCCGCCGGTCGTGCGCAAGTGGTCCTCCGATTTCGGGCGCAGCAATGCCTGGAGGGGCGCGGCGATCCATGACAAGGACGGTTCGGTCGGCGGCGTTCCCAACAGCTACATCGTCATCGACAACGGCATCGCCGACGACGAACAAGCCTGTCAGATCAAGCCGGAATGGCACGCCGCCGTGTGCAAGGGCGACTACGGCAGCTTCAGCATCGCCGGCAATTTCGGCTTCGGCGGTGAGGCTATCACCGATCCGGTCATGATGAGCCGCAACGGCCGGCGGTATGAATACACCGGGCAGACCACGATCCGCAGCGGAGCCGAGGTCAGGCTCGAGACGGCAAGGAAGTCCCTGGCCCTTTCCCTGAGGGAAATGGACAAGGGCGCCTCGGTCATCTTCGAACTGCCCGGCTTCACCAAGAGCGCCGCGGGCGAGGCGGAACCTAGCCTGGCCGCTCTGCGCGCCGCCCCTGGCAACGCCTACTTCAAGGACGGCGACAAGTCGTTGTGGGTCAAGCTCGTGGTCGCCGATCCCGTCGGCCTCGGCGGCCCCGGCGGCCCCGGATCCGGCGGCGGCGCCCCGGCGGCGCCCGGCATCGAGGTCAGCCGCTAAATGCCGCGCTGAATGAACGGGAGCCCCCGGTGCAAGCCGGGGGCTTTCTGGTCGTGACTTGGCGCCGGCCGATCATCGCGCCGCTTGGCAATTCGGCGTGTTTTGCTGTTAGGTGTCTTCACAAGAAATATCGGGCTCACAATCCCGAATGATAAAAAACGGGGCTTGCAGTCCCGATTGGGAGAGGATCAACGCCATGCGCATGCCAACGGGCCTGCTTCGACTTTCTTTGCTCCTGCCCGCGGCCCTCATGCTCGGCGGAGCCGCTCAGGCGGTCGCCCAGGACGCGCACGCCGGCATGAAGATGCCCGCGTCCGGCGAGGCGCCGTCGTCGGCGGCCAAGGGGTCGCTGTGGTCAAATCCCAAGTCTTGGCCCGACGGGAAGGTCCCGCGCGCAGGCGACGCGGTGTCAATCAGCCGGGACATGAACGTCGTCCTCGACGTCACTCCGCCGGCGCTGCGCAGCCTGACCATCGAGGGCAAGCTCAGCTTCTCGAACGCCCGCGATCTGGAGTTGAAGACCGAGTGGATCTATCTGCCGGGCGGCGAGCTGGACATCGGCAGCGAGGCCAAGCCGCACACGCGCAAGGCCACCATCACCCTGACAGACAACGTCCGGGACGAGAACATCAACACCATGGGCGATCGCGGGATCATGCTCGTGAAGGGCGTGCTGAGCCTGCACGGCGACCGCAAGAACGCCTGGACCAAGCTCGCTGCGACCGCCAAGGCCGGCAGCGCCAAGATCCAGGTGCTGGACGCCAAGGGCTGGCGCAAGGGCGACATGATCGCCCTGGCCTCGACCGACTACGATGCCGACCAGGCAGAGCGGCGGACCATCGCCGCCGTCGAGGGGAACACCGTCACCCTCGATAAGCCACTGAAGTACATGCACTTCGGCAAGATCACCGACGGCGTGGACGAGCGCGGCGAAGTCGGCATGCTGACGCGCAACATCAAGATCCAGGCGTCGCCGGACGCGGAGAAGTCCTACTTCGGCGGCCACATCATGGCGATGGCCGGCTCGAAGATGTACGTCTCAAGCGTCGAACTGACCCGCATGGGCCAGAACATGCACCTGGCCCGCTACCCGATCCATTGGCACATCGAGGGCGACGGCCAGGGCCAGTACATCGAGAATTCCGCCATCCACGACACCTACAGCCGCTGCGTCACGGTGCACGGCACCAACAACCTGCGAGTGCAGAACAACGTGACCTACAACACCGTGGGTCACTGCTACTTCATGGAAGACGCCGTGGAGACCGGCAACCAGTTCATCCACAACCTCGGCATGCTCACCAAGTGCCATCCCGACGGGAAGGCCTGCGTGCCGACCAACCTCGCTCCGTTCAAAACGGCGGACGGCAAGAACTTCGATCTGGAGGGGCAGAACGCCAAGGACATCCTGCTGCCGTCCGACAACACGGCCTCGACCTTCTGGATCACCAATCCGGGCAACATCTACCGCGACAACGTGGCCGCGGGATCGGAGTCGACGGGCTTCTGGTTCGCCCTGCCGGAGCATCCGACGGGGGCGTTCAAGGACGCCGAGGACAGCAAGAATATCTGGCCCCGCCGCAGCCGGCTGCTGGAGTTCAAGGGTAATGTCGCCCACTCGAACGTCGACGGCTTCATGTCCGACCGCGGCCCTCAGGCCGACGGCCATTTCCGCACCGGCGGGCATATCGCTCTGTCCAATGTCGCTGACGGGAACAGCCCCCCCGTGGAAACGCTCATCGAGGATTTCACCAGCTACAAGAATCGCAACAGCGGCATGTGGATCCGCGGCGAGGAGGACACCTTCAGGGGCCTGAAGCTGGCCGACAACGCCATCGGCTACACCCATGCGTCCGGCAGTTTCGGCCGTTCCGACTATACGTCGCGGGTGGTCGACTCGCTGTTCGTGGGCGAGACCGAAAACATCGGCAATCCCACGACGCCGGCGGAAAAGGCTTACGGGCGCAGCCTGCCGGAGCCTGACCTCGCGGATTTCCCGATCCGGGGCTACGAGTTCTACGACTACCGGCATGAACTGGACAACGTCACCTTCCGCAACTTCCAGGACAACGCCACGCGCAAGACGGGAGCGATCTCCTACCTGCTCTATACGAGCTTCGGCATGAGCTCGAACAACACCGTGCAGCACGCGAAATTCATCGACGCCAAGCCGGTGTACTTCCCGCCGATGGAGCATAAGTGGAGCAACGACGACTACGGCAACAGCAGCTACAAGACCGCGGTGTTCCACGACCTCGACGGCACGGTCAGCGGCGTCCCGGACTCCTTCATCCTCATCAACGACGAGAATGACGCCATCGCCATCGACGACGCCTGCGAGCTCAAGCCGACCTGGGGCGCCGCGGTGTGCAAGGGCGATATCGGGCGCATGAACGTCGCCAACCCGGCCCCAGCGAACGCTCCGCGCCCTGGCGCCGGTCCTGGCGGCGTCGCTGCGCTGGTGGCGGGAGCGCGTGGTCCCTCGGGACCGCCGCAGCCGCCGGTCGTCGTCAGCCGCAACGGCAAGTCCTTGACCTTGACCGCCGAAACCAACATCCGCGCGGGCTCCGAGGTCAAGGTGGACACCCAAAGGCCGACCGTGGCGCTGCGCGTGACGGAAATGGAGAAGGGTTCCTGGGTGATGTTCCAGCTGCCGGGCTTCACCACGGCCGCCTCGGGCGCTCCGCAGGACAGCCTGGACGCCCTGCGCAAGGCCACCGCCACCTCGTACTACAAGGACAAGGATGCGCTCTGGGTGAAGGTCGTCTCCAGCGGCGAAGGCGCCCGCCTGGGCGGCCCCGCCGCCGTCGGAACCAGCGTCCAGGTCAGCCGGTAAGCTGAGCCCAGCATGAACCCCCGGCCCAGGCCGGGGGCTTTCACGGCAAGGATCGCGTCGACGGGGACATGCACTTCGGTGCGTGTCCCCGTTTCCATTTCGCCCAGCCCATTGCCACGGCGCGCCCGCGCCTCCACCTGTCCTCCACGCACCCCCGCCGCCGGAGAGTCCCATGCCCGCAACCCCCGCCACCCCTAACGCCTCCGCCGCCGGCCGCTTCCGTCTCGGCGGCGACATCGACATCGCGCGCCTGGGCTACGGCGCCATGCGCATCACCGGGCCTGGCATCTGGGGCGAACCGGCCAATCGCGATGAGTGCCTGCGCACCCTCCGCCGCCTGCCCGAGCTCGGCGTCGACTTCATCGACACCGCCGACAGCTACGGCCCGGAAACCTCCGAAAACCTGATCGCCGAGGCGCTGGCGCCCTATCCGGGCATGCTGATCGCCACCAAGGGCGGGCTCACCCGTCATGGGCCGGGGATCTGGCGTCCGCTCGGGCGGCCCGAATACCTGCGCCAGTGCGTGCTGATGAGCCTGCGCCGGCTGAAGGTCGAGCGCATCGACCTCTGGCAGCTCCACCGCATCGACCCCCAGGTCCCGCGCGACGAGCAGTTCGGCGTGATCGCCGACATGCGCCAGGAAGGCCTGATCCGCCAAGTCGGCCTGTCGGAGGTCGGCGTCGAGGAGATCAAGGCCGCCCAGTCCCACTTCCCCGTGGCCAGCGTGCAGAACCATTACAACCTCGTCACGCGCCAGCACGAGGCGGTGCTCGACTGGTGCGAGGCGAACGGCGTCGGCTTCATCCCCTGGTTCCCGCTTGCGGCCGGAGCCCTGGCCAAGCCTGGGGGCGCGCTGGACGCCATCGCCCACGCCCATGGCGCCACCCAGAGCCAGGTGGCCCTGGCCTGGGTGCTGAAGCGCAGCCCGGTGATGCTGCCGATCCCGGGCACCTCTCAGGTCAAGCACCTCGACGAGAACGTGGCCGCCGCGGGCCTGACCCTGTCGGACGACGAGTTCGCGGCGCTCGACGCGGCAGGCAAGCGGGCCGGGTAGGGGGCGGGCGCAGCAAGGACATCATCATCCGCGGCGGCTCCGACATCGCCCCTGGCGAGGTCGAGGACGTGCTCTACGCCCATCCCACGGTCTACGAGGCCGGCGTCGTCGGCGTGCCCTGCCCGGAGCTCGGGGAGCGGGTCCGCGCTCACGTCAGCCTCAAGCCGGGCGTGGAGGCCACCGAGGCCGCCCTGATCGCCTGGCGCGGCCGGCGCCTCGCCCCCTACAAGGTCCCCGAACGCATCCTGTTCGCCGACGAACTGCCCAAGGGCCCCACCGGCAAGTTCCTGCGCCGGGCGCTGCGGATGCTGCCGGCCTAGCCCGCGCCCGGGGGCCGGCCCCTACTCCCTGAAGCTCACGTGGGTGGCGCCCAGTTGGGCCGCCAGCGCGGCCTGGCGGGGACAGGTGACGCGATAGATCAGCGCCGACTTCACCACCCGGCGCGCCGCCTTGGTCGTGGTCTTCATCCAGCGCAGGAAGGCCGCGTCGCTGAGCCGCTGCGGGCACTCCACCGACACCGCCTGCACGCCCGAACCCTCCAACTGGCTCAGGGCGCCCGTCGGCTGGCTGAGGTCCAGACGGGCCACCACGAAGATGCAGTATGGGCGGATCAGCGACACCACCTGCAGCAGCACGCCCTGCGGCACCCCTTCGATGTCGTTGATTTCGCAGATCACCCCGCGTTTCACCAGGCTGCTGGCCTCCATCAGCAGCCGGGCGATCTCCGCTCGTCCGCGCTGGCTCGAAAGGCTGGTGAACGACACCGGCACGATCAGGCTGGGCTGCTGCTCGCCGCATTGCGCGGCCCTCAGCTTGTCCAGGCCGCCCGTCACCGTCGCCAGGTCGATGCGCAGGATGTCCACCAGCGACAGCTGGCGCACCATCGTCGCCGTCAGCGCCTCGTTGGTGCCGGCGAGCAGCACCCGGCGGGTCATGCGCGATCCGATGCGGCGGAACGACTTGAGCTCGATTACCGGCTCCAATTTGCACACCACCTGCAGCTCGCGGCCGTCCAGCGCCACGAACGGCGTCCAGGCGACGGCGGGCCGGGGCGCCGCCGCCGGCGCGCCCGCCTCGCGCTCCATCTGCTCGCCCTGCAACACGTCGCACGCGCGCACCGGCGAGCCCTGGATCTCGGTGGCGCTGATCTTGGTCACCTGATGTACGCAATTGTCGGCCTGGGTGGCGTCGCCGATGAAGTAGGTCAGGATTTCCCGCAGGATCTGCAGGCACGCCGCCTGACCCGAAAATCGGCCCAGCTCCGGCTGGCAGATAAGGAAGTCCGTCTCCGAGATCCTCAGGTGATAGCCCTGGGCGCCCAGCCGGCGCTGAAGGGTCCGGTCGACGTGGTCGTGGATCTGGTCCCGGCGCAGGGTCCACCGCCCGCCCAGCCGCTCGGCGATGGCGTCCAGGGCGATGAGGTTGATCTTCCCCGCGGCCAGCAGGCTTGCATCGCTGAATTGGTCAGCGGCGGCCGCCAAGTCGACCGACGTTATTCGAGCGCCCGTCGCCTCGGGCGCGCAAGTATTCCGTCCCGGTTCTATCATGCACCTTGTCCAAGAGCGGCTTCCGCGGCGCTCGTGACGAGTATTGAGCGCTAATCGCGCGAGGTTCTGCTGGGGGAGGGCCCAAACTGGGCCCGAATGGAGTACCCGCGCCCCGCCATGCGGTCTAGCACTGCTCGCCTCTGGAGGTGCGCATGGCTCGTGGCTCGGTGTTTGTGGCGGATGACGACAGCGACGGCCTGGCGTCGGCCCGGGCCGTTCTCAGCGCCGCCGGCTATGCCGTCGATGGGGCGAATTGCGGCCGGCGGGCGCTGGAGCGGATCATGGCCAACCCGCCCCATGTTCTGATCACTGAAATTCTCATGCCGGACGGCGATGGAATCGAATTGATCAATGCGTTGAGGCATGGGCGCCGGGGCATCCGGATCATCGCCGTCGCGAAACGCCGCTTCCTCGGCAGGCTGGATCTGCTGGACCTCGCGAGCAAGCTCGGCGCCGACGCGACGCTGCAAAAGCCGCTCGAGGCCGGCATGCTTCTGGCCACGGTCGCCAGCCTGGTCGGCTCGGAGGCCCTGTCGGCCTGATCTACGGCTAGGGCGGTCCCGCCAGGGCCCGCCGCGCCAGGTCGGCCACGACCTCGAAATTGCTCACCGCCAGCTCCTCGATGGCGACGCGCACGCCGGCCAGGTCCTGGTAGGCCACCGCCGTGAACCGCAGCTCATGGCCCTGGCGCGATATCCAGCCGGCCTCGATCAGTTCGCCGACCTTGCGCCGCACGGTCTCCTTTGGCGTTCCCGTCGACTCGGCGACGGACCGCACGTTGGTGCCGAGGGTCGGGAATATGGGGATCTCGCCGCTGAGCAGCTGCGCTTGGCTGAATTGGGCGAAGCGCTCGTGCTCCGTCGTGCGGACGGCGATCACCAGCATGATCAGGAATTTTTCGATATCGCCGCCGCAGGCCTCCCGCGACATGCTGAGAAGATGCAGCAATGGCCGGAGCAGGCTGCGCGCGATGGCCGGATAGTCGTCGGCGACCAGCTGACGAAGCGCCCCGCGTCCGATGTTCAGGTCAGCCCGCACCTCGTGGCTCCTGTGCCTGAGCCAACAGTCGCACACTTGGTGGTCCGACGCAGCCTGGACGGTTGACCAGGGCGAGGACCGTTTCGCGTCAGGCCACTCGCGGATTGCATCGCCAATGCATTCATGGCATCACTAGTGACATGAACCCGGCCGCCCCCTATGACAGCCCCCTGCGCCGCGAACAGGCCGAGCAGACCCGTTCGCGCATCGTCGGCGCGGCGGTCGGCCTGATCGTCGGCGGCGTCGAGGGACTGACGATGCAGGAGGTGGCCAAGGCCGCGGGCGTCGCGCTGCGCACCGTGTTCCGCCATTTCCCCACCCGCGACGACCTGCTGGACGCCACCTGGCAGGCGCTGCAGACCCGGATGGGCGACACCCCCGATCTTGAGACCCTGGACGAGCTGGCCCGCTTCGTGCCGGAGCTGTTCGGGCGCTACGCGGCGATGGAAGACCAGATCCGCGGCGCCATGTTCGCCCAGACCTTCGTCTCCAGCCGGCAGCGGCTCGGCTCGGACCGCGCAAGGAAGATGCGCAGGGCCGTGGTCGCGCAGTTCACCGGCGGCGACGAGCGCAGCCGGGCCATGGCCGCGGCCGCCGCCTACACCCTGACCGTCCCGCTGGTGTCGATCGTGCTGAAGGAGGCCTACGGGCTCTCCTCGGCCGAAGCCGGGCGGGCCTCCGCCTGGGCGATCCGCACCCTAGCCGCGGCCTATGCCGAACACCCCGAAGCCCTCGATCCCCAACCTCAATCCTGAAGCCCTGGAGCAAGTCCGATGATCCGACATGTTTCGATTCCCGCCCGCGATCCGCGCCATGTGGCGAGCGTGCTGGCCGAGGTGATGCAAGGCCGCGTCTACCCGTTCCCGGGGCCGCTCCCGGGCGCGTTCATGGCCGTCGCCGGAGACGAGCACGGCACCCAGATCGAGGTCTACCCCGAGGGCGCCGCCGCCGCCCCGGGTGAGGACGGCGGGAGCTTCGAGGTCAATCCCGCGCCGCCGCAGTACTGGCCCTTCCACATGCTCCTCTCCGTCGAACTGGACGAGGCGGCGATCCAGGCGATCGGCGACCGCGAAGGCTGGCGCACGCGCCGGTACAGCCGGGGCACGCCCGGCCGGCCGCTGTTCGACGTCATCGAGTTCTGGGTCGAGAACCGCTTCATGATCGAAGTCTCGACCCCCGACATGGACCCCGCCTACCTGCGCACCTACCAGGGCCTCGAGGCGATGATGGCCCGCGCCTAGTCCCAGCGTCCGTCACTTGGCGGGCGGCGGACCTGGCCTCGCGCGGCCGCAGCTGGGCGTCGTGCAGACCGTGACCTCGTGGATGTAGCGGTTCTTGCCGCCCTCGACGCGGAACATCTGGCTGGCCGGGGTGCCGGGATCCACCGGGATGCCGGCGTCGAGCCAGGGGAAGTTGTGGAAGATGCTGACGGCGCCGATGGTCTCGTCGATGACGTAGCGGCGATGGCTCACCTTCAGCTTCTGCGGGAAGGCGCCCATGTTGCAGGTGTTGCCCTCGGGATTCTTGGCGCCGGTGTTGATCTTGCCCTCGAGCCGGGCGCAGGGCGTGCCGTGGGGGACGGGGAGGGCCGGGTCACCCCAATTGTCGAGGTAGGCGTCGGCCGCCGCCTGGATGACCGCGCGCGTGTCGCGCTTGTCCTTGGGGATCTCGGTCCAGGTCTCGGCCTTGGTGACGGCCAGGTGCTCGGCGGCGCCGAACTGCCAGTCGCCCGCGTCGGTGACCACCGACTCCATCTTCGACACCTTGCCGTCCTTGGTCGCCTCGATGCGGGTGTGGATCACGTAGGGGTGCGGCTCGGCAGCCGCCACCACCTCGGTGAAGCTGGCGCATTGGGTGGCGTCGAGGAAGCTGCGGGTGAAGTCGACCTTCAGGGGGCCGGCCAGCACGCCCTTGCCGATGTCCATGGCCTGGTCGTTCTCGGCGTAGGACGCGCCCTTGGCGAGGGGCAGCGTGGCGGGCTTGCCGGCCGTCTGGGCCTTCACATAGGCGTCGGCCAGCTTGCCGAGCGTCTCGCGGCTGCAGTCCGCCCGGGCCGTGGTCGCGAAGGCCAGGCCGGCGAAGACGATCGATACCCCCGCCAGCCTCGACAGCCGCCCGCGCCATTCTTCTGCTCTTGTCATGGGTCCAGCCCTCACTTGCTGACGCTTGCGGATTCAGCCGGCGAGGCCGCCGCCACCGCGGTCGCCTTGCTCACGTCGATCGCGGCCTGGGCGCGCAGGGCGCCGACCCGCACGACGACAGGACCCTTGGGGGCGGCGTCCTCGACCACGAGCTTGACCCACAAGGTGTTCCCGTCCTTGAAGTACGACGTGGTGCTGGCGCCGCGCAGGGCCGCGAGGCTGGCCTGCGGGGTTCCGGCGGCGGCGGCCGCGAAGCCGGGCAGCTCGAGGATCACGAAGGATCCCTTGTCCATCTCCCGCAGGGCCAGGGACAGGGTCTTCCGGGAGGTCTCCACCCGCACCTCCGCTCCGCTCTGGACCGTGGCCTCCTCGTTATATTCGTAGCGCTTGCCGTTCCGGCTGATGATAACCGGCTCGGTATTGGGGCGCGCCCCGAAGGAGTCGAAGTCGGCGATGATGCCGAAGCGGCCCATGTCGCCCTTGCAGACCGCGGCTCCCCAGCTCGGCTTCATCAAGCAGCTGCCTTCATCGGAGGCGATGCCGTTGTCGATGACGATGTAGCTGTTGGGAACGCCGCCCACCGAGCCGTCCTTGTCGTGGATCGTCGCGCTCCGGTAGGCGGATCGGTTGCCCCAGTCCGACGCCCAGCGGCGCTGCATCGACGGGAAATCGACGGGCTTGGAATTGACGAACTTCAAACCCTCGACAGAGTTCTCGGTGCTCATGCCGAAGCTGGTGAACAGCAGGTAGGACATGGCGCCCGCATCGCGCTGCGCGTTGGGCTGGTAGTTCATGAAGGTCGTGTTCACGACGTCGTGGCGATAGTCGTAGAACTCATAGCCGCGGATCGGGAAATCGGGATCGTCGGGCTTGGGCAGGCTGCGGCCGTAGGCCTTTTCCGCCGGCGTCGTCGGATTGCCGATGTTCTCGCTCTCACCCACGAACAGCGAGTCGACGACCCGCGTCGTGTAGGGCGTCAGGCCGGCCCCGCCCGCCGCATGGGTGAAGCCGATCGCGTTGTCGGCCAGCTTCAGATTGGTGAACAGGTGGTACTCGCCGCGGCCCCAGATGGCGCCGTTGCGGTTCTTGTAGGCGGTGTAGTTGGCGACCACCGCCGGCAGGATCTCGCTCTTGGTGTCGT
>Ga0265327_10004207_pt1 | contig 12935 bp, 13 predicted proteins | sample 41621metaG_FD_202089 | JGI IMG/M metagenome (GOLD analysis project Ga0265327, IMG submission 202089) | Rhizosphere microbial communities from Carex aquatilis grown in University of Washington, Seatle, WA, United States - 4-16-21 metaG | ecosystem: Host-associated > Plants > Roots > Rhizosphere...
CGGGTGAAACCGTCTGCGCCCCGGCCGGTGAGCGAGGACCAGGCCCGCGGCCTGCTGGCTGAACCCGGCCTCGACACTGATCGGGAAGATTGGGAGGCGGCCCGGGACGAGGCCGTGCTGACCCTGCTCTATGGCTGCGGCCTGCGGATCTCCGAGGGCCTGTCCCTCACCCGCGCTGACGCCCCCCTGGGGGAGAGCCTGCGCATCCTGGGCAAGGGCTCCAAGACCCGGATCGTCCCCGTTCTGCCGGCGGTGCGGGCGGCGGTGGACGCCTATCTGGCCGTGGCGCCCTTCAGCCCGGCGCCCCATGAGCCGCTGTTCCGCGCCAAGCGGGGCGGGCCGCTGAGCCCCCGCCATGTCCAGGCCATGGTCCAGCGGCTGCGGGGCCGCCTGGGCCTGCCGGCCAGCGCCACGCCGCATGCGCTGCGCCACTCCTTCGCCACCCACCTGCTGGGGGCCGGCGCCGACCTGCGCTCGATCCAGGAGCTGCTGGGCCACGCCTCGCTCTCCACCACCCAGCGCTATACCGACGTGGACGCCGCCGCCCTGCTGCGGGAATACGCCAAGGCCCACCCGCACGCCTAAAGGCTTGGCGCCGCCTCCATTCTGGTTATCGTCGTTAAGTTGACCGCCCGTCAGAGGCGGCGCTGGAGGAAACCAAGATGAAGTTCACCTGGTTCAACCTGATGCCGTGGCCCTATCTGCCGGACGATTTCCGGGAGAAGAACCGCTCTGTCTGGGTCGATATCGACCAGAAGCTGTTCGATCCCGCCAAGAGCCATGAGGTCTACAACACCTATATGGATCTCCTGGAATACGCCGACACCCTGGGCTTCGACGGGGTGGGGGTGAACGAGCATCACCAGAACGGCTACGGCATCATGCCCAGCCCCAACATCATCGCCGCCGGCCTGGCGCGCCGCACCAAGGACGCGGCCATCGTGGTGCTGGGCAATTCCATCGCCCTCTACAATCCCCCGGTGCGGGTGGCGGAGGAGTTCGCCATGCTGGACTGCATCTCCGGCGGGCGTCTGGTGGCCGGGTTCCCGGTGGGGACCTCCATGGACACCAACTACTGCTACGGCCAGATCCCGTCCCTGACCCGGGAGAAGTACCAGGAGGCCCATGACCTGATCATCAAGGCCTGGACCACGCGGGAGCCCTTCGCCTTCAACGGCCGCTACAACAAGCTGCGGCACGTGAACATCTGGCCCCGGCCGATCCAGCAGCCGCGTCCGCCGGTGCACATCCCCGGCGGCGGGTCGGTGGAGACCTACGACTTCTGCATCGACAACACCTATTCCTATTCCTACCTCAGCTTCTCCGGCTACCTGCGGGCGCAGGCCCTGATGAACGGCTACTGGAAGCAGGTGGAGGAGCGGGGCGTCGACAAGAGCCCCTATCGCGCCGGCTTCGCCCAGACCATCCTGGTGGCGGACACCGACGAGGAGGCCGAGCGGCTCTATTCCGAGCACGTCAGCTACTTCTATAATCGCTGCCTGCACGTCTATCCGGGCTTCGCCGACGCGCCGGGCTATCGGACCATCAAGACCATCCAGACCGGGGCGCTCTCGCAATACGCCCCGCCGCGGGGCGGTTACGCCGAACTCACCTGGAAGGACCTGGTGGAGGGCGGCCACGTGATCGCCGGCTCGCCGGAGACGGTCCGCCAACGGATGGAGGACCTGATCAAGGGCCTGAACGTCGGCAACATCTTCTGCCTGATGCATGTGGGGAACATGCCCGCCGACAAGTGCATGTACTCCACCAAGCTGTTCGCCGAGAAGGTGATGCCCAAGCTGCGGGACATGTTCCCCGACTGGGCGGACGACAACCGGTTCTGGACCACGCCGCTGGACAAGCGGGTGACGGCCGGGCGTCTGCCCAAGGAGGCGCCCACCGGCGCCGAACTCGCCAGGACCTACGCGTGATGGAACTCAAGACCGTCCAGACCCGCCACGTCCCGGTCCGCTACCTGGAAGGCGGCTTCGGCCCCGACCTGGTCTTCCTGCACGGCGCCGGCGGGATCACCGCCGAGGACCCGTTCGTGAACGCCCTGGCCGCCAAATTCCACGTCTACGCCCCGCTGATCCCCGGCTTCGGCGATAGCGAGGAATGTCCAGAAATTCGCGACATGCTGGACTTCACCCTGCACAGCTGGGACGTGGTCGAGGCCCTGGGCCTGAAGGATCCCGTCCTGGTGGGTCACTCCATGGGCGGCATGATCGCCGCGGAGATGGCGGCCATCGCCCCCAACGACCTGACCCGCCTGGCCCTGATTGGCCCGCCCGGCCTGTGGGACGACGACCATCCGATCGTCGACTTCTTCACCCTCATGCCCTTCGAGATGCCCCAGTACCTGTTCCACGATCCGGCGGCCGGGGCGGCGATGATGTCGTCGGGGCGCAGCATGGAGGACCCGGGGTTCCTGCAGGCCTATCTGGTGACCAACGCCCGCCAGCTGGGCATGGCCGGCCGCATCCTGTTCCCGATCCCCGAGCGCGGGCTCGCCCAGAGGCTCTACCGGATCAAGGCGAAGACCGTGGTGATCTGGGGGGATTCCGACCGTTTCGTGCCGCCCTTCTACGCCCACGGATTCAAGAAGGGCATCAAGGGCGCCGAGCTGGTCTCGATCCCCGAGGCCGGCCACATGGTGACCCTCGAGAAGACCGCCCAGGTGGTGGACGCCATCGTCCGCCTGGGGTGAGCGCCGGGCGAATTCACCCCTGAGCCCGGCGTCCTCCCCAGGGCGCGCACGGATCGACCGCGACCGTATGTCGCTGACACCAAGCTTGGCCGAACGCGTTTTGCGGATGAAGAGTCCATTCGGCCCCCCAGTCTGGGGTGTCGAGGCTGAAGGTTTCGACCGATGCACGCCGACGCCCTGTTGCTGTCGCGGCTCCAGTTCGCCTTCACGATCGCATTCCACATCATCTTCCCCAGCTTCACGATCGGCCTGGCCAGTTTCCTGGCGGTGCTGGAGGGGCTGTGGCTGGGAACGCGGAACCAGGTCTTCCAGTCCCTCTACATGTTCTGGCTACGGATATTCGCCATCTCGTTCGGCATGGGGGTGGTGACCGGGGTCGTGCTGAGCTACGAGCTGGGCTCCAACTGGAGCGCCTTCTCCGCCATGGCGGCGCCGGTGATCGGGCCCTTGCTGGCCTTCGAGGTGCTCACCGCCTTCTTCATGGAGGCGAGTTTCCTGGGGGTCATGCTGTTCGGCTGGAAGAAGGTGGGCCCTGGCCTGCACTTTGCGGCCACGGTGCTGGTGGCGATCGGCACCCTGGTCTCGGCCTTCTGGATCGTCTCGGCCAATAGCTGGATGCAGACCCCGGCCGGTTTTGGCCATGCTCCGGACGGCGGCCTGGTGGCGCTGGACTGGGCGAAGGTGGTGTTCAATCCGAGTTTTCCGGCCCGCTATGCGCACATGGTGCTGGCCGCCTATCTGACCACCTCGCTGGTGGTCGGCGCGGCCTCGGCCTGGCGGCTGTTGAGGGATTCGGAGGAAGGCGAATCCAGCACGGCGCTCCGCATGGCCATCGGCATGTTCGCCATCGTCGCCCCCCTGCAGCTCGTGGCCGGCGACATTTCCGGCAAGCAGGTGGAGCATCTGCAGCCCGCCAAGCTCGCCGCCATCGAGGCCTTCTGGGACACGAAGGCGGAACAGGCCTTCCACATCGTCGCCTGGCCCGATCGCGCCCTCGAAGGCAACCGCTTCGACCTCTCGGTCCCGAAACTGGGGAGCTGGATCACCGCCGGGCGCACCGACGCGGAGATCAAGGGGCTGAAGGCCTTCGCGCCCAAGGACCGGCCGCCGGTCTTTCTGGTGTTCTGGGCCTTCCGGGTGATGGTGGGCCTGGGGGTGGCCATGATCGGTCTGGGGCTGTGGGGCGCCTGGCTCTGCTGGCGGAAGGGCCCTGAGCGGTCCAGGCCCTTCCTGATGGCGGCCACGGCTATGGGCCCGGCGGGTTTCGTCTCGGTGATCTGCGGCTGGATCGTCGCGGAGGTGGGCCGCCAGCCCTATGTGATCTACGGGATCCTCCGCACGGAGAACGCCGTCTCCCCGGTCGGCGCCGGTCAGGTCTCGGTCTCTCTGCTGGGCTTCCTGGTCGTCTATGCGATCATCTTCACAGTGGGGGTGCTCTACATCCTGCGACTGATCGCCGAGGGCCCGGAGACGGGCGCACGGGTGTCGCTGGCGGATGATCGCGCGCTGGTGACGCGCCTGGCCGCAGCCCTGGACGACCTGCCATGAGCCTGGACCTGCCGTTCATCTGGGTCGGGATCATCGCGCTGGCGGTGCTGCTCTATGTGGTTCTGGACGGCTTCGACCTGGGATGCGGGATCCTCTTTCCCTTCGCCCGGGGCCGGGCCGAACGCGACATCATCGTCGACACCATCGCCCCGGTCTGGGACGGCAACGAGACCTGGCTGGTGATGGGCGGCGGCGGCCTGCTGGCGGCCTTTCCCAAGGCCTATGCCGTGCTGCTCCCGGCGTTCTACGCGCCGATCATGGTCATGCTGCTGGCCCTGGTGTTCCGGGGCGTCGCGTTTGAGTTCAGGGCCCGGGGCGGGAGCCGCGGACGGCCGTTCTGGACGGCGGCCTTCGCCGGCGGCTCAACAGTGGCGGCCCTGGCCCAGGGGGTCATCCTCGGGGGCTTCATCCAGGGTGTCACCCTTCGCAACGGGGTCTTCGCCGGCGGCCCGTTTGACTGGCTCACCCCCTATTCGGTCCTGGTGGCCGTGGGCCTCACCTGCGGCTACGCCCTGCTGGGCGCCGCCTGGCTGATCTGGCGCACCGAGGGCGACCTGCACGAGGCGGCGCGGCGCTGGGCCTGGATCGCCGCCGGCCTGGTGGCGCTGCTGCTGGCGGCCGTGAGCCTCGCCACCCTGGCCGTGCATCCCAGGATCGCCGGGCGCTGGGGGGTCTCGGCCCAGGGGATCGACCTGCAAGGGCTCGGCCTCCTGTCGCCCATCCCCCTGCTGGGCCTGGCGGGGCTCGCCCTGGTGGCCTGGGGCCTGGTGCGCCGCGAGCACGCCTGGCCCTTCCTGGGCGCCCTGCTGGTGTTCCTGTCCGGCTATGGGGGACTGGCGGCGAGCTTCTTTCCCTATGTCGCGCCCTATGGGCTGACCTATCGCCAGGCCGCCAACGCCGACAACGCCCTGGGGTTCATGCTGGTGGGCGCCGGCCTCATCCTGCCGGTGATCCTGGGCTATACCGGCTATGTCTACTGGCTGTTCCGCGGCAAGGTCACCGGCGATGCGGCCTATCATTGAGCCCCCGCCGGGACCCGACTGGCGGCCGCCGCCCCTGTGGAGGCGGCTGGCCTGGTTCGCCGGGATCGCGTTCGCCAGCGCCACGGCCGCCATGATCGTGGCCTATGGGATGAAAGCTCTGCTGCCAGGTCGCTGAGCCGGCCCTCCCCATGCGGCGGACGGATGGTGTAAGCACCGGTCATGACCGACGCCTGCCGCCTTTATCTCATCACCCCGCCCCGGATCGACGACCTGGCGGCCTTCGGCCATGTGCTGGCGGGCGCCCTGGACGCCGGTGATGTCGCCGCCCTGCAGATCCGCCTGAAGGACATGCCCGACGAGATCGTCGCCGCGGCGGCGGACGTTCTGGCGCCCATCTGCAGGTCGCGCGGCGTGGCCGTGATCCTCAATGACCGGCCGGACCTGGCGGCGAGGCTGGGCTGCGACGGCGTCCATATCGGCCAGGAGGACGGCACGGTGGCCGAGGCCCGGCGGCTGATGGGGCCCGACGCCATGATCGGGGTCACCTGCCACGACAGTCGTCACCTGGCGATGGAGGCCGCCGAGGCGGGCTGCGACTATGTGGCCTTCGGCGCCTTCTTCCCCACCACCACCAAGGAGGCCCCCACCCGCGCCGACCCGGAGATCCTCGGCATCTGGCAGGAGGTGATGGAGGTTCCCTGCGTCGCCATCGGCGGGATCACCGTGGAAAACGCCCGGGGCCTGGCGGCGGCCGGCGCCGATTTCCTGGCGGTCTCGGCGGGGGTCTGGAGCCACGGCGAGGGGCCCGCGGCGGCGGTGAAGGCGCTCAATGCAGAGATCGCCCGGGGCGTCGCCGACCGGGACTGAGCGCCTCACCTTGCCCTGAGGCCGCATCCCCACTAGGTTCCGCGCCCAATTTGCCCCCGCGCGCTGCGCCTCAGGCCAAGGTCACCATGTCCACCCAATCCGCCCTCCTGAAGGTGATGAGCGACGCCGCCCGCAAGGCCGCCCGCGGCCTGAACCGCGACTTCGGCGAGCTGGCCGAGCTGCAGGTGGCCAAGAAGGCGCCGGCCGATTTCGTCTCCGCCGCCGACCTCAAGGCCGAGCAGACCATCTTCGAGGCCCTGTCCAAGGCCCGCCCGGGCTACGGATTCCTCGGAGAGGAGCGGGGCCTGATCGAGGGCACCGACAAGACCCATACCTGGATCGTCGATCCCTTGGACGGCACCACCAACTTCCTGCACGCCATCCCGCACTTCGCCATCAACATCGCCCTGGAGCGCGAGGGCCAGGTGGTGGCGGCGGTGACCTATAATCCCGCCACCAATGAGCTGTTCTGGGCCGAGAAGGGCAAGGGCGCCTATGTCAACGACCACCGCCTGCGGGTCGCCGCCCGCCAGCGGCTGGACGAGGCGGTGCTGGCCACCGGCATTCCGTTCCTGGGCCACGGCCAGCATGCGCGGTTCCTGAAGGAGCTGCACCAGCTCAGCCAGAGGGTGGCCGGGGTGCGCCGGTTCGGCGCCGCCGCCCTGGACCTGGCCTATGTGGCCGCCGGGCGCTTCGATGGCTTCTGGGAACGCGACCTGAAGTCCTGGGACGTGGCGGCCGGCCTGCTGCTGGTGACCGAGGCGGGCGGCAAGGTCACCACCGCCGACGGCGGCGAGGACATGCTGGAGGCGGGCTCGATCTGCGCCGCCAACCTCGATCTCCATCCCCTGGTGCTCGAGAAGCTCAAGGCCGCGGCCTAGGGGGCGCTCGCCCTGCGAGCTTCCCACCTTGACGATAGCGTCACAGGCGCGCGCTAGATCTGCGCCATGACGCTTTCCCGACGCACCCTCACCCGTCGCCTCCTGGTCGCCAGCGGCCTCGCCGCGCCCGGACTTGCCGCCATGCCCGCCTTCGCCAGGCCTCCGCTGGGCAAGCCCAGGCGGCCGATCGTCATCGCCCATCGCGGCGCCAGCGGCCTGCGGCCCGAACACACGCTCACTGGCTATCGCCTGGCTATCGCCCAGGGCGCGGACTTCATCGAGCCGGACCTGGTGCTCACCAAGGACGGCCACATGATCGTCCGCCACGAGAACGAGATCTCGGGCACGACGAACATCGCCAGCCACGCCGAGTTCGCCGGGCGCAAGACCACCAAGGTGGTGGACGGCGAGAAGATCGAAGGCTGGTTCACTGAGGATTTCACCCTCGCCGAGCTGAAGACCCTGCGGGCCCGGGAGCGCCTGCCCAAGCTGCGCCCCGGCAGCGCCCTGTTCGACGGGACCGACGAGATTCCGACCTTCGACGAGATGTGGGCGCTGGCGAAATCGGAGTCCCAGCGGCTCGGGCGTCCCATCGGCGTCTATCCGGAGATGAAGCACCCCACCTATTTCGCCGGCCTCGGTATGCCCTTCGAGCACCGGCTGGCCGCCGACCTGAAGGCCAAGGGGCTCGACGCCCACGGCGCCCCGGTGTTCGTGCAGTGTTTCGAGGTGGGGGCGCTGAAGACCATCCGCCCGCTCACCAAGGCGCCGTTGATCCAGCTGGTCTCCGCCGAGGGCGGGCCGGCCGACAAGCCCGGCGTCCGCTATGCCGACATGGTCACGGCCGCGGGTATCCGGGAGATCGCCACCTATGCCGACGGGATCGGGCCGGACTGGAAGCAGGTGATCCCGGTGGTGGAGGGCGGCCTTGGGGCGCCCACGAACCTGGTGGCCGACGCCCATGCGGCGGGCATCGCCGTGCATCCCTGGACCGTGCGGGCGGAGAACTATTTCCTGCCGCTCAAGCTGAGGATCGGAACCGACCCTGCCGCCCACGGCGATGTGGACGCCCTCTACCGCGCCCTGTTCGCCGCCGGGGTCGATGGCCTGTTCAGCGACTTCCCGGGGCTCGAGGCGGCGGTGCGCGACAAGCTGATATAGGTCCTCCCCCAGCGCGGAGCGCGACTTGGGGGGTCGAGAGCGGCGCGTCGCAAAATCGTTTGCGACACGCATAGCCGGACCACCGGTCCGGCTCGCTCTCGACGGCCCGAAGGGCCGGAGCGGGCTGAAGCCCACGAGAGTCAGAAGTCCGCTGAGGCCCCGAGCTCTATGAGCCCCCTCAGTCGGCTTCGCCGACAGCTCCCCCAAGGGGGGAGCACCTCCACGCGCCTAGGCCGCTTCCCCGAACTGCAGGCGCGCCAGCCGGGCATAGAGCCCGCCACGGGCCGAGAGCTCGTGGTGGCTGCCCTGTTCCACCACCCGGCCCCCGTCCATCACCACGATACGGTCGGCCTTGAGCACGGTGGCCAGGCGGTGGGCGATCACCAGGGTGGTGTGGCCCTCCATGGCCACGTCCAGGGCCCGCTGCACCAGACGCTCGTTCTCGGCGTCCAGGGCGCTGGTGGCCTCGTCCAGCAGCAGGATCGGGCTTTCCCGCACCAGGGCGCGGGCGATGGCCAGCCTCTGGCGCTGGCCGCCGGACAGGCTACGGGCGCGTTCGCCCAAGGGGGTGTCGAACCCCTGGGGCAGGGCGTCGAGGAAGGTCTCGGCCTGGGCGGCCCGGGCCGCGTCGCGAATATCTTCCGGCGTGGCGGCTTCCCGGCCGAAGCGGATGTTCTCGGTGGGGGAGCCGGAGAACAGCGGGCTCTCCTGGGCCACCAGGGCCATGGCGGCCCGCACCTGGGCCGGATCGGCGTCCCGCAGGTCCACGCCGTCCAGGCGCACCACGCCGGTGTCCGGATCATAGAAGCGCAGCAGCAGGCGGAACACGGTGCTCTTGCCCGCGCCTGAAGGCCCCACCAGGGCCACCCGCTCGCCGGGGGCCACCTTGAGACTGAAGCCGTTCAGGGCCGGCATGTCCGGCCGGCCGGGATAGGCGAAGGTCACCTCGTCGAAGTCGATCTCGCCCCGGGCCGGGACGGGCAGGCGCCGCGGTGTGGCCGGGGCGGCGATCCCCGGCTTGGCGGACAGCAGCTCGGACACCCGCTCCATGGCGCCGGCGGCCTTCTGCACGTCGCCCCAGGTTTCCCCCAGCGCGCCCACCGAGCCAGCGGCCAGGACCGCCAGCATGGCGAACTGGATCAGGGCGCCCCAGGTGATGTCGCCGTGCAGGGAGGCGCTGACCCCCAGCCACAGCACCCACACCACGCCGCCGAACACCAGGCCGATGGCGGCCGCGGTCATGATCGCCCGCGCGGTCATGCGCCGCAGGGAGGTGCGGAAGGAGGTCTCCACCGCGTCGCCGAACCGCGCCGCGCCCGAGGCCTCGCGGCCGAAGGCCTGGACGATCTCCAGGGCGTCGAGGGTCTCCCCGGCATGGCCGATCGCCTTGGCGAACTGATCCTGGGTGGAGGCGGTGAGCTTGCGCACCTGGCGGCCGAACAGGAACAGGGGCGCCAGCACGACCGGGAAGATCAGCAGCACAAGCCCGGTGAGGCGGGGGCTCACCACCAGCAGCATGGCCAGGGCCCCGATCAGGGTCAGGAGGTTGCGCAGCGCCACCGAGACCGAGGTGGCCAGCAGGCTCTCGACGATCTGGATGTCGGTGGTGAGCCGCGACAGCACCTCGCCGGTCTTGGTGGCGAGGAAGAAGGCCGGATCGAGGGTGAGGATGTGGGCGTAGGTGAGCTTGCGCAGATCGGCCACCACCCGCTCGCCGAGCTTGGTGACGAAGAAGTAGCGGCCGGCGGAGGACAGGGCCAGCGCGATGGCCACCGCGCCCAGGATCCTGAACCAGGGCGCCAGGTCATGGGCGGTGCGGTGGGCCGTCGTCAGGTGATCCAGCAGCAGGCGCGAGGCGACGGTCATGCCCAGGACCGCGGCGGTGGCAGTGAGCAGGAAGAACCCGGCGGTGGCCGCATCCAGCCTGTGGGCGACGACGAAGGGCCACAGCCGTCCGAGGGACTGGACATTGCGGCTCTTGCTCCGCTGCGCGGCTGCTTCCGAGATCTGCTGGACCAGGGCGGCGCCTGCGGTCGGTCGGCCCTCCACCTGAGGCTCGGCGCCCAAATCGCTCATGAAAACGCGCACCCTTGCTCTTTGACCGCCCGATGATGTATAGGCGGCGCTCTTTCGCGCCCGCCCTCATCGGCGGGCCCTTCCTTTAGACGCCGCTCTTTAAGTCGGATGCCTCCGAGATGAAACAAGCCACCCATCCCGACTACCACTTCATCACCGTGGTGATGACGGACGGCACGTCCTATCAGACCCGTTCCACCTACGGGAAGGAAGGCGCGACCCTCAATCTCGACATCGACCCGAAGACCCACCCGGCCTGGACCGGCGGCAACCAGCAGCTGCTGGACCGTGGGGGCCGCGTGTCGCGCTTCAACGCCAAGTTCGGCGCCTTCACGCGCAAGTAAGAGGCCTGCGCCCCGAGGGGCGCGCCTTGAGCTCCATCAAGAACGCCGCGGGAGACCGCGGCGTTTTTCGTCATGGGCGGTGCGGACGAAGAAAAGCCCGGCCAGGGCCGGGCTCCGCTCCTGGTCTTGACGGGTCCGGCCGGGGCCGGCCCAGACCTACTGGTCGTTGATGATCGAGACGATCCTGTTGGTCTTGCGATCCACCAGCAGGCGCTGGCCGTTGATATAGGTCCAGCGATAGCGATCGTATTTCGGCACGTCATACATGGCGACGGTGGAGGGCAGGGCCTCGCCCACCGTAATCTGGCCGCCATAGGTGACCGGATCCACGTGCTGGGTGCGGATATAGGTCTTCACGTCGGCCGGCGGATCCACCGCGAGGCCTGCGACGCCGCCCACCACGCCGCCGACCACCGCGCCGACCGGACCGCCGACCATGGCGCCCGCGGCCGCGCCGCCGACAATACCGACGCCGGCGCCGGTGCTGGGCTTCTTGGTCACCACCGTGGTGGTTTCAGAGGTGGTCTGGGCGAGGGCCGGCAGGGCGGCGAAGGTCAGGGCCGCCGCGCTCAGGCCAATAAGGATCGTTTTCATCGAGTATCTCCAATTTCTCGATAACGAAAGCGTGTGAATTTAAAGATGGTTCCAGATTTGGATTCGCAATTCCGAAATATTGATCTCAATTCATCAAATATTGGAGATCGAATTGTTTATGAACTCACCGTGAACGGAACGCATCGCGATACAGCTGCCGCCCGGGCGGGGGTCGGCAGCTTTCGGGGGTGCGACAAAATAATCTTCGATCCTCCCGCGACGTCACCCAGCCAGGGCGCTTGTCGCCGCAGGGCCGAGGCCTAAGGTGGGCGCGACTTATTCGGGAGGAACGGACATGGCGGATTTCGGCGGCGAGGTTGAGCTCGAGCAATTCCGTGACGAGGCCCGCGCCTGGCTCGCGGCCAATTTCCCGCCCGCCCTGGCCGGCAAGGGCGCTTTGGCTTCGGCCGAGGTCACGACCCCCAATTCCGACCTGCGGGCCTGGCGCAAGGCCATCGGCCTCAAGGGTTGGGGAACCCCCACCTGGCCGGCCCAGTATGGCGGCGGCGGGCTGAGCCCGCAGCAGGCCCGGGTGCTGAGCCAGGAGATGGCCAAGATCGGCGCCTTCAATCCGATGATGTTCGGCATGGGCGTCACCATGATGGGCCCCACCATCATGGATTACGGGACCGAGGCCCAGAAGGCGCAGCATCTTCCGCCGATCATTCGCGGCGACGTGCAGTGGTGCGTCGGATACTCCGAGCCCAACGCCGGCTCCGACCTCGCCTCCCTGCAGATGAAGTGCGAGGACGCCGGCGATCACTGGGTGATCACGGGCCAGAAGACCTGGACCTCAGGCGCCCAGTATTCCGACTGGTGCGGCGCCCTGGTGCGGACGGACTTCACCGCCAAGAAGCATGACGGCATCTCCTTCATGCTGATCGACATGCATCAGGCGGCCATCGAGCCCAAGCCCATCGCCCTGATCGCCGGGGCCTCGCCGTTCTGCGAAACCTTCTTCACCGAAGCCGTCGCGCCGAAAGACGCCCTGCTGGGCAAGCTCAATGAAGGCTGGAGCGTCGGAAAGCGGCTGCTGCAGCATGAGCGGGCCAGCCAGACCGGCGCCTCGATGGGCGGTCGCGCCGTCCCCTTGCAGGACATCGCCAAGCGTTATCTGGAGCTCGACGGCGACGGCCGCATCGCCGACACCGACCTGCGGACCCGGCTCACGCGCCACCTGATGGACGCCCGCATCCATGGCCTGACCCTGGCGCGGGTGATGGCCGAATCCAAGGAAGCCTCGGGCGCCACCAACGGCGCCTCGGTGCTCAAGAACTCCGCCACGGTGGTGGCCCAGACCCGGGCCGAGCTCACCCTGGAGATCATGGGCGCCCAGGGTCTGGGCTGGGAGGGGGAGGCCTTCGCCGCCGACGAGATCGAGGCGGTCCGCGGCTGGCTGGGCGGCAAGGCCATTTCGATCTATGGCGGCTCGGTCGAGATCCAGAACAACATCATTTCCAAGCGGATCCTCGGCCTGCCGGACAACACCCAGTCCAGTTGAGGCCGGGGCGATTTGGCGGGGGATGGCGCATGGGCCCGCCTCAAGGCTAGGCTCGGGCGGCGCATTCCGCGCCGGAGGACCACCGATGAAACTGTTCCTGGCCTTGCTGGCTGCTACGGTCGCCCTGACGATGGCCGGTGTCGCCGAGGCGCGCCCGCACCATCACCACCAAATGATGCGGCATCACCACCACATGATGCGCCACCACCGGATGCATCATCACCACATGAGCCACATGATGCGTCACCACCATCGGCATCATCACTGAACGGG
>Ga0265327_10004208_pt1 | contig 12935 bp, 10 predicted proteins | sample 41621metaG_FD_202089 | JGI IMG/M metagenome (GOLD analysis project Ga0265327, IMG submission 202089) | Rhizosphere microbial communities from Carex aquatilis grown in University of Washington, Seatle, WA, United States - 4-16-21 metaG | ecosystem: Host-associated > Plants > Roots > Rhizosphere...
GGCGTTGACCGAACCCCCGTATTGGATGCGCACGGCGGTGGCCGCCTCGGCGCCGGCCAGCTCCTCTACCAGGGAACGGATGAAGACGCAGGCGTCCTCGGCGTCGATGGGGGTGGCGGCCTGGCCCGTGCCGATGGCCCAGATCGGCTCGTAGGCGATGACCGCGGTCGCCACCTGCTCGGCCTCGAGGCCACCCAGGGCCGCCGTCACCTGGGCCCGCAAGCGGGCTTCGGTCTTCCCGGCCGCCCGCTCCTCTTCGGTTTCTCCCACGCACAGGATCGGGGTCATGGCCTGGCGGAGGACGGCGCGCAACGTCGCCGTCACGGTCTCGTCGGACATGCCGAAGAGCTGACGCCGCTCGGAGTGGCCCACGATCACGTAGCGCACACCGAGGCGCGCCAGCATCTGGGGACTGACCTCCCCGGTGAAGGCGCCCCGGTCGTTGTCGTTGCAGTGCTGGGCCCCGAGGGCCACGGGGATCGACTCTCCCTCGAGCAGGGTCTGGACGGTGCGCACGTCGGTGAAGGGGGGGTGCACCGAGACATCTACGCCTTCCACGTCGGCTGGCTTCAGTCGCAGGCCGAGGTCGCGCACGGTGTGCAGCGCCTCGATGTGGTCGTGGTGCATCTTCCAGTTCCCACTGACCAGGGGGCGGCGAACACCGTTGCGCTGTCGTGACTCGTTCATTGAAGTGGCCGGTCGGTCAGTTGGGCCCGGCGGCCGAGCGGCCGGGGGCGTTCGGCGCGGCACGGAGCGCGGCCAGCGCGGGAAGGTCCCCGTCCTCGAGGAGGGCCAGGGAGGCCCCACCACCGGTGGAGACGAAGTCGATTGTGGGAGCCAGCCCCAGATCGTCGAGGGCCCGGGCGCTGTCACCGCCACCGACCACGGTGAATCCCCCGCAGGCGGCCACCGCACCGGCCACCCGCTTGGTGCCCGCCCCGAACCGGTCGTCCTCGACCACTCCGAGTGGGCCGTTCCACAGCACGGTGCCCGCCGAGGCGATGGCCTCGCAGAAGAGCTCGGCCGTCTCGGGCCCGATGTCGAGCCCCTGCCAGCCGTCGGGCAGGTCACGGCCGACCACCTTGGAGTCGCCCCTCGGCCCCTCGCAGCTGCGGGGACCGAACTGGCCACCGGGCTCGAGGGCCACCGTGTCGACCGGTAAGAGGATCTTGGCTCCCGATGCGAGGAGCTGGCGGCACTCCTCGAGGTGGTCGAGATCGACCCGTGACGAGCCCACCTCGTGGCCCATGGCCACCAGGAAGGTGAAGGCCATGGCCCCACCCACGGCGACCACGTCGGCCTTCTTGGCCAGGGCTACAAGGGCGCCCAGCTTGTCGGCCACCTTGGCCCCGCCCACCACGGCCACGAAGGGCCGGGCCGGGGCGACCAGCAGCGCGCCCAGCACCTCCACCTCGCGGGCCAGCCGGCGACCGGCCGCGCTGGGCAGGGTCTGCGGCGGCCCGACCACCGAGGCGTGGCGCCGGTGGGCCACTCCGAAGGCCTCGTTCACGTAGCCGTCGAAACCCTCCACGAGCTCGGCCACGAACGCCGGATCATCGCTCTTCTCGCCCGGGGAGAATCGAAGGTTCTCCATGAGGGCGACGCCCGGGGCCAGCTCGGCCAGCCGCTCGGCCACCGGGGCCATCGACCACCGCTCGTCGGGAGCCCCGTCGGGACGCCCGAGGTGGCTGCAGACCGTCACCTGCGCCCCCCGGTGGGTGAGCCACTCCAGGGTGGGCAAGGCGGTGCGGATCCGGAAGTCGTCGGCCACCATCGGCCGGCCGTCGGGGCCGTCGGTGAGAGGGGTGTTGAAGTCGGTGCGGACGAGAATGCGTCGGCCGTCGACCGGGGGGAGGTCCTCCAGACGAGGGAGCCCCACGAGCGGCGACCGGTAGGTCACGCCGAGGCCCCCCGCCCCCCGACCACGCCGACCAGGTCGACCAGCCGATTGGAGTAGCCCCACTCGTTGTCGTACCAGCCTTGGGCCTTGACCAGGGTCTGGTCCCCGACCGGCTGGGCCATGGTGAGGCCGGCGTCGAAGGTACAAGAGGCCGGGCTCCCCACGATGTCCGAGGAGACGATCGGGTCCTCGCTGTAGACGAGTACTCGAGCGAGCGGCCCCGAGGAGACGGCGGCGGCGAAGGCCCGGTTGACGTCGTCGCTCGACACCGAACCCCCGACGACGGCGGTGAAGTCGGTGATCGACCCCACCGGGACCGGGACCCGCAGGGCCCCGCCGTCGAGCTTGCCCTTCATCGACGCCAGCACCAGGTGCGTCGCCCGGGAGGCACCGGTCGAGACGGGGACGATGTTGACGGCCGCCGCCCGCGCCCGGCGAAGGTCCTTGTGGGTGAGGTCGAGCAGGTTCTGGTCGTTGGTGTAGGCGTGCACCGTGGTCATGAGGCCACCCACGATGCCGAAGGCGTCGTCGAGCACCTTCACCATCGGGACGAAGCAGTTGGTCGTGCACGAGGCGTTGGAAACGACCAAGTGCGTGTCGGGATCGAACGTTGTGTCGTTCACTCCCATGACGAAGGTGCCGTCGGCGTCGCCGACCGGTGCCGAGACGATCACCCGGGCGCACCCGGCCTTCAGGTGGGCCGCCGCCTCGTCGCGGGTGTTGAAGCGGCCGGTGGACTCGATCACCACCTCCACCCCCAGCTCGCCCCAGGGAAGGGCGGAGGGCTCGCGCTCAGCCAGGACGCGGATGCGGCGATCCCCCACCACCATGAGGTCGCCCTCCACCTTGACGTCCACGCCGAGGCGCCCTTGGGTGGAGTCGAAGCGCAGGAGGTTGGCGTTGGTCTCGATCGGGGAGATGTCGTTGACCGCCACCACCTCGAGATCGGCGCCCTGGGCGATGACGGCGCGCAGGAAGTTCCGGCCGATCCTGCCGAACCCGTTCACGCCTACCCGCACCGTCATCCCGTCGCGCTCCTTGTGGTTGTCAGGTCGGTTCTTTCCGACGCCGTCCTCATGCCAGCAGATCCGAGAGGACCATTGCCAGTCTTGCAGGGTCGTGCACCAGGCCGTTCGCACCGGCCAGGGAGCGGTCCACCAGGGGACGGTCGCAATCCCCCGAGGTCAGCCCGGCGCCTGAGTCCCACAGCACGACGTCGACCTCCACCCCGTGCTCACGCAGGGCCACCACGTGGGCGGCCACGTCGTAGCCCTCGGTCTCGGGGATCTGGGGGAAGAGGTTGCAGACGTAGACCAGCTGGGCCCGGCTGTCGGCCAGGGCCTCGGCGATCCCGGGGACGGCCACGGCGGCCAGCAGGCTCGTGTAGAGCGATCCCGGCCCGATGACCACCTGGTCGGCGTCGGCCAGGGCGGCGATCGCCTCCTTGGGCGGTCGGGAACCGCCGGGGACGAGGGAAACCCGCCGGATCCGCCCGGTCGCCGCCACGGCCACCTGGCCCTCGACCTCGCCGCGGTCGGCCTCGGCCTTGAGCGTCACCTTCTCGGTGGTGGCCGGGAGCACCCGGCCGGCGCAGCCCAGCAGCTCAGCCCCGGCGTCGATGCCGGCCACCAGGTCCCCGGTGGCGTCCACCAGCCCGGCCAGGACGAGGTTCCCCATGGCGTGGCCGGCCAGCTCGCCGGTCTCGCCGAAGCGGTGCTCGAAGGCGCGGGCCAGCACCGAGGAGGGATCGGCCAGGGCCACCAGGCACTTGCGCATGTCCCCCAGCGCCACCACGTCGAGCTGCTGGCGGAGCCGACCGCTCGAGCCGCCGTCGTCGGCCACCGAGACCACGGCCGTGATCTCCCCCGCGTAGCACCGCAGGGCCCTCAAGGTCACCGCCGTCCCGTGGCCACCGCCGACCGCCACCACCTTGGGGCCGCCCACGGCGTTCATCGTTCGATGTCCCGGTGGAAGACCGAAGAGGAGATCCCGTGGGCGCCCAGGCGCTCGCTGAGCGCCTCGGCCAGGGCCACCGAGCGGTGACGTCCCCCGGTGCAGCCCATGGCCACGGTCAGGTAGGACTTCCCCTCCCGCACGAACGCCGGGACCAGGCTCTCCAAGAGCTCCTCCACCCGGTCGAGGAAGGCGATCGTCTCGGGCTGGTCGAACACGTAGAGGCGCACGTGCTCGTCGAGCCCGCTCAACGGTCGTAGCGACTCCACCCAGTAGGGGTTGGGGAGGAACCGGCAGTCGAAGACCATGTCCACGTCGAGCGGGATGCCGTGCTTGTACCCGAAGGACAGCACCGAGGTCTGCATGTTGCCCGAGCCCCGCGACTCGCCGAAGAGCTCGAGGATCCGCTGCCTGAGCTGGTTGGCGTTGAGCTCGCCGGTGTCCAAGAGGATGTCGGCCCGGCCCCGCACCACCTCCAAGAGCCGGCGCTCGTCGGCAATCGACTCCTCCACCCCCCGGGCCGCCAGGGGGTGGCGGCGCCGGGTCCCCTCGAACCGGCGGACCAAGACGTCGTCGGGGGCGTCGAGGAAGAGCACCTGGACCCGGTGGCGTGTCTCCTCGAGGGAGTCGAGGACCGGGAGCACCTCTTCGAGGTTCTCCCCCCCGCCCCGCCCGATGACCAGGGCCACCCGGTCGGTCTCCGAGCCCGGGCGGCCACCCAGCTCGGCCACCTTGGTGAAGAGGGCCGGCGGGAGGTTGTCGATGACGAACCAGCCGAGGTCCTCCAGGGTGGCGGCGGCCGTCGAGCGCCCCGCCCCCGACATGCCCGCCACCACCAAGAACTCGCTCATCGGCCCCCAGTCTCCCCGATGGGGACCCCCTCCGGCGTGTCTTTGGCCCCGGCCGGGCCCCGGGGACCCAGGCCGTGCAGGGCTTCGTAGACGGCGTCGGCCACCCGATCGGGCAGCCACGGCAGGGCCCGGAGGTCCTCGGGGGAGGCGGCCCGCAGGGCCCGCACCCCGCCCAGTTCCTTCAGCAGGCGGGCCCGGCGGGTCGGCCCCATGCCCGCCACCCCGTCGAGGACGCTCGCCGTCATGCGAGAGCCGCGACGCTGACGGTGGAAGGTGATGGCGAAGCGGTGGGCCTCGTCGCGGACCCGCTGGAGGAGGTAGAGGGCCTCGGACCCCCGGGGGATCCGCACCGGGGCGGGCGAGCCGGGGCGGTAGACCTCCTCGAACTGTTTGGCCAGGGAGGCCAGCTCGATCTCCTCGCTCAGGCCCAGTTCGGCCACCACCCGCTCCCCCACCCCGAGCTGACCCTTCCCGCCGTCCAAGAGGAGGAGCTGCGGCGGGTAGGCAAACCGGCGGCGCCGTTCGGCCACCGGGTGCTGGCGCTCCTCCAAGAGCGCGGTGAGTCGACGCCGGAGCACCTCCTCCATGGCCGCGTAGTCGTCGTTGCCGGCGACCGAGGTCACCTTGAACTTTCGGTAGTCGGACTTCTTGGCCAGGCCGTCCTCGAAGACGACCATCGAACCGACGTAGTCGGTGCCCTGGAGGTGGCTCATGTCGTAGCACTCGATGCGCAGGGGGGCCTGGCGAAGTCCCAGCGCCGCCTGCAGCTCGGTCAAGGCGCGGGCCCGGGTGTTGTGGTCGGCGGCCCGCCGCAGGCGGTGCCGGGCCAGGTCCTCCTTGGCGTTGCGCACCACCATCTCCTTCAAGGCCCGCTTGTCGCCGCGCTGGGGCACGGCCACCGTCACCGGGCCGCCCCGAAGCCCCGCCAGCCACGCCTCGAGCACGGCCGGGGACTCGGGCTCCCTCGGCACCAGGACCCGACGGGGGACCTCGGCCCCGGGGGCGCCGTAGAGCTGCTCGACGACGCGCTCGACCAGCTGGGGCGGGCTCAGGTCCTCCACCTTGTCGGCCACCGAGCCGCTGCGGCCGACCACCCGTCCCTTGCGCACGTGGAAGACCTGCACGGCGGCCTCCAGTTCGTCTTCGGCCATCCCGATCACGTCGAGGTCCTCGGGCCGCTCGGAGACCATCTGCTGGGTCTGGGCCGCCTTGCGCACCGCCGTCAGCTGGTCGCGCAGGCGCGCCGCCCGCTCGAACTGGAGCGCCTCGGACGCCTCGGCCATCTCAGCCTCGAGGCGGGCCACCACCGCGGCGGTGTCGCCCGAGAGGAAGCGCATGAGGTCTTCGACCATCTCCTGGTAGCGGTCGTGTTCGACCGCGCCCACGCACGGCCCCGAGCAGCGTTCGATGTCGTAGAGGAGGCACGGCCGCCCCAGCCGCTCGTGACGCTTGTACTTGGCGTCCGAGCAGGTGCGGACCTGGAAGCTCCGCAGCAACAGGTCGAGGGTCTCGCGCAGGGCGCCCACGTGGCCGTAGGGGCCGAAATAGCGGACGCCCTTGCGCTTCTTCCCCCGGAAGACCATGGGGCGCGGCCATTCCTCACTGACGGTGACGGCCAACCACGGGTAGCTCTTGTCGTCCTTGAGCCGCACGTTGAACCGCGGCTGGTGCGCCTGGATCAGCGAGTGCTCGAGCATGAGCGCCTCGACCTCGGTGCCGACCACCACCCACTCCACGTGGTCGGCCTGGGCCACCATCTGGGCCGTGCGCACCGGCAGGGCGGCCGGATCGGCGAAGTAGTTCGCGATCCGGTGGCGCAGGGACTTGGCCTTCCCCACGTAGAGCACCCGCCCCTCGGCGTCGAGGAATTGGTAGGAGCCGGGGGCGTCGGGGATCGAGGAGGTCGGCGGGCGCTGTGCCACCCCTCCATGATCGCGTGAGGGGCCTGCTCTCCGACCGGTCCCGCGGCAGGACAGGACCGGCGGATCTAGACTGACCGTGCCGGCCTGGTATCCCGGCAACACACCTCGCACCGAGGCCGACAACCCCGCGGATGGGCGACCAGGCTGTCCCCGCCGGCCAGATCGGTGCCGTCCCCAGAGGGGGTACGACATGCTCAGGCTCCAGCGGGCGCTCCCCGAGCGCTACACCGCCGCGCCGCCCGAGGACCTTGCCTCCTGGATCGGTGCCGCCAAGGCCCGGCTGGGCGAGCGGGTGCTCATCCTCGGCCACCACTACCAGCGAGACGACGTCATGCGCTGGGCCGACGCCCGGGGGGACTCCTTCGGCCTGTCGCGCATCGCCGCCGGCCACGGCTCCGCCGAGTTCGTCGTCTTCTGCGGCGTGCACTTCATGGCCGAGTCGGCCGACGTCCTCACCGACGACCACCAGCAGGTGCTCCTCCCCGACTTGAACGCCGGGTGCTCCATGGCCGACATGGCCGACATCGACCAGGTCGAAGAGGCCTGGGAGGAGCTCGGCCGGGTCACCGACATCGAACGAGTCGTGCCCGTCACCTACATGAACTCGGCGGCCGCCCTGAAGGCCTTCGTCGGGCGACACGGCGGGTCGGTCTGCACCTCGTCCAACGCCCGGGCCGTGCTCACCTGGGCCCTCGACCCCGCCGGCACCGGCACGGCCCAGGGCGACAAGGTCCTCTTCTTCCCCGACCAGCACCTCGGGCGCAACACCGGCTACCAGCTCGGCTACGGGGCTCCCGACATGGCGCTGTGGGACCCACGCTCTGACTTGGGCGGTCTCGCCGAGTCCGACGTGAAGTCGGCCAGGCTCCTCCTCTGGCGGGGCCACTGCTCGGTGCACCAACGCTTCCGCCCCGAGCACGTCGCCGCCTTCCGGGCCGAGCACCCCGACGGACAGGTCTTCGTCCACCCAGAATGCGCACACGACGTCGTGGAGGTGGCCGACCAGGTGGGCTCCACCGACTACCTCATCAAGGCCGTGGGCGAGGCGGCCCCGGGCTCGGTGATCAGCGTGGGCACGGAGATCCACCTCGTCAAGCGGCTCGACGACGAGCACCCCGACAAGACGGTCCTCTGCCTCGACCCATTGGTCTGCCCGTGTTCGACCATGTCGCGCATCGATCCCGCCCACCTGGCGTGGATCCTCGAGGGCCTCGTCGAGGGCGAGGTGCGCAACCGCATCACCGTCGACCCCGAGACCGCCGAGTGGGCACGGGTGGCGCTCGAGCGGATGCTGGCCACCGTCTGACCCCGAAGTCCCATTGACCGCTGGGGATGTGCCAACGCCGCCGCCAGACGCGACGCCCCGGGGCGTGACGTTCCGCCCGGCGACGCCCGCCGAGGTGGACGCGGTCTGCACGGCGCGTTTCGGTATGTTCGCCGTCGCCCCCCACCTCCAACGCCATGCCCTCGGTTCAGCGCTCTTGGCCGAGGCCGAAAGGGTGGCACACCACGAGTGGGGGGCCACCGCACTGCGCATGGAGGTGCTCGCCCAACGCGACGAGTTGCTCGCCTGGTACGCACGGCGCGGCTACCACCCGACCGGGGAAACCGCCCCCTTCCCCTACGGTGACGAGCGGTTCGGCGTTCCGCGCCGAGGCGATCTCTTCTTCGTGGTCCTGGAGAAGTGCCTCACGACGTGAGCACCGACCGGCACACAGGCCGGTCCCGCGGTCGCCCCCTCAGCCGCCCTTGGCACTCCCCGACACGGTGGTCGGCAGGGTCGAAGGGGGAACCGTGGTGGAAGGACTCGTCACGGGGGCGACCAATGTGGTGGTCGAGGGCGCGACGGTCGTCGTGGTGGTCGCCGCAGCAGGGGCCAACGTGGTCGGCACCGTCGTTGTGATGGTGGTCGTGGTCGGTGCTGTCGGAGCCGTGGTCGTCGTCGCCACGCCGGTGTCAGGGCTCACGCAGCCGGCAGGGGGTGTCCCCGTCCCCGTCTGGCCTGGCATCAGCACGGTGCCTGCGCAGCCGAAGTTCGAGAGGGTGAGTGTGATCGTGACCTTCTCGGACGGTCCGAAATGCCTGACCATGTCAAAACGCCGGATGAACCCTGAGCCATCGACCGAGACCGTGGTTGTGACGGCTGTGAACCCTGCCTGCTTCAGGACGGCGTCGGCCGCCTTGATGGTGGTTACCTCCTGGGGAGTGAGCCCCGACGGTGTCGGGTCTTGCAGCACGTTGGCGGACACCTTGTAGACGGTGACCGTCGTGCCGTCGACGGTCGAGGTGCCCTCATTGGTTGCGCCGGAGATCTCCGACTGGGCCAGATCGAGGTAGCCGGTTGGGCTGGCCAGCCCCTCCATTGCCGTCGCTCCCTCGCGCTTGCCCAACGTCCCCTCCACCAGTGTGGAGAAGCTCGAGAGCGTCGAGCCCGAGGAGGAGGGACCGCCTGCGGTGCCATATGTGGCGCCGCCTTGCTCCCACACTGTCGAGCCGTTGTCGTGGATCACGACGTTCCCGAGTCCGGGGACGTCCGTCGTCGCCACCATGCCGAACGGGTCAGTGTCGATGATCCCCTGCCCGGTGATCGACAGCGCCCGGCCTGTTGTCCCATGGCATGTCGGGCTTGTCACCTGGAGAACCAATGGCGATGCCGTCGCTCCTTGCCCAGCAGACGGCAGTCCTTGCGGCACCGATGGCACTGTGCTCGGCTGATGTTGGCAAGACGAGGTGGTCGTGGTCGACGAGGTCCGTGTGTCGGTCACGTGGTAGGCGATGTCGAAGCTGCCCGAGTCCACGGTCGTGCCGAGCGCGGCGATGACCGTCCGCTCGGCCGGCCCACTGGACTGGTTCTGCCCCGTGCTGCCACCCGAGAGGAGCAGCCCGACCGGGACCGCTAACACTGCCAGGCACGCCGCGGCGGCCACGATCCCCGCCCGACTCCGCGGTCCCCGCCGACGTTGCGGGGCGACGCTCTCGTCGAGCCAGAGGCTGTCCTCGTCGTCGTTGCCGTAGGGAGCGGAACTGTCGACGTCGTGGCTCACAGGCCGTCCTCGCCTCCTGGTCTCCGCTCGACGAGCAGCCGACACGGTCGACCCTGATGATCGTACCACTGGTATGAAAAGTTTACTAGTACCTTTTCCCAGCTCAACGGTGGAATCGAGCGGCGGCAGTACCTGGAAGCGGCGCGGGCCACTGGCGGCCAGTACACCCGCCGAAACCGCCGACTCCGTCAGCCGCACGGCGACCCGCCGCGCCTTGGTCGGATCCTCGCCGAAGTCCGCCACGAGGACGTCTGCCAGGTCCTCGACGTCGGGTAGGACGCCGGTCGTGGACTGCGCCACCGCCCGAAAAAGAGGCACGTCGTAAAAGGCCGCCACCTTGGCCTCGCCGGCACGTCCCGATGACAGGGCGGCCTGTCCGCGCTCGCTGAGCAACACCCGATGACCTCGCCCAGCAACCAGGCCGAACCGACGGGCGGACGCCAAACGGCTCCGAAAAGCGCCGTTGCGTGTGGAGCGATAGCCGAGAGCGACGGCCAGTGCCCACGGCGAGGTGTCCCCACCGGCCGCGGCCACGGCGCGGGCGAGGGCGAGCGACGCCTCGAGGTCGTAGCTGACCGACCTGTACCTCGACCGGGCCATGCTGGTCTCCGCTCGCTCGTGCCTGAGAGGCCCCACCACGCTACGTCACGGCCACGATCCGCTGTTCGACCATGGCGGGCAGGGACGACAGCCGATACTGGTCGTATCCTTTCGCCGATGACCACGGCCCAGCCCGAGCCCCTGGCCACGCCGTCGAATGACGGCACGTCGGTCACCCGCGCACCCGACGAGCTCTTCGCCTCGATGGTGGACTCGGTCCGCACCGTGCTCTACGCCGACCGCACAACCGTCGTACTCGCCGTGGCCTGCTTTGCGGCCGGCGGGCATCTCCTGGTCGAGGACCTTCCCGGCCTCGGCAAGACCACCCTGGCCAAGGCGCTGGCCCGGTCCGTCGGCTTGGGCTTCCGCCGCGTGCAGTTCACCGCCGACCTGCTTCCGGCGGACGTGACCGGGGCCATGGTGCTCGATCCCGCCACCCGGACGCCTGTCTTCCGGCCCGGCCCGGTGTTCACCAACGTGTTGATGGCCGACGAGCTCAACCGCGCCTCTCCCAGGGCCCAGTCGGCGCTGCTCGAGGCCATGGAAGAGCGCCAGGTCACGGTCGACGGCACCACCATGGCCCTCCCCCGGCCGTTCCTGGTGGTGGCCACGCAGAACCCCTACGACGCCGCCGGCACCTCCCCACTCCCCCACGGCCAGCGCGACCGTTTCCTCCTGCGGCTCTCGCTCGGCTATCCGACCCGTGCCGACGAGGACGACCTCCTCGCCGGCACCGATCCCGCGGAGCTGCTCGCACAGCTGGAGCCGGCGGTGACGCCCAACGAGCTGGCGGCGCTCATGGCAGTCGTCGCCGGCGTCAGCGTGGCGCCCCCCGCCCGCACCTACGTGCTGGACCTCGTGGCGGCGACCCGGACCCACCCGGCCGTCCGAGTAGGGGCATCGCCACGAGCGGCCCTCTCGGTGCTGCGGGCAGCCCGAGCCCTGGCGGTGGCCAACGGCCGCACCTACGTCAACGCCGACGACATCTTGGCGGTGGCTCCCGCGGCGCTGGCCCACCGCATCCTCCTGCACGGCGGCGATGAGACGGCCGGCGAGGGTGGCCAGCGGGTCGTCGCCGAGATTCTCGACGTGGTTGGAGCGCCCCTCGGCACGGCGCCAGCTCATCAGGGCCAAGGCGCCGTGGGGTGACGCAGGTGGACGGCGTGGACCCCAACGTGTCCCTCGACACCGCCCCTGCCGTCGAGCTCACCCGACGGGGCGCCGGAGTGGTCGCCACCTTCCTGGCCCTCGTCATCGTCTCGGTGGTGTCCGGGTCACGCAGCCTGGTCCCGGTCCTGGCCGGCGTGGGCGCCGTGCTGCTGTTGGCGCCGGTCGCCGCCTGGAGGCGGGGACATCGGACGCTGTCGCCGCCAATGCGCGTCCACCTCCGCGCCCAACCCTCACTCGTCGAGGTTGGCGGGGCCAGCACGTTGGAGGTCACGGTGGTGCACCCGGGGTCGGCCCTGCTCCCCCCGGTGGCCCTGGAGAACCCGGCACCGAGGTGGCGACTGACGCACCGACCCTCTGACCGGACACCACCTCCCGCGTCGGCCAAGAGACCGTGGGGCTTTACCCTCGCCCCCAGCCCCTCGGCACTGGTGTCGCTCCCCTCGAGCCGTGCGGACGGCACGGGGTCGATCGCCGGCCGCACCACCCTTGCTCCGGTCCCGACCGGCCGTCGGGGGATCGTGCGTCTCCCCCCGTTGCGAGTGTGGACGCACGACCCCTTGGGACTGTTCGCGGTGGCCGTCGGCGCCACCCGGCCGCTGTCGGTGGCGGTGCATCCCGCGGCGCGGCCCACCAGCAACGCGCCGCGACCCATCGGCGCGGCGTCGGGCTCACCCGACATCGTCGCCGCCGCACCCTCACCGGCCTCGGGGTGGGGCGACTTCTCCGATCTCAGGCCCTACGTCCCGGGTGACCGGCTCCACCTCGTCGACTGGCCTGCGTTGGCCCGCTACGACCGGCTCATGGTCCGACGGTTCGACCCTGAGTCGGGGGCCGCCGTCCGGCTCGTGCTCGACGACCGGGCCGGTGTCCACCGGCGCGCCGACTTCGAGCGCCTCCTCGCCACCTTGGTGGGGCTGGTGGACGCCGCCCTGGCCGACGGCCACCCAGTCGAAGTGGCCACGGTGTCGGGCGCCACGTTCGACGTGGCCCCGAACGACGAGGGGCGCTCGTCCTTCCTGCGCCGCAGCGCCTCGCTCCTCCCCCGGCCGGGATCCCGTCCACCCAATGCATCCCTTGGCCTCGATGGAACGCTGGTGACCACCGAGAGCGGCCTGCGACGTCTGGGGGCTGGAGCGGTCAGCCCCGAGCACGTGGTGGTGGCCTGATGGCGAGGGCCCGCGCCTGTCCCGGGACGGGCGTCGAGCTGGCGGTGGCCACGTCCACCGGGGTCGGCGCCGCCGCGCTGGCCCGCCTCGTTTCCTCGAGTGGCACGGACACGAGCGCCGCCTTCGTGGCCACGGCCCTGGTCGGCTTCGCCGTCGCCGCGCTCTTCCATCGGACGCGGGTCTCGATGGCGGTGGGCGCCGTGGTCACCACCCTGGCCGTGGCGGCGGTGGCGACGTGGTTCGCCGCGCTCGACGCCGCCGGAAGCTTCCCGACGGGGTCGGCCTTCGGGGCCTTACCCGGCGATCTGCGCGCCGCTCGCTCGCAACTG
>Ga0265327_10004209_pt1 | contig 12933 bp, 12 predicted proteins | sample 41621metaG_FD_202089 | JGI IMG/M metagenome (GOLD analysis project Ga0265327, IMG submission 202089) | Rhizosphere microbial communities from Carex aquatilis grown in University of Washington, Seatle, WA, United States - 4-16-21 metaG | ecosystem: Host-associated > Plants > Roots > Rhizosphere...
CTTCGAACGGGCGCTCGCCCTGGCCGACTCCGAGGCCAACGCCTTGTGTTTCTGCCAGGGCAACATGACGCTTGTCACCGACGACGTTCCCGCCGCCATCCGCCACTTCGGCGACGACGGCCGCATAGCCTTCGGACACTTCCGCGACGTCCGCGGCGTCCCTCACAGCTTCGAGGAGACCTTCCACGACGAGGGCCAGACCGACATGCGCGCCTGCATGGACGCCTGGCACCAGATCGGCTTCGCCGGCGTGCTTCGGCCCGATCACGTGCCGACTCTGCACGGCGAGGCCATGAACAATCCCTCCTACGCGCTGCTCGGCCGCCTGCACGCGATCGGCTACATGCAGGGTCTGCGCGAGGCCAGCCTGCACCACGTCTCGGTCGCCGACCGGGCCGAGGCCGCCGACCCGGTGTAGCGCATGCCGAGGGCGCTCAGGTCAGTCGTCGACCGCGATGTGCCGCCCCTCCAGCTGGCTGAGCGGAGACTCGCGGAACTGGCAGACCAGCGCCGAAACTTGCTGCTGGCGGCCGCCGCCCTGGCCTTGCTGGCCGTCCCGGTGGGCCTGGCGTACCCGCAGTTTGGGATCGCCCTGGGGGTGGGGGCGATCGCCGCGGTGCTGGGGGCGTTTGCGATACAGGGTCAGCAGAAGGCGCTGATCGGCACCCTGATCCAGGTGCGGGATGCCTACCGGATCGAGTCCGTGTCGCACGCAGGTCAGCGCTTCGCCAACCCGGCCCGGCGGCACCGTCTGGCCGAGTCGCTGCGCACCGCCGTCGATGACGCCCAGAGCGGGAAACCGCACACGGCGTACACCGTTGCGCCGCTCGAGCAGCGCGTGCTGGACCGCCGCGGACGGCTGCTCGCGATCTGCGATGCGCTCGACGGCGAGGAGGCCGACCTGCATCCGGCCGGCGTCGTGATCGTGCACAGGCTGCTGACCAGGCCCGGCCACTCGCCGCTCTACAACCCGGACATCGACGAGCTACGCCTGGACGACGCGCTGCACCGGGTCGAGGCCTGCCGCGGTGCTCAGATCACGCCGTAGGTGCGGAACGCCTCCCACACGGGCATGCCCTCGGCCAGCTTGCCGCGGACGAGGTTCTCACCGGCCACCTTCTCCTCGGCCCTGGTGATCACCTCGTCGGCCACCGCCGCCGGTATCACCACCACCCCGTCGAAGTCGGCCAGCACCAGGTCTCCCTGCTCGACGTGCACGCCGCCGCACTCGATCGGTCCGCCCACGCCGGCCACGTCGATCCGCCCCAGCGAGTCGTGGGCGTTGATGCCGGCGACGAAGGTGGGGAACTCCATCTCGATCAGCTGCAGCGTGTCTCGGGTGAAGCCGTCAACCACGATCCCGCGCGCGCCCCGGTAGCGCGACGCGGTGGCGAGCAGCTCGCCCCAGTACGACCCCTTCACCGTCGAGACGACCATGATGTCGCCCGCGCGCAGCGCGTCGACCGCCTGCAGCTCGCCCCGGTAGTAGTTGTCCGGGTCGGCCGGCGGGGTGCTCACCTCGACGGCGCTGACGGTGGAAGCGAACCCGGCCATGCGGGCGTCACGGTAGAGCGGCCGGATCCTCGGATCCATCACGTTGGACCGGACGCCGACCTTGTCGAGGCAGTCGGCCACGACCGCTGGATAGAGCCCGTCGAGCCGATCCAGCAGCGCTCCGCGCTCCGTGCCGTTCCCTGGTTGATCGTTCAAGGGGCAGTCAGCATACCGAAGCCCACCGCGGGGGTCAAGGCTGTGCTCGGGCGCCTTGACACCGTCCTAGCGGTCGGAGAGACTACCTGTGGTTGAACGATCAAGCCAGCAGTGGAAAGGGGTAACGCATGGCAACGGATCACGCCGCGGCGTCGCAGACGCACTTCGCGCGCCGCGCTACCGGCTTCGTTCGGGACGTGAAGGTGAGTGATGCCGTCATCTTCAACGTCCTTCCGGCCTGTCCAGGGCTGGTCATGGCCGTCTCGATCTTCTGGGTTCTGACCGCGTTCTCCGGCGTCAACGTCTATGCCTGCATCGTGATCACGGCGATCTGTTCCTTCCTCATCTCCGGCGCCTTCGGGCTGCTGTCTCAGATCATGCCGCGCTCGGGTGCCGACTACATCCTGATCTCTCGATCGCTTCATCCCGCGCTCGCGGTCGGATCCAGCATCCTCATCGGCGCGTCCTCGATGCTGGCAATGGGCTACTGGGGCGTCTTCACGGCCAAGATCTGTATCGGCCCGATGCTGACGATGGTCGGCGTCGCCGCCAACTCGAGCACCCTGCAGAGCTGGGGCGGCACGATCGCGTCAAAACCCTGGGACATGCTCGTCGGCTTCGGCGAGATCGCGCTGTTAGCCCTGATCATGGCCTACGGCATGCGCTTCATGATGCGCGTGCAGTTCTGGCTCTTCACGCTGGGCATGGTCGGGTTCGGGGTGGCCGCCCTGACGCTGCTGACGACCTCGCGGTCGAGCTTCATCAGCTCCTACAACACGTACGCCAAGCCCTTCACGCACCGGGCCGACACGTACCATTACTTCCTTGCGCAGGCTGGGAAGGCCGGCACCAACCTGAGCACGACGACAGACTGGCACAACACGATCGTTGCGTCTGGAGCGTTCATCGCGTTCGGCGTGTGGGTCTGGTTCTCGACCAACCTGGCGGGTGAGATCCGTCAGGCCGGCACGCGCAAGAACTGGTACTCGATGCTGGGCGGCCTGGCCGTCACCTTCGGCTCGATCCTGATCATGATCGGCCTGCTGTACCACACGATCGGCCAGCAGTTCCTGACCGCGGTCACCGCCGTCAGCGGCGACCCCACCGTCTACACGCTGCCCAACGCGCCATGGTGGATCACGCTGGTGGCGGCCATCCACACGAACACGCTGTTCGTGGCCTTCCTCGGCATCACGTTCGTGTGCTGGGCACCTCTGATCGTCTACATCCAGATCGTCCAGCCGGTGCGTGCACTGTTCGCCTGGGCGTTCGACCAGGTGATCCCCGAGCAGATCGCGCAGATCAACGAGCGGACGCACACTCCGGTGCTGCTGCTCGGCGTGATCGCGGTGGCCTCGCTGCCGTTCCTGTACGCGGCGGCCTACACCACCAGCTTCTTCAAGTACATCGCACTGTCCACGATCGTGGGCTTCCCGACGTTCGTCCTGGTCGGGATCGGCGCGATCCTGTTCCCGTACAAGAAGAAGGCGGCCTACGAGGCCTCCGTCTCGAACATCAACTTCGCGGGCATCCCGCTGATGGTGTTCTTCGGTGTCGGCTCGATCGCGGCCGGGATCTTCGGTGCCTGGCTGTGGCTGGAGTACCCGCAGCTGGGCCTGCCCGGCGCCGGTAAGAGCCTGGCTGACCAGCTATTCACCTCGCCCGGCAGCGGTGGGCTGGCGCTGATCGCGACCTGCCTGATCGCGGGCGCGATCATCTTCTACGTGGGCAAGGCCTGGCGGAAGAGCCAGGGCATCGACCTGTCACTCAACTACCTCGAGATCCCACCCGAGTAGCAGCGATTGGGACTGTTCAAGCGCAAGAAGGAGGCGGAGGGCGATGAAGCCCTCCGCCTCTACTACGCCTCCGACATCCACGGCACAGAGGTGCTGTGGAAGAAGTTCCTGAACGCGCCCAAGGTGTACAAGGCGCAGGTGCTGGTGATGGGCGGCGACATCACCGGCAAGGTCGTGATCCCGATCGTGCAGGAGAGCGACGGCACCTGGACGGCGCACCTGTTCGGCGGCCGCCAGGAGGCTCGCGACGACGCTGAGCTGGACGGACTCGAGCGCCGCGTGCGCGGCAACGGCATGTATCCCTACCGCACCACCCACGCCGAGGTAGACCGTATCGCCGGCCTGCCCGAGGAGGAGCGGGAGCAGTGGTTCGAGTCGGTCATGCTGCACACGTTCGGCGAGTGGATCAGGCTGGCCGACGAGCGGCTGGCCGGCACCGAGATCCGCTGCTTCGTCATGCCCGGCAACGACGATCCGCCCGCCCTCGAGGATTGCATCCGCCAGGGCATCCGGGTGGAGAGCTGCGACGAGGCGGTGGTGGAGTTCGACGGGTACTCGATGCTGTCGCTGGGCTACTCCAACCGCACGCCCTGGGACTCACCCCGGGAGATGGACGAGGATCAGCTTCACCGGCACATCGAGGAGCTGGCCCAGACCGTGCCCGACATGAGCCGCTGCGTCTTCAACCTGCACGTGCCGCCGTACGACTCGACGCTCGACACCGCGGCCGAGCTGGATGAGAACTTCAAGATGGTGCTGATCGGCAAGGAGCCGCACATGATCCCGGTCGGCTCGACCGCCGTGCGCGAGGCGATCGAGAAGTACCAGCCGATCGCGTCGCTGCACGGCCACATCCACGAGTCGCCCGGCGCCAAACGGATCGGCCGCACGCTGTGCATCAACCCGGGCAGCGACTACCACACAGGCCGCATCTCCGGATGCCTCGTCACCCTCCGCGGCGACAGGGCGATCCACCAGTTCGTGACGGGGTAGGCCCGGCGACGGGGTAGGCCCGGCCTCAGCGGTCGGCGACGACCGGGATCTCCAGCAGCATGCAGAGCCGCTCCAGGTCGTCGGCGTGGTCGCCGTGCACGGCGGCGAAGTGCTGGGACTGCACGTGGTCGAGGATCGACCTGACGTCGCCGTCGGGGATGAAGCGGAGGCTGGGCAGCGGCCCGGGAACGCTCATCTCCTCCCACGCCGGTGGCTCGACGCCCTCGCCCGTGACGACGTGCATGCGGTGGCCGTTGGCCGTGTCCGCCTCGGCCAGGCAGGCCAGCGTCAGCCGGCCGGTCCGCATGCGGGAGCACTGGGCGACGCCGACGGGCTCGCCGGTGGCGACATTGCTGACCGGCTTCACGCGCGGCCGGCCCTCGACCCAGTCGTCGGGCACGTACCCGTCGACGCCAAGCAGGATCCAGTCGGCGTGGTGCTCGTAGTGCTCGAGGAAGGACGGGGTCGAGCCGGCCAGCGAACGCAGCATCAGCTGCGCCGTCAGGTTCAGCATGTCGTTCTCGTCGATGTAGGGCACGCCGGCCGATGCCACCAGCGACGACGCCAGGTTGTGGGTCGTGCCGAGGTGGGCCGAGATGCCCTCGACGCTCTTGTAGGAGAACGCGTCGAACCCGCGCTCCCCGCAGATCCGCAGGGTCGCCAGGGCCAGCCGCACCGCCCGGCCCAGCACGTCCGGCGGAATCTCACCGAACGGCTCGTCCCACGAGCTCGACAGCCGCGCCGCGTCGGCCTCGACGGCGCCGGGGTCGAGCTCGTCCTCGGCCGCTCGCAGCTCCAGCAGGTCGACCGACTCCACCTCGGGGCCGATTCTGCCGCGCAGCCGGGTGACGTCGAACGGGGTCGTGTACAGGCCCATGTCGTGGGCGCCCGTCATTCCCAGCCGTGCGGTCTGCAGCTGCCGGCGGGCGCGTGCGGCGCGGGCCATCGAGATCACACCGGCGATGTCCATCGGCGTGTCCGGTGCGTTGAACAGGTAGTCGAAGCGCATGCCGAACCGCTCCAGCGGGTAGCGCAGCCCGGTCGAGCCGGCGCCCGCGGCCGGTGAGATGAGGACGTCTCCCTCCGTGCGGCCGCCGTAGCTGTAGAGGAGCGCCGGGCGCTCGCGGAAGGCCAGAGCCACTCGCGCCGCCGCCCGCACGTCGATCCAGTTGATCACGTTCAGGATCAGCAGGTCCCAATCGCCGGCGGCGAGCTCGGCGACGGCCCGGTCGACGTCGTCCGGGTGCGTCACCGGATCGGTGCGCACCAGCGTGATGCCGGCCTCGCGCAGCTCGTCCTCGGCGCGGCGCGCGATCGCGTCCAGCCGGTCGCGCTCGTACATGCTGGAGCCGAGCGGGACGTGGGCGGCGGTGAGCGGGCTGGGCTCGCTCACCAGTCGGCCACCGAGCCGTCGGCATGGAAGTAGCGCATCAGCGGCTCCTGCTGGAACGGGTGCTTTGCCGCCTCCTTCTCGTCAACGTCGATGCCGAGGCCCGGCGCGGTGGGCAGCTGGGCCGTCGATCCCTCGAACGGCAGTGTCTGCGAGAGCACGTCGAAGCGCCACGGCACGTCCGCCCGCCAGGTCTCCTGGATCAGGAAGTTCGGCGTCGCGAAGGCGACGTGCATCGATGCAGCGTGGCCGATCGGCCCGGTCGAGGAGTGGGGGGCGAGCGCGGCGTGATAGGCCTCGCCCATCGCCGCGATCCGGCGCAGCTCCGAGATGCCGCCGCAGTGCACGGCGTCCGGCTGCAGCACCGAGCAGGCGCCCAACTCGAGCAGCTCGCGGAACGGGTGGCGCGTGCAGAGGCGCTCCCCGGTCGCGATCGGCACGGTCGTGCGGCGTGCCAGCTCGGCCATCGAACGGGGATGCTCGGGCGGGCACGGCTCCTCGAAGAACCAGGGGCGGTACGGCTCCAGCACGGTGAAGTACTGCGCCGCCATCATCGGCGAGCAGCGACCGTGCATGTCCACCATCAGCTCGACGCCGTCGCCCGCCTCGTCGCGCACCGCCGCCATCACGCTGTCGGCGTGGCGCAACGCCTCGATGCCGTCGACGCGGCCGGTGCGGGGGATCACGACCTCCAGCTTGATCGCGTCGAACCCGAGCTCGAGCGACTCCCGGATCTTCTCTCGGGCTTCCTCGGCCGAGAGAGTGTGGTAGACCGAGGTCATCTCGCCGCCGCCGAGGTGGTCGTACAGCCGCACGGTGTCGCGCACGTGGCCGCCCAGCAGCTGGTGCACCGGCGCGTTCAGCGCCTTGCCGGCGATGTCCCAGCAGGCGTGCTCGATCCCGCTCATCGCGGAGCACTCGACCATCCCCGGGCGGAAGAAGTGCTGGCGGTACATCATCTGCCAGATGTGCTCGACCCGCCGCGGGTCCTCGCCAACCAACAGCGTGCGGTAGTCCTCGATGCATCCGACGACGGCGCGCGTCTTCCACTCCACGGTCGACTCGCCCCACCCGAGCAGGCCCTCGTCGGTGCTGACCTTGACGAACACCCAGTTGCGCATCTCGGCGTGCACGACCACCGTGTCGATGGCTGTGATCTTCATGGCCGCTGATACCTCGGCGGGCGCTCCCCGACCTTCACGATGCCGGCGCGGCCGGTGCGCAGCAGCCGCTGCACGTGGCCGTGCGCCGCGAACATGAGGTTGACGGGATCGGCGCCGAACGGGCCTAGCCGCTGGTCGGCGTGCAGGCACAGCTGCTCCAGCGTGGCCGGCGTCTCCAGCCGCTCCAGCAGGGCCTCGTCCATCCGCTCCACGAACTCGCGGCTCTCGCCCAGGAAGGCCTCGATCTCCGGCCCGCTGCGGACCGGCCAGTGCCCGGAGTGCATCTCCCGGGCGTCAAGCGTCTCGATCATGTCGATCGTCTCCAGGTAGGGGTTGATGTCCTCGTAGGTCGGGGGCAGGGCCGGAGAGCCGTCCGCGGCGGGGCACATGCTCCCGTGCACCGCGTCCGACGTCAGCAGCAGGCCGGTGGCGGGCTCGTGGGCGATCAGGTGCCCTGCCGAGTGCCCGGGGGCGTGGCGGATCACCAGCCGGCGGTCGCCGACGGCAAGCGTCTCGCCTCCTGCCAGGGCGACCTCGACCGGGGCGGGCGCGCCGTAGTTGGCTCGCATCCACAGCTCGCCGGCGGGACCGTAGCCGAGCCCGTGCTCGGCCTGGTAGGCGCCGTAGCGCTCGGTCACCAACCGCTCCGGTTCGGCCACCATCATGCGGTCGGCGAACCCGCACGCTGCGATCGCCCGCGGCAGCTGCTCACGCAGGCCCGCCAGCCCGCCCTGGTGATCGAGATCGGGATGGGTGACCAGCACGACGGTGACCTGCTCGGGGGCGATCCCGAGCGATCGCAGTGCAGGCATGATCACGTCCCGGGGCGTCGAGGCGGCGCCGGTGTCCAGGATCAGCGTCTCGTTGCCATCCGAGAGAACATACTGATACACGAACCGCGGCCCGAAGAGCGACTCGAGCCGCCAGGTGCCCGGTGCGATCTCAACCGGCGTCATCCGTTCACACCTCCCCGCACCAGTCCACCGCCAGGCGGACGAAGGCCTCGCTGAGCGAGTACAGGTCGTCGATCAGCACCCACTCGTCGGGCGCGTGGGCGTTGCCGCCGCGCGGCCCGCAGATCACGACCGGCGTCGCGTCGACCGCGAAGATGAATGCATCACAGGCGAACGGCGCCGTCGCCGGCGGCGCCTCCGGCGTGCCCAGAGCGGCGCGCATCGCCTGCACGATCGGGTTCTGGGCGCCGACGTCGGCTGCCTCCAGAAACCGGGTGCGCTGCTCCCAGCGCACGTCTATGCCCTCGGGGACAACAGCGTCGACAGCTGCTCGCAGCTGGGCGTCCACCGCCGGGCGGTCGGTGCCCGGGGCGACCTCGGCCCAGAACTCGAGCACCCCGTCGCCGGGCAGGCCCTCGGCCGTGCCCCACGGCAGCTCCTCGCCTGACACCAGCAGGTACTGGAGCAGCGGCGCGTCGCGCGGCAGGTCGTCGAGGGCGGCCGAGATGCGGGCCAGCGTGGTCAGCGCGCCGGGGCCGCCGTCGCCCTCGTACCCCATCCCCACCGCGCCGCCGGAGACGTTGAGCCGGTACTGGATGCCTCCGCGGGTGGCGTGGCAGACGGTCATCCCGGTCGGCTCCGACAGCACAGCGCCGTCGGCGTGGTGCCCGCGCAGCCGCGCCGCCAGCGTGCCGTTGGCGCCGCCGAACTCCTCGTCCGCCACCGATTCGACGATCACGTCGCCGGCCAGGGCGACCTCGCACTCGGCCAGGCAGCGGGCCGCGTGCATGGCGCAGGCGAGGCCCGCCTTCATGTCCCACGCGCCGCGGCCGTAGAGCCGGCCGTCCTCGACATCCCCGTCCCAGAACCCATGTCGTCCCTCGCCCAGCGCCGGCACGACGTCGACGTGGCCGGACAGGAGCAGCGAGCGCCCGCCGCCCGCGCCGGGGCGGCGACCGACCACGCAGGGGCGGCCCTCGTAGCTGCGCCCGGGCCACCACATTGGATGGTGGACGGCGGCCCCGACCTCATCCGGGCGGAACACGTCGAGCTCGGCGCCGGTCTCGCGCAGGTGTGCCGCGACCAGCTCCTGACAGGGTCCCTCGTTCCCGTTCGGCGGGCGGTTCTCACTGGCGAACGCGACCAGCTCGCGGGTCAGCTCAACCAGGTCCTGGCGGTGGCTGCGCAGCCACTCGTCGGTGCGCACGGCACTGGACATTGAACGATCAAGTAAACCACACTAGACTGGCGCGGTGGACACCGATCGGCTGTCGGCGATGCTTGCGGAGGTGGGCCTGAGCCCGCCGGCCCGGGACTGGCCCGAGTCGGGCGGGCGGTTCGCGGACGGCCACCGCCACCACATCGAGATCGCCAGCGTCGAGGGGCCCGGCGTGCTGCGGGCGGTGCTGGACGAGGCAGACCGGCAAGCCGTCCGCGTGCATCGGGTATCGCAGGGCTCAGGCGTGATGATGCTGTCCGACGACGAGCTGGACGAGATGGCGGCGCTTGGCCGTGAGCGCGACGTCGAGGTATGCCTGTTCCTGGGGCCGCGCGGCAGCTGGGACCCCGGCGGCCAGGGGCTGGTGACCGAGGCGGCGGCCGGCGCGGCGCGCGGGGCGGAGGCGGTCGAGGCCTGCCTGGCCGAGGCCGACCGCGCCTGCGCGCACGGCATCCGCAGCCTGCTGGTGGGAGACATCGGCGTGCTCGACGTGCTGGCGCGGCTGCGGTCCTCGGGATCGCTGCCGGCCGACCTGCGCTTCAAGACCTCCGCGGTGCTGTGCGCTGCCAACCCCGCGACGGCCGCGCTCTACGACCGGCTCGGCGCCGACACCATCAACGTCGCCACCGACCTCAGCGTCGGCATGCTGGCCGCCATGCGCGCGGTGACCGAGCTGCCGCTCGACCTCTACATCGAGTCGCCCGACGACCTGGGCGGCTTCGTCCGCAGCTACGAGGTGCCCGACATCGTGCGCGTGGCCGCGCCGGTGCACCTCAAGTTCGGCCTGCGGAATGCCCGCTCCGTCTACCCCAGCGGCATCCACCTCGAGGAGGTGGCCGTGGCCCAGGCCCGCGAGAAGGTGCGCCGGGCGGCGCTGGCGGAGCGGCTGCTGCGCGAGCTCGCCCCGGGCCTGATCAGCTCATAGGCACGCCCGCGCTGAGCCCGCCGTCGGCGATGAAGGGGGCCGCCGTGCAGAAGCTCGACTCGTCCGAGCACAGGAACAGCGCCACCGCCGCGATCTCCTCCGGCCCACCGATCCGGCCCAGCGCGTGCATGCGGCCGGCCTCGGCGCGGGCGGCGTCGGGGTCGTCCTGGATCTCGAAGTAGCGCTGCGCCATGCCGGTGTCGATGTAGCCGGGGCAAATGCAGTTGCAGCGGATGCCGTAGCGGCCGTTCTCCAGGGCGATCGACCGCGTCAGGTTGATGACCGCGCCCTTGGCTGCGCAGTACGCGCCCAGAGCCGGCTCGACCCAGAAGCCGTTCACCGACGCCATGTTCACGATCGAGCCACCGCCCAGCGCCCGCATCCGGGGGATCGCGGCACGGGCGCACAGGTACACGCCCTTCAGGTTCACTCCCAGCACCATGTCCCAGTCCTCGGGCGGCGTGTCCTCGACCGTCCGCTCGTACTGGACGGCGGCGTTCGAGACGATCGCGTGCGGGCCTCCGTGCCGCTCCGCGGCCGCCATCACCGCCTCCACCTGACCGGCGTCGGAGACGTCGCAGCGGTGACCCTCGGCCCGCCCGCCGGCCGCCTCGATGGCCGCGGCGGTCGCCTGTGCGGCGTCGGCGTCGATGTCGGCGCACAGCGTCAGCGCCCCCTCGGCTGCCAGGCGCTCGGCGACCGCCCGGCCGATGCCCGTCCCCGCGCCGGTGACGACGCAGACCTTGTCCTGCATGCGCACGTGTCCACTCCCTTCGATGTCGGAGCGCCCATCCTCTCCCTCTTTGACGATCAAGTAAAGTGAATGAATGACGGGGACGATCCGCAGGCGGCCTACGATGCGCGATGTTGCCGAGCAATCCGGCGTATCTGTGCAGACCGTTTCCAATCTGGTCAACAACCGCCTGCGGCAGATGTCAGACGAGACGCGTTTGCGGATCGAAGAGGCAATGGCCGAGCTCGGCTACCACCCCAACCTGACCGCCCGCGGACTGCGCTCGGCCCGCACTGCCACGATCGGATTTCTGCTGCTGGACGAGGGCGCCCGCTACCTCGCCGACCCGATGACCGACCAGGTCATCGCCGGCGTCGGCGACGTGGCGCGCGACCGCGGCTACAGCGTGCTGATCCATGCCGGCCGGCCGGGGCCGCCGGACAGCGGCCTGCTCAAGCCCGTGCTGGAGTCGCGCGTGGACGGCGCGCTGCTGTTCCTGTCCGGCCCGCGCGAGCAACGTGCCTGGTATCCGGCGCGGGCCGCCGAGCTGGAGGTGCCGGTGGTGCTGCTGGAGGAACCGCGGCGCGGCGGCTCTGCTCAGATGTCGGTGCGGGCCGACAACCGCTCCGGCGCGCGACGGCTGGCCGAGCACCTGATCGAGCGCGGGCACCGCCGGATCGCGTTCATCGCCGCGCGCCAGCCGTGGCCGATGGTCGAGCAGCGCCACCGCGGCTACCACGACGCGCTTGCCGCCGCCGGCATCCCCGTCGATCGTGCGCTGGAGCTGTTCGAAGGCACCTGGGATACCGCCGAGGCTGCGACCATGGTCGACCGCCTGCTGTCCGTGGACGACCCGCCCAGCGCGATCATGGGGGGCAACGACCTGCTCGCCATCGGCGCCATGCGCCAGGCCCGCGCCCGCGGCGTGCGCGTCCCGCAGGACCTTGCGGTCACCGGGTTCAACGACTTCGCGTTCGCCGAGTTCGTCGAGCCGCCGCTGACCACCGTCCACGTGCCCGGCTACGAGATGGGCTGTGAGGCCGCGCAGCTGCTGATCGACCATCTCGGCGGCGTCGAGATCAAGCGGCGCAACGTGGTGCTGCCGGTCGAGCTGCGGATCCGGGGATCCGCGTGAGCGTCAACGGCTCCCTGATCCTGCCCGATGTGATCGACGAGAGCCGGCGGCTGTCGGACGTGCTCCAGGCCGAGGGCATCCCGGTGCGCCTGCTGGGCGGCGTCGGGATCCGGCTGGTGGCAACGGGCGCGTACCCACCCGAGCTGGCGCGAGACTACAACGACATCGACCTGGTCACCGACTCCCGGCACGGCCGGCAGCTGGCCCAGAGCCTGGTTGAGCAGGGCTATGAGCCCAACCAGATGTTCAACCGCATGCACGGCGCCCGCCGGCTGCTGTTCTACGACGAGCCCAACCATCGCCAGCTGGACGTGTTCGTGGGCACGTTCGAGATGTGCCACACGCTGCCGATCGCCGACCGGCTGGACGTCGTGCCGCTGACTCTGCCCGCCGCCGACCTGCTGCTGACGAAGCTGCAGATCGTGAAGCTGAACGAGAAGGACCGCAACGACGCCTACGCGCTGCTGCTGGCCATGGAGGTGGGCTCGCACGACGACGGGGCCATCAACGCGGCCTGGGTGGCGCGCCTGTGTGCGCGCGACTGGGGGCTGTACCGGACGCTGCAGCTGAACCTCGAGAAGCTGCGCGAGGGGGCCGGCGGCGTGCCGGTCGGCGACGCCGAGCGCGACCTGATCACGCAACGGCTGGACGCGATCGAGCGCGCCATGGAGGACGAGCCGAAGGGCTCGAAGTGGAAGCTGCGCGCGCGGGTCGGCGACAAGGTTCGGTGGTACGAGGATCCCGAGGAGGTGGAACGGCATGGCTACTGAGACGCGGCCGCGGCCGCTGGATGGCCGCAGCGCGGTGGTGACGGGTGTCGGCTCCGGCCTGGGCCAGGCAATTGCCCGCGAGCTCGCGGCCGAGGGAGCGCTGGTGCTGGGCTGCGACCTCAACGACGAGGCCGGCGTCGCGACGA
>Ga0265327_10004210_pt1 | contig 12931 bp, 13 predicted proteins | sample 41621metaG_FD_202089 | JGI IMG/M metagenome (GOLD analysis project Ga0265327, IMG submission 202089) | Rhizosphere microbial communities from Carex aquatilis grown in University of Washington, Seatle, WA, United States - 4-16-21 metaG | ecosystem: Host-associated > Plants > Roots > Rhizosphere...
TGGTCGCCGTGCGACCAACTCAGGCGCACCAGATAATTCAGCAGCGCCTCCGGCAGATAGCCCTCGTCGCGGTACTGCATCACGCTGACCGCGCCGTGCCGCTTGGACAGCCGCGCCCCGTCCGCACCTAAGATCATCGGCACATGCGCATAAATCGGCAGTTCCGCGCCCAAGGCTTTCAGGATGTTCATCTGCCGGGGCGTGTTGTTCAGATGGTCGTCGCCACGAATCACATGCGTCACGCGCATGTCCAAATCGTCCACCACCACCGACAGGTTATACGTCGGCGAGCCGTCGGAACGGGCGATGATCAAATCGTCCAACTCGCTGTTCTTCACCACCACTCTGCCCTTCACCCGGTCGTCGATGACCACTTCGCCATCGTCCGGGTTGCGGAAGCGGATCACCGGCTGCACGCCTGTCCTAGGCTCCGTGCGATGGCGGCAGCGGCCGTCATAGCGCGGCTTCTCTTTGTCCGCCATCTGCTGGGCGCGCAACTCGTCCAGCTCTTCCCTGGAACAGTAGCAATGATAAGCGTGGCCGGTGTCCAGCAATTGCTGGATGACCTCCTTGTAACGGTCGAAACGATGGGTCTGGTAGAACGGCCCTTCCTCGTACTCCAGCCCAAGCCACGTCATGCCTTCCAAAATGGCATTGACCGACTCCACCGTGGAGCGCTCCAAATCAGTGTCTTCGATGCGCAGGATGAACGTTCCACCGTGCTTGCGGGCGTAAAGCCAGGAAAAAAGCGCCGTGCGCGCGCCGCCGATGTGGAGATAGCCCGTCGGGCTGGGTGCGAATCGTGTGCGTATGCTCATAGACTGTGCCGCTCTAAAAGGTCGTAATGATAGCAAATCGGGGCGGGCATTCGGTTGTCCTCACGGATAATATCCCTTGCAGGGATGTTATCCGTCAGCAAGCCCGCTGCGCCCGCGCATCCGGCCGCACCAAGCGCAAAGCCGCCCAATCCAAGGTCAAATCCTCCGCCTCGGCCAGCGCCTCCAACAGCGATTGCGCCGTCTCCCCGCCCGCCTGCCCGCGCCACAAATCGCCGAAATAACCCACGCCGCGCCGCAAAGCCAAGGGCGCCACCGCCGCGACATCGTCCACTTCGACCCAAGAATCCGGCGGCAGCCGCCCGGTGCCGCCCGGTTTTGTTCATACGCTCGGCCAGCAAGGCGCACAGCAATTGCACCAAATACGGCTGGCAATGGCTCCACCATAAAATCCGCTCGAAAGTAATTGCTTGTAGAAAAACCGGATAAAAACTGCAAATTGAAAAGGCCGTTCGACTATCGGCGACAATCCCTGAAACCACCCAAATTGCCTCCCGGTTCCGCCTATCCTGCGGCGTTTGACACGTAAACTATTTTTGGCTATATCCTTATCGCCACGCTGACAGAATGACACTTTCGCGGCATGGCGTCCATCCAAACCTAGGAGAACTATAATGATGCATATGATGAATTATCGCGGCATGGCGACAGCCGTCTTTGCTTTGGCGCTGGCGCCCAGTTCTGCGGCCTGGGCCAAGGCCGAATTCACCGCCTCGGAGTCTTGCGAGGCTTATGTTTCCACCAAACACCTGACCAATCCCGACGCCGCCAAGTTGGAAACAGGCAAGAGTTACCCGGTGCTGAAAAGTAACCGGCCCACCAATCCCGAATGGTATTTGTTGCATCTGGACTCGGCCAATCCGCCTGACCGCTGGGTCAAAACCGAATGCGGCAAGATGGTCGTGCAAACCGGCCGGAATAAACCGGCAGGCGAGGCTTGCGGCGTGCCGGCGCAGGCCGACGGCTATGTCTTCGCGGTCAGTTGGCAACCCGCGTTTTGCGAAAGCAAACCGGACAAGCCTGAATGCAAAATCGACGACCCCAAGGTCTACCAGGCCACCCATTTCACGCTGCACGGCCTGTGGCCCAACAAAACCCGTTGCGGTACGAACTATGGCTATTGCGGCCCGGTGAAACAAAAACCGGCCGATTTTTGCGATTACCCGCAAGTCAGCCTCAGCGCCGAAGTGCGCGACAAGCTGGCCGTGGTGATGCCCAGCGTGGGCTCAGGCTCCTGCCTGGAACGCCACGAATGGTACAAGCACGGCACTTGCCAAAACGGCACCGCCGACGAATACTACGCGCAGGCCACCGCGCTGGTGCATGAATTCAACGACAGCGGCATTGCCAAATTTATGAGCGAGCGCCTCGGCAAGCCGGTCAGCCTGGAAGCATTCCGTGCCGCCTTGGATGCAAGCTTAGGAGCCGGCACCAGCAAACACGCCAAAATCGGCTGCAAGGACGGCTTGCTGGTGGACATCTACCTCAACCTGCCGGCCGAGTTGAAACCCGGCGCGAGCCTCAAAGAATTGATCGCGCAAGGCACCGACGCGCCCGCCGACAATTCCTGCAAAAACGGCTTTCGCGTCGATCCGATTGGACAATAATCCGGGCAACCATGCAAACGGCGCCCAGCATAACGACAGGGTAAACTTTTTATGGGCGGCAAACCCCGCATTGAAATCGAATTCTGCACCCAATGCCGCTGGCTGCTGCGGGCGGCTTGGCTGGCGCAGGAATTGTTGACGACGTTCGAGATGGAAATCGGCGAGGTCGCGCTGATGCCCGGCACGGGAGGAATATTCGAGGTACGTTGTGACGGCAAGACGCTGTGGTCGCGCAAGCAGGAGGGGCGCTTTCCTGAAGCCAAGGAGTTGAAACAGCGGCTGCGCGATGAAATCGCCCCGGACAAGCCCTTGGGGCATTCCGATTCGCGTTAGCCCATGCCCATTGCCCACGCCCAGCCAGACCGACGCGGCCCTCAAAACCGCGCCGGTCTATTTTTATTTAAACCCCCTGCTCCGCCGAATACCGGCATACCCAGAACAAGAAAAACTGGGCGCCGAAAATCAGATTGGCCATCAGCAGATGCACCGGCTGGACGACAGCGGGAAAGCCCAGGCGGTCCAAGCTGACACCCGAGAGCACTGCCGTGACAACCAGCCCGGCCAGCACCAGCGCAAAGCGGAACAGCAGGCTGTCGCGGCTGATGTTCTGCCAAACCTTCCACGCCAGCCACAGATTGGTGAACAAGATGACGGAAGAAAACGAGCGGTGGACATAAAAAATAATCGGGAAGCTGTCCCGCCATAGGCTGCGGTCGCCGCCGTCGCCATGGACGAGCTGAGTGAAGATCAACGGATCCATGGCCTGGCGGATTTGCGTGCCCATCGCGATCTGCAACAGCGTCATGCCCATCGCCGCTGCCAGGACGGTCTTGAAGCGCGGCGGCAGTCGGCTGGCGTCGACGGCGGCAAGGCTGTCCTTCTGCGAGCGGGCGATGGCGTACAGCAACAAAACGACGATGGCAAAAGCCGTCAGCATGTGGCCGGTGATGATCCAAGGGTTCAGATGGTTCGCCACGACCCGCGCGCCCAGCCAGCCCTGGAAACCCATCAAGAAGAACGTCGCCAAAGACAAATTGAACACGGCGGGGTCGCCGCGGCGGAAATGCCGCGAGGCCAGCACGGTGAGGAACACCAGGATGCCGGCGCTCGCGCCGACCAGGCGGTTGACATACTCAGTCCAGGTCTTGACCGGATTGAAGCGGGTGTCGGCGTAGCCGCGGTCTTGATAGATTTCATGGTAGTTGGCCGGCAACTGGGCTTCCTCGGCGGGCGGGATGAACAGGCCAAAGCATTTCGGCCAGTCCGGGCAGCCCATGCCCGCGCCCGAGGCGCGGACAATGCCGCCCATCAGAATGACCAGATAAACGGCGGCAAGCGTCATCAAGCCGATGCGGCGGAAACGGGCGCTGAGGACAGGATCAATCATGACGGTTTCTTCATGCTTTAAAAAATTGGACAGGACATCCGGCGTTACTATGGCCGTTGGATGGTCTCAACCTCCAAACAACCCCACTGGAGCTTCCATGAACGCAGACATTTATTCTTTCAAAACCCAGACACTCACTGGCGACGCGTTAAATTTGGCGGACTGCCAAGGCAAGGTGTTGCTGATCGTCAATACCGCCAGCCAGTGCGGCTTCACGCCGCAATACGCGGGCCTGGAAAAGCTGTACCGCGATTATCGCGACCGGGGATTGGTCGTGATTGGCTTCCCCTGCAATCAATTCGGCGGGCAGGAACCAGGCAAAGCGGAGGAGATTGGCGCATTTTGCCAAAAGAACTACGGGGTCAGCTTCCCGCTGGCGGAAAAGGTCGATGTCAATGGCGCGCAGGCGCATCCGCTGTTCGCCTACCTGACCCGAGCGTTGCCGGGCGCCTTAGGCAGCCGCGCCGTCAAGTGGAACTTCACCAAATTCCTGCTCGACCGCTACGGCAAGCCGATACGGCGCTACGCGCCGATGACGGCACCCGGGAAAATCGCCTTGGATATCGAAGCCTTACTGGGTTGAGGCCCGCCCATCCCGGCTAGGCGCAAACGCCTTGATGCCGGCGAAGACCGGAAAAAACACCGTTTCCGAGGCGACGGTGAAAGGCAGCACAACCCCGGCGACGATGCGCTCAGTCCACATGGGCGGCGGTTTCATGCCGAAGTCCCGCTCCAGCTTGGCATCTTCGCCTGCGATCATCGCCGATAGCATACGGGTGTCGTGAAAGGCGACAGGCGGCTCATTGTTGAAAGCCGACACGGAGGCGCATCCGGCCAACAGCGCGGGGATGGCGGCGAGGAGGAATATTGCGGGAAACCTCATGGCTGTTCCTTAAAAAAAGTCGTTAGCGGGTGCTTGGCCAGGCGGCGGCCTTAGATCAAGCCCAAGGACACGCCCAGCACCAGCAAAATCGCCGACACCAATAGGAATTTGAGGGTGTAGTCGGCGACGGTCTTGAGCAGGCGGTCGCGCAGCACGACAAAGCGGGCGATGCCTTCCAAGTCGTTTTTTTCCAGTTCCACGGGCGGGGTTCCGTCCGTGCCGAGGAAGGCGATATTGGCGGCAAGCCGGTTCTGCGCCAAGGCTTCCAGGCGTTCATAAGCCTGTCCGCAACGGAAGGCGAAGCTCACTGTGCCATCCTCCCCGCCCTGCCCGGCGGCCAACGAGCCCAGCAATTCCTGCAAATCGTCCGGCAACTCCGGCCCGACGCTGCGCAATTGCGCGGCCAAGTCGGAGCCTTTCGCGGCAAAGCCTTCTGCCAGCAGCGTTTCCAGTTTTTCAATCAAATAGGCGGTCGATTCAGTCATTAAGGTTTTCCAAACAAAATGGGCGGCGCGGAAACAAGCATCAAGCGCCGCGCCAAGGTGTTTACAAGGGTTTGGTGGACTCCCAGCAACGGCAGGAAGGGCAACGCCAGTGCAACTCGCCACCGCTGAATCCGCACTGCGCGCAGGCGTAGCGGGGCGCGCCGGAAGATAGCCGGCCCAGCGCCCGATCCAGCCGAAGCAGCGCCTCCCGCTGCGTGTCCGCGCCGTCTTCCAACAAGAATCCGGTCGTCGCGTTTAAAGACTTCAGCGAAGGACGGTTGTCCAAGACGCGCAGCAAATGCTCAATCGCCTTGCCCGCGCCGAGTTCGGAGCGGATTCGGTCGGCCAAGGCCAAGGCGGCGGATTCAAAGCCATAGCGTTCATACAAATAACCCAGATAACCAATCAACTCGCCGGGGCGCTTTTCCATGCGGTCATGGCAGACGCACAAAGGCTCGATGATTTCCGGGATCAGGGCGGGATTTTGCGACTCGACCCGTTTAAGGGCTTGCAAAGCTTCTTCGCAACGGCCTTCGCGCATATGCAACTTAGCCAGCAGCAAGCTGGCCCTGGCGCACCGAGGGTCCTCGCGCAAAGCGTCTTCCAGCCATTGCCGCGCAGCCCCGTCACGGTCGGTGCACAGCGTCTCCTCGGCCAATTCACAGAGAAATTGGGCGACGGTCTCGCCCTTGGGCACTTTGCCTAGGCTGCGCAGTTGCCGCGTACACTCCATCGCCTTGAGCCAGTCTTTTTCATGCTGGTAGATGTCCAGCAACTGCTGCAAAGCGCCTTTGCGTGAATTTTCCCGGTCTGTCAAATTCTGGAAAATGCTTTCCGCCCGGTCGAACAAGCCGGCCCGCAGGTAGTCCAGGCCCAGTTCAAACTGGGCGCTTTCGTGCTGCTGGGCATTCAAGTCGTCGCGCGCGATCAGGTTCTCGTGGATTTCAATGGCTTTTTCGATTTCGCCTCGGCGGCGGAACAAATTGCCGAGGGCGATATGGGTTTCGATGGTTTCAAAATCGTGGGTCAGCAAATCGGCGAAGGCCTCGATGGCCTTGTCGGTTTTTTCACTGAACAGGTAGTTCAAGCCGCGGCAATAAGCTGTCCGCAACGAATGGCTATGCTCGACGAGGTATTTACGGACGTAATGCCTGCGGGCGGCATACCATCCGGAGGCGGCCGCGACAGGGAGCAATAGGAGCAGCCACTCCTCCATCACTCGTCGGAAGCGTCCGCCAAAGACAGGTTGACCCTGTCCCTAAGTTCTTTTCCCGGCTTGAAATGGGGTACATATTTGGAGGCCAATTCGACGGAATCACCCGTCTTGGGGTTCCGTCCGACCCGGGGAGGCCGGTAATGCAGGGAAAAGCTGCCAAAACCGCGTATCTCGATGCGCTCGCCGCTGGAAAGGGCGTTGCTCATCTGCTCGATCATGGATTTAATCGCAGCCTCCACATCGCCTTGCGGAAGAAGCGGGTTCTTCCTGGCCAGTGTTTCGATTAGTTCAGACTTAGTCACCTTGGTATCCAGAAAAAAAGCGGGGGGTATCTCCGCCCCCCGTCTCGTGTTGCCTTAAGGGATCACTTTTCCATCTGCTCTTTGAACAGATCGCCCAGTGTGGGCGTGCTGGGTTGATGATGGGCGTAATCCTTGATCGCCAGGTGTTCCTCTTCCTGGTCTTTCGCCTTGATCGACAACGAAATGGACTTGCTTTTCTTGTCCACGCCGATGAACTTGGCTTCGATTTCGTCGCCGACGCTCAACTGGGTGCGGGCGTCTTCCAAGCGGTCGCGGGAAATTTCCGAAGCCCGCAGATAGCCTTCCACGCTGTCGGCCAAGGTGATGACCGCGCCTTTCGCATCCACTTCCTTGACCACGCCACGGACGACAGCACCCTTTTCATGACCGGCCAGCCAATTCTGGAAGGGGTCTTGTTCGAGTTGCTTGACCCCTAAGGAAATGCGCTCGCGCTCCGGATCGATAGCCAGGATGACGGTTTCGACCTCGTCGCCCTTCTTGTAATTGCGGATGGAGTCTTCGCCGGTGGTGATCCAGGAAATGTCGGACAAATGCACCAGGCCGTCGATGCCGCCATCCAGGCCGATGAAGATGCCAAAATCGGTGATCGACTTGATGTTGCCGGCGATTTTGTCGCCCTTCTTATGGGTCGCGGCAAATTCTTCCCAAGGATTCGGTTTGCACTGCTTCATGCCTAGGGAGATGCGGCGGCGGTCTTCGTCGATGTCCAACACCATGACTTCGACTTCCTCGCCCAACTGCACGACCTTGCCCGGATTGACGTTCTTGTTCGTCCAATCCATCTCGGAAACGTGAACCAAGCCTTCCACACCTTCCTCCAGCTCGACGAAGCAGCCGTAGTCGGTGAGGTTGCTGACCTTGCCGAACAGGCGGGTGCCGGCGGGGTAGCGGCGGGCGATGTTCAACCAGGGATCTTCGCCCAATTGCTTGAGCCCCAAAGAGACGCGGTTCTTTTCCTGGTCATACTTGAGCACCTTGACCTGGATTTCCTGGCCAATCTGCACGGTCTCCGACGGATGGCGCACGCGCTTCCAAGCCATGTCGGTGATGTGCAACAGACCATCGATGCCGCCTAGGTCAATGAACGCGCCATAATCGGTGAGGTTCTTGACCACGCCGGTGACCACCGCGCCTTCTTGCAAGCTTTCCAGCAAAGCTTCCTTTTCGGCGCTGTATTCGGACTCGACCACGGCACGGCGCGACAGCACGACGTTGTTGCGCTTCTGGTCGATCTTGATGACTTTGAATTCCAGGTCGCGGTTTTCCAGGAACGTGGTGTCGCGCACCGGGCGGACATCGACCAGGGAACCGGGCAGGAATGCGCGCAAAGCGCCAATGGACACGGTGAAGCCGCCGCGCACCTTGCCAGTGATGCGGCCAACCACGGTCTCGTTGGTCTCGTTGGCCTTTTCCAGATCGCCCCAGGCTTTCTGCTTCTTCGCCTTGTCGCGATTGAGCAGGGTGTTGCCCATGCCGTCTTCCAGCATGTCGAGAGTGACTTCGACCTGGTCGCCGATGCTCACTTCCAGTTCGCCATCCGCGCCGAGGAACTGCCACTTGGGCACAACACCTTCGGATTTCAAGCCGGCGTGGACGACGACATATTCCTGGGTGATGTCCAACACGGTGCCGATCAGCACCTTGCCAGGACTCATGACCGATTTGGCCTGGCTCTCTTCAAACAATTCTGCAAAGCTTTCGCTCATAAATACACTTCTTTAAACTCCAATCCAGACGGGGAGGCATCCGGACGGGATTCGGGTTGGGTTGAGAATTTCGCCGGTTTCCCGGCGACCATTAAAACAACAACAAACTTAAGACGATTCAGGCCTCGACCAACGCCAGGCAACAGCCGATGACGGCTTCAATGCTCATCGTCGAGGAGTCCACCAGCACCGCGTCCTCGGCCATTTTCAAGGGCGCGACGCTGCGCTCACTATCACGACGATCCCTTTCCTCGATCTCTTTTGTCAGACTGGAAAGGCTAACATCTATCCCTTTCTCTTTCAACTGCTTATGGCGGCGGCGCGCACGCTCTTCGGCGCTGGCGGTGAGAAATATTTTATAGGCGGCGTCGGTGAAAACCACCGTCCCCATGTCGCGCCCGTCCGCCACCAGACCCGGCGGCTGGCGGAATTCCCGCTGCTTTTGCAGCAAGGCTTGCCGCACCGGCCCTAAGGCGGCAATCTTGGAGGTGAGGTTGCCGCAAGTCTCCGTGGTGATGCGGTCGGTGATGTCGGCCCCGTGCAAAATCACCGCAGGCTCGCCGCCGGCGGCAAAGCTCAAGACCATGCCTTCCGCCACAGCGACAATACCGTCCACATCGTCCAAGGCGACGCCGGCATCCTGCACAGCGACGGCCAAGGCGCGATAAATCGCGCCACTGTCCAAATAGTGCCAACCCAGCCGTCGCGCAATCGCGCGGCTGACGGTGCCCTTGCCCGCGCCGGCCGGGCCGTCCAGGGTCATGACCGGAATGTTCGCCGCCATCAGCCTCAGCCCTCCGCGCGGACGTTGATGTTCAGCCCCAAGCCCTTGGCCAGGCTGACGAAGCTGGGAAAGGACGTGTTCACATTGGCGCAGTCGCTGATGTAAATCGGGCCGCTGGCGCGCAAAGCGGCGATGGCGAAGGCCATGGCGATGCGGTGGTCGCCGTGGGAATCAACGGCCCCGCCCTTGATCTGGCGAGGCTGGATGACCATGCCGTCGGGCGTGGCGATGGCATGCACGCCCAAAGTCTGCAAACCGTCGGCCATGACCTGGATGCGGTCGCTTTCCTTGACGCGCAATTCCTCCGCGCCGCTGAGGCGGGTCTCGCCGCTGGCGCAGGCGGCGGCGACAAACAGCACCGGGAATTCGTCAATCGCCAAGGGCACCAGTTTTTCCGGGATTTGGATGCCTTTCAAACGGCTGGAGCGGATGCGGATATCCGCCACGGGCTCGCCGCCGACCGTGCGCGGATTCAACACCTCAATGTCCGCGCCCATCAGCTTGAGAATGTCGATGACCCCGGTGCGGGTCGGGTTCACCCCCACATGCCGCAAGGTCACATCGGCGTTCTCGGCGATGGCCGCGCCTACCATGAAAAACGCCGCCGAAGAAATATCGCTGGGCACGTCGATGTCGGCGGCGTGCAACGTTCCGCCGGAACGGACGCCGATGCGCTGGCCGTCACGGGTGACGGGATAGCCGAAACCGGCCAGCATGCGCTCGGTGTGGTCGCGGGTCGAGGCCGGCTCGGTGACGCTGGTCTCGCCGTCGGCATAAAGGCCCGCCAGCAGCAGACAGGATTTAACTTGGGCGCTGGCCACCGGCATGTCGTAATGGATGCCCTCCAAGGTTCCGCCGCCCCGGATCTTCAGCGGCGCCGTGCCGGTCGGCGAAGTCTTGATGACCGCGCCCATCTGCCGCAAAGGCTCGGTCACCCGCTTCATCGGACGGCGGGTCAGCGAGGCGTCGCCGGTCAGCACCGCGTCGAAAGACTGCCCCGACAGCAAACCACTAAGCAAGCGCATGGAAGTGCCCGAGTTGCCCAGGTAGAGCGGCTCTTGCGGCGCTTGCAGCCCGTGCAGGCCGACGCCATGCACAACGACCTCACCGTTGACAGGGCCTTCGATTTCGACGCCCATGGCGCGGAAAGCGTTCATCGTGGCGAGGCAATCCTCGGCCTCCAGGAAACCTTTGACATGGGTCACGCCCTCGGCAATGGAACCCAGCATGATAGAACGGTGGGAAATGGATTTGTCGCCGGGAACGCGGGCTTCGCCGCGCAGGGTTCCACCGGGGAAAGCGCGGAAATTTACATTGTTATTATTCATTCGGTACACCACCTATTCGGTTTGAAGCCCCTTGGATACTGAAGGCTCAAGGGGGATTTGGATGCCCGGCAGCCACGCGGCTGCCGTTCAAACTCGACGACCGGCAAGCGCTCTTGCCGATGCGCTGGAACACATTATTCAGGTTCGGGCGTAGACTGCGCCAAAAACCTCTGCCGGGCGTCGCGGGCCTCGGTGAAATACGCCAACAAAGGCTCGGCGGAGCCCTCGTCCATCAAGGCCGCCAATTCGCCCAACTCTAGCCGCAACTGCTCGACCAAAGGCAAGATTTGCCGACGGTTGAGCAGGCAAATATCTTTCCACATGCGCGGGTTGCTGGAGGCGATGCGGGTGAAGTCGCGAAAGCCCGCCCCCGCGTACTGGAATATTTCCTGCTGCTCGTCCTTCCTGCCCAGCATGTGGACCAGCGCATAGGCCAGCACATGGGGCAAGTGGCTGGTGGCGGCAAACACCTCGTCGTGGTGTGCCGGCGTCATCAAGGACACCTTCGCGCCGATGGCGGCCCAGAACGCCTCGACCTGCCGCAAGACCGCGCCATCGGTTTCCGGCAACGGGGTCAAAATCACCCGTTTGTCCCGGTACAAGCCCGCGTCCGCCGCCGCCACCCCGCTGCGCTCGGCGCCGGCGATGGGATGGCCCGGCACAAAATTGGCCGGCACCGTCCCAAGCACCTGCCCAACCGCCCGCACCACGCTTTGCTTGGTGCTGCCGACATCAGTGTAAACCGCCCGCGCCGACCACGCAGGCCGCAGCTCCTCAAACACTCGGCGCAGCGCCCCGACCGGCGTGGCGACGACCACCCAGTCCGCGCCCTGCGCCGCCTTGGCGATTTCACCCGGCTGGCCGCCGTCGAACCCTAAATCGATGACGCCCAGTTCCAGCGCCTCGGCTAGATTGCCGCCGTCCGCGTCAACCCCCACGATCTCACGGCACAGCGCCAGCCCCCGCGCCGCCTTGGCGATAGAACCGCCGATTAAGCCGACGCCGATGACGCATAGCCGGTCGATCATGAGGCCAAGACCCGATCCAGCGCGGCCAGGAAAATCTGGTTCTGCTCCGCCGTGCCGACGGTGACGCGCAGATGCGTCGGCAAGCCGTAATTGGCGATGGGACGCACGATCACGCCTTCGCGCAGCAGCGCGTCATACACCGGCGCGGCGGGGCGGCCCAGCGCTACGGTGATGAAATTCCCCACCGACGGGATATAAGACAAACCCCGCGCCGCGAAGGCGGCGGCCAGTTGCGCAAGCCCCGCCCGGTTCAATGCGACCGTGCGGCGCAAATGCCCGTCGTCGGACAACGCGGCGGCAGCGGCAGCCAATGCCAAGGCATTGACATTGAAGGGCTGGCGCACGCGGTTGAGCAAGTCGGCGATCTCCGCGCTGGACACCGCGTAGCCCACGCGCAAGCCAGCCAGGCCATAGGCTTTAGAAAACGTGCGGGTGACAATGAGATTAGCGAAGTCGCCCAGCCATTGCGTCGCGTCGGGGTAATCCGGCTCGGCCACATACTCGAAATAAGCCTCGTCGACGACCGCCAGCACATGCGCCGGAAGCCGCGCCAGAAAAGCCCGCAACTCGTCGCGGCGCAGATAGGTGCCGGTGGGGTTGTTCGGATTGGCGATGAACACCAGGCGCGTGTCCGCGTCGATCAATCCCGCCATGGCGTCCAGGTCATGTCCATAGTCGCGGGCCGGGGCGATACGCGCTTGCGCGCCGACCGCCTGGGTGACAATGGGATACACGGCGAAGGCGTACTGCGAGAACACCGCGCTGTTTTCCGGCGACAAAAACGCCCGCGCCACCAGCTCCAACACGTCGTTCGAGCCGTTGCCCAAGGTGAGCCGCGCGGCATCCACGCCGAGCTGCGCCGCCAGCGCCGCCTTCAATTCAAACCCGCCGCCGTCGGGATAAAGATGCAATTCCGCAATCCCGGCCCGCACGGCTTGCAAGGCTTTGGGGCTAGGCCCCAAAGGGTTTTCATTGGACGCCAGCTTGACGATATGGGCGATGCCCAACTCCCGCTCCAATTCGGCAATCGGCTTGCCAGGCTGGTAAGGGGTCAATTTGCGGACGCCGGGAAGAGCGAGTTGTTCTGCCTTCATAAATTTTTCCGGTCAACCGATACCGCAGGGGTAGGAGCCAAGCACTTTCAGCATCGACACATTCTTAGCCAATTCTGGGAGCGCCTGCGCCAGCGCCTCATCTTGGGCGTGCCCCTCGACATCAATGAAAAACACATAATCCCACGCCCCCCGGCGCGAAGGGCGGGATTCGATCTTGCTCATACTGATGCCGTAGCGGGCGAACGGCTCCAAGGTCTGGTACAAAGCGCCCGGCGAATTGCGGGTGGAGACCA
>Ga0265327_10004212_pt1 | contig 12923 bp, 12 predicted proteins | sample 41621metaG_FD_202089 | JGI IMG/M metagenome (GOLD analysis project Ga0265327, IMG submission 202089) | Rhizosphere microbial communities from Carex aquatilis grown in University of Washington, Seatle, WA, United States - 4-16-21 metaG | ecosystem: Host-associated > Plants > Roots > Rhizosphere...
GCTTGAGGCAATTAGTGGTAATTATGGAACGTATGAACTGCATGGCACAACAACAGGTGCCATTACGGATTCAGTAGCATTCCGCCTCACTGCATATGATAAGAAGCGTGATGGTTTTTTGACGAATCTCTTCAATGGAGAAAGGGTCAACGGATTTAATCGTGATGGAGTACGTGGACAATTACTGCTATTGCCGACTGATAATCTGACGTTGCGGGCTATTGTTGAGCATTATGAGACGAGTGAATTTGGAGCTGGTGGCTCTGTGTTATGGAATCCTCGGATTACTTATGCAAATGGGGCACTCGCACCTTTCAGCAAAACTACACCTGGGAAAAGTATCCCGCTTGGATATAACCCAGTATTTAACCCGTGGGCACGTGTTATCAGTGTTAACAATACAACCCCGACAGAGACCCATCAAGATGCCGCCTCATTGCAAGCCACTTGGAATATCGGGAAATTTACTCTGGATTCCATCACGGCTTACCGACATTACACTTTCGAAAACTTGGGTGACGGAGATAGCACGCCGCTTGATGTAACAAAGTTTGGCGGAACAAGATCAAGCAACGACCAGTTTTCTCAGGAGTTGCGACTTTCATCTCCTACTGGCGAGCAGTTCGAATATGTAACAGGGTTGTACTACTATCATGATGATCTTTGGAGTGACACTCACAATCAGGCAGGTAGTAAATACGCAGCTTACAATAATAAAGTTCTTACAAATCCCAATACTCTGACAGGTCTTCGCGCGGACACAATTGGTGAGCCTGTCGTTGATAGCTTCGCCGCATTTGCTCAGGGAAATTTTCATATCTCAGATAGCTGGACAGCAACCGGTGGTTTACGAGTCACGCGCGAACACAAATCTGCAGATATTGTAAATAGTGCTTCAGGCGGGGCTGATCCGTCGACATTAAATGCAGCTGACCTCGCGCAGCGAAATAGTTATGCTCCTACTGGCTCAGCTTCAGCATCCTTGACTGAATCTGCACTTTCGTGGACGGGCAGCTTAAGTTACAAAGTTGATGAAAACATCAATACCTATGCAACTGCATCCAAAGGATTTAAATCTGGCGGGATTAATGTTGAAGTAATTACAGGTCCGTTGGTGGTTGCCCCAGAAACGGCGTTTGATTACGAGGCCGGGGTAAAGAGTCAGTGGTTTTCGAATCGTCTTCAGTTAAATGCCAACGTTTATAACGAAAAAATCCATAATTACCAGGGGACTTTTACCTACGATGTAACGCCAACAACAACTGCCAACTACATCTCGAATGTTGGTGATGTAAGGGTGCAGGGCTTGGAAATCGAGGCTAAGGCTCATCCAATTGACTCTCTGCAACTGGGTGCAGGTGCATCCTACAACGAAGCGACCTATCTCAACTTCACTAATGCGGGTTGCCCTCCAGAGTATGGAAATATTGCTGGGAAAATTTGTAATTTTTCCGGGAAGCAATTGCCATTTGCACCACGTGTCACTGCAAACGTTTCTGCACAATTTAAGCATTACCTTGACTATGGTTTGACGGGCTATGTTGGCGGTAGTACTTTCTACCGTAGTTCGCAGAATGTAAATTCAAGTCTTTCTGAATACGGTGTTCAGAAAGCCTATGCTGTAACTAATTTGCAGGCCGGCGTGACAGGTAAAATCAAGAACGTTGAATATGATTGGTCTGTATGGGCAAGGAATCTTTTTGACAAGCAATACCTTACTTCTCTCGGGGGAAGTGCAACTCTAACAGCGGGTCTTGGCGATCCACGTACCTTAGGTACTACGCTTCGCGTAAGCTTCTAATTGCCTTGAAGGAGCTTCTGGAGTGAAATTCAGGAGCTCCATTATCTTATGCAAATACAGCAAAAAAAGATCATCAAGCAAATTCTGACTTCACTGATAGTTGGCAATACTGTCTTATTTCTTGCGTTAGCAGTACTCCACCTGTTAAGTGAAGACCCAAAAGCAGCGGTTTTCATCGACTTTTGGGGTAGGTTTACTGTCTATTCGCTATGGTTTATTGGCTTCGTCGTTTACACAAGATACATCAGACAGTTTGTATTTTTCCGTAGACTAACCCTAACTTTGGTGGTCGCTAATATCCCTTTCTTCCTTCTAATGGCGTACTTTGAAAAGATCAACAACACGCCAGACATGATTGTGCTCGTTGATTTCTGGGGCAGAATCACTGTGTACTCGCTTTGGGTGATTTGCTATGAGCTTTATAAGGAATACGTCGAGTAGACTCCTGCAGCTCTAGACTCATGCGCATGAAGCTACGTAGCGTTTGAGCATCAAGAACCTGTGATGGATCCCAGCCGAGTTTGTAAAGTCAACAACTTCGTTGGTAGCCCATTTTCATAGTGATCAGCATTCTTTTCGGGCTCTGCTTTAAAGCAGTCTTAATGAATAGGCGTAACGCCAAGATAGGAAGTTCACAGTGATTCTTCAAAAGAAGTTGGTGCGGGTGGGTTTATTCGCTTTATTTGGTTTTTCGCTTTTTGGATTATGCGCTTGCAGTTCCATGGGCGATAAACCGAACCAGACATTACATGGTCACTTTTTGACAAGTGAGCGCATATCAGAAATTGTAGCCAGCCCTGATCGTAGTGAGGCAGATAGAATCAACGATGTGCGTAGAAAACCAGAACGGACCCTTTCTTTCATAGGTATTAGATCGGGCATGGTCGCTGCAGATTTAAGTGCGGGAGGTGGGTATACGACAGAGTTGCTGGCGCGAGCAGTTAGTCCTAATGGTGTGGTTTATGGGCAAAGTGCTCCAAGTTCGGAAGGAAATAATGCCGCTACGTCTAATGTCGTTCCTGAAGGCAATCCCAATCCAATTAACCCCTCTTCACAAAAAACCACAATAACAAAAACACCCCGAATTTCTTCGCCCCAAGCCCTCAGTGAACGAGCAAAAAACCCGATACTAACTAACATCATTCCCGTTGTTAGGAAATTTGAAGATCCATTTCCTCCTGAGGTTGCTTCTAATAGTCTCGATCTGGTCACCATCATGTTTAACTATCACGACCTTGGCCATAAGAATGTAGATCGTGAACAAATGAACCGTGCAGTTTTTGCTGCCCTTAAACCCGGAGGGGTCTATGTCATTGCAGATCATGCCGGACGAGTTGGAACTGGCATATCAGAATCAGGCACACTTCATCGCATAGAGGAGTCTTTCTTACGCAAAGAAGTCGAAGCGGCAGGTTTTCGGTTTGTGGCTGAGGGTGATTTCCTACGTAATCCATACGACCCACGTGACAAAAACACACCGGAACCACCGCAACCAAAAGATGAATTCTTACTTAAATTTGAAAAGAATTAGTTCCAAATTTGAATGCAAGAGCAAGCATTACAAAGACAAATGAGTAGTATTTCCGAAAGCGCCATAGCAAAGATTCCCAAGGTCACCTTGATCTTTTGGATTATAAAAATTGCTGCCACAACGCTTGGCGAAACGGCTGGAGATGCGGTGACCATGTCAATGGACATGGGTTATCTTGTGGGTACGGTTATTTTCGCAACGATCTTTCTGATTGCTGTAACAGCACAACTCAAGTCGAAAAATTTTCATCCGTTTATCTATTGGGCAACCATTATCGCAACCACCACCGTTGGGACAACGCTGGCAGACTTTGCTGATAGATCTCTTGGTATTGGCTATGCCGGTGGAGCCTCCATACTCTCTACTCTTTTATTGGTCTCAATCTTCGTCTGGTATAGGACTATGGGGTCTATTTCTATAGATAGGGTAAATTCGCAGAAGGCAGAAGTCTTTTATTGGATCACGATCATGTTTTCGCAAACGCTAGGTACGGCATTAGGGGACTGGACAGCTGATACGGCTGGTCTTGGTTATGACGGAGGCGCCCTACTATTTGGAACGGTTTTGGCACTTATTGCCCTGATGTATTTCAGGACAAATGTTTCAAGAACATTGTTATTCTGGTCTGCTTTTATTCTTACCCGCCCATTCGGTGCTGTTGTCGGTGATTTCCTGGATAAACCAATTGACGAAGGCGGCTTAGCGTTAAGTCGTTATTCGGCATCTGCAATGCTTCTGCTGCTAATAACGCTGGCTATTTACTTCTTTCCGGACAAGCCAGCACCACAGTCTAAATCCAATAATTAAGAGTAAATGTTGAGTGTCTCCTTCAGGTCGTCACTTGTCGATCATATCCAATCAACACAACCATCCGAAACACGCCTGAAAGCGGCCGCTCAATATCAACCAGTTAATCCGAATACCCAAAATCAATGCAACCGATGCCGCCCCGGCATATCCGACAACTGAAATACCGTCGCCGCATCATCTGATGGCGCAGATGCCTCAACCACCTTCTGTTCACGCTGGAACAGATCACTTACCAGATTCAGCACTTCATCGACGGCCTCTTGCCTGAAATGGCGCGCCAGCAGTGCGGAGACATCGTCCAGCATGTGGCGGCGCTGGGCATCCAGAATGGCTTCCGGTGATGCGCCGACGAACATCAGCTGAGTTTCGTCGCGGCCATCTTCGTGGTAGCTGATCACTTCAATGGCGGTGGCATGTTCCACCAGCCGGCCGAGGGCGACCATACCTTCTTCCAGCGCGTGGAAGAAATTGCGGCCGACTTCAAGCGTGCAGCACATTTCAAGCGCGTAGTTGCGGTCGCTGAAGACGAAACCGGGCTGATCCGGCTCCAGGCTTTTCAGTTCGTTGAGGTGTTCGACATCGAGGTATTGCAGCAAGGGGCGCAGCGCACCTTCGACCTGGCGCTTGCTCACGCCTTCTACCAATTCAAGATAGCCGTGGACATGGACTTCCATGCGCATGGAGATTCCTTCAATTCATCATTCAAGTCGGGATTATACCCGAACGGGTTACTGACCACCGGCCATGTAATTGTTTTTCAAGCAAATGTAGTGCTGCGCGGAGTAGGTGAAATGGGCCAGTTCCTTATCCGTCAGCGCCCTGACGCGGCGTGCGGGGCTGCCAAGATACAGGTAACCGCTTTCCAGAATGCGCCCCTCAGGCACCAGACTGCCGGCCCCCACCAGCACACGCGGCTCGATGACCACCTTATCCATGACAATCGCGCCCATGCCGATCAGGCATTCATCGGCGATGGTGCAACCATGCAAGATCACCTTGTGGCCGATGGTGACATTGGCACCAATGACGAGGGGCGCACCGCCCGGATCCCAGCTTGATTGATGGCTGACGTGCAGCACCGATGCATCCTGCACGTTGGTGCCGGCGCCGATACGGATGTGATTCACATCGCCACGGATCACTGCGCCCGGCCAGACTGAAGCGTCGTCGCCCAGCACCACATCGCCGATGACACTAGCCAATGGATGCACGTAAACCCGCGCGCCTAGTTCTGGCGTACGCTGCTGGTAAGGCTGCAACGGTTGTGGATAAGCAGAGTTCATCAGCCATAGTATAATCTTGTCATCATGCAAGATTCATCTTCTGTCGGTATCGTCGCCCCGCAGACCGCTCATTTCAGCGAACCCCTCGCCCTGAAATCCGGCGCGGTGCTGCCTGCCTACGATCTGGTATACGAAACCTACGGCACGCTGAACGTCGACAAATCGAACGCCGTGCTGGTGTGTCATGCACTTTCCGGCAACCACCATGTGGCCGGCAAATACCACGAGAACGACAAAAATCCCGGCTGGTGGGACAACATGATCGGCCCCGGCAAGCCGCTGGATACGAACAAATATTTCGTCATTGGCCTCAACAACCTGGGCGGCTGTCACGGTTCTACCGGGCCTTCCAGTATCAACCCGGCCACGGGCAAGCCGTGGGGTTCGGCGTTTCCGCTGGTCACAGTGGATGACTGGGTAAAAACACAAGCGCGCCTTGCCGACCACCTCGGCATTGCGGCCTTTGCCGCCATTGTCGGCGGCAGCCTGGGCGGGATGCAGGCACTGCAGTGGACCCTCACCTTCCCCGATCGCGTCAAGAATGCGCTGGTGATCGCCGCCGCGCCCAGCCTCACCGCGCAGAACATCGCCTTCAACGAAGTCGCCCGACAAGCCATTATCACCGACCCGGACTTTTACGATGGCGACTATTACGCACAGGAAGTCGTGCCCTGGCGCGGCCTGCGTATCGCCCGCATGCTGGGCCACATCACCTATCTTTCTGACGACGCCATGGGCGCCAAGTTCGGCCGAAAAATGCGTTCGGGCGACATCAAGTACAGCTTCGATGTCGAATTCGAGATGGAATCGTATCTGCGCTATCAGGGCGATAAGTTCGCCGAATCGTTCGATGCCAACACCTATCTGCGCATGACCCGTGCGCTGGATTATTTCGACCCGGCCGGCGATTACGACGGCAACCTGAGCGCAGCGCTGGCCAAGGCCAAGGCGGATTTCCTGATCGTCTCGTTCACCAGCGACTGGCGCTTCTCGCCCGCCCGATCGCGCGAAATCGTCAAGGCGTTGCTGGATAACGAGCGCAACGTCACCTATGCAGAACTCACTGCCGCCCACGGCCACGACGCCTTTTTGATGCCGGATCAGCATTATCACGACATCGTTCGTGCTTATCTGGAGAACGCCGAATGATTCACGTTCCCCCACAAGCTCACGACCACTTCAGCCAAGCTGCAGCCGAGCGCCGCGACTTCGCAGCAATCGCCCAATGGATCGCCCCCGGTGCCAAAGTACTCGACCTCGGATGCGGCGACGGCAGCCTGCTGGGTTATCTGCGCGATACCCGCAACGTCAGTGGCTACGGCGTCGAGAAGGATGACGTCAACGTGCTGGCCTGCGTCAAGAATGGCATCAACGTCATTCAGATGAATCTGGAAGAAGGTCTTGCCGGTTTCGAGGCACAATCGTTCGACGTGGTGATTTTGTCGCAAACCTTGCAGGCCATGTACAACACAGAGCGCATCGTGCAGGAAATGCTGCGCGTGGGGAAAGAAGCCATCGTCACCTTCCCCAATTTTGGTTTCTGGAAGCATCGTTTGCAGCTGATCGGCGGCAACATGCCGGTTTCCGACAACCTGCCTTACCAGTGGTACGACACGCCCAACGTGCACCTGTGCACCATCAGCGATTTCGACAATTACTGCCACCAGCACCACATTACCGTACGTGAGCGGTTGGTCATCACAGAAGGTAAGACCATCCACCTGTTTCCGAACATTCTGGGTAGCCTCGCGATGTACCGTTGCGGGCTTGGTGGATAACTTCCCGGGCTGATCCTCAGATCAACTCAACGGCAACACCCGCAGTAGCCCGACCACGCCAAACCCCAGCACCAGCAATCCGCTGACCCTGCGCACCCACCGGTTTTGCAGAATACCCTTCAGGCGAACCGCCGCCATGCCCATCGCCAACAGAGTAGGCAAGGTGCCGAGGCCAAAAGCCAGCATCAGCAGACCACCTTGTGCGCCACTGCCCGTCGCCAGCGCCGCCACCAGCACTGAATACACCAGCCCGCAGGGCAGCCAGCCCATCACCATGCCCAAGCCGAACGCCTGCGGTGTCGATCGCAATGGCAGCAGTTTTTTCGTCAGCGGTTGCACGCGCTTCCACAGCACACCACCCAGACGCTCCAGCACCAACACCCCTTGCCACACACCGGCCAGATACAAGCCCAACACCACCAGCATCAGGCTGGCCAACAGATAGAGCAGCTTTTCGATAGGAAATATCTGCTCCAGAAAGAAACCCGAGGAACCGAGCAAGCCTGCCAGCACGCCAGCCAGTGTATAGCTGGTGATCCGGCCACCGTTGTAGGCAAGAAGGTAAGGGATCTTCGGTCGCTGGCCGGGCAGACTCAGCGTGACAGCGCCGACGATGCCGCCACACATGCCGACGCAATGGCCGCCGCCGAGCAGACCGACGAGAAAGGCAGAAATAAGGCTGAGTTCAGGCATAGTGTTCACGTAGCGCAGGCGGCTTCACCTGCCGATTTCAGAATGCAGGCGAGGCCGCCTGCGCTAAGGGCATTGTGGCACAGCGCACAAATTTTCGGGTAAGGTGTCGCATGCTCAAAAATGATTGGAAATCCGCGCTACTCAACCAGCGCATGCTCATCTGCATTTTTACCGGCTTTTCTTCCGGGCTGCCGCTCTTTATCCTGATCAGCCTACTGCCCGCCTGGCTACGCTCGGAACACGTCGATCTCAAATCCATTGGGCTGTTCGCGCTGATCCAGTTGCCGTTCACCTGGAAGTTCCTGTGGGCACCCCTGTTCGACCGATACACCCCGCCGCTCGGCCGTCGCCGTGGCTGGCTGCTGATTTCACAGATCGCCCTGCTGGCCTCGATTCCTGCTTTTGGCCTGCTGCACCCCACGCTGGATTTGTGGACCATCGCTTATCTTGCCGGGGTCGTCGCCTTTTTCAGCGCCTCGCAGGATATCGTGCTTGATGCTTACCGCCGGGAACTGTTACTGGACAGCGAACTCGGGCTGGGCAATGCCATTCACGTCAACGCCTACAAGATTGCGGGGCTGGTGCCAGGCTCGCTTTCCCTGATTCTGGCTGATTACCTGCCGTGGAGTTCTGTGTTTGTCATTACCGCACTATTCATGTTGCCGGGGCTCGCGATGACGCTGCTGGTGCAGGAACCAGCATTGAAGCAGGGCGCTCCCAAAACGCTACGGCAAGCCGTTGTGGAGCCGTTTCAGGAATTCATCAACCGTAGCGGTCGAAACACTGCACTGCTGATTCTGGCCTTCATTTTCCTCTATACACTAGGTGTCAGCATGGCCACTGCGCTGGCCACCCCGTTTTATCTCGATATGGGCTTCACCAAAACCCAGATCGGGCTAATCGCGAAGAATGCCGGTTTGTGGCCCAGTGTCATTGGCGGCCTGCTTGGCGGCGCATGGATGATGCGACTGGGCATCAACCGCTCGCTGTGGCTGTTCGGTGCGATGCAGATGGTATCGATTCTGGGCTTTGCCTGGCTGGCCTGGGTCGGGCATCACGACGCACCGGGCGCCGCAGAGCTGGCGCAATTGGCGATCGTCATCAGCATCGAGGCTTTCGGCGTCGGACTCGGCACAGCGGCTTTCGTCGCTTTCATTGCCAAAACTACGCACCCGCTCTATACCGCCACCCAATTTGCCCTGTTCACTAGCCTGGCCGCCGTGCCGCGCACGTTCGCCAATGCCGGCGCCGGTTGCCTGGTGGAAGATGGCGCTGTAAAGCTGGCTCACTGGTTGCCGGAGATTCCCTGTGCCGGCATGGGTTGGACGAAATTCCTGCTGTTATGCTTTCTGCTGGCCATCCCCGGCATGCTGCTGCTGGCAAAAGTCGCGCCCTGGAATGGTGAAAACAAAACGCTGTAGCCCGTTGAACCGCGCCGCCTTGGATGGCACACTGCGCAATTGCACCAAATTTAAGGATATTGACGTGAACCACACCATCATTAAGAACACTTTGCTCGGCCTGCCCTTGCTCATGCTCTCCGCTTGCAGCAGCGTCAGCGTCGACAAACTATGGCCGTTCGACGGCAAATCCTCACCAGCCCAGGCCCGTACTCCGGCCAATTCGACGGAATACCAATGCGATGCCGGCAAGCATTTCTATGTCCGTTATCTGGATAACGGTGCCACGGCATGGCTCATCTATCCGGATCGCGAAGTCAGTCTGGCCAAGGCTTCCAGCGGCACACGCTACACCAATGGCGTTGCCGTGCTGGAACTCAATGGCAACGAAGCCAAGCTGAATGACGGTACCACCATTGCATATACCGGCTGCAAGACCGAAGCCAAGACGGCAAAGTAAACGCATTCAGGCCGCGTCATCAAATCACAAGCAGGAATCCCCATCGCTCAAGTGAACCCTGTGCCTCCTGTCAGACGTATCGCCTCGCTCCGCGATCTGTGGCCGTTCCTGCGCCCTTACCGTGGCAAAATGGTTCTGGCGTTCATCCTGCTTTGCCTGGGTTCAGGCACGATTCTGCTGGTACCGCTGGCCTTCCGTGATCTGATTGACTTTGGCTTCGGGCAACAGCAGAGCCATGGTGGGGTGCTGGGCGATCTCAGCCTGAACGAGCGCTTTGCCGTGCTGTTCGGGCTGGCCGCATTGTGGGCAGTGGCCGTGGCATTGCGTTATTACACCGTCACCTGGGTAGGCGAACGGGTCACGGCGGATTTGCGCAGTGCCGTCTATGCGCGCGTGCTCGGGCAGTCTCCACAGTTTTTCGAAACCCTGCAAACCGGTGAAGTGCTGTCGCGCCTGACGGGCGACACCACCCTCATCCAGACCGTGATCGGCAGCTCGATTTCAATGGGCTTGCGCAGCCTGTTCCAGTTTGTCGGCGGCATGGTCATGCTGGCAGTGACCAGCTTTTATCTGTTTTCACTGAATCTCGGGCTGATGGCATTGTTGATGCTGCCCATCTTCGCCATCGGCCGCAAAGTCAAAAAACTCTCACGTGAATCGCAGGACAAGATTGCCGATGCATCAGCACTCGCCGGCGAGATTCTCAATGCCGTGCCAACGGTGCAGGCCTATACGCAGGAAAAGCACGAAACCCGGCGCTTTGCCTACCGCGCCGAGGTGAGCTTCGTCACCGCCATCCGTCGCACCCGCGTCAGGGCTGCACTGACTGCGCTGATCATCACCGCAGTCATGGGCGCGATCATTTTTGTACTCTGGATCGGCGCCAATCAGGTGCATGAAGGCAGCATGACAGGCGGACAACTGGCTTCATTTGTCCTCTATGCGGCGCTGGTCGCGGGCGGCGTGGGCACCATGGCCGAAGTGTGGGGTGATGTCATGCGCGCAGCGGGTGCCACTGAGCGCCTGCTGGAATTGCTGCACGCCACGCCGGCCATCCTCGACGTCGCAACGCCACTGCCTTTTCAGCAACCGGCGCAGGCGGCGATCCGCTTTGAGCATGTCACGTTCCATTACCCCTCGCGCCCTGAGACGGCTGCGCTTGCTGACATCACCCTCGACATCGCAGCGGGAGAAAGCATCGCGCTGGTCGGGCCCTCCGGCGCAGGCAAAACCACGTTATTCCAGCTATTGCTGCGGTTTTACGATGTCACACAAGGCACCCTGTATTTCAATGGACAGGATGTTCGCCAACTCTCACTACACGCCTTGCGCGAGAAAATCGCCATCGTGCCGCAAGATCCGGTGATCTTCTCCGCCAATGCGCTGGAAAACATTCGCTATGGTCGCCCCGATGCCACCGACGACGAAGTGATGGCTGCAGCAAGATCAGCGCAGGTAGAGGAATTCATCAGCCGCCTGCCGGACGGCTACCGGACTTTTCTGGGCGAACGCGGCACGCGCCTGTCAGGCGGTCAGCGCCAGCGCATTGCCATCGCCCGCGCCATTCTGAAAAATGCGCCGCTTTTGTTGCTCGACGAAGCCACCAGCGCGCTGGATGCCGAATCCGAAGTGCTGGTGCAGGAGGGACTCAACGCCGCCATGCAGGGGCGCACCACGCTGATCATCGCCCATCGGCTGGCGACAGTGAAAAAGGCCACACGGATCGTGGTGCTGGATGCGGGCCGCATTGTCGAAACCGGCACGCCTGAAGATTTACGCAAGCAGAGCGGTCTTTATGCCCGGCTTGCGCATTTGCAGTTCGATGTTTGATCAGCATTTGTAGCGCAGACGGCCTCGCCTGCGCTACCTGACAATAGTTTTAGGCCTATTCCGCCAGCGGCAACTCGAAGCTGACCGAAGTGCCCTTGCCCACGGCCGACTTGACGTTGAGCCGGCTACCGTGACTTTCAGCGTATTTCTGCCCCACCAGCAAATCCAGCCCCGAGCCGCTTTCGCCCGCGGTCCCCTCAGTCGTTCTGGCAGTCTCGATACTGAAAAGTCGCGAAATCTGTTCAGGCGACATGCCAACGCCGGTATCGGATACCGACACGGATACATGATCGCCCTGACGTTCGACATCCAGCCTGACCTTCGCATTTTCGTGCGAAAACTTGACGGCGTTTCTCAGTAAGTTGTGAACCAAAAAGTGGACCATATGCCTGTCGGCCATGACTTTGGTGTCAGGAATGTTGGAAACGATGATCTCAATGTGCTTCGATCCGGCGGCCTTGCCGACAGAATTCACCGCATCGGAAACAATATCGTCAAGGCTCAGCGCTTGCGGGTTGAAATCAATATTGCCGGATTCAACCTTGGACCATTGCAGCAGGCTATCCAGCAGGTTGCTCGTCGACTGCGCGGCCGACTGAATTTCTTTCGAAAACGCGCCGATCTGTTCCCTATCCAGCGTTTCATATCCCGACCCCAGCAACTGCGCGAAGCCGATGACGTTAGTGAACGGTGTGCGCAGATCACGTGTCAACAGGGCAATGAACTTGTCCTTGCTGGCATTGCTGCGACGAAGCTGATTCGCAGATTGCTGCAACGCACTGAAGGTACGACGCAGTTCCAGTTGCGTCATGACCTGATTCGCCAGCGTTTTCAACGCGTCAATCTGGTGCTCGCTCAGTTCACGTGGCACGCGGTCGATAGTACACAACGTACCCAAGGCGAAATTGTCCGGGGTCACCAGCGGCACGCCCGCATAAAACCGGATATTCGGGTCTGACGCGACCAGTGGGTTGTCTGCGAAGCGCACATCCTTCGTGGCATCATTCACGATCAAGGGTTCTTTTTGCAGGATGGCATGTGCGCAGAAGGCGATGTCACGCGGCGTCTGCCGCGCATCCACGCCGACCACTGCCTTGAACCACTGCCGATCAGGATCCACCAGACTGATCAACGCAATCGGCACTTCGCAGATATTGGCCGCCAGGCTCACCAGATCGTCGTATGCCTTCTCGAACGCGGTGTCGAGAATGTCATATCGCAGCAACGCTTCAAGGCGTTCTTTTTCGTTGGCAGGTAAAGGAGCAGAAATCATGATGAATTTCCCTTGATGTCTTGGCCATCAGCATGTCCGAGGCAGGATGCCAATGACCAATTTG
>Ga0265327_10004213_pt1 | contig 12921 bp, 9 predicted proteins | sample 41621metaG_FD_202089 | JGI IMG/M metagenome (GOLD analysis project Ga0265327, IMG submission 202089) | Rhizosphere microbial communities from Carex aquatilis grown in University of Washington, Seatle, WA, United States - 4-16-21 metaG | ecosystem: Host-associated > Plants > Roots > Rhizosphere >...
GGTCACTCAACCCCCATGCCCGCCCCTCAACAACTGGCCTGAAATCCTCGGAAAATACTCACTCTAAAATCTGTCCCCTTTTGAACTCGCGCAGAAATCCCCTTTTGAACTCCCGCCGACATTCTTTTAAAAAGTTCTTGAAACTTTTTTAAATCTTCTCTATAAACTTCTGTATCCGGTAAAGAATGCTTGTTTGGGCGGGTAAATTGGAAGGCGATTATGGACTATGGGTTGGGTAATAACGGCAGGGCAATCAGCCAATGGAAAATTAAGGCTGACACGAAAAGCCGTATTCACACAGGGCAAAACTTCTTGGCGGTAACTTTCTACTTATTATTTTCACTATGAAAACTATTGGCATAGCTGCATTGTATCTGGGCACCACCATTGGATTAAATTCGCTGGCCGCAGGCGGTGCATCCGCACTTTCCTCCGTAAATACAGCCAACGTGCCTCCGCCGAGCCCGTATAAGGTTATAGAAACGGGGCCCAATCACCGTATCTGGCAAAGAGAAACCTACGAACCAATGCCAGGCGGGCAAATAGCCACCCATATTCATAGTTATACCGAATTGGCATCCGGCCTTAACTATCAGGACTCCACAGGCAAATGGGTTCCATCCCAGGCAAAAATCGAGACCTTTGCCGGGGGGGCAGTTGCCCGCCACGGTCAGCATCAGGTCATTTTCGCCAATAATCTAAATACCGCAGGGGCCATTGACGAACAAACGCCAGACGGCAAACGCCTCCGTAGCAATATTTTGGGCCTCATGTATTTCGACCCCTCGACAGGTCAAGCCGTGCAAATAGCCCAGTTACAAGACTCGGAAGGCGAGTTAATTGCTGACGACAAAGTCATATATCCAAATGCCTTTGCGGGAGTGCAAGCGGATGTGCTATTTACCTATCGCCTCGATGGGATGGAACAGGATGTCATTTTGCGGGAACAACCCCCGACTCCAGAAGCCTATGGCATGAATCCGGACACCGCTGAACTGGAGGTGTTCACCGAATTCATTAACCCGCCAACAGCAAATATTATGGATCTGGAGACCGATAATCAGGAAAGTGATATTGATCAAGCAATAGGCTGGGGAGCCACCAGCTTGGGCAAAGGCAGAGCCTTTAGCATTGGAGGGGAAGATGTGCCCGCCACGGTGACTAAACGTTATGCCATTGTTAATGGTCGGCACTTCCTGTTGGAAAAGGTAAAATTGCAAAATATCCAGCAATCCTTGTCAACCTTGCCGCAGCAGTCCTCCAATATACGCCGTCTGCCAGGCCTGGCTTCGACTCACTTCAAGTTTCCAAAAGGTCCGTCGGTAAAATCAGTTCAACGCCCGATGAGGTTGGCTCAGTCCCCCCCCGCGAATAAGGGGTATGTGTTGGACTATGTCTCATTAAACGCGTCCTATACCAACTTTGTTTTTCAGGGAGATACAACCTATTACATAAGTGGGAATATTAACTTGGTGGACACCAATTTTTTTGAGGGGGGGGACTGTCATTAAATACGCTGCAAATACTTCCATTGCCTTAGGTTATGCTGGATCCGTACAATTTCTATCGAAACCCTATCGGCCGGTGGTTTTCACGGCGAAAGACGATGATTCGGTCGGCCAAGCGATTACCGGTTCCAGTGGGAATCCCAGCGGATACTATGCCAACCCGGCGCTGAATCTGAATTCCATGGGTTCTTTTGCCCTCTCAGAATTTCGCATCAGCTATGCCAATTTGGGAATTACCATTACAGGCGATAGCCCCGATACCATTTCTGATGCGCAATGGGTTAAATGCGGAACAGCTGTGTCAGGTGTCCATGGAACATTGGCTCTGGAAAACGCCCTGTTTTCCAGTGTCAAAACTAATTTCAATACTGCCAGCAGCGTCAACTACATTTCTGTCCAAAACGCGACTTTCAATAATATTTTTGATTTGGTTGACGGGAATTATTCGAGCACCTCGTTTTATTTGACCAATTGTGTTTTCGTAAACACCACCAATCTCTCGGGGACGATTTATGCCGGCTATAACGGATTTTACTGCACACCGGAAGTCGGATCCACGCCTGTCACCAACACATTTTTCCCGCTTTTGACGGCTGGTGCTGCAAGTTGCTACCTGACGAATGGATGTGCATTTTTTGATGCGGGAACGACGAATATCGACAGTGCGGATCTCAAGTTAATCGGCGCTAAAACAACGTATCCCCCAATTATCTATTCAAACATTATCCTAACGACAGCAATGACATTTTCACCTCAGGCCCCCCGAGATTCGGATATCCCGGATTTAGGCTATCATTACGACCCGCTAGATTATGTTTTTGGCGGAGATGCCCAAGCGAATTCAAATCTGACCTTCACGGCCGGAACTGCGGCTGGCTTCTTTTATGTTGTTTCTGGCGCGGACGTTTCCCTGTGGATGGAAGATAATACCACAGCCAGCTTTAATGGCACGGTTACCTCCCCCTGTTGTTGGGCCAGGTATAACACCGTCCAAGAGGGTGGTAATGGCAATTGGACGGCCCAAAGCTACATGGGAGGAATTGTCGGCGATTCCTTCACGACTGCCGCGCCGGCGGTCCAGGCAAATTTCACAGGTGGCTACGAACTCGCTGCGGAAGGTAACCTGTTTCGTGATTGCTGGATTTTATTCGTAATCAAGGCTCAAAATTGTGAATTTTATAGCGGGGGATTTGGCGGTTACGTCTTTTCTTTGAATTTTACCAATTGTTTGCTGGCCAATACGGCACCTGGAATTTGGGATAACTACGGGGCAGCCAACTTGAGCATGCAGAACTGCACAGTGTTTCGGGGCAACTTGACCGCTGACAACACTAGCGGAACGGCTTGGCCAGTAAGAATTGTAAATTGTGCCTTTGACCAGACCACCTTGTATATGAACGCGCATGGAGGGACAACGAATGGATACTACTCAGATTATAATTCCTTCCTGCAATATTCAAACCGAACAGCTTATAGCGGTCCCCATGATTTGACGATTACCAACAGCTACTACTGGCAGACCAGTTGGCTGGGTTCTTTTTATCAACCTACCAATAGCCTGTTGATCGACAAAGGCAACACGACGGCAGATTTGCTGGGACTTTACCACTTCACGACCCAGACCAACCAAATTAAAGAAACCAATTCCACCGTGGATATCGGGTACCACTATGTAGCGGTGGATACCAATGGCATCCCCATTGATACCAATGGCGATGGCATTCCCGATTATATCGAAGATGCCAACGGAAACGGCTTGGTGGATTCCGGTGAAATAGGCTGGAACATCTTCGGTGACCTCGGTTTGAAAGTTTATATCACCTGGCCCCGGAACGGCAGCACTCTTCCTTAATTTAAAAGCATATGAATAATCCAAAGAAAATCGCACTTCTCTTGTTGCTCACACAGCTTATTGTAGCGATAAACGGATATGCCGTTATTCCGGTATGTGATGCTGCGCCGCATATTCGCCCGTGCCCCGATGTGAACGATCCGCCGACATGCAGCGATTGCTCTTGCACTCCGGATTCGAATGGTCCAGAAGAGCCGCAAAGCTTTATTGGACCTCAAGGCAATTTGAGTTCCTGTTCAAACTGCAGATTACAAGCAGGCATGCCAGTCTGGTGGGTTTCAGAACCATACATCAATCTTCGCATGGAGGATGAACCGCTGGGCTATACGCCTTCACACGGGCCAAAGGTTACATTCCACTTGTCCTATCGCCAACGGGGATCCATTAATTATGACCCGACGATTTTTAGTCTCGGCACAAATTGGTCATGCTCATTTCGTGAGTATTTGGCCTCAGTATCTGATGGGTCCATGCGTTTGCACACGGGCAGCGCGGGTTGGACGTACTACACAAATGGAGTCACCCAGTACCGAGATGGTTCAATTCTCTCGACACCAGATGGTGGAGTTACCTACGTGATTGAATATGCAAATGGAGCCAAGGATGTCTTTGCCAAACAATTTACCGGAACTGGGGGATTTGCATATTATTTCATCACCCAAAAAATGGACCCTGCCGGCAACCAGCTAATTTACAATTACACAAATAATTCAAGCATAGTACAGCTCATGAGCATAACAGATTCAGATAGCAACAACACTGTGCTGTATTATGATAACGCATCCTTCCCGCTTCAAATTACCAGGGTCGTTGATCCGTTTGCACGAACAAACGTATTGCAATATGACCCTGCAGGCAACCTCACCAATATTACTGATACAGCCGGCCTGGCCACGTCGTTTATTTACGATCCAGCCAATGTTGGGTGGATTACAAACATGACGACCCCATACGGGATTACGGGCTTCCAAATTGGTGGCGTTGACGCACAATCCAGCAGTTTTTATACGGGAGGCGGGATAATCAATCGTTTCATTCAAGTAACCCTGCCAACTGGCGGAAAGCACCTCTATCTTTATCGTCAAGATTGCACGGCTTTTATGTCCGGCACCTACGCGTCGGTTCCTGATAGTTCTCCACTGGCAAGCACGTTTGACAATGTTGATCAAAATTACCGTAACAGCTTCCATTGGGGGCCTTTACAATATAATAATCTATCGTCCGCTTACCTTACATCCGGTGACGTAAACGATTTAACAAGTTCAGACTATTTGTTAGCCAGGCAAAACCATTGGCTGCTGGACTCAGCCACGGGTTTTACTTCTGATACACTTTCGTTAAGTTGTGACCCCAGCCCAGATGGCGTTGCCAACGGTGAAATCACTTGGTATGACTACTATAATAAACTTTCTGGGAACAACACCATCGGCACAAGCGCAAAACCGTCATTTACTGCGGCGATACTGCCTGACGGAACAACACGCTTTAAGGACTACATCTACAACGGCTATAGCGCGGTCACTGAAGAAATATCGACTTACAGTTTATCTTACGGAGCAACCGTCACGCTTAGAACAAATTACTATTTATATGCGGCAAATGCAGTGGATGTGGTTTCCAACATCGGTCCTGACGGTGTTACCGTTGCTACCTATGGCTATGACAACAATCATCAGGTTATCTTTATGACCAACGCTTTGTTGGAGGTCACAAAGTATACCTATGATACAAACGAACAATTATCCAGCATCACGGCCCCAAACGGGCTGTTAACCACAAATATTTATGGCGTTGACGGTCACTTGATCGAAAAAAGAATCATCAGCTATTCGACCAATCGGTATACATATTCAAACGACCTTGTTTACAGTCAAACCGACGAGCGTGGCTTAACAGTCACCAATTCTTGGGACGCGCTTCAAAGGCTGACCAATGTTCTCTACCCGGATGGCTCTTCGCTATCGTATTACTATTCAAACTTGGATTTGACAAAAATTATTGATCGAATGGGATTTATTAAATCGTATGGATACAACGCCCTCCGCCAAAAAATATACGACGTGGATGCTCTTGGACGTACGAATATCTATACTTACTGTGATTGTGGCGCGCTCTATTCCATTAGCAATGCCTTGGGGCAGGCAACTCTTTTTAGCTATGATAATCAAGGCAATCGAACCCAAGTGCAATACCCCGATGGCTATACTGTAAATAATTCCTATAATTTAATTCGACAATTGGCAACGAGCACCGACAGCGGCGGGTCTAGTCTGACGAACTATTATAATAATCAAGGGCTTTTGGTTGCCTCCACGAACAATGCCGGTCGAGTTCGCTGTCTGACCTACGATGTCAATGACTTGGCCACCAATACCATTGATGCCAACGGGGTATCGGTTTCAATTACTTACGATGCTCTCCACCGGGCATTGGAGCGCAGCTACCCGGATGGTGGCAATGAATTCTACGGTTATACGCTGAATATAAAGGGACCAACCAGCTACACCAACCAAATCGCGAACGTGACTCTTTATGCCTACGATACCCTCAACCGCAAAACGAATGAAATTGACGGGGGCATTAGCACCAACAGCTATTTGTACAATGGTGCGGGCGATTTACTAATGCTGACGGATGGCAATGGCGACCACACCAGGTGGGGCTACGATGTCTATGGCCGGGTCACAAATAAAATGGATAATCTCAGCAATTATTTATTCACCTATCAGTACGACCCTGATAATCGTTTAACCAATCGGTGGAGTGCAGCCAAAAACAATACCTATTATCATTACGATGCCGTGGGCAGCCTCACCAATGTCGTTTATCCCGTCTCCAGCAACATCGCGCTGCATTACGACGTGCTCAACCGGCTGACCAACATGGTTGACGGCATAGGCTCAACGGTTTATGGTTATGACGCTGCGGGCCAGTTGTTAAGCGAGGACGGTCCGTGGGCCAGCGACACTGTGAACTACACTACGCCAACCGTTTGCGGACTGCTTTAAGCGTGGCCTCGGTCTCCGGACCTGCTTGGACGCAACAGTATGGTTACGATTCAGCCCGGCGGCTCACCAGCGTGACTTCCCCTGCTGGCATGTTTGATTACAACTATGATCCGGTGGAACTGCAGCGCGTGGACTCCCTGACCCTGCCCAACAATGCCTATATCACCAATACCTTCGACACGATGGCCCGAATGACGGGTACGTGGCTTATTGGCCATGGTGGCTCCAATCTCGATTCGTACGTTTATGGTTATAACCAAGCCAGCCAACGCACCAATGTGGTCAGGACCGCCGGCGATACTGTGACTTACATTTATGATACTATGGGACAATTGAAGAGTGTGGGAGCAATGGACTTCATCATATATGGCGGTAGACCTTATGAAGGTCGTAATTATACCTATGATGCCGCAGGTAATATGGTTAATAAAAAGTATAGTCGCAATACCTATAGTCAAACCAAGTACGGCATTAACAGTTTAAACCAAATCACCAATGCCACACTAGGCGATGTGGATCCCGTATCAGGTTGGGCCTATATTTTGGATTTATCTGGCCACACCACCAGCCTGGCGAGCAATGTGACTGTTTATGGCTATTCCGGTGCCTACACTGCCGGTTTATTTGGGGACAACTCTTTTTACAATCCTGAATCTCCCACCAACGGCCTCAATACCTACACCGCCGTTGCCAACGATGTCTATGGCCGGTATAGCACTAACGTATCGCAATTTACCATTATCCCAACCAACAACGCCTACAGCTATGACCTGAATGGCAATTTGCTGACGGATGGCACACGTTATTTTGCCTACGACGATGAAAACGAGCTCATCAGCGTCTGGCAGACCAATACCTGGCGCAATGACTTTGTGTACGACGGCAAGCTGCGCCGGCGCATTGAAAAGGATTTTGTATGGAATTCTGGTAGCTGGAAGCAAACCAATGAAATCCACTTTGTCTATGACGGCAACTTGGTGGTGCAGGAACGCGATTCCAACAATGTCTACCAGGTAAACTACACCCATGGTAATGATTTGAGCGGCAAATTGCAAGGTGCGGGTGGTATTGGCGGCTTGCTAGCCCGGACAGACCGAGCGCAATATACACCTTGGATTGTGACGGCGAGCGGCAGTATTCCCAGCTTTGGCACCCATTCGTATTACCATGCCGATGGCAATGGCAATGTGACCGCGCTCATTAGCGCCAGCCAGATGGTTGTAGCCAAATATTTGTACGACGCCTTTGGCAACACCTTAACACAATACGGCCTGCTGGCGGATGTCAACAAATACCGGTTCTCCAGCAAAGAATGGAACGGAAATTCTGGATTATATTATTACCTGTACCGTTTCTATGACCCCAATTTGCAACGGTGGCTAAATCACGACCCCATTGGCGAGAAGGGCTTTGGAACGCTGGCACGTGTATTCGCACGTGACAATTATCTGAATCCTTACATCTTCGTTAGGAATGACGGCGTCGACAACATGGATCCGCTTGGTCTTGAACAACATTTTCCACCCCCGTTCGATGGGCCGCCACTGAAACCCGCTCCTCCCAAGCCTCCCGGGTCCTGGAACAAGTTTTGCAAGGCAATAATTCCTGCGTCGTGCGTCGTTTGCGCGCTCGGATTACTTGACACAGAAGCAACGTGCGCTGGTTGGCAAGGCATGGGATATAAGAGTTTTAATTCTTGTTTGTGTGATTTTGTAAAAAGCAATTATGTGCTTAAGAAGGCGTGCGGAGTGTGTCAACCGGTACCCTATGCGCCGGACCCAATAGATTTCCTAGGCTGCGACAACTAATTATATTGAATGAACTCGAATTCAAGAGAGCACTGTCCTAAAAAACACGAACCCACTGTTGTTGCATCGATCAAGTCCCGCGTGAAGAATCTGTATGCCGTCTTCTTGTTTATATGCTCTCTTACGGGGTGCATTTGGTATGCCCACAGCGATGCATTGGCTGCTCTTGTCCAGCCGCGCATTCTCGGGCCATGCATGGCAGTTGGAACAGTGGCGAGTTTGTTTATCTTCTTCCTGTTTGGGCAAGTTGGGCAAGATATTCTTTGTTTTATTGTGTGTCTGGGTATGTGCGGGTGGATTATAAATACCATTGCTGGCAATGAGGGGCTGTCGGATATACTAGGTGAAGCGTTGCGATGGGTAGTGCTTGTAATATGCTGCTTCTCAATAGAGGAACAGCGCAATCGACCACCGGACCGCGAGCAACCTTCGGGGCCGTAATTCACCATTTGATTCCACTGAAAAAACGAAATGGGTCAGAGATGACTATTGGTTCTTTCGCGCACGGAGTGCGTATGCCGAGAAAGCTGCGCGTTGAGTACGCAAGGCGCGATTTATCATGCGATGGATCGTGGGGACCGGCGTGAGCCGATTTTTCAGGATAACCATGATTCTTGCAGACGCTAGAGCAGGCATGTGAGAAGATTGGTTGCAGGTTTCCCTTATGAATCTATTGATTAGCAGGCTGCCATGCACGTAAGAATCAGCCCCTATCACCATCTACATTTCCGTTGCCAAAGCGGCTGAATGGATTACGTTTATGGCAATCGGTCATGTGTTTCCCAGCACCCAGCAATTGCCAGCAGCCACGCCGTAACAGCGGCTTTACGCTGATTGAATTGCTGGTGGTGATTGCCATTATCGGAATTCTGGCCGCCATACTGCTTCCCGCCTTGAGCCAGGCCAAACAAAAAGCCCTGAGCATTGCCTGCCTGAATAATCTCAAGCAAATGCAATTGTGTTTTCACCTTTATGCTGTGGACAATGGCGATTTCATGCCTCCCAATGATTTTGTTTATGACATTGGCACCATGCAGGCATTTCCGGGAAATGAGGGGCCTTCCTGGTGCACCAATGTGGCTCCCTTTGAAGCCAACCCGACAGGCATTACGGGCGGCCTGCTTTACCAATACAATACCTCGGTGGCCATTTACAAGTGTCCGGCAGATCAATCCACCATCCAGACCCCTGACGGCACGTTACTGCCGCAGCCACGCCTACGCAGCTACAACATGAGCCAGTCCGTCGATGGACTAAGCTATGCTGGTCAAATTGCCGATACTATTCCGCATTACAGCAAAACCAGTGAGCCCAGAAGTCCCACGCCAACTGGCTTGCTGGTCTTCATTGAAACGCATCAGGATGAAATCACAGACACGCAATTTGGCATACCCGTGGCGGTAGATGACTGGTATGCGTATGGTTATTGGTGGGATGTCCCCGCCAACCGGCATAATCAAGGAGCCAACCTGTCCTTTGGCGATGGCCATGTGGAGCATTGGAAATGGCAGGTGCCCAAGACGGTATACGGTCGCGGTTACTCCCAGCCGGTCGCCAGCAATGAATGGGGCGACTACAATCGCCTGCAAACAGGTTTTCGCCAGGACTTCTCAAATTAAAGCTGTTTGGGGTTGCACCAAACACCGGATGGTCAAATTTTTTAGACTAATCATCTACCCCTGCAGCCAACCATACCAACGGTTACAATTCGAATTGCAGTCACAAAACCAAGGATGCTCATTGCCCCGCCCCGCTCAACTACGCGCCTTAAGTTCTTCCTGTACCATGGCGGCGACTTTCTCGCCTTCGCGCACGGCAAAGTTGGTGCCGCGATCCTCGGGAAAAATCTGCGAGAAGTTGGAGAGATACACACCCGGCAACGGCGTTTTATACTCGGGAATTTTCTGATCGTACTGCGTATCCACAATGTGCTGGGCGGCCCGGAAGCGAAATATAAATTTTTCATCCACGTGCTTGGGGTCAAATTGCGGATACAACTTGGGCAGATAACCAAACCAGAGCTTCGTCAATTCGTCGTCCGATAATGAATAAATTTTCCCGTCTGGCGGCAAATACGCGCCAATGTAATAAACATGTTTTCCGCGATAAAATTCCGGGCTTACGAAGTTGGTGTGCTGGATGAACACTAAAAACGGCGCGCCCGCCTCATTGACGTTCACCCAATAAATGTCGCCCAGGTTTTGGTCGCTGGTAAAGACAAGGCACACCGCACCGAGATAGCCAATGCTGCTTAGCTTGCGGGCGTAAGCGTTAAATTCGTCACCGGCAGGCAGCAAGCTGGCGAAGGCCGAGGATGAGCCGGTGAAAATACAATAATCATAGGAAGTTTCCTGTCCGTTGATGATTGCCACCCGGTTGTCCGGCAATATTTTTTGAACCACTGCGCCAGTCTGGATTTTTACATTGCGTCGGCGCAATTCCGCTTCCAACGCCGCGACGACCACATTGAAACCACCGCGAAAATAGCCGAGCTTTTCGCCACCAGGCGTGCGGGAATTGGTGCGCATGTGCAGGCGGGACCATAGCCAGGCCATGGAGACATCCTGATATTTGTCGCCGAACTTGCCCTTGAGCAGCGGCGTCCAGATGGAGTTCATGGCACTGGGGCCGCAGGCGCGCGCCATCCATTCATAGGCGCGATGTTCCAATAACCCCTGCCAGGTGTGACGATGTTTCAGGTAAAACGCCGTTGCGCCCGTACGCACCCGCCCAACCAGGCTGCATGGCGCGAACCGCAGCAAATCCTTGGGCGTCTTGAAGGGGTGTACCTTGCCGTCCCGGAAAATTCCCACCGAACTGTCGCACCACATCAAACTTTTCTGGAGGCCCAATTCTTCCACGAGCTTGAGAATGGTGTCGTCGCTCAGGAAAAGGTGGTGATACGTCTTTTCCAGCGAGGTGCCGGCGAGTTCAAACCCGGCTGCGAGCCCGCCAAGCTGGCCGGAGCTTTCGATCAGGGTGATCTCATGATTTTCCTGCTGGGCAAGCCGGTACGCGGCGGTCAGGCCGGTAAAGCCGCCACCGACAATGAGTATTTTTGCGGGCGAAGACATCAGTTGGATTTACGAAATGAGAATTTCCGGTTTAAGCTATATTGCAGAATCACCACCACGGCCAGGGTGGCCAGCTTGGAATAGTATTTGTTGCAGCCCCAAACATCGATGAACACATGCAGCAACAAGGCCGAAACGCTCCACCCCAGGAACGCCACCAAAAAGAAACACAGCAGCCGCTGGGGTATCTTGTCCGTCACACGGAAATTGAACCGTGCATTGAGAATGAACGAAAGCATCGTACCGCTGGCATAACTGATGGCGTTGGCCGCCTGATAATTGAGCAAGTTCGCCCGTACGATTTGGCCATACACGAGAAAATCCAAAATGGTACCACTCAGGCCAATGACGCAATAGAGCAGGAACTGTTTTCGCTGGAACAGAAAATTTTTCACGCGCAAGTAGGGCAGTTATTTCTTTTCCGGCATCACCAGACCGGCGCTCTCGCGTAAAACCCAAAGCGGCCGGCCCTTGACCTCCTCATAAATACGCCCGATATACTCGCCCAAAATGCCCAGGCAGATAAGCTGCACGCCACCAAGAAACAGGATGGATATGACAATGGTTGGAAAGCCTGAGGTCGGTGCCCACCCAATTTTGGCAAACTCAGCGGCAAAGATTTTTTGCGCGAGCGTGAATATCACCCCAAAAAACGCGAGCGCTGAAACCACCAGCCCCAGCCAGGTGGCCATGCGCAGCGGCACGGCTGAAAACGAAAACAACCCGTCGGTGGCCAGTTTGACGAGTTTGTTTAAACTGTATTTGGAGGTGCCAGCGAAACGGGCAGCGCGCTCGTAGGTTATGCCGGTCTGCCGAAAGCCCGACCACGCCCGCAGGCCGCGCACGAAACGGTTGCGCTCGGGCATGGCATTAATGGTGTTCACCACGCGCCGGCTCATCAGGCAAAAATCGCCCGTGTCCAGCGGGATTTCAAATGCCACGAGCTGCGCCATGATGCGGTAGAAGGCCCAGTAACAAAAACGTTTCCACCAACCTTCCTTGCGTTTTTGGCGGATGGCATAGACCACGTCAAAGCCTTCACGCCATTTTTCGATCAAACGGGAAATTTCCTCCGGCGGGTCTTCCAAGTCGGCGTCGATGGCCACCACGGCGTCGCCGGAGGCATAGAAAAGACCGGCGCTAACGGCGGTCTGATGGCCAAAATTGCGGGCAAAGGCCAGGCAACGCCAGTGCGGGTCTTTTTGGTTCTGCGCCTTGAGCATTTCCCACGTGCGGTCCGTGGAACCGTCGTCCACACAAATGATCTCGTAATCCATGCCCCACGTCGCCGCGACGGAACCCAGCCGTCCAAAAAGTTCGGACAACACGGCTTCCTCGTTATAGCACGGGACGATGATGGATATTTTATTCATGCCAGCTTTGCCGGACACGGCAGTTAAATAGCAAAAACAGGAGGGGGTTCACCATTCAAAACTTAATGTGCCATTTGTGGGGGTGGCGGAGTTTTCCAGCTCAAATCCACAATAACTGGTGCCCATGAAATGTGTTGCACGACCCGCTGCAAAGACGGAATGGCGTCCGGCGGCTTCACTTGGGCCAAATTATGCAGGTGAATTTCCACCTGTTCCGGGTGCTGGCCGAGTTTGTCCAGCAACGGTGCGAAGCTGCGGTAATAGTCAAATTGCGTCAGCACCAATTTAGCCGGCTGCA
>Ga0265327_10004214_pt1 | contig 12917 bp, 17 predicted proteins | sample 41621metaG_FD_202089 | JGI IMG/M metagenome (GOLD analysis project Ga0265327, IMG submission 202089) | Rhizosphere microbial communities from Carex aquatilis grown in University of Washington, Seatle, WA, United States - 4-16-21 metaG | ecosystem: Host-associated > Plants > Roots > Rhizosphere...
AGATCAGCGGTGCCGGCACGGACGTGATCCGTATCCGTGGCGTGGAAAAACTGCACGGCGCGACGCATCGCATCATGCCGGACCGGATCGAGACCGGCACCTATCTGTGCGCAGCTGCCGTCACTGGCGGCACGGTACGTCTGACGGGCACATCAACAGGGTACCTGGACGCTGTGATCGACAAACTGATGGATGCCGGTTGTGAAATCTCCGGTGAAAAGTCACCACAGTTCGAAGCGATCACTTTGCGAGCACCGAAGAAACTCAATGCGGTTTCACTGCGTACCTCACCGTATCCTGCATTCCCGACGGATATGCAGGCGCAGTTCATGGCGATCAACACCGTGGCCGAAGGCACGGCGATTATCCGTGAGACCATTTTTGAAAACCGCTTCATGCACGCGGTGGAGTTGCAGCGTTTGGGCGCCGATATTACGATCGATGGCAACTCGGCTGTGGTGCGCGGTGTCGCAAAGCTGGAAGGTGCCACGGTGATGGCGACCGACCTGCGCGCCTCTGCAGGTCTGGTGCTGGCTGGCCTCATCGCCGAAGGTGAAACCACGATCGAGCGCATCTACCACCTTGATCGGGGCTACGAGCGGCTGGAAGAAAAATTGCAGCAACTGGGTGCGCAGATCAGGCGTGCCAGTTAATTTATAAAGTAGAGTGACGCCATGATTACCATCGCGCTTTCCAAGGGACGCATTTTCGAAGAAACCACGCCATTACTGGCGGCGGCGGGCATTACGCCGGCGGAGGATCCCGAATCTTCACGCAAGCTTATCATCGGCACCAATCGCGACGATGTGCGCCTGTTGATCGTGCGCGCTTCCGATGTGCCGACCTATGTGCAAAACGGTGGGGCTGATCTGGGTATTGCCGGCAAGGATGTACTGGTCGAACACGGCGGCGAGGGTCTCTACCAGCCGCTGGACCTGCAGATCGCCAAGTGCAAGATGATGGTCGCGGTGCACAAGGATTTTGATTATGCCGCGTCAGTACGCAGCGGCGCCCGCCTGAAAGTCGCGACCAAATACGTGAAGATCGCGCGTGAGCACTTTGCCGAGAAGGGCATGCATGTCGACCTCATCAAGCTGTATGGCTCGATGGAGCTGGCCCCCCTGGTCGGCTTGGCAGACGCTATTGTCGACCTGGTCAGCACCGGTGGCACTTTGCGCGCCAATCATCTGGTGGCCGTCGAGGACGTCATGCCCATCAGTTCGCGCTTGGTCGTGAACCAGGCTTCGCTCAAACTCAAGCGCGCACAAATTCAACCGATTATCGATGCTTTTGCCGCAGTCGTTGCGGAAGGAAAATGAGTATGCTCAAAATCAGACGATTTAATACAACGGATGCGACTTTTGAGGCATCCCTGCATCAGTTGCTGGCCTTTGAAGGTGCGCAGGACGACAAGGTTGATGTGGTCGTTGCCGACATCTTGCGCGATGTCAAAAAACGCGGCGATGCTGCCGTGCTGGAATACACCCAGCGTTTCGACCGTCTGAGTGCGGCGAGCATGGATGATCTGGAATTGCCGCAAGCACGCCTGACCGAAGCGCTGGGCAGCTTGCCTGATGATCAGCGTGAAGCGCTGAAGGCTGCGGCCGAGCGTGTGCGTATCTATCACGAACGGCAATTGATGAGTTCATGGAGCTACACCGAAGCCGACGGCACCATGCTGGGCCAGCAGGTGACGGCGCTGGATCGTGTTGGTTTGTACGTGCCGGGTGGCAAGGCCGCTTATCCTTCTTCAGTGCTGATGAATGCCATTCCAGCCAAGGTGGCAGGGGTGAAGGAGTTGATCATGGTCGTGCCGACACCAGGCGGTGAACGTAACCCGCTGGTGCTGGCTGCGGCAGCGGTGTGCGGTGTCGATCGTGTGTTCTGTATCGGTGGTGCCCAAGCCGTAGGCGCGCTGGCTTATGGCACGCAAACCGTGCCGCAAGTAGACAAGATCGTCGGCCCCGGTAATGCCTATGTGGCTGCTGCCAAGCGCCGGGTGTTCGGCGTGGTCGGCATCGACATGGTGGCGGGCCCATCAGAAATTCTGGTGATCTGCGACGGCAAGAGCAACCCGGACTGGGTGGCGATGGATCTGTTCTCGCAAGCCGAGCACGATGAACTGGCGCAAGCGATTCTGCTGTCGCCGGACGCCGAATTTCTCGACCGTGTGCAGGCCTCCATCAATCGTCTGGTTGAAGAAATGCCGCGCAAGGAGATTATCAAGACGTCGTTGCAGGATCGCGGTGCCCTGATTCAGGTGCGTGATCTGGACGAAGCGGCCGAGATTGCCAATTACATTTCGCCGGAACACCTTGAGCTCTCCGTTGATGATCCGGTTGCGCTGACCAAGCAAATCCGCCATGCCGGCGCCATTTTCATGGGCCGTCAGACCTGCGAGTCGCTGGGCGATTACTGCGCCGGTCCGAACCACGTGCTGCCGACGTCCCGCACTGCGCGCTTCTCGTCGCCGCTGGGCGTGTACGATTTCCAGAAACGCTCCAGTCTGATCATGGTGTCTGAGGCTGGTGCCCAGACACTGGGCAAGATTGCCTCGACGCTGGCTTATGGTGAAGGCTTGCAGGCGCATGCCCGTTCAGCGGAATATCGATTGAAGTCATGAGCAAGTTCTGGAGCCCGGTGGTCAATCGCCTGACACCCTACGTGCCAGGCGAACAGCCCAAGCTGACCAATCTGGTCAAGCTCAACACCAACGAAAACCCTTACGGCCCCAGCCCCAAGGTGCTGGAAGCGCTACAGGCAGAGGTGGGTGAGACCTTGCGTCTGTATCCCGACCCTAATGCGGATCGCCTGAAGCAGTCGATTGCCGGTCGTTTTGGCCTGCAGACCAATCAGGTTTTTGTCGGCAACGGATCTGACGAAGTGCTGGCCCATGTCTTTCAGGCACTGCTTAATCACGATGCGCCCATTCTGTTCCCCGATATCACTTATAGCTTCTATCCGGTGTATTGCGGCCTCTATGGGATTGCCTATAACACCATTCCACTGACCGAGCAGTTCGCGATTCGAGTGGAGGATTACTACCGCCCCAACGGCGGCATCATTTTCCCCAATCCAAATGCGCCAACGGGAGTACCGCTGACGCTGGTTGAAATTGAGCGCCTGCTGCAAGCGAATACCGAATCGGTTGTGGTGGTCGACGAGGCCTATATTGATTTCGGCGGTGAATCGGCAGTTTCACTAATCAACCGTTATCCGCAGTTGCTTGTCGTGCATACCATGTCCAAATCAAGATCGCTGGCCGGGCTGCGCGTGGGCTATGCACTGGGGCATTCTGACCTCATTGAGGCGCTGACGCGGGTCAAGGATAGCTTCAACTCCTATCCGCTGGATCGCTTCGCCATTTCCGGCGGTGTCGCCGCGATGGAAGACCAGGCCTATTTTGAATCGACCCGGCAGCGCGTGATCGCGACCCGCGAACGATTGGTCGCGCAGCTGGCATTGCTCGGGTTCGAAGTATTGCCCTCCGCCGCCAACTTCATCTTTGCCCGTCATGCGACGCGCGAGGGTGCCGAGCTGACAGCTAAACTGCGTGAACGCAGCATCATCGTGCGCCATTTCAAAAGCCCGGCGCGGGTTGCACCTTACCTGCGGATCACCGTGGGCACGGACGATCAATGTCAGGCGTTGGTCAATGCCTTAAAGGAAATATTGGCTATTTCCATTTCCTGAACAGTCATTTATGATAGCGGCCTGAGGCGACTCGGCCCAATTTTAATTATATGAAGGAGATGTCATGGCAAAGCCGTTGATTCAAGTAGCACTGGATTCCCTGGATTACGATCAAACTCTGGCGCTTGCACGTCAAGCCGCACCTTATGTCGACATCATCGAAATCGGCACCCCTTGCCTGAAGGTGAATGGTCTGCCGCTGGTGAAGGCAATCAAGGCTCAACACCCTGACAAGCTGATTTTTGTCGACCTGAAGACCATGGACGCCGGCTACTACGAAGCCGAACCATTCTTCAAGGCTGGCGCAGATATCACCACCGTACTGGGTACTGCTGACATCGGCACCATCAAGGGCGTCGTTGATGTGGCCAAGGCCTACGGCAAGCAAGCTCAGGTTGACCTGATCAACGTTGAAGACAAGGCTGCTGTGGCTGCTGAAGCTGCCAAGGTTGGCGCACACATCATCGGTATCCACACCGGTATCGACCAGCAACTGGCTGGCCAGACTCCGTTCTCTGATCTGGCTGCTCTGGTTGCTCAAGGTCTGCCGGTCAAGGTTTCTGTGGCTGGTGGCATCAAGCAATCTACCGTACAACAAGTGGTTAAGGCTGGCCCAAGCATCATCGTGGTTGGCGGCGCCATTACCGGTTCCAAGTCCCCTGCGACTGCCGCTCGTGAAATTCGCGAATTGGTGGACGCTGCTGCTGGTGAATCCAGTGGCGGTCTGTTTGGCTGGGTGAAGAAACTGCTGGGCTAATCGGCCTGCAACTCAAGAAAACCCCGGTGCTTTGGCCCCGGGGTTTTTTTATTGCTTCGAAAGATTTTGAGTTAGAATAAACCAACTTTTTTGTGACTGATTTCATGCGTACTGCCTCCGTTACTCGCAATACTCTGGAAACGCAGATTTCCGCCTCCATCAATCTGGACGGCAGCGGCAAGGCCGAACTTGCCAGCGGCATCGCCTTTCTCGATCACATGCTTGACCAGATTGCGCGTCACGGCTTGTTTGATATTTCGGTCCAAGCCAACGGCGATCTGCATATCGATGCTCACCACACGGTGGAAGACATCGGCATCACTCTCGGACAAGCCTTCAACCAAGCTATTGGCGACAAGAAAGGCATCGTGCGTTACGGTCATTCATATGTGCCGCTGGATGAGGCTTTGTCGCGCGTGGTGTTGGATATTTCGGGTCGCCCCGGACTCGAGTTCGGCGTCGAATTCAGCCGTGCCCGCATTGGTGATTTCGATGTCGACCTGATCCACGAATTTTTCCAGGGCTTCGTCAATCACGCTCTGGTGACCCTGCATATCGATAATCTTCGTGGCGACAACGCGCACCATCAGGCCGAAACCATTTTTAAGGCTTTCGGTCGTGCATTGCGCTCGGCCGTGCAAGCTGACCCGCGTATGGCGGGCGTCACCCCTTCCACCAAGGGTAGCCTTTAACCGAATTCCGGGTTCGAACCCATTCCATCCAAATGGCAGACATAGCAGTTATCGATTACGGCATGGGCAATTTGCGCTCGGTAGAGCAGGCATTGCGACATGTCGCCGGCGAGCAGTCCGTGATCGTCACCAGTGATCCTGCAGAAGTGCGCGCAGCCAAACGTGTGGTGTTTCCTGGACAGGGGGCGATGCCCGACTGCGTGCGTGAGCTGGATGCGCGCGGTTTGCGACAGCCCGTGCTGGATGCGGCTGCCAACAAACCTTTCCTTGGTATATGCATCGGCTTGCAGATGCTGTTCGAGCACAGTGAAGAAGGCGATACTGCAGGTCTGGGGGTCTTGCCAGGTCGCGTCAAACGTTTTCCATCCGGGTTGCTGAATGCCGCGGGCGAAAAGCTGAAAGTGCCGCACATGGGCTGGAACGAAGTCAATCAAAGTCGTCCCCATCCTTTATGGGCCGGCATTGCCACGGATGCTCGCTATTATTTCGTCCACAGCTATTTTGTCGAGCCAGCCGATGCTGCTCTGGAAGCCGCCTATACCGAATACCCTGAACGGTTTACCAGCGCCGTCGGGCGCGATAATATTTTTGCCGTACAGTTTCACCCGGAAAAGAGCCAGCAGGCTGGTTTGTCCTTGTTGTTCAACTTTGTTAACTGGGACGGACGTCCCTAATTTCGTGTACACACTATCATGCTGATGATTCCTGCAATTGATCTTAAAGACGGCCACTGTGTGCGGCTCAGGCAAGGCCTGATGGATGGGGCGACGGTGTTCTCCGAAGACCCCGCTGCCATGGCTCGCCAGTGGGTGGATCAGGGCGGCCGACGCCTGCATCTGGTTGATCTCAACGGCGCCTTTGCTGGCAAGCCGGTTAACGAAGGAGCCATCAAGGCTATCGTGGCGGCCGTTGGCAACGAAATACCCATCCAGTTGGGTGGCGGTATCCGTGACCTGGAGACGATCGAGCGCTATCTGGACGACGGTATCAGCTACGTCATTATCGGCACTGCTGCAGTCAAGAACCCCGGCTTTTTGCACGAAGCGTGTGACGCATTTCCCGGCCATATCATGGTCGGGCTGGATGCCAAGGATGGCAAGGTGGCAGTTGATGGCTGGTCCAAGCTGACCGGTCATGACGTGATCGACCTCGCTCGGCGCTTCGAAGGCTACGGCGTCGAGGCAGTGGTGTACACCGATATCGGCCGTGATGGCATGCTAAGCGGCGTCAATATCGAGGCGACTGTTGCACTGGCACAGGCGCTCAAGATCCCAGTCATTGCCAGCGGCGGCGTCACCAATCTGGAAGACGTCAAACGCCTCTGTGCTGTGGAGCATGAAGGCATCATCGGTGCTATTACCGGTCGCGCCATCTACGAGGGCACGCTTGATTTTGCTGCTGCGCAGGCACTGGCGGACCAGCTGAACGGTTGATGGGCGCCATTTTATGGGGTTAGCCAAACGTATTATTCCTTGCCTGGACGTGACCGATGGTCGCGTGGTCAAGGGTGTCAATTTTGTTGAACTGCGCGATGCCGGCGACCCGGTGGAAATCGCCCGGCGTTATGACGAGCAAGGCGCGGATGAGCTGACTTTTCTCGACATCACGGCCAGCTCGGATAATCGCGGTCTGATTTTTCATATCATTGAAAAAGTGGCTTCGCAGGTTTTTATTCCCCTGACAGTAGGTGGTGGTGTGCGTGCCGTCGAGGATGTGCGCAACCTGCTCAACGCCGGCGCCGACAAGGTCAGTATCAATACAGCGGCGGTGGTGAATCCGCAATTGGTGGCTGATGCTTCCGGCCGCTTCGGCTCGCAATGCATCGTGGTTGCAATTGATGCCAAGAAGGTCGGCGATCACTGGGAAGTATTTACCCACGGCGGTCGCAAGCCCACCGGGTTGGATGCCGTCGAATGGGCGCGCAAGATGGTTGAACTGGGTGCCGGCGAACTGCTGCTGACCAGCATGGATCGTGACGGAACCAAGAGTGGTTTTGATCTGGAGGTGACGCGTGCCATCAGCGATGCTGTTGAAGTGCCGATCATCGCCTCTGGCGGCGTGGGCAACCTTCAGCATCTGGTCGATGGGGTCAAGCTGGGCGGTGCAGACGCAGTCCTGGCGGCCAGCATTTTCCACTTTGGTGAATATTCCGTGAGGGATGCCAAATTATATATGGCCGATCACGGCATTGAGGTCAGGCTCTGATGACTGAAAGTTGGCTCAGCAAGGTCAACTGGACCAACGACGGTCTGGTGCCGGTGATTGCCCAGGAGGCGGGTACGGGTGCCGTGCTGATGTTCGCCTGGATGGATCGCGAGGCGCTCAAACTGACCGCCGAATCTGGCACCGCTGTGTACTGGTCACGTTCGCGCAAGAAATTGTGGCATAAGGGCGAAGAATCTGGTCACGTGCAGAAGGTGATCGAGATTCGACTCGATTGCGATGAAGATGTGGTGCTGCTGACCGTTGAGCAGCAGGGCGGCATCGCCTGCCATACCGGCCGCCATAGCTGCTTCTTCCAGAAATTGGAAGGTCAACAATGGGTGATCGATCAGCCTGTCATCAAGAACCCTGAAGAGATCTATCGTCATGAGTGATATCCTTGATCGTCTGGCTGAAACGCTGGAAGCGCGCAAGAACGCGGATCCCAATTCTTCCTACGTGGCCAAGTTGTACGCCAAGGGGCTGGATAGCATCCTGAAGAAAGTCGGCGAAGAAGCCGCTGAAACCATCATTGCCGCCAAGGATGGCGATCGCGAGCAGATTATTTATGAAACCGCCGATCTCTGGTTTCACACTCTGGTATTGCTGGCGCAACAGGGCCTGCATCCGAATGATGTGCTGAATGAACTGGCCCGGCGTGAAGGCTTGTCCGGGATCGCCGAGAAGGCTTCCCGCAAGGAGTGATGTCATGACCGACTGCATTTTCTGCAAAATCGCCTCCGGAGCCATCCCCAGCAAAAAATTGTATGAGGATGAAGAAGTCATTGTGTTCCATGATATTCACCCAATTGCTCCCGTGCATTTTCTACTCGTACCGAAACAGCATTTCGCAAGTCTGAGCGATTGTGCGGCCGAAGAGGAAGGCCTGCTGGGGCGCTTGTTGTTGCTGGCGCCAAAACTGGCGAAAGAGCAGGGGCTGGACGGTTTTCGTACCATGATCAATACCGGCAGGAGCGGTGGACAGGAAGTCTTCCACTTGCATGTGCACGTGTTTGGCGGCGGTTCGACGCTGCCGAAAACTTAAGGAGAACGTGATGGGTTCATTCAGTATCTGGCATTGGTTAATTGTGTTGGTGATCGTGTTGGTGGTATTTGGTACCAAGAAGCTGCGTAACGTGGGCAGCGACCTCGGCGGTGCGGTCAAAGGCTTCAAAGAGGCCATGCGTGAAGAGCAGGCCAGTCCAAAGCTCGATGATGCCGGCGGCAGCAAGACAGTCGAAGGCGAAGTGACCGAAAAAACCAAGCACTAACGACGCATGTTTGATGTGTCATTTGGTGAGTTGCTCGTCATCGCGATCGTTGCGCTGGTCGTCATCGGCCCTGAAAAACTGCCCAAGGTAGCCCGTACTCTGGGTTTGCTGGCAGGCCGGGTGCAGCGTTATGTGGGAACGGTGAAGGCGGATATTGCGCGTGAAATGCAAACGCAGGATCTGCAAAATATGCACGAAGAAATCCGCCAGAGCGTTGCCGCTGTAGAGTCCAGCGTAATGCAGGAAATCCGGCAGGTTGAAGCGCCGGTAGCCGAAGCACTGAAGGATGCAGAAGATGCCGTGAAAGGCACGCATCCACCCAGCGCGCCATGACACAGACCGACACCTTCATCTCCCATCTGATCGAGCTGCGCAATCGGCTCCTGCACATCATCATTGGGGTGGTGGTGACCTTTGTCTGCCTGTTCCCGTTCGCCAACAAAATCTACACCTTGCTGGCGCACCCGCTACTGGCCAAGATGCCCAAGGGCGGCCAAATGATTGCAACTGCCGTGACGACGCCCTTTCTGGTGCCGATGAAAGTCGCCATGTTGGCGGCGATCGTCATTTCACTGCCGTACACGCTTTACCAGTTGTGGGCGTTTGTGGCGCCTGGGCTGTATCAGCATGAAAAACGCTTCGCGCTTCCGTTGATTACCCTGAGCACCCTGTTGTTTCTGACCGGGATGGCGTTTGCTTATTTCCTGGTCTTTCCGGTCGTATTTGGCTTCATCACCAGCACGGCTCCAGAAGGTGTGGCCGTCATGACGGACATCGGTAATTACCTGGATTTTGTCATCACGCTGTTTCTGGCCTTCGGTATTGCCTTCGAGGTGCCGGTGGCCGTGGTGTTGCTGGTCAAGCTTGGCATGGTGCAAGTGGCTACGCTGAAGGAGATTCGATCTTATGTGATCGTCGGCGCCTTTGTGATTGGCGCCATTTTTACGCCGCCGGATGTAGTCTCGCAGGTCATGCTAGCAGTTCCTTTGTGGTTGTTGTACGAAGCCGGCATTCTTGCCGCAGGGTTCGTTGCACCGGCCAGATCAGCCGACTAAACTCCACGTCGTTATTCCTGCCGCGGCTGCGGTTTGGGGCGCTTGCCGATCACTACAGTGAAAGTGCGCTCCCCCTGATTGCGTATTACCTTGATGGTCGCGGGGTGGCCGGGTTTAAGTGCGGCGATCAGCGTCAGCATGCCGGCGCTGTCGATAACGGGGTGTCCGTTGATGTCCATCAGGATGTCGCCGGGTTTGACGCCAGCATTATCTGCCGGGCCGCCGCGCATGATGCCGGCGATCAGCGCACCGCGAGCTTCCTTGAGTTTGAATGATTCGGCCAGTTCTGGCGTGATATCTTGTGCCTCGATGCCGATCCAGCCGCGCGTGACGCTACCCTGGCGGATGATCTGTTCCATGACCTGTCGCCCCAAGCTGACCGGGATGGCGAACCCGATCCCCATCGAGCCGCCGCTTCGAGAGTAGATGGCGCTGTTGATCCCGACCATGTTGCCTTCAGTATCGACAAGCGCACCGCCCGAATTCCCCGGATTGATTGATGCGTCGGTCTGGATGAAATTTTCAAAGGTGTTGATACCAAGGTGATTGCGTCCCAGCGCGCTGACAATGCCTTGCGTCACGGCCTGCCCGACTCCGAACGGATTGCCGATTGCCAGCACGACATCACCCACGCGCAGATCTTCTGAACGGCCGAAGGTAATGGAGGGCAGGTTTTTCAGGTCGATCTTGACCACAGCAAGGTCGGTTTCCGGGTCGCTGCCGACGACGCGAGCAGGTGCGGTACGGCCATCGGCTAGAGCCACTTCGATTTCATCTGCGGACTCAATGACATGGTGGTTGGTCAGAATCAACCCGTCCTGACTGACGATGACTCCTGAGCCGAGGCTGTTTTCACGCTGAGGCTGGTCTTCGGGCTGGTCACCGAAAAATTGTCTGAAGGAAGGGTCGTCCAATAAGGGATGGTTGTTGTCCGGGGCGGCTTTACTGGTAAATATGTTGACGACGGCAGGCATCGCTTTATGTGCCGCCTTGCTGTATGAGCCTGCGGCTGGTTCCGGAGTGGTGATTTCCGATTGCTGAACCGTCACAACCTTGGCGCCATGGCCGAGCAGGTCCGGTTTAAAAATCTGCAACACAAACAGGATGCCGAGACTGAGCGTGACTGTTTGTGCAAAAATGAGCCAGAGTTTCTTCATGAATTAAATGAGGTAGTTGCGATGAAACTGATTGAATTGGTTGATTATACCGGACAATGGTTGCAGGTTGATCGCTACCGGGATTACTGCCCGAATGGCTTGCAGGTGGCCGGTCGGGATGAGGTTCGCACGCTTGTCAGTGGTGTTTCCGCCAGTATGGCGCTCCTCGAGGCGGCGGCAGAAGCGGGTGCGGATACGATTCTCGTGCATCACGGCTATTTCTGGAAAAACGAAGAGCCTTGCGTGACCGGCGTCAAGCGAGCCCGCCTGAAGTTTCTGCTGGATCACGACATCAATCTGCTGGCCTATCATCTGCCGCTCGATGCGCACCCTGAGCTGGGAAACAACGCCCAGTTGGCGCGTCTGCTGGGTTTTGAGTTGGAAGGCTGGTTCGGCGAACAGTCTATCGCGGCCTATGGCAAGCTGTCTCAGGCGGTAACTCTTGAGGAACTGGCACAACGTATCACACAGAGTCTGAACCGAGAGCCGTTGGTCATTGGCGCTGCAAATGCTCAGATCCGGCGCGTGGCCTGGTGTACGGGTGCCGCACAGGACATGCTGGAGCAAGCAGTAGCGCTGGGTGTTGATGCCTTTGTGACCGGTGAGGTTTCGGAGCGCACCGTGCATATGGCGCAGGAAACCGGCGTGGCCTTCATTGCGGCAGGGCATCATGCAACCGAGCGTTACGGCATACAGGCGCTGGGCGAGCATCTGGCCCGGCGTTTTGGCATCAGCCATCGCTACATTGATATTGATAATCCGGTTTGAGCTTCCGCATGGCGTCTGCCTGAAAAGGATGTGCAGCAATACTGATGTGCGTCTAAATTGCAGTCCCGCCTTTAAGTTTTTGCTGGAAATCGGTACAATTCCAACCCTTTAGGTCACAGTCAGCAAGGGATCGTGATGGCGAATCAAGAAGTGGATAAAAGCAAGCGGCGGTTTCTGATCGCTGCGACATCGGCAGTAGGGGGCGTGGCGACGGTTGCTGTGGCAACGCCGTTTGTCCTGAGCATGTTGCCGAGCGAGCGAGCAAAGGCCGCAGGCGCGCCGGTTGAAGTGGATATTGCAAAGGTGGAAGCTGGTGCGATGATTACCGTCGAATGGCGCGGCAAGCCAGTCTGGATCATCAATCGTACGCAAGGCATGCTGGATCAGCTCGGCAAGATTGAAGACAAGCTTTCCGACCCCAAGCTGGATGTTGCGCAGCAGCCTGATTACACCAAGAATGCGACACGCTCCATCAAGCCCAACCTGATGGTGCTGGTTGGTATTTGCACGCACCTTGGCTGCTCGCCATCATCCAAGCTGCAATCTGGCGAAGCTGAGGGCATGGCCAGTGATTGGCCGGGTGGCTTCTTCTGTCCGTGTCATGGTTCCAGATTCGACCTGGCTGGTCGCGTGTTCAAGGGTTCGCCGGCGCCGATCAATCTTCAGGTGCCGCCATATAAGTATCTGAGCGATGCCCGACTGCTGATCGGCATCGGTCAAGACGGTAAGGAAGCTTAACCATGCAAAAATATCTAACCTGTGCATTGAACTGGGTGGATGCGCGCTTCCCGCTGACCGCCAACTGGAAAGCACACCTTTCTGAGTACTACGCGCCCAAGAACTTTAACTTCTGGTACTACTTCGGTTCACTGGCGATTCTGGTGCTGGTGCTGCAAATCGTCACCGGCATTTTTCTGACCATGCATTACAAGCCGGATGCTGATCTGGCCTTTGCTTCCGTCGAATACATTATGCGCGATGTGTCATGGGGATGGCTGATTCGCTACATGCACTCTACGGGCGCGTCGATGTTCTTCGTCGTGGTGTATCTACACATGTTCCGTGGTCTGCTCTACGGTTCCTATCGCAATCCGCGCGAACTGATCTGGCTGTTTGGCGTCGGCATTTTCCTGGCGCTGATGGGTGAAGCCTTCTTCGGCTACCTGCTGCCTTGGGGACAGATGTCGTTCTGGGGTGCGCAGGTGATTATTAACCTGTTTACCTCAATCCCGTTCATCGGCCCAGATGTTTCACTGTGGTTGCGTGGCGATTTCATGGTGTCGGATGCGACGCTGAACCGCTTCTTTGCCTTTCACGTGATT
>Ga0265327_10004215_pt1 | contig 12916 bp, 14 predicted proteins | sample 41621metaG_FD_202089 | JGI IMG/M metagenome (GOLD analysis project Ga0265327, IMG submission 202089) | Rhizosphere microbial communities from Carex aquatilis grown in University of Washington, Seatle, WA, United States - 4-16-21 metaG | ecosystem: Host-associated > Plants > Roots > Rhizosphere...
CGCGGCGACAACCGGGACATCATGGCGGTAGTCAGAAGTTCTGCCTGGGGGCCGTAACTTTTCTTTAGATAATAGATTTGAGCGAACAACATTCTTGAGGTCGCGGCAGTCTGGAGCCAGGGTTTCGCATAATAAATTTCCATAAAAACCAGGTGCTCCTGACTCGCAGAAGAACCGTGCATGGCGTTTTTGGCCGTCTGCTGAGTTTCGTGAACCCGCCAGGTGGCCAAGTCTTCAGCCAGATAAAAGAACTCTCCCTGCTCCAAAAGATGGCACCACATTTCAAAATCCAGATAACCGACAAAACGGCTGTCAAACCCGCGTTTGGCGGAACAGCGACGAAACATCGTCAGTATGGGTTGGCCAACAAGGTTGGTATTTTGTTCCAAACTGGCGACAATCGTTCGCCGACCGTCATAAAGCCCGGACTGATGGAATAAAATGGTTGGGCTTGATTTCGCGCCAGTGAGATGCTGCCGACACCCCACCAGCACAGCGGAAGCGTTCTCATCTAACGCGTCCGCCATTTTCCGGATGGCTGAAAGGGAAAGCAATTTGTCGTCCGCATGGACAAATTTGACATATTCGCCACATGCCTGCAGCAAACAAAAGTTATGATTAGGAACGAAACCGAGGTTTTTTGAATTCTGCCACCAGCGGATGCGGGAATCGCGAGTGGCGTAGTCTTTTATCACCGACAAGGTGCCATCGGTGGAACTGTCATCGGAAACAAGAATTTCCATGTCGTCGAAATCCTGCGCCAACACAGAGTCAAGGCATTCTGCGAGGTGCCGCTCTGAATTATAGGTTGGAATCAGGACGCTGACTTTCATGTGCTTGATTGTATCCGGAACAAGTTTGGAAACCCAATAACTTTAAATCCAACCGGGTGCCCATTGGCTGCGGATTTGATTGTAAAATCGGATATTGAAAGCGATGGTATTTTTCAATTACCATCGGTTTTTGGTGGATAACCAAACTAATCCGCTGATGATGGCATCCAGCCCCGAACATTTTTTCCAGCGTACCCGCCACGCCTGCAAAGTCATGGTGCTTGATCTTGGTTTTCTGGGCGACACGGTGCATCTGCTGCCCGCGCTCTGGCTGGTGCGGCAGGCGCATCCGCGGGCAGAATTGCACGTCGCCGTCGCTGCACACGTCACCTCGCTCATGGATTGCGTGCCTTGGGTCGACCGCGTCTGGGGCTACATGCGCTATCCGCGCCACGCCACGCTGCGCGAAAATTTTCAAATGGTCGCGCGCCTGCGCCGCGAAAAGTTTGACGTGGTCATCAACCTTAACGGCTCCGACCGGTCAAGCTGGCTGACGTTTTTAAGCGGCGCACGCGAGCGGCTGGGCCGGCGGCCCAGCGATGGCGGCCCGCCGTTCTGGAAACAGATGTTCACCGCGCATGTCGCGCACCCGTTCACCGAGGAGCCGGTTTATCTGCAACGCTGCCGCTGTCTGGAAAAAGCCGGCTTCCCGTTCACACCACCGGAATTTCACACGCAGGTTGATCCGGCCGGTTTGCGCGCGGCGGAAATTTCCGTCGCGGATCGCGGAACTTATTTTCACCTCAGCCCTTTCACCACGGCGGATTCCAAGGAACTGGCGCCAGCGCAGCTGGCGGAATTGATCGCCGCCCTCGCGAAGAGCTTCCCCCAAAAGAAACTCGTGCTGTCCTGCGCGCCGACGCGGCGCGAGTTGGAAAAAATGGGGCAGCTCCTGACCCGGCTGCCAGAAAAACCGTGGCGGGTGCTCGCCGGCAATCTGAATCTGATACAGCTGGCGACCGTCATCCAAAACAGTGCGGTGCATTTCTGTGGCGACACCGGACCGTTCCATCTGGCCGTGATGACGAATACACCAACGGTCGCGTGGTTCTGGCCCAATCCCGGCATCCGCCAATGGTTGCCGATGGATGAAAAATTCCGCGTGCTGGTCGGCGCGAACAAGCCGGGTGCGCCCTTTCTTGGCCGCATCGCCACGAACGAATTGGTTGCCGCTGCGCAATCCGTTTTGAAATTCCCGTGAACTTGGCTAAAATCCGCGCAACAAATTCATGAGCAAACTGCCCATTTCCGTCTGTATCATCGCCGGCAACGAGGCCGCCCGCATCGGCCAAACCCTTAAAAGCGTGGCCGACTGGGCTGGTGAAATAATTGTGGTGCTCAACATCGAGGTGAATGACGGCACCGATACCATCGCCGAATCCTTGGGTGCCAGGGTTTTCCGAGAACCGTGGCGGGGGTTTCTCAAGCAGAAAAACTCCGCCTCGGAAAAATGCCGGCAACCTTGGCTGCTCAATCTGGATGCCGATGAGATTGTCACGCCTGAATTGCAGAAGGAAATTGCCGCAGTTGTCGGCCAGAACCCAGCGCCGTTTGCCGCCTACGAATTTCCACGGTGCGCCTTTTACTGCGGACGCTGGATCCGCCATGGCGACTGGTATCCCGACCGCGTCCTGCGACTCTGGCGGCGGGGAGAAGCGCAGTGGGGCGGCATCGAGCCGCACACCCATCTGGAAGTGAACGGCAAGGTGGGCCGCCTGCGCGCCGACCTGCTGCACTTTACCAACGAAAACATCGCCCGCCATATCTCAAAAATCGCGTTCAATCACGCCGCCTTCGTGAGTCGCCGCCGGGCTGGCGGTCGATCGGCCAGTTTTTTCGAACTGGCGCTCCGCCCACCATGGCGTTTTTTTCGCGCGTATTTTCTCCGGCTCGGTTTTTTGGATGGCTGGCAGGGATTTTACATCGCGAACCTAAGCGCCTTCTCCACTTTGACCAAGTATGTGATGGTTCGTGAGGCGGAACAGGATCAACCTCCCTTCCCGCAATGAAACTGGCTCCGGGCATCTCGCTGGTCATCAGCACTTTCAATCAGCCAGATTATCTGGCGAAAGGGCTGGCCAGTCTGCGGCGGCAAACCCATCAGCCGGAGGAAATTATCATCTCTGACGACGGTTCGGGCGAGGCAACCCGCGAACTGGTCCAAAAATTTGCCGCCGGTTCGCCGGTGCCGGTAAAACATGTTTGGCATCCGCACAATGGTTTCCGCAAAACCGTCATCCTTAACAAAACCGTTGCCGCGGCCACGGGCAGTTACCTTGTTTTTACCGATGGCGACTGCGTGCCGCATCCCCAATTCCTGGCCGACCACGCCGCGCTGGCCGAAAAGAATTTCTGGGTGCAGGGCCGCCGCTGTTTTGTGCGCGAGGAATTTGTTCCCGCTTTTGAAGCGGAAGAAATTCCCGCGTTTGGCTGGATGCTGGCCGGCAAAATCACCGGCGCGACCAAGGGCGTGCGCTGGCCACTGGCCATCATCCGCCGCGACACGAAACAGCGCGGTATCATCGGCTGCAACATGGCGTTCTGGCGCGACGACATCGTGGCGGTGAACGGCTTTGACGAGGATTACACCGGCTGGGGTACCGGCGAAGATTCGGATATCGGCACGCGGCTTTATCACTTGGGCCGGCAGCGGAAATTTGTTTATGGCCGCGCGATCACGTTTCATCTGAATCACCCGCCGGCGCCGCGCGGACATCACGCCGCCAGTCTCGCGCGGCTGGCGGAGACCATCGCCAGCCGCAAAATCCGCTGTGAACACGGCCTTGACCGGCATTTGGCGGTGAGGCCATGACACGGACGCATTCATTCCGGGTAATACCGGGTGGGGCGCGGAGCGATGCACCCGGCCAGCCAAACCGCCGGCGGAGCTGTTTTGATTTACCCTAGCCGATGGAAAATATTTTAATCATCCGCCTTAAGGCCATCGGCGATGTCGTGTTCACCCTGCCTGCCGTCATCGCACTGCGCGAACATTTTCCCGCTGCCAATATCACGTTCCTTACTTCCCACGAAAATACGCCGCTGCTGCGCGGCTTCCGTGAGGTGAACGAAGTCATTGCACTGGACCGCGCCGCGTTACGCAGCGGCAATCCATTGAAAATCGGATCGGAATTTTTCGGACTGCTGCGCCGGGTTCGCACCGGGAGATTTTCATTGGTGGCGGATTTTCAGGGTTTCGGTGAAACCGCATGGCTGGCACGAATTTCCGGCGCACCGCAGCGCTGGGGCAATGTTTATGGCCCCGGCCGCAGTTGGGCTTACACCCGCGCCCTGGTCCGCGACGAAAAACTTCATCCGGCGGACTGGAACCTGCAAATGCTTGCCGAGTGCGGGGTAAAGCCAAACGTGATAGAAAACAAATTTTCGCTACCCGCCGATGCGCTGGCCGCCGCGAAATTTTTTTTCACAGAAAACAAACTTGATCCCGGCCAGCCAACGCTACTCATCCAGCCATTCACCAGCACCGCGCAAAAAAACTGGCCGCTGGAAAATTTTGTGGCCGTGGCCCGGCACTGGCGGGAACGCGGGGTGCAGGTGATTTTTGTCGGCGGTCCGGCAGATCGTGAGCCGTTGGCAACGGTGCGCGCCGGACTTTTTTGCGTCGCCACCGGCCAACCACTGCTGGTTTCGGCGGGGCTCGCGCAACTGGCCACGCTTACGCTCGGCGGCGACAGCGGCCTCGGACATCTCGCCGTTGCGCAGAGCAAGCGCGTCCTGATGCTGATGATGAACAAAAACCCAGGCGCCTGCTTACCGTTCCAGCATCCTGATTGGGCATTGGCGCCGGAAACGCCGGGCCACATCCGAGGAATTTCCGTGGACGCTGTGCTGGCGGAAACGAGCAGAGTGCTTAATCCACTGGCAGGTAGTGTTTCTTGTTGAATTTCATTCCGAACTTGTTTTCCAACCACAGCATCCGGCGATGCTTCTTTTCGCGCGCGGTCAGCTGATGGTTCGGATCGGCTTGAAAAATTCCGGCGTCTGCCGGCAGCCAGCTTTGAACGACTTGGGGGTGCGTGCCGGAAAATAATTTCAGCACCGCCGGGTCAACTTTGGCATAATCCACCGGCGATGCCGGCGCGTTCTCCCAGTACTTATGAACCGCGCCTGACTTCAAATTCATCTGGGTCTCGCTGCGCACCCAGCCGTAGTGGTAAATTGTCGCGCCCGTGTGCGCCGCGCGCGGATAGCGCGATCGCTTGTGGCTGACGACGACGTTGAAAAACAGCGACTCGCTCGACCACGCCGGAATCGTGTTGCGGATGATGCGCACCTCGCTGCGATACCAGCCCGGCGACCAGGCGATGGTGTTTTTATTGCCGTAAAAATGCAGGTAATCAAATGCCAGCGCCTCAACCCGCTCGTTGCCCAGGTTCCTTTCCATGGCCGCGCAGATTTTCGGCAGTTCGTCCTCGTGCAGCACCTCGTCGGCTTCCAGATAAAAGGCCCAGTCGCCGGTGCAATTATAGAGCGCGATGGTTTTTTGCTGCCCGAAGACAAAACCCTTCACTGAATAATCGCTACGGAGGCGTTCATTCCAGGTCGTCGGGATGATGCGGATTTTCGGGTCGCCTACGGCGCGAATCATTGCTTCCGTGTCGTCATCGCACGGGCCGAGGGCGATGATGAATTCATCCACAATCGGAAGAATGGAGCGAATAGACGCGATGAACGGATAGCCGAGCTTCTGGCCGTTGCGCAAAAAGGTGAACCCGCTGACTTTCATACGCTGATTGTAGCGCGTGGCGGCACAATAGCCGAATAGTTTTTCCGGCCGCAGAGGCTTATGTTCAACGCCGGAACCAATTTTCAACCCATTTCAGCAGCGGGAGTTTTGACGGCAACTTTTGCTGGAAATTATGCACGAGTTCCGGCCGGCTGACGGCCCGGAATGCCAGCCTAAAGGCTTCTAGGTTTTTGCCTGGCAGGACGGATTTGAGTTTGCCGTAGAGGTAATCAGGATCTTGCACCAGTCGCGGAAAATACAGCCAGATCATCGGCACGTCATGCTTGGTCAGCGCATGGACCAAGAGATGCATTTTCGTAGCCAAAGCGGCCTCCTGTTGCCGGGGATTTATGGTGGCCCAAAGGCCGCCCGGAATTGGAGTTTCCTTGTTTTTCCATTGCCGCGACACCTCCCGGCGACTTTCCGCCGAAGCGTAAAGATCGCGGATGGGGATGATGGCGCAGTCGATCACAATGTCGCCCTTGTCCAGCAACCCCTCGATTTCCCCGCATAGGTGGGGACTTTTGACAACGTAAGGAGCAACGGGGTGGGTAATGTCTAATTCCATGCCGGCGTTGCAGTTCGAATAAATGCCAGAGGTCAAATCGGAAAATCCGGTGTCCAATCCCAATTGGGTTAGCAACTGCACTAAAAAAGTCGTCCCCGCCCTTCCGGTCCCTGAAATAATGAGATGATGTTTCGGCATCTAATCAGATTTTATATTCTTTCGCAGACACCGAAAGAAAAACTTCCATTAACCGCAATAACAAGTCCGGTAAATCATAGCTGTTTCCGTCGGTTGGTTGATTTAAAAGAAACCGCCCGCCAGTCAAACTCGTGTTATTTTCTACATCCGCGCACAGCAGTAGTCATCCTATTTATTTACTTGCCGCCGCTGCGCGGGAGTTGATTTTCGCCCGCAGTTCAAATGGTGAAATCGGTCAAATGGCTTTTCGCCACTTTCAGGATGGCCTGATAACACTCGTCAATGTTCTGGGCGATGGTGTTAATGTAATTCTCGCGTTCCTGCGGACGGGGAACCTCGAATGGATAGTTGATCAACTGTTTGATCTGGCCCGCCAAGGCGCGCTTGTAAATGCCTTTGGGGTCGCGCGCCATGCAGACATCCAGCGGCGCATGGATGTAAAACCACACCAGCTTGTCGCCTAAAATCTGAGCCACCAGATCGCGTTGTTGATATTCCGGAGCCATGGTGGAAACAACCACATTCAATTCCTGTTCGATCAGCAGCCGGGCGATTTCCGCGATCCGCCGGTGGTTTTCCAGCCGCGCTTCCTTCTTGAAGCCCAAGTCTGAACACAGCGCCGAGCGCATTTCATCGCCGTCCAGATAGACCACGGGAATATCCCGGTCCAACAGGCCCGAGCGTAGGTGTTGCGCCAGCGTGGTTTTGCCGGCTCCGGAACGGCCATAAAGCCAGAACACCCTCGTGATGGTTTTCATTTATGAAGCAGCCGAAAATTACAACCGAAGTCTAAAAGCTGATTATTTTGGACAATTATTTATGGTGCCGCCGTTCATTCGCCGAACAATTTTTTCAGATGGGCCCGCGCCGCCTCTTCGCGTGAAAGTTTAGTTTCCTTGGAAATCCAATGACGCCGGGCGAATTCGAAATATTCACAGAAGTTGCCAACGTGCTTTTCCAACACCAAATCCGCGCGACGTTCGCGGCATTGCTCCGCCACATGCGGGTCGTAACTTTGACAGTTCAGGCACACGCGCAGGTCGGCGCGGCATTTCATGCAGACTTCGCCGCGGCCGGGGTTGCCGGAAATCGTCCACAGCTCGCCGCAGTGATGACAGTGTCGGGTGAGAGAATTTGCCATTTTTAATATTTGATTTGCGATTTTGCCCGAATTCTACAACCGCGCAATCTGTAAACGGCTGAAGGTTTAGAGTTCAGAGTTGGAATTGCTGCGGTTTTTTGCAACGCTGCACTCTGAGCGGTGAACACTGAACAAAAAATTGGCATTTACGGCGGCACGTTCGACCCGATTCATCTCGGCCACCTGCTTGTCGCACAGGCGGCGATTGAAGAACTCGGGCTGGCCCGGCTATTTTTCATCCCAGCGGCCCGCTCCCCATTCAAGGCGGGAAACCAGCCCGCACCGGATGCTGTGCGACTGCAACTGCTTCGGCTCGCCCTCGCGGGAAAAACAAACTGCGAAATTGACGAGCAGGAAATCCGCCGGGGCGGAATTTCGTATGCCGTGGAAACACTGCGTGACTACGCGCAACGGTTTTCCAACACGGAACTTTTTTATCTCATCGGCGCGGACAACGCGGCGAAGTTAAATGAATGGCGCGAACCGGCGGAACTGGCACGACTGGCGGAATTTGTGGTCGTGCCGCGACCCGGCGAAGGCCCGGCGAGATTTCCCGCACCATTTCGCGGGCGGATGCTGAAAGGATTCCCACTCGGCGTTTCATCATCGGAAATCCGGGCACGGATAAAAGCCGGATTAACCATCGACAATTTGGTCCCGCCTGCCGTTGCCGAAACGATTCGCGGGGCGAAAATATACGTTTGAATTTTTCCGTGTCCAGCCACAACCATCCGTGATTAAATCCTGCCCGTGAAAATCATCACCGACGAACGCTGCACCAGCTACTCGCGCACCGGTCATCCGGAGCATCCCCGCCGCGTCGCGGCCACCACTGCATATTTAAAAACCCAGACGAAACTGCCCGTCATTTGGGCTGGGCCCGGCGAAAATGTTTCGGATGAAATCATCCTCCGCGCTCATATACCGGAAGTTCTCGCGCGTCTGGCCAGGCCGGAAGATTTTGACGAAGATACGCCGTTCCACGAAAACATTTCCGCGTTCGCCCGCACTTCCGTCGCGGCTTCGCTGGAGGCATTGCGCACGGCGCGAAACGGCGAAAATGTTTTCAGCCTCATGCGCCCGCCCGGCCATCACGCCACGCGCACAAAATCAATGGGCTTCTGCTATCTCAACAATATTGCCATTGCCGCGCTCGAAGCCCTGGCCACCGGCGCAAAACGCGTGGCGGTGCTGGATTTCGACGTCCACCACGGCAACGGCACCGAAGACATCCTGCTGAACCAGCGCGGCGTGGAATTTTTTTCCATCCACGAGCACCCAGCCTATCCCCACACCGGCGCGGAAAACGCCGGCCATAACTGTTTCAACTATCCCGTCACGCCCGGCACGCCGCGCCTGACCTACCGCGCCAAACTCGCGCATGCGCTCGACGATCTCCGCAGCTACCGGCCGGAACTGATCGCCGTCTCGGCTGGTTTTGATGCCTACGTCCGCGACCCGCTGGCGGAAGGCCCGCTGCTGGTAGAGGATTTTTACTGGCTCGGCGAATCGCTCCGCAAGCTGGGCGTGCCGTTTTTCAGCCTGCTCGAAGGCGGTTACAGCAAGGATTTGCCGAAACTGATTTTTGCCTATCTCAAAGGCGTTGAGGGAAAATGATTTGCAAATGACCGTCCTCGAAGCCATTCAGAAAAGCACCGATTTCCTCGCCAAAAAAGGCGTCGAGTCCGCCCGCCTGAATGCTGAACTTCTGCTCGCTCACCAGCTCAACCTCCCGCGCATGAAGTTGTATTTGAACTTCGACCGTGTTCTCACAACAGCAGAAACGGACGGCCTGCGCGAACTCATCAAACGCCGCGCCACCCGCGAACCGGTCCAGCACATCACCGGCTCGACCTCTTTTTGCGGTTGCGAAATCTCCGTCAGCCGCCACGCGCTCGTGCCGCGACCGGAAACGGAACTGCTTGCGGAACTGGGCTGGAAACTTCTTACCATCTGCAATCCGCAATCGGCAACCGCCTTGGACTTTGGCACCGGCACCGGCTGCATCGCCATTGTCCTTGCCACCAAGTGTTCGAACGCCCGAATCACCGCGCTTGATGTTTCGCCGGACGCACTGGCGCTAGCCAAACAAAATGCCCTGCTAAACAAGGTCGCGGAGCGGATGGTGTTTCTCTTAAGCGATGGTTTCACAGCTTTGCACAAAGGAAATCAGTTTGATCTGATTATCAGCAACCCGCCCTATATCGCGTCGGCTGAAATCGAAACCCTCGGTCCGGAGGTGAAGGATTTTGATCCGCGCGGCGCGCTCGACGGCGGCGCGGACGGATTGGATTTTTACCGGCGGCTGGCGAAAGAGGCTGGACCGTTCTTAAAGCCAGCCGGAAAAATCATGGTTGAATTCGGCGACGGCCAGGCGGACGACCTAAAACAAATCTTTGCAGCCGAAAAGTGGATTGTCGAAGCCGTGCAGGAGGACTACTCTCACCGCGCCAGAATTCTGATCGCACATCTTTAATTTTTCATGGAAAGTTTTCTCATCAAAGGCGGCGTGCCGTTGCACGGCGAGGTGGAAATCAGCGGCAGTAAAAACGCCGCGCTGCCCATCATGGCCGCCACGCTGCTCACCGACGCGCCGTGCGTTATTCGCCACGTTCCCGATTTGAGCGACACGCGGTTCATGGCGCAAATTCTCGCCTCGCTCGGCGCGGAAGTAAAATTTAGAAATGGCACACTTACCATCCGCGCCCGGAAACTCAAGGGTTACGCGGATTACAAGTTGGTCCGCAAAATGCGCGGCTCCATCTGCATTATGGGGCCGCTGCTCGGCCGGTTGCGGCAGGCGCGGGTGTCGCTGCCCGGCGGCTGCATCATCGGTGCGCGGCCGATCAACCTGCACTTGAAAGGTTTCGCGGCGCTCGGGGCAAAAATCGAAATCGAGGGCGGCTACGTGGACGCCACTGCCAAAAAACTGGTGGGCACAACGATGTTTCTCGGCGGCCGCGCCGGTTCCACCGTGCTGGGCACGGCGAACGTGATGATGGCCGCGACGCTGGCCGACGGTGTGACGGTCATCGAAAGCGCCGCGTGCGAACCGGAAGTCGTGGATTTGGCCGATTTTCTGAGAGCGATGGGTGCAAAGATTTCCGGCGCCGGCAGCCCGACCATCACCATCACCGGCGTGAAAAAATTGCACGGCGGGGAACACGAGGTGATTCCCGACCGCATCGAGGCGGCGACGTTTGCCATAGCCGCCGCCGCGACGGACGGCGAAATCACCCTCAAAAACGCCCGCGCCGACCATTTGCGGGCAGTGATTGACAAGCTGACCGAGGCGAATGTCTCCGTGAAGCGGCAGGGCGATGATTTGATGGTTCGCCGCAAAGGAAAATTAAAATCGGTGGATGTGACGACGCTGCCGCACTCCGGTTTTCCGACCGACGTGCAGGCGCAGATGATGGCGCTGCTCACGCTGGCACCGGGCATCAGCATCATTACCGAACGGATTTTTGAGGCGCGCTTCATGCACGTCAGCGAACTGGCGCGGCTTGGTGCGGACATTGAAATTGAAGGGCCAAGCGCGATTGTGAAAGGCGGACGACCCTTGAGCGGCGCGCCGGTGATGGCGAGCGATTTGCGCGCCTCGGCGGCACTGGTCATCGCCGGACTGGCGGCGAAAGGCGCGACACAAGTGAACCGGATTTACCACCTGGATCGCGGCTATGAGCAGATGGATGTGAAGCTGCGGAAACTGGGCGCGCGGATTCAGCGGGTGGAGGAAAAATAAACTTGCTTGCAGTCTTAAAGAGAACGCAACGGATTGATGAAAACAAAGTTAAAGCGTTTTTTGTTTCTGGCGGTAACTCAAATCACATTGTTTTTGTCCTGCATACTTCCATTTGCTAAAGGGGGATACACTTATTGAGATTATGATGTTGTGATGGAGGTGAATTATTTTGTTTTGGGGATCTTAATTTTATCTTGGAGTGCCAGAATAATTTCGATTGGGTCCAAAACTGAAAAGCGATTCCATAATTGGTTCAAGTTGGGAATCTATCTTCCGTTTTTTGTGTCTGTTGGAATTTTTCTTTTTTAACGAAATGATCAAGTGGTCAACTTGGTCGTTAAAACCCTTTTAGAGCCAGTCAATGTTTGGTCAAAGAAACTAGTTCTAAATATTTCCTGCTGCTGGTATCCACGAAAGCGAAACGACGCGGCGAGAAGCCGTTGGCGCGAACGAAAAATTAAGTCGTCCGTGCCAACGGCTCCCTGCACACGCTGGATTTTCCCACCTTAATCTTTTGCGTTTTCATGCGGCGAGCAGCTCGCTGCTGTGGGCATAAACCCGCGCCTGACGGCGAGCTTGAGCGAGGGCCGTGCCGGCTTTTTCCTCAAACAGCGCCGGAAATACGAGCAGCGGGTAAAATGTGACCCACGCCAGCGCGGCGGCCTCATTGGCGGCGCGGCGGAGCGGGGTGTTCAACTCCGGTTGCTCGACGATTTCGAGCTGCCGGGCGAGCAGCCGGTTTTTCAGCCGCTCGAATTCGTTTTCGAGATCGGCACGGAACGGCACGGCGGCCACCGGCCGGAGCGCAAAGCGCGTTTCGGGGGCGAATTTGGCCGCCACTCGGTATTGGTTGGTATTCATAGGTCTGATCTTTCTTGGGTTGCTGGTTAAAACACAAAACCCGCGACTGCCTTGGCAGTCGCGGGTTTTGGAAAATTTTTAAGTTAAGTTTGAATCAAGTTTTCGTTCCCACGACGGCCAAAGGACGGGAGCTGCGCTGCCAAATGGCCATACAGCCATTTACCGGCGCGGTCGTCTGCGTATGTTTGGTGAACGTGGTTTTCATTTTCACTGACGGGCACAAGATAACAAGTTCAGCTGATTTGTCAAAAAAATTTCCCCGCTTGTCGAATTTGACGGGCATGCTAATTTAGATTCACTTTCATGAGCGACCGACCGCTGAAAATGGTGACTTGTCCGGGCTGCGACGCAAAGACGTTCATCCCCGGCGACCTGCCGCCGCTGGCTTCCGAGCCTTGCAAAAAGTGCGGCCATGCCATCATGATGCCGATGCAATTGCGGCAGTTCGAATTGCGCAGCAAAGTCGCCTCGGGCGGCATGGGGATAGTTTATCGCGCTTGGGACGTGACGCTGGAACGGCTGGTCGCCGTCAAGCTCATGAAGAAGGAGTTTGTAAACGACACGCAGGCCCTGGAAAGTTTTTACCGTGAAGCCCGCGCCTGCGCCCGGCTCAACCACACCAACATCATTCACATTTACACGTTTGATGAATGGGAAGGCGAACGCTACCTTGTGATGGAACTCGCCGATCGCGGTAGTCTGGATGCACGAATTGAAAAACTCCGGGTGCTGCCAGAACTGGATGTCCTCGATGTCGGCATCAAAATCGCCTCAGCGCTGGATATGGCGCTTAAACACGATCTGTTGCATCGCGACATCAAGCCTGGCAACATTCTATTCGACGCCGACCACGAACCAAAGCTGGTGGACTTCGGCCTCGCAC
>Ga0265327_10004217_pt1 | contig 12915 bp, 14 predicted proteins | sample 41621metaG_FD_202089 | JGI IMG/M metagenome (GOLD analysis project Ga0265327, IMG submission 202089) | Rhizosphere microbial communities from Carex aquatilis grown in University of Washington, Seatle, WA, United States - 4-16-21 metaG | ecosystem: Host-associated > Plants > Roots > Rhizosphere...
GCTGCCCATCGACGACTCCGATATGGGCTGCTCCTGCGAAGGCACAAAGTGCGTGATTCGCGAGGCATGGAAGCGGGAGATCGCCACGCTGGAGATTGCGGACCAGGACGCCATCACCGACAACGGACAGGAAGTCTGGAACCTGCTTCAGCTGCACCACATCGAAAACGTGATCCTCTGCGGCGTGCATCTCAACATGTGCGTGCTGGGTCGCCCTTTTGGCATCCGGCAGATGGTGCGCCTTGGGAAAAATGTGGCCCTGATGCGCGATATGACAGACACCATGTACAACCCGGAGCGTCCGCCCGGCGTGAGCCATTTCAAGGGTACGGACATGGTCATCGCGCACGTGGAGCGGTTTTGGTGCCCCACGTTTACCAGTTCCGATATCTCGGGTCGACCGGCGTTCCAGTTCAAGGAAGCGGTAAAGTAAGAGAGCGGTCAAGAGTCGACAGTCATCGGTTAAGAGGAGGGAGAGCCTTGCCGGAAAGGCTTCGAGGATGTTTAGTTTCGTCATGACGAGGAGGGGGCATCACAGAGCTCGAGGCTGTAACAAACCACTCTGGTTCTGGATCAGAGTGTTCGGGCTGTTGTTTTGTTTCGGGGCGGTGCGGGCACAGGGGGTCACGGGCACGGAGGCACTTCGGCAAAAGATGCGGCAAATGGATTCGGGCCGCGACGCGGCAGCCTGGGTAATAACCCTCCCCCCATCAGAGCGCGACCAGACGGGAGGCATGCTTCTGGACTTGCTCGGAGGATTTCTCAGCGACCGGAAAACGGAGCCCAAGCTGAAGGCGGGCGTTTACCTGGAAAATGTCGTGGCGGCTTACGCCTCAGTGGCGGAACGCGAACCGTTGCGCGCCATGGTGGCACGGTTGTTGTCTGGAGACGATGCCGCCACCATCAGCCGCGTAGTGAGCGGACTGGCGGAATCCGGCGGCACAGAGCCGCTTGCGGCGCTGGGCGATTGGGCGCGTCCCTTGATCGAAAAACTTTCCCCGACCATTCCCGATCCAGTGACGGATGTGAAGGCGATGAAGAAGCTGGATGAGCACCTGCAGCCGCTCGCGACAGCCATCTTCCAGCTTTCGCGCAACAGCTCGCCAGAGGGATGGAAACTGCGCACCGAGCTGCTGACCGCACTGGTGGCGAAATACGAAGGCGCGAACCACGGCAAGAAAACCGTGGCGCGGCTCAAGGAAGAACTGGCGAAGACTTCGCCGAGCACTGCGGCGCCGGAGCAGATGTTGGATGAGGAGATGCCGGAGGAGGCCAAAGGCGAAGCGGAATTCCTGGTCGTGCGCGCCGCCCTCCTCATCCCGCGCAGCGACTCACAGCTGCGTCAGATGGATTTGGCTGACCTAAAGGTCCTCATGCGTCACACCACCATGAATGGGAGATCTTACCCCATGATGGCCATTCACGAGATCATGCGACGCAAGGACCGCGAGGGTCTGGAGTTCGTTGTGGCATGGGCAGAAAATTCGGAAAACAAATTGCCGGATGTTATGCCTTCCTTGGAAGAACTGACGAAGGTCGAGCAGCGCCGTGGCAAATTTCTTCCCCAAGACAGTTGGGTCCTCAACTTGAGCAATATCGCCGTTTCGCTGATGTATCTCGAGCAGTCCGCCTCGCCGGCGGGGCCAGGGGCTGCCGAGAAAATCATGGCAGACTTCAAAAAGAAGTGGGGCGCGTCTGATTCGGGAAAGACGATCGCCAGTCTTCTGGAACAACAGATGGAAATGGGACGCCAGATCCTCCAGCGCGGCCAGGCTCCGTGGCAGAGGGAGAATGAGCCGGTTCTGGGCGAGGAAGAATCGAAATGATGAAACCACACCAGGGCATGGCTCCGTGCCTTGGTAAACCGGCTTGCCCCTGTTTCCTTAAGGCAAAGTTGCGCCCAAAGGACACTTTCGAAAGCCACACGCAGAGCTTGATGGCCCATGGGAGTACCGCGTAGAATTGCCACCCACCATGCGCCCGGCGCTTGTTCTTTTGATGATGACGTGCCTGCTCACCCTGATGGTGGCGCATCGGGCGTATTTCCTCGCGCATGACCAAGGACGGTTGCGGGAAAGGGTGCGGGCCGCGCTGGACGATCCAGCGTTCGCCAATGTGGAGCGGGAACACATTTCCATGAATCACATGGACGTGTTGCTCGAAGGTTTTGTGGCGACACCTGAGCAGCGCGAGGAGGCGCAGCGGCGGGTGGCGGCCATTCGCGGTGTGCGCTGCCGAGACGAGGACAATCATTTGCATGTCCCGGCGTATCTCTCGGCAAAGCTGGACGGTGATACACTGACACTCTCCGGTCTGCTGCCGAACGCTGCTTCTCAGAGCGCATTGGTGACTTGGCTGACGCAAAGCCGGCCAGGTCTGAAAGTGGACACTTCCGGAATCCGGCTCGACGCCTCCGTGCCGGCACTCGATCCACCCACCGCGCAGCCTATGCCGGCCTTCTACAGCGAAGCGTGGAATGCGATTCGCTCCAACGCGTCGCTTCACGTAACGCGAAAAGATGGCGCGGTGACCGTAACCGGCCTGCTGCCGTCTGCGGAACTGCATGACAAAGTGCTCGCGGCATTGACGCCGAACGCGGTGCCGCCCCTGCAAGGCAGCGGGCTGAAGGTGGGAACCTATGTGAAATCGGCAAGCTTTACCAAGGTGGACGCGCTCCCAGCATTCCTGAAGGACTTCTTCGCGGCGCCGGGCAGCGAGTTATTCGAAGCGGATGGGAGCGGCGTGAAGCTGCGCAGCATGGCCACTGCGGAGGCTGCGACGCGCTGGCTGGAATTGCTCGCGCCGCTCGCGGAGCCGGAAACCGTGAGAGCGGACCTGCGGGTCTTCCCGAGCCGGTACCATTTTCCCAACTATCTGCCGGAGTCGAAGCTCCCGCCTCAGACGATCACGGCATTGCGTGAGGCACTGAAGCCGGCGGTCTTCCACTTTGATCCCAATCATTTTTACCTTCTGGCGGGCGAGATGCCCCGGCTGAATATGGCAGCGCAGGCGATTGCCGCAGCGGGCCGTGAGGCGCACATTATCGTGGGCGGCTACACGGAGACGGAGGGCGATCCCAAGGCTCAGCAGGCCGCCACGTGGAGGCGATGTGAGACGGTGGTGGCGGAGTTCAAGGACCGCGGACTGCCCACCGCGCAGTTTGAAATCGTCGTTTACAGCCCTGCCGCCGTGCCGAATGGTGCCGATCACCACCGCCTGGTGGAACTCCTTTTAAAATGACGTGTATGTCGATGCTGGCTGATTCCTCAAGCGGTCTGGACGCGGTGACGTATTTCTTCGCCAACAGCGGACTGTTTTTCCTGGTGACGGCCCTCTTGTTCTTTGGCTTCGGCACGCTGTTTGGCGCTGCCACGTGGGGGCGCTACAAGCGGCGCTATGAGAAGAGCGAGGAAGTCATTGAGGCCAACCGCGCGGAACTGGCCCAACTCAAGCGTCGGCTGGCGGAACGGGAGAAGAGCGGCCGGGCCGCCGCTGCGCCGCAGCCCACGGTCTTCACACCCCCTTCGTTTAATCCACCCGCCGTGCACTGGTGCGCGGTCAGGGTCGGCCAAGGGAGGCACCATCAGAGATCCGTGCCTTCCCAGCGTTCTCCGCGTTTCCGCCGGGACAGGGTTTCAGCATTTGGACGGAAACCGGTCGGGAGCCGGGCCTTCCCCCGGTGATTGCGCCGCCAAGCGCCGCGTTTACCCTCTGGACGCAGGTGAGCAAGGCGGCAGACGCAGGCGCTAACACCTCGCTCCCTGTGGCAGCTGGCGGGCAGAATCTCACGCCGCGGAGCCACGCGCACACCCTCTGGACCGACCACCACTGGAAGCCGCATCCGGCCCAAGGCTTTGCGCAACCGCCGGCCCACGCATTCAGCCTTTGGACACTGCCGGACTTTGTGCCGCTCGGCAGAGGCGCGCAGATGAACGCGCAGGCATTCACGTTGTGGACGGAGCCGTCCTGGAGTCCTCCGAAAATCAGCGGCTTGCCCCCACGCTCCGCACGGAGTTTCTCTCTGTGGACGGAAGAAGACTTTGTGCCCTGCGGTCGTGCCGCCGTGCTGCCTTCACAGACGTGGAGCCTATGGACCGCCGAGGATTGGGTGATGCCTGAGGTGAAAAGTGCGCCGCAGCCACTCTCGACCGCATTCAGTCTTTGGACCGAAGCAGGATGGCAGCCCGTAGTAAAGGAGGACGTCGCGAAAAAGAGCGAGGCGGCGGCTGAAAAGACTACGGAAGAGAAGGCGCCGCCGGCACCGCGCGGGTTGTTTTCCCGGCTCTTTGGGGCGTTTAAGGCGAGCTAGGATCTACGGCGCATCGAGCAGCTCCTTGACCGAACGAATATAAGCACGCGGATCTGCGGCGAGGAGCAGCGCTGAGACTATCACGACGCGTCTCGCGCCCGCGGCGAGGACGGCGGTCAACGTTTGCAGATTGACGCCGCCGATGCAGAAGACCGGCACGGTGGCAAAGCGATGCACCTCCGCGATATCATGAAGCCCAATCGGTGTGTAGTTGGGCTTGGTTCCCGTGGCGTAAAGCGGTCCAAAGCCAATGTAGTCCGCGCCTTCCGCCATGGCAGTCATGGCTTGCGCTAGACCGTGAGTGGATCTGCCCACAAAACATGCGGAACCCACCATGGCGCGCGTCTCGACAATCGCCCCGTCATCTTGGCCGATGTGGACGCCCTCGCTGCCCACCGCCGCGGCCACTTTAGGGTGGTCATTGATCACGAGGGGCACGCCGCCATCGCGCGTGATGGAGTGCATCTGACGGGCCAACGTTTCCACCTCTTCGGGAGACAGGTTTTTCGCCCGTAGCTGGAGGATATCCACGCCGCCCTCCACCAAGGCGCGCGTCATGGACACCACGGCGTCCGGCCTCACGTAGCCGAGGTCAACGATACCGTAGAGGCGACATTCATTCAGGGAGCGCATCGCTCATACAAATCCGCAATCGGCAATCCGCAATCCGCAATCTTCCCCGCCGTTGGCTTGACGCAGCGGGAACGCTTGCGAGATTTATCCATGGCAAAACCTACGCTCCTCATCCTTGCGGCCGGCATGGGCAGCCGCTACGGCGGTCTCAAGCAAGTTGATCCCATGGGACCGCACGGCGAGACGGTGCTGGATTATTCCGTGTTTGACGCGAAGCGCGCGGGTTTTGGAAAAGTGGTTTTCGTGATCCGGAAGGACTTTGAAGAGGAGTTCAAGACCAAGGTGGGCCGCCGCTTCGACAAGCACATTCCCGTGGAGTATGCGTTCCAGGCGCTCGATGACCTGCCGAAACCCTTCAACGTGCCGGAAGGCCGCGTGAAGCCATGGGGCACCTCGCATGCCGTGCTGGCGGCAGACGGGCTGATTCATGAGCCGTTCGCCATGATTAATGCGGATGACTTCTACGGTCGAGATGCATTCGACAAGCTGGCGGCCAACCTGAACCAACCGCGCCCGAATGACGGCAAGGAGCACTACTCCATGGTGGGCTTCCAGTTGAGAAACACGCTGTCGGAGCACGGCAGCGTGGCGCGCGGCGTGTGCACCAGCGATCATGGAAAGCTCAAGTCCGTGACGGAGATGACCAAGATCGTGAAGACGCCCACGGGTGCGCGCAACGATGAGAATCCCGACAAACCCATTGAACTCACCGGGAACGAACTGGTAAGCATGAATTTTTTCGGCTTCACGCCCGGGCTGTTTCCGAAACTGCGCACCGCGTTCCAGCAGTTCCTCGGAGAGTTGGACAAGCACGGCGGCCCGCTCAAGGCGGAGTGTTACATCCCCAAGGTGGTAGACCAGTTCATCAACGCGGGCATCGCCGATGTGGAAGTGCTGGAGACCAGCGGTTCCTGGTTCGGTGTCACCTATCCGGAAGACAAGCCCATCGTGGTGGCGAGCATCAAGAAGCTCGTGGATTCTGGAGAGTATCCAGCGCCGCTGTGGAGCTGAGGCGCGTTGCGTGCGTTCAGGGTTTCTGCGCAGCCAGATCCTCCTACTTCGGCATCGTGATGAACGGCGCTAAAAGGTAGAGAGGCTCCAGCGTGGGCGCGGTGGACAAGGTCAGAAGATGCTCTGGCGAAAGCCGGAAAGCGATCCGCGCGAGGCGGGTAGCGCCGGGCACACTGAGGGAGACGTCCGGGAGTTCAGCGGGAACTTTGTTGTCGAAGGTGAACCAAGTAGTCTCGAAATCCTCGGCACGGCGCTGGGCGAGATCGGCAGCGTCGTGCAACGTGATCTCTCCGAGCAGGGTGTCGCTGTGAATGCGCGCGATGAAGAACATGCCGCGGCGGGCATCGCCGCAAACCGTGAAGGTATCGGGCAACTCAGACACCTCCGGCGCGAGCACCGAGGGAAGACCGAAGACCGGAGCATGGCGTGAGAGGGCGATGCCTTGGGCAGCGGCGATGCCAATGCGGGCGCCAGTATAGGAGCCAGGACCCGTGCCGACGACAATAGCCTGCAGTGAGTCTCCAGAAATCTGAAGCGCTTCACCGAGCGGAGCGAAGAGCTGCGAATTGTGGGAACGCTCTGACATGAAACTCTTTTCGTAAAGGACTGCGCCATCCTCCTGCACCACAGCAACACTGCCGCGCGCGTGAGAGGTTTCGATGGCGAGGATTAAGGACACGTCGGATCAGGATTTTTCGGTGACGGTGCGGGTGTCGTCGGGCGTGATTTCAAAATGAAACCAGCGCGCGCCGGAAGGGATGGCCTCAGGAAATTTATCCGCCCACTCCACCACCACGACACCATTCGCATCGAGGTAATCTTCCCAGCCGATGCCGGGAAGTTCTGCAGCGGAGTCGAGCCGGTAAAAATCAAAGTGGAACACCGGAAGGCGGCCACCCGGATACTCGTGGACGAGCGTGAAAGTGGGGCTGCTCACTTCGGCGTTGGAACCAAGACCGGCGACGATGCCCTTGGCGGCATGGGTTTTCCCAGCGCCCAGAGTGCCGACGAGCGCGACGACATCACCCGCCCGCAACTCATCCGCGAGGGCGCGGCCCCAGGCGAGGGTGCGGGAAACGGAGTCGAGGTGGGACATGGCAGTGGGGGATAGCGGTAACAGAAAATCCAAACTCCAACATTCAAAATTCGAAGAAGGATCAAATTCCAAGGAGAACCCCATGAGAAATCAGCCTTGATGCTTGATCCTTCCTTGGAATTTGAGCGGTTGGATTTTGATCCTTTTCGGCGCCTAGCGAAAATGCTCCCACCCACCTTCGGCAAACGAAAACGTCCTCCCCTTCCCTTTGCGGACGAAGCGCCCAATGGCCGTGAGGGGTGTCTTGGGGAAATGCTTCGCCCATTTCTTCTCCAGGGATGGAGCGAGTGACTGTGGCGCGGCGAAAAGAAGCTCGTAGTCCTCGCCATCACCCCAGGCCTGAGCAGGCGTACAGGACTTTGCGCAGGGCAGTGCGTTTTCGTCGATGATGAACTCCAGTCCACTCGCTACCGCCATGCGGGGCAGGTCTTTGGCGAGGCCGTCGCTCAGGTCCATCATGGCGTGCAGCTTGGAATTCGCAGCGAGCCACTGGGCTTCCTTGATGCGTGGGACAAAATCGAGGTGGCGCTTCTTGAGCGACCCGCCGAGTTTGCCGGTGACATAGATGAGATCACCGGCGCGCGCGCCATTGCGGCGCAGGCATGCAGATTTTTTTACGCGGCCTGTGAGATGAATGACGATCGCCAGCAGCGGGGCGCGGGAGGTTTCTCCGCCCACGATGCTGATGCCAAACTGGCGCGCACAACGGTTCAGACCGGCATAGATTTTTTCGATGTCAGCCACCTTTCGATCCGGTGGGCAAAGCAGGGTCACAAGGGCGTGCTGCGGCTCACCGGCCATCGCGGCGATATCGCTCACCGTGCGGGCCAGCGCCTTCCAACCGATGCGCGCCGGAGCGGTCTCGCGCGTGAAGTGTACGCCTTCCACCACGCAGTCCGTCTTGAGAAGCTGGAGCCAGCCCTTGGGCAGCGGTTTTACCAAAGCGCAGTCATCGCCGGCACCTGCGATCACTTCGGAAGACAGCGGCAGGTTCCGCGTGAGACGGCGCACCAGGGCGTCCTCGCCGAGCTGTGCGAGAGTGCTTTTGCCAGTTTTCATTCCGGACCCGCTGCACCCAGCAGCGCAATGTTCAAGGCGTTGAAAAGCGCGTGCATGAAAATAGGCACCAGCAGGCTGCCGGTGGCCTCGTAGGCGAGCGTGAAGCTGAGGGCGAGCACGAAGAGCGGCACCAGACTGCCGACATGCTGGTGCATCGCCGCAAAGAGGAAGGACACGACGATGGCGGAGAACCAGCGGTCCGTGAAACGCTTGCCGATGCCGTAGAGAAATCCGCGGAAGAGCGTCTCCTCCACCACCGGGGCGATGATCACCGCCGCGACGCCCATGATGAGGCGGAACGAAAGGCTGCCATGCTCAAACGACTGGACGGTCTCCTGCGAGGAGCTGTCCGGAAAATTTCCACCGTAGATTTTCTGCTCCACAAACCACTTCACCGTGAAAATGAGCAGGTAGGCCACAAAGATGGCGCCCAGCGCCACAAAAAAGGCGGAGCGCACGGATATCTGTCGCAAACCAAAAAGTTCCACCGGATCCAGGCCGCGCACCACGCGCAGATAGGTGAGCACTGCGGCAACGATGAGCAGCATGAAAACCGTGCCCGCAAGGACCACGTTTTCCGGCGGTAGTTGGGAAGCCTCACTCGCCACATGTACCGCGGGCCGCGAAGCCGCCACGGGAGAAAAAAGCACCACCAGCAAGGCCAACGCGGCGAGGCCATCCGGCCATTCGTAGCGGCGCGCGAGGACATTGCCCTCGAAGTTCCAGGAGGTGTAAGGGTGGCGGCGCACGTAGGCGTACACCGGCAGCGCCAGGAGCACGGCCAGCAGGCAGACCGCGACGAGATCCCGGATGACTCCCAGCGTGGCGACTTCAGACATCAGACGTCAGACGGCGGAAACGCGCTTAGGGGACCATGGTGGGAGGCAGCATATAAAGCTGCCCGGGCTGCAACCGCGTGAGCAGCCCGCCGGAAAGATCCACACGCACGGTTTGCTTCGGGGCCTTGGTTTCACCAAAGGCGCCGAAAAGTTCGCCGATGCCGCTGCGCCGCTGGTATTTCACCACCATGGCGTCCGGTGCACCCGCCAGGGAGCGGGCGAGCGCGTAGGCGTCCTCGACGTAGCCAAGCTGGTCCACGAGCTTAAGCTTCTTCGCTTCTCCGCCGGTGTAAACTCGGCCGTCGGCGATGTGCGTCTTCAGTTCATCTGTGGAGATGCCGCGCGCCTCGGAGACGATCCCCACAAACTTGTCGTACATTTGCGTGACGAGCTCCTGCACATAGGCCTTCTCATCGTCGCGCATGGGACGCGAGCCGCTCAGCGAGTCTTTGAACTTGCCACTGGCGAAGGTGTTTGTGGCGAGGCCGAGCTTGTCGAAAGCACCTGCGTAGTTGAAGGCCTGGATAATGACGCCGATGCTGCCGGTAAGCGTGGTTTCGTTGGCCACGATCTTGGTGGCACCGCAGCTCACGTAGTAGCCGCCGGACGCCGCCAGCGAATCCATGTACACCACGACCTTTTTCTTCTTGGCGGTTTCCTTGACGGCCTCGTAGAGCATGTCAGACGCGGTAACTTCACCGCCAGGGGAGTTCACCCGAAGGACGATGGCCTTCACATTCGAGTCCGCGGCGGCTTGGGCGAGGGCGCGCTTCACGCCTTCCACATCCATGGTGACGGAACCCAGGAGACCGTCAGAGCCACTGGCGATAAGACCCTCAAGATCAATGCGCACGATCTTGTCGCGTGACTTCGAGGAACCCTCCTGTTCCAAGATTTCCGTGAATTTCTCATGCTGCTTCACGAAGCCGACGGAGCTGGCATCCATGCCTAAATTGTTGGAGGCGAACTGGAGAAAGTTCACGCCCATGCTGAACAACAGCGCGACGACGAGGAAGGCAACAAGACAGCCGACACCTTTTTTCATGATGCGTGGAGTTTAGAATGGGGGACGGGGGGACGCAATGGCGGGAAGATCAGGCGTGGTTAAAGAATCGCCGTCAAACTTCAAACTCCATCCCTCAAATTCCAAGGAAGATTCAAATTTCAAGCCTGATCACCAGTTGCACCTTGGAATTTGGAATTTCTTGCTCTCCTTACCATGCGAGCTGCCGCAGATCCGCGAAAGCCGCTCCAAGGTGTGAGAGCACATCAGTAGCGCTGCAGCTTTCCTGGGAACCGGCGCCATGACGCAACGCAAGTTCCGCGGCCCGGCCACTGAGCCAGGCGCCGAGGCAGGCAGCATCATAGGCGCTCACTTTTTGCGCGAGCAGAGCGGCACAGAGACCCGTGAGACTGTCGCCCATGCCACCGCTCGCCATTCCGGGATGACCGGTACTGTTAAAGGAAATGGGATGATGAGCTGAGGCAATGACGGTGCGGGAACCTTTGAGCAACAAGGTGTGCTGTGGGAACTGTCGGCTGAATTCGAGCGCCGTGGCGGCGCGGTCCAGATCTTCCCAAAGGGGTGCATTTTTCGCGAGGCGCGCCATTTCTCCCGGATGCGGCGTGAGCAGGCGTGGTGTCTGATTTTGCGAAAGCACCTCAAAGCCACGGCGCGCAATCATGTTCAGCGCATCCGCATCCAGAACCGCCGGCACGGCGGAGAGCCGGATGACCTCCATCACTTCGTCCTCATGTTCCGACCCCAAGCCGGGACCGATCGCGAGCGCATCAAAGTTCAGGTTCAGGATTTCCCGATAGTTCTTCACCGCCTTCACCATCACTTCCGGCGGCGTCTGCGAGATCATGAGAGGATATGCATCCTCCTTGACGAGGAGCGTCACCAAACCCGCACCGCCGCGCAAAGCGCCGCTGGAGGTAAGGGCCGCTGCACCGAGAAAGCCACGTGATCCGGCGATAATCCCCACCCGGCCCGCCTGCCCTTTATGAAAATCAAAGGAACGCTGCGGCAGCGCGGGCAGCAGCGCCTCCGCGGTGAGCACACGCCGTGAGCTATCACCAGTGGCGTCCTCAAGTGCTCGCAACGGCACGATGGCGAGACGCCCCACGGCACTGGTGGCGGCATCCGCCAGCAGCATGTCCTTCGCATGGGCGATGGTGACGGTGAGGTCCGCCTGCACGCAGGGATCGTTCGGCTCACCCGTCTCCGAATCGAGACCGGAGGGAATGTCCAGCGCAACAGTGAAAGCGTGGCGCGTGCGCCGCAGCTCGTTCATCTCCCGCACCACATCGGCCAGCGGTCCGCGCAGCGCGCCCGTGACGCCGATCCCGACCAGCCCGTCCAGCAGCAGCACGGGACCGCGTAGATGGCGAATGTCCGCGGCATCCGGCGTGTTGAGCTGATCGCGCAGGGATTTCCAATGGCGCGCGGGCAGTTCCTTGAAATCCTCAGCGGGAAAAGCGAGCCGCGCATGAATTGTCCAGCCCGCCTCGGACAAATGACGACCGGCGACGAGCGCATCTCCCGCATTGTTCCCCTTGCCCAAATAGAGAACCACGTGCGCCGGTTCTGGAAAAAACTGGCGGACCACCTTCGCGATACCAGCGCCCGCTTCATCCATGAGTTGGGCCGCGCTGACGCCGCCCGCAAACGCGGCTTCTTCCGCCTCGCGCATTTGCTGGCAGGTGACAACCATGGGAAACAGAGGGGATGGATTAGTGGTCCTTGCGGAAGGCAAGGATGCCCTTGGCGATACCGAGGGCGATCTTCTCACGGTAATCGCCATACATCATGGCGGCGCGCTCACCGGAGTTGCTCACGAAACCGCACTCGACCAGCACGGCGGGATTTTTGTTGGTGGCGCGGATGACATGGTAGTTTGCGCTCTTCACACCGCGGTTCGTGAGGCCGGTCTGCGAGATGGCGTAGGCCTGGATGTAGGCGGCAAGCAGGTAGCTGTCGTCGTGGCAATAGTAGGTTTCCAGGCCATGGCCGGAGCCGCCGCGGTTGTAGTTGTAGTGCACACTGACAAAAATGGCGTTGCCGCGGCTATTACCGAGGCGCGACCGGTCTTCCAGCGTGATGAAGTAATCCGAAGTGCGCGAGAGGACCACATGCAGTCCCGCCCCTTGAAGCAGCTGCGCCACGCGACGGGCTGTGTCCAACGCCAGGTGCTTCTCATAAACGTAGCCGACGCCGGCGCCGCGGTCGTGACCACCGTGTCCGGGGTCGAGGATCACCGTGTCAAAACCGCGCGCCCGCACCGCGACGGGGCTGAGCAGCAGCGCGAGACCAAGAAAGAGGCGCAGGCCGACGAAGCGGAAACATCCGTTCAAGAGAGGCAGGGGGCCGGGCGCTTTTCTTTCCATCATGCAGGGGGTCAGGAGGAGACAGGGCTGGAACCAGCGCTGTTCAATCAAGCAACCCGCTTCGCGCCCAAGGTCAAAGACTTTTGCAGGCTTGCAGCGAATGAATTTCCCGCGCATGAATGCAGCCCCCCCAATGCTTGCGCTTGATAATCTCGGAATCTCCTTTGGCCCGCGCCGTCTTTTCAGCGGGCTGAACTTCACCGTGCGCGCTGGCGAGCGCGTCTCCCTGGCCGGCCCCAACGGCGCTGGAAAGAGCACGCTGATGAAAATCATCGCCGGAATCGAACACCAGGACGAGGGGCGGATCATCAAAGCCAAGACTGTCCAAGTGGGCTACCTGCCGCAGGAGGGCGTGGAAATCAAAGGCCGCACGCTGATGGCGGAGACGGAGTCCGCCTTTGAAAATGTGATCGAATTGCAATGCCAGCTCGAGGAGGCCAACGAAACCCTAGGCCATTGCGAGCACGGCACGCAGGAATATGAAGATGCGCTGGAGGCTTTTGGCGATTTGCAGATCCGGCTCGAGCATCACGATGTCGCGAAGATGCGGCCACGCATCGAGAAGGTGCTCGCAGGCC
>Ga0265327_10004218_pt1 | contig 12913 bp, 15 predicted proteins | sample 41621metaG_FD_202089 | JGI IMG/M metagenome (GOLD analysis project Ga0265327, IMG submission 202089) | Rhizosphere microbial communities from Carex aquatilis grown in University of Washington, Seatle, WA, United States - 4-16-21 metaG | ecosystem: Host-associated > Plants > Roots > Rhizosphere...
TAACGCACTGATCCTTATCACGGGCTATAGCAATTATCTTGTATCGAAGTGCGACGTTGCTCGGGATAAGTGCGGCAATTTTATGATCAATGTGAACCTCCTGAATTGAAGGTACGTATTCGGCTCCAATTTGGCCTGCAACAGTTTTTCCAATGCTGTCGTGATCGATGTTGAATTCTTCTACAAGTATGTCACCCAATCGTTTCCACGGTTTCGCCTTCTGGAATGCAAGAGCTTTCTCCAGTGTATCCGTTGAAATGATTCCATTCATCAACAGCAATTGTCCGAGTAACATTTTTCACGCTCACATAGATTTCAATTTGGCTACCATAACATTTCCTAAACTGGATTGACTCCTGGATAGCTGCATGATTTAGCGCAGTATTTATATCTATTTGCCTGCTCACAAGTCATAAAGTTTAAACCTGCCAATAAATAGCGCGGGTACGGACATGAGTGACATTTTCGAGGGCATTAACCTCAATAAGTTGATACTTGACCTGATTCACTCAGGGAGTGTTTTTACAGATATTCGGATTGAGGAAGAACTTCCTGCATTGTGGAATACCCCAGATGGATGGAAAGTTATACCGTCCAGCCCAATTATCGCCAGGGAAGATATGTTCCCGCTTTTGAAGTCCATTGATGCTGATTGGGAGGAGAGTATTAAAGGAGGGGCAATAGACAGGCCTGTCGCCTTGAATGAATGTCGTTTGCGCTGCAATGTATCTACCGTTCAGGGCGGTACTCGCATTCTGATCTGTATCCGGAAACATCCACTTTCACCGCAGAAGATTGAAGAATCGGAACTTCCAGTAAGAGCGATTACCTCCATGCTACAGCGTAGCAAGGGATTGATTATCGTGACCGGCGCAACCGGAAGCGCCAAAACAACGACCGTTGCATCCATGGTCAACTATATAAATCGTTCCCGCAGAGATCATATTATCTGTCTGGAAAATCCAATCGAGTTCACACACACCAACATCCAGTCTGTGGTGACATCGAAAGAAATGCCTACGGATTTTGTTTCTTTCGACGTAGCCCTTTTTGAAGCGTTAAGACAGGCGTTTCAGGTTCTTGTTATTGGTGAAGTTCGTGACAGGAAAACCGCAGAAATGGCATTAACTGCGAGTGAGTCAGGTCATCTGGTCATCCTTACTATGCACACCAGTAGCTCGGTCGGCGCTCTCGGAAAGTTATTAAATTATTTTCCTGAAAACGAAATGCGTCAGCGTGCTCAGATGCTTTCCTCTTGCCTTATTGGAGTTCTCTGCCAATCCTTAATTCCAAACAAGGAACGTGATCGATATGTACTGGCATACGAACTTCTTCTTAACTCTATCAATGTGAGAGACAAGATTTCAGACCCCACACGGATATCGGACATCGAGGGTGTACTGGACAAGTCGAAAGATGGATTTACCATCCACATGAACACCACACTCATGGGGTTGTTGATGGAGCAGAAAATCAGTAAAGAATCAGCAATTCGCGCCTCTTACAACCCTATTGCTTTGCAAGATGCAATGCTGAAGGAGGGTTTGCTTAACAAGGACGACATTAACGAGTACGGAGTGATTTGATCTTTTCAAATACTTCACAATCTACCGGAGATTACGCTGTTGGACTCGAATTCGTTGCTATCTAAAATCAAGGCTGATCCAAAAGTCGTGTTGGAAAGTTTAAGAGTGGCTGTTATTGATATTTGGCCTGAATATGGCCCTTCTATTGTTCTGATCGCGATTGGCTATCTGGTCATGACTATCGGTAAAGATCCTGATCAGAATCTGGTCGGTGCGGTGCTGGTAATGATTGGCATCTACATGTTGAGACATAACAGGAAGGTTCTGATCAGCAAGAATTGTGCTGCTCGTGGCGCGGAAGAATTAGCTTTATATCTTCCACAGGGTTGGTCAATCCGTGTGAGAAACCCCGTCATCGTTGTCACCACGCACATTGCTGAATACAACATATTTGACGTTTCTTCCGGATCTAAAGCTCCTGACTACACCGACATCGCGTGGGATAGGTATATAGGTCCAACGATATTATTTGGCATGTTCCACCCAAAGAAGAAAAGATCGTGGTTCCCACATCTTTCTGTTGCTGATCATTTAAAGATAGCTGTTATGGGGAAAGAAACAAAACAGGTGTTTCGTGGATCAGCTCGTGAACTCATTGAAAAAATGATTGAAGGTGGCTGTTGATGCCGCGCAACATTGTTCTATGTGCTGGGGCTGTGCATTTGGATATTATCGCCAAGGCGCAATCCGGGATGCCGGTTACTGACAAAGCTGGAACAGTAAGTCTTGAGATAGGCGGATCGGCAGGTAATATCGCTGTGAATCTTGCAACTGCCGGCACCAAAGTCAGGCTTTTATCTGCATTAAATGGTTCTGCCTACGCAAAGGTAATTTCATCCCAGTTGCAACAATTCAATATCGACACTTTTATCGTAACGGTGGAGAGATTGCCAACAGCAGTGCATTCGTTGCACCTTGGGATTGATAACAAGATTGCGTCAGCAGTTACCTGTTCTCCAATAGATCAGGTCGAATTCGATAACCTTTATGTCAACACTGCATTAAGTGATGTCATGGCGATTGTTATCGATTGCAATCTCGGTCTGGAAACAATAAACCAACTAATCGGGATTGCTAACACACGAGCAATCCCAGCCTATATTGTGTCGGTTGCTGAAGAAAAGTCCGTAAAACTGACCGGTATTACCGGAACGGTTGAAGCTATATTCATGAGCCGAAAGGACCATGCCTACCTCTCTGCTAAACATCTTCAGTGCGATGAAGATATTAAAGGCACATCCACCCTACTTCAAAGCACGATTGTAATTTGTGACCCCGCGAATGGAGTCAGCTGGATTTCTCGTGATTTCGTGCCTCGATACCACCAGGAGCTAAAGATGGCTGATGAAGCCGGAATTGGTATGGTGGATGCGGTGGCCGCTAGCGTCGTCCGTGGAGTCGAGTCAATGTTGTTGCCTATGGAAGATGCCGTCATTTCATCGATGAGTATGCTTGAAGCACTCTCAAGATCAAGCCATTGCAATATCGGAGATGGTGGAAAAATGGAGAGTTACCTTGCGATTTTGCACGACCAGGCAAAATATGATGTTCTGACCGGAGTTTATAGTCGCTACGGCGTTACAGATGAATTCGGAGCGAAGAATGAACGCCGCACCATCAAAAACAATTGCATTGTTTCGATCGGTATTCTGGACATTGATATGTTCAAAAACGTTAACGACCAATTTGGTCACCCGGTTGGTGATCTGGTGATTGCCGCAATTGCAAACATAGTTAAGTCAGAGCTAAGGGGTGAAGACTATATTGGACGCTGGGGTGGAGAAGAATTTGTTATTGCCCTCCATAACGTGACAGATGACAGTGCATTCAACACACTTGATCGAATCAGACAGTCGATTGAAGAATTCGTGGATCTTCCACACCAGTTGAGAATTACCGTGAGCATTGGATACACAGTTAGTAATGACGGGCTTGATTTATCTCTGAAAGAACTCATCGAGGACGCTGATAGCGCCCTATATGTGGCGAAAAACTCAGGCCGCAATCGAGTTGTTTCGTCTTCAGCTTTACTTAATATGTGAGGAATCGGAGTTGTTATGTTCGGACTGTTAAAACAATCACCCACAAAAACAATACCACTCGCTGCAACAGGTAACGATAGTGTGTATGCCACTCCCAAAGACTATATGAGCTTGATTCTCAAGAGCGAGAATGTAAAAGCTAAGGTAGCGATGCATTTTTTGATGGATCGTGAAACCATCGTTCTTTACGTTGTCTCTTCTAGTATGCTTGGAGCAGAAAGAACCATAGAGCTTGAGAAATTGCTTAATGACAAAATCCCCGTGGAGACTTGTCGCAGGCCTAAGTATGTTTTCTGGACTTTCAAAAGCGATCCGAAACTGGATGAGGTTTTTTAAGATGGAAATGTTGGAATCTAAGGCAATGGAAAAATGGTGCCCTTCCGCAGTTGTGGCGATTTTCCCGCAAGGAAAGGAAATTGGCATATCTGGGAATAGATTCAGAGCACCAGATCACGCAACTTCTAATAGAAATTACTTAAACCCACCGGAAGCTAGATGTATTGGCGGACAATGTATGGGATGGCGGTGGACGGACGAACAGAATAAAACTGGAATTTGTGCGATAGCTCATTCGCAGCAAAAAACAGCGGCCTAAATTATCCGCATTAAAAAGGCCAGTTAAACTGGCCTTTTTTTCGCTGTTAAATTTGTAACTGTCCAAATATTGCGGCTCCTGCACCGGCTGCTGCGCTCACGTCCAGATTGTGTTGTCCGTGGATGGTTCCATGAACCAATGATTCTTTATTGTGATAGTGCAAATGCCCAATAATGATTTCATTGTTTTCATCATGCTCAACCACATGCGCGCCCTCTAATGAAAATATCTTATATTCTGCGACCTCATTGGGATTGATGGTATAACCATTTGCCTTTGCCATTGCGCCATATGCGGTATAAAGCGCCTCAGTGGCTTCTTCATTTAGTTTGCATGCTTCACATTTTGAGACATGAAGCATAGGCACGGTATTCAGTTGATCCGCACGGGCGGATGAAAAAGCTACTACTAGGCCAAATGAAAGTAACAACGATTTAGCAATTTTATGCATTTCTGTTCCTTGCGATAAATGATTAGATTCATCTATTTTAGGAAATTTCATTGAATAAACTCTGGTGATAATGGCATATAAAAATGCCGTATTCGTGAGGCTAGAATGTCTTCTGCTGTGGCGCATTAATGTCTGTGCGCTTTACTCCGGCCTCGTGAATGAATTGAGATGGTTGTTTGCTGGATGAGATAACTAGATGTTTCCTGGCACGTGTCATTGCAACATAGAAAAGCCTACGCTCTTCTTCAACAGCACTTTTCTCTTCTGGGAAAATTCCATCATTGGCCCCCGAGATCCAAACCGTATCCCATTCTAGACCCTTTGATCCGTGAGCCGTTATAAGTACGGCCGACTTGTCGTCCATTTCTTTACCAGATTTTCTGCGTCGCAATTCTTCAGTTCGTTTCTCGATTGGAGCCTTGATTCTGACAAGGATATTCATGCATGAATTAATGATGTCTTTCTGGTAATCCTTCTTAGCATGTTCATTCATCCAGGTGGCGACCCCACCAATGGCCAATTCTGCTTTGCCATTTTTGGCAGCGAATCTGATCTCATTAAGTTTTTTTGCAAAGCCTCGCCAAATCTCTTTTTCTACGTCATCGGCATCAATATCCTTCATGTCGCCGGCATTACCCATGATGATGGCATTCCCGAATTTACCGTGGAATTCCTTAAGAGATGCTTCTGTAATGCCAGCCCATGACAGTACGCCATCAAGCCCGGTTGAATTTTTTTCCTTGAAAATCATGTCAACAATATCCAGCATTAGTGACGCTTCAATCCTATCAAGGATGGAACCACCTGAGATTCTGACGTACGGAATCCCGTAGCTCATCATCTCTGCTTCGGCTTCGTCAAGAATGCGGTTTGTTCTGGCAATTACAGCACACGTTTTGCCATCCATTAGCGCCTGTTGGCAATGCAGGGCTGCTGCATTTGCTTCGGATGACCTATTACCAAATGGCTGCCATTCAACATCACCACCAGGACCTTTATGGGCAATCAGTTTTTTTGGTAGACGGCCTTTGTTGACTTGAACAAGGGTAGATGCCGAACTCAAGACTTCTTCATGGCAACGATAATTTGTACCAAGAACGACGCGTTGCGCATTAAAGTCATCCAAAAACTGTTTCATGCCACGGTATCCCATTGCGGATCGGAAGGCATAAATAGATTGGTCATCATCACCCACTACAGTAACGTTGACCCCTTTTCTGGCATGCATAGCGGTCCATTCATACTGAAGTTCATCAGTATCCTGAAATTCGTCTACAAGCATGTGGTCGCATTGATATGGAGTAACTGTACCGTTTTTCATTCCAGTAACTGCGCCAACAATCAAGTCTTGAAAATCCATCTTGTTATTGCGCAAGAGAATTGACTCATAGGCTTCTAGCATCATGGTCATGTCCTTATCCAAGACACGACCAATTGCTCTGAATGCCTTCCCCTGCTCGATCATAGACATTGCTTCTTCAGGCTCCAATCCGCATCCTGAAATTTCAATAGCTCGGTGAACATATGCCCACCGATCCCCTTCCGTTGCAATATTGGTGCGTTGTGACGATTGTGCCTTCATCTGTTCGAAGATGTTTTTCCCAAACGACGACTTCAACCCAACGCTTGGATTGCTTTGAAGCATGCAAAGACTGTGGAAGGTTCCTACAAGGAGATTAGACTTACCTGATTCTCCAGATAAATCTACGATGCGAGAGCGCAGTTCCATTGCGGCTTCCCTGGTAAAGGTTACGGCAACGACACGCTTGTTTTGCTTTAAAAGAAGTGCGGCCTTTACTGCGTTTGTCTTCGTCTTACCAGATCCTGGTCCAGCCAGAGCGAGGCAATGTCCTGTTGCAAGAGCAACCTCGTTCTGGTCTGGATTCAGATCTTCTAACAAATGATGCTGCCAATTAGTGCGCAGCGGCGAATTTCTGACGTTCTGTACGTGCAACCTTACGATATGCACGAGCATGCTGATTAATGCGCGAGGATGTGCGTGCGCTCAATACGAACAGACTGAAGATGGATTTGCGAACTTGAGCCAGTTCATGATCAATATCCTCCTGGCCAGACATATTATTCCACTTGAGAAAGTGCATTTCTGAAATAGCACTATCCAGATTCTGGAATGCTTCTAGCAGCAAGTAGGATGCACGCGTCTTTACTTTTACAGTGCGCTGAAATGCCGGTTCTGTCACGCTTGGAGCAAGAGCTTTTTCACCCAGAGATATTCTGCCTTGATCCCCTACCAGCTTAACTCGGCCATACAGGCTCGCCATGGATTCTGAAAACTTATCGATGCTGTCAGTAATTTGATCAGACAGCTGAGTGGAAATATCTTCGCCAAGCAGGAATCCTCCACTGATGCCAAGAAGATGCAATGCGTCGTCCACGCGAGGAAAAAATTGAGCGAATGGAGAGAACACGGAGTAGTTAACAAGATTCAACTCCACGTCCAGTGACATCACATTACGGAATCTTGATGTGTCACGCATCATCGTGATACCAATTTGACGGCGATGTCTTGCCAGGGCAGCACTTTGAGCACGGAAATATGCTGTCCGTTCTTCCCGAGTCTGAGTTTCATTCGTTGTTTCAACGCCAGCTTCGATCAGCGCAGCATCCGCTGCCACGCCAGCAGCTTCAATGTCTTCGATATTACTGTCTGTGAGCTTTTGCGCTTCGCTTTCAATGGATGATGTCTCTTGCGACACATGAGCATGACCTTCGAGAACCGCTACGCTAGCCGTGCCTGCATCACCTGTCTCTTCCTGAGGTGCTGGAGTTGCCTTAGCTGCTGCTTTAGTTGCCATTTTAAATCCTCTACGTTGGTGGATGATGGTCAACATTTTGCAAATTTATGCGTGGTAAATATTTATGAATGCGCGTGAATATTCTGCGACTTTCAAACACTGTCAATTAATGATGGGGCGTTTAATGGGCATAACCACATAATCATTAAAGGGTTTATATGTCCAGTCAACGTATGTTTCGAACCAATAATTGGCGCAAAAGAATTTTTGAACAAATTGTCGCGGAAATTAAATCTCCGTGGCTAACCAAAATTCAACCACATCTTCGGATATGGCATACCGACATCATTGAGGACTTAAACCCAGAAATTCTGAGCCTGTCCGATCTTGGTACCTTGATGTTGAAAATCAATACAAGAAGCGGCGAAACAATCACATGTTCGTTGTATATGTGCTTATGCGAAATTCGTGTTGGGCTTGTAATTCCGAATGTGCTACTTGATGGAGATCGACGTGATGATCGATGCAAGCAGATTGCTGAGATTGTGCCTGACAAAACGTGCGTGATTAAGGCAGCCGCCTCAGGAACAGCGACGTTATTCGATTTTGTTTTCCGTGATGAGTGGGTGGCGACAAGTGCGGTCATGCATCAAAGCATGTCAGATATATTGATGGAAGATGGATTAGCTGATGCTATATCCAAGATGATGCAGCACCTAATTATCAATGGTTCAATGGTTATTGCTTATGATGCTCCCCTCGCAGCCCTTGCCGCATAAGCGGCGTTCATATTACTTTCAGCCCATTATTGATAATAGGAATAATTCAGTCGCATTCTATGAAATGCTGACTCGTATTGATGGGAATGGGAGTATTGAGAAATACTTAAATTCGCTTGAAGATGAGCGAGTGCAGGCTCTTCATGACCTGCTTGGCATAAAGGCGGCGATTACATTTCTAGACCTGTACGGCCTCAACTTCTCAATGTCAGTGAATTTGTCGCCGATCACTATCGCTGAGTACGGAAAAACTCATTTGTACCCTATGCTTCGAACATGTAAGCATCCGAATAAAATCATCATTGAGTTCACTGAGCGGTATTTCAAGGAAAACTTCAAAGCCATTGCTGAATTTACTATTTTTGCAAGAAAACACGGGATTAAGGTTGCGATAGACGACTGGAGCGCGTCACCGCTTGAAGCTACCTACGAAAATATTTTAGAAATTTACCCGGACTTCATCAAAATCGACATCGACGTAGCCATGGAAGGGGGCGCTTATTTTGATGTTGTGATGGCGCTGGCCAAGTCCTACAACATTCATGTTGTAGTTGAGCGCGTTGAATCACATGTCCAGATGGAACTAGCATCTACAGTTGGTGCGAATTTTATTCAAGGATGGCTTTACTCACCTGCCCTTCCATTGGCTGCCGTTGTATACGGCAATCCTAAGGAATACGTTGCCGGACAAAAAAAATACCCAGCGCATCCGAAGATGGCTGGGTATTCTTTCTAAGCTACTAGTTTCTGTTTGTTCTCGATCAAGATTCCTTGATCATCTATCCCCTGGCTCTTCTTTGAAATAACACCTTTCATAAAGGCGTCAACAATAAATTCTGCCAGGGTCACTGGCGGGATTTGTTGAATCTCAAACACCGCCTGCACATATTTCTTTTCTTGCGATGCTTTTGCGAGTGATGCTCGTATCCTGTCTCTTGAATAATCACATTTCATGATGGACATAATTTCTCCTTCACTACTATCAAAGTTCTCAACATGTAGCAGTGTCCTTTGAAAGTTAGTTTTTCATCCTTGATTAGAGAATGCTTGATGGTTCGATCGTGCCGTCTTCGATGTTTTCTCGGAGAGCGGAACGAAGTTCAGAAGTGCTCTCTGATTCGTAGCAGGCGAATCCATACCCTTCCAAAGCCGAAACAATCTCTTCTCGGCTAAGGTTGTTCAATGTCTTCTCTTCATCAGAATTTAGTTCGTATGCCATGGATTTCTCCCAAGTTAGTCGTAAAAAAACCACCAGGCCGATTGCTCGACGTGGTGGTTTTGGATGAAGCTTCTTAAATCTTAACGCTAAGAGATGCGTGGAACTGATCCACCATTCTTAATGTTGAAGTTTTGGCTGATGGTTTGCTCAAGACTTCCGGTGTAGCCAAACATAGGCTTGATTGCTACCCCGAGACGGCTGGCCAACTTGAAGGCGTCTCCCCAGCGAGGATTGTCTTCTTGCACAGCAGTCATCCCAGACAAGAGGCCATTAAAGGCAATGGTGCGAACCCCTCTCGACATGTACATGCCGATTTCGGATTCACAATCATTGACCAGAGCCGTCGCCAGCTCAGTGTCAGTGAATCGACCATTTATTGGCTCTACTGCACCAGAACCAGAGCGCAATGGGTATGCGGCAATCGTATGATCACCGTCACCATGCCCCCCTGTGGTAATCAGCACCCGAGGTTCGAGTAGCGTCATATCCAGTCCGATCAAGACATCCGCAACTGCTGACTTGTCAGAGTTGTTTGTTGCGCCTGCGTTCTTAAAGACACGAATGCGCAACTCATCGAAAAGTCCTGGATCACCCGAAGGCTCGGCCAGCACGGTGAACCCGTGAGGGTTCTTGCCGTTGTTGGACATTTCAAACTCTTTGATACTGCGAGTTTCCTCTGTTGTTGGCATTGTTGCCTCCTATTGAATGGACGCCACAATTTCTTCTGGCGTTTTGGTTTGTAGCAATTCGAGGCGTTCGGCCAACCCATCTTGCGATGTATTGGTCACGTCGCACCACATACCAAGTTTCTCGGTTATCGATGCAGCATTGTTCATGCCGGCAGCGCGAGTTCGTTGCACAGGCAACTTTCGCGCTTCCAGTTTCACCTCTGCGGCACCACCCAGGATGGCCATTACAGCTTCGCGATCTGCCGAACTGTCATACTCTTCATCAATCGTCCAACGAACACGGACAAAAGAATCTTGAGCATCAGCAGCTATCGCCCTCACTTTTTCAAGATCAGGCGGACCGTCGAATTCCAGATAGAGCATTTGACGTGCGGGAGTTTCGACAAAGGTTATGTCGGCAACCTCGGGGGTTACTCTCCAATCGATATAGCCTTTAGGATCGATTTCGCCGTAATGCAGTCGTGCAATTGAACCCGGATATGCAATCTTGCGACCATCCAGATCCCATTGTTGAAACGCATGGATATGACCAATCATCCATGCCGAGCATTGAGCCGAGAACAGAGATCCGGTACCGAATTCATGATCAAGACCAATCATCGGAACACCATGCTCAGTTTTGCAGCCGCTTACCGTGCCATGTGTGACGCCTATGGTAGGAATCCCTCTTTCACGCGCCCGGTAGTTAAGCTTTCCATATTCGGAAAGCAGAATATCGAGGTGTTGGCCAATGGCTTCTGCTGCATCATGCGTACCTACAGCCGATGCTACAACGGCCTTGTTGACAGTTGGTATGCAGGTGAAAATGGCTTCCGCTTCAGAGAAACGGTTGTCAATTTCATCAGGGCTGAACGACCACCCTTCTGACTGAATCCATTCCCCTCCAATTAATGCAACCTGACAAATGCGGTCAGCCACAAAAACCGGATTCTTGCCGTTAATCAGCCTGAAGATATCCAACGTGCCAGGTGGTTCATGAGAGAACGTCCCTTGCAACATCAGTACCGGGCAATGGTCCGACAGCTTTCGAACCTGTGTTGCCAGTTCTACAAATGCCGGTGAATGAACATCAAGTCGATGGTCAGTGGAATCGCCGGAGATTACAGCGCAGTCAACTTCGCGAGCGATCGCGTCATTGACTGCAAACTCCATGCACCGTTTTACTTCAGTGAGTGTTTCGTTTGCAAAATGCAAATCACTCATTTGAGCTACGTTCAGAGTCACGTTAGGATCTCCTTAATGATTCTTTTGCGGCTGGACAAACTGCCAGTTACGCACGGATTCCAGAACCGGTGGATTGTTGTCTGTGGCTGGGCCATAAGCAACGTATGTAATCACCGAGTTGCCAGCTTTGTGTTTGTTGACCTTAACGGAGAAAGCTCCGTCTGTAGTCAGGCCGGCGCCGAGATTGGTTCTGAAAACGTCGTGATTGAGTTCAACTGCGCGAATGTTGTTGTCGAGTCCGCGTTTTTGAAGAAAATGCATCACGGAAGATGGGATCAGATTTGTTGACATATTTTTTATCCTGAAAATAAGCCCAATCAAAATTTCTGATTGGGCTTATTTGGTTTGATGATTGATGATTGTTTATGCTGCGTCTGCAAGAACCGTAGAGTAGGACAGAACAACGGACTTGAAGTCGTCGCGTTCTTCAACAGAGAACCCCATTACTTCAGTGAGTTCCTTGTCAGCCCTTGTCAGCTGGATCATGTCACGTGACCAGCCATCTCCGAATGCGGAATCGGCATAAGTTTTGAATTGCTCAGGTGTGATCCCGAACAGCTCCAACTTCGCACCGATGTCCTTACGCTTTTGGGTAACTTCCCGCTTTTGTTCGGGTGTTTGCCCTACTGACGCAACCAATGCAGTGTTTTCTTGAGATGCTACCGTAGAAGCTGCCGGAGGCTGTTCAACGACTACCTCTGCCAATGGTGTGGACTCCACTTGATGTGAAGGCACGTCACTAGCTTGTTGCGTGGTGGTATCAACAGCCTCAGTATTAACAACTGCTGAAGGAGCGACTGACACCTCATGAATCGGCACAACGTTTGCTGGCAGCAAAGTTCCAGTCAAAGCGTCGGCAGATGCCTGCGCAGAAGCTGGAGATGCCAGCAGTAGCTGATTTTCCGACATGCGGCTCATATCGATGTCTGCTGTTATTTCAATCAACCATTGATCAGTGCGGGTAGGTTTCCCATCATCGCCAATCATAGGTAGATCACGTTCGAACTTCTTGGTGAGCCAGAAAACCGGCTTACCACCATTCAGTCCTCGCAGCTTGCCGCCCGTCAGGTTGCGAACCTCTTGCAAGGTTTGCTCTGAGCCAAAACCGAAGTTCTTGCTCCCTGTTGGCACTTCGAACATTCCTGTTCCAGGAATCCCAGGAACGTAGAACAGTAAACGGCCACGCATCTTGCAATTTCCGCATTGGAAATCAGGGCAGTCGTCTGGTTTGCATTCACCGCGGATTTCAATTCCCCGCCCACCTGGCATACGTTCTGCCTTTTTGGTGGTTGGATTGATTTTTACCGGAGCATATGTTTTGCATACGCGACGGTCGCCATCTTCATCAGACCAGAATTTCAGTCCAGAGCCTGTGAAGTATTGGAACTTGAAATCAAGAACCTGACTGAGATCATCCGATGCGAATGTGATCGGAAAGCGGTACAACTTCTTACCTTCCCCACGATCTTCGCCGTATTTTTCCATCAGCAAATCCGCAATTTCAGGCATGCCGAAATCTTGTCGGCGCACGGTGAAATAACCAACATTCACAGGGCGCATACAACCCGTCAT
>Ga0265327_10004219_pt1 | contig 12912 bp, 7 predicted proteins | sample 41621metaG_FD_202089 | JGI IMG/M metagenome (GOLD analysis project Ga0265327, IMG submission 202089) | Rhizosphere microbial communities from Carex aquatilis grown in University of Washington, Seatle, WA, United States - 4-16-21 metaG | ecosystem: Host-associated > Plants > Roots > Rhizosphere >...
TCATGGTAGGCGGTGTTCTGCTTTTCCTTGTCCGACAGCGCAAGGCTGCGGCGCTCACGGCCCCAGCGCACCTTGTCACGCGCCTCTTCCAGTTCAGGACTGCCGATGGACTTGAGGTTGCGGCGTGCGGCGAGCAGCGCGGCTTCGTTGATGATGTTGGCCAGTTCGGCGCCGGAAAATCCGGGAGTGCCGCGGGCGAGTTTGTTGAGGTCGGCGTTTTCGCTGAGCTTCACCTTTTTGGCATGGACGCGAAGGATTTCCTCGCGGCCTTTCACATCCGGAAGGCTCACGGTCACCTGACGGTCGAAACGGCCCGGGCGCAGCAGCGCGGGGTCCAGCACATCCGGGCGGTTGGTGGCGGCGATGATGATGACGCCCTCCTGGGTGTCGAAGCCGTCCATCTCCACAAGCATGGCATTCAGCGTCTGCTCGCGTTCGTCGTGACCACCACCGAGACCATGTCCGCGATGGCGGCCCACGGCGTCGATTTCGTCGATGAAGATCAGGCACGGGGCATTCTTCTTTCCCTGCTCAAACATGTCGCGCACGCGGCTCGCGCCCACGCCCACGAACATTTCCACAAAGTCCGAACCGCTGATGCTGAAGAAGGGCACGTCCGCCTCACCGGCGATGGCCTTGGCCAGGAGGGTCTTGCCCGTACCGGGTGCGCCCACCATCAGGATGCCTTTGGGAATTTTGCCCCCGAGGCGCTGGAACTTCTTCGGGTCCTTCAAAAATTCGACCAGCTCCCAGACTTCTTCCTTGGCTTCTTCCACGCCGGCCACGTCCTTGAACGTGATCTTGTTGCGGTCCTGGTTCAGCATCTTGGCGCGGCTCTTTCCAAAGCTCAGCGCGCCGCGGCCCGCCATTTTCATTTGCTGGCGGATCAGCAGGAACAGTCCCAGAAGCACCACCACCGGCAGGGCGGTCATGAAGATCGCTCCGGAGTAGCTGGTTTCATAGTGGGCGCTCGGGAACCACTCGGGATGCTTGGCGTCTGTAAGAACCTTCAGGATTTCGTCCTTCTGCAACTCCAAGTTGACGAAGGTGCGGAAGTTGCGGTCATGCTGCTTTCCGTCAGAAGAATCCTCGTTGTAGTGTCCATCCAACCACTGCATCCCCGTGCCAGGTTCCGTGACGATCAAAAACTGCTTGTCTGGAGGGGCCACAACGAGGCGCCCTTCACTCACAATTCTCTTGAACTCGGCAAAGGACTTTTCGACGCTGCTACCGCGGGTGCCGTAGTTCAGGAAGGCGAGGGCGATGAGCAAAGCGGAAGCCGCCAGGAGAACCAGACCCTTCCAGTTGAATTGGGGTTCCGGGTTGCGCCGGTTGTTGCGTGGAGGCTGGGGCTCGTCTTCGAACATGATGATCTATGGAAATAATGGCGATTCAACTGAAACCATACACCCCGGGTTGCCGCGTGGCAATGGAAAGTGGCGTCGCCGACATGAGTGAGGGAAATGCTGCGGAGTGCTGGGAAGGATTACGTGTGACCAACCAGCTTGGTTGTCGTTCGAATCACGCAACACTCTGTCTTTATCATCACTTGAGCCGCGCGCTCTTCAGCTTACCGTAAACCACCTGATGAGCACCCCCGCAGCCGCTGAGCCGCCCCCCGCCCATCGGCCTCCGCCCCCGCGATTGGCCGGCCGGGCCCCGCGCCGTGGGCTTCCGCTCTTGTGGCACCGCTTCAAGAACCGCTTCCTCGGCGGCAAGCCGGACGCCACCACCTACACCATGCTGCCGGTGCTCATGGAGGTCTTCGCCGGCTTCAGCAAGATCGACGGCGAGGTCATGGAGGAGGAAATCGACTCCAGCCTGGGCTTCATGCGCTACGACTACCCGGAGGAAATCTACTCCGAGCTGCGCCGCGTTTACCTGGATGCCCTGCAGAAGCCGCCGGACCTTGGCGCGCGCGCGCGTGAGCTGGGGCGCACTCTCACCATGGAGCAGAAGATCCTGCTCGGCGTGCAGCTCTACCTGCTCATTTCCCGCTCCGCGAATTCGCACCAGCAGCTGGTGGAGTTCTATCTTTTCATGACGAACCTGGGCATCGCCTCCCAGGCGATCGATATCGTCTACCAGCTCAATGCCGAGGAGCGTCCCACGGATGAGGCGGATTTCCGCATGCACGGCGGGCAGCCCCTGGAAACGCTGCGCATCGCTTCACGTGAGCCCTATGATGTGATGCTGCGTTCGCTCTCGGAGGGCTGCAACGTGGTGGCCTTCCGTTACCAGAACCTCGTGCTGCTGAAGAACACCGGCACAGTGCCCGTGCTGGTGCGCAGCCGCATGCTGCGTCCCGGTGATTTCTCCCGCCTCTATCCCGGCGAGCGCATCGTGCTGGAAGAAGCCTCTCTGGACTTTGCGGACTTCATTTCCTATTTCAACGCCAAGAAAAATCTCACCGGCACCCAGCTTTACCTCACCTTCACGGAAGAAGGGGCCGCGGAAATCTCCCAGACGCGGGGCCGCAACAGCAACCTGCGCATTAGTTTCGGCCTGGCAGTGACCATCGAGGCCCTGCGGGATACGGACGCGAAGATCAACAACCGCCGCCTGCGCTCCGGCGTGAAGCTGGAGGCTTCCATTGAGGACAAGATCATCTCCCGCGGTGAAGTGGAGATGTCGCTCCAAGAACTACGCCGCCGCGCGCGCGAGTTCGGTGAGCAGTTCCGCCTCGAAGGCAGCCGCAACACCTACATGGTCTCCAACAACCCTGACCTGCTGGAGGAAGGAGACATCCTCCTCTCGCGCGAGGAGGAGGGGGAGGTGCTGCTCAAGATCACCTGCGATTACGAGGAAAAGACCGGCGAGCTGGAAGTGCTGCGCACGGACCGTTCCGTGTCCGTTGGCGGGGTCATGGTGAAGGATCGCATCGTTCTCAAGGACGGCGATACCATCACCCTCGGCGATGGGCAATACCTGCGCTGCCATTTTGCCGACCGCATCATCGAGGAGGAACGCAACGTGATCCGCTCCGTGGAACTGCGCGAAGTGGGCCACCGCTTCGACCCGCGCGAGACCGCGCTGGACGGCATCAGCCTCACGGCGCGGCGTGGCGAGATGATCTGCGTCATGGGTCCCAGCGGTTGCGGCAAGAGCACGCTGCTGCGTTCCCTTGCCGGGCAGATGCGCCCGGACTCAGGAGAAGTTCTTTTCAATGGATTTTCCCTCTACGCGCACGATCAAAACCTGAAGCCGTACCTCGCGTGGATTCCGCAGGAGGACACCTATGATCCGCTGCTGCGCGTGCAGGAGAACCTGGATTACTCCATCGCGGTGCGCAGTCCGCACCTGCCTTATGAAGAGCGGCGCAAACGCGCGGATGCCAAGCTGGTGGAACTTGGGCTCAACTCCATCCGCCGCCGTCTTGCAGGCACGCCCCAGCAAAAGTTCCTCAGCGGTGGTGAGCGCAAGCGCCTCAACGCAGGGCTGGACATGATTGGGCTGGCCGACGTGTATCTCTTCGACGAGCCCACTTCCGGCCTTTCCTCCAAGGACTCCGAGCACGTGCTGGAGCTGATCCATTCGCTGGCGCGCAACAAAATCGTCTTCGTTTCCATCCACCAGCCGAGCCTGCGCCTGCTGCGCATGTTCGACAAGGCGCTGCTCCTGGACAAGGGCGGCAAGATGGCGTTCTACGGCACGCCGCAGGGCATGCTGGAATATTTCTGGACGGCGTTTGGCGAGGAGACTGGCCAGGGCGGGGAACCGCAGCCCATGCCGGACAAGCTCACGCCGGACTTCATCTTCGACGTGCTGGAAACGCCGCTGCGCGATATTAGCGGCGACATCATCCATGAACAGACGCCGGACGGGCATCTGCTGCCGGCGCGCCGTTTTCCGCCGAACTTTTGGCGCGACCGTTATCAGACCCATGTGTTGCTTCGCAGCGTCACCCCTGCGACTCCAGCGGAGACCACGCGGCGGGAAGAGAGCCGCCAGGACACGCTGGCCCAGTCGCAGCGGCGGCCGCCTGCGCTTCCCAAGCTTACGGCGCGGGAGGAATTGATCCTCTTCGCTACGGCCTTCAAGCGCGCGTTCCTCAGCAAGTTGCGCAATCGCGCCAATCTTCTGACGACATTGCTGGAGGCGCCGCTGCTCGCGCTGCTCATCTCGCTGGTGCTGCGCTATTCGGAGGACGACAACTACACCTTCGCCAGCGCCTTCCACGTTCCCACCTACATTTTCCTCAGTCACGTGGTGGCAATGTTCCTCGGCCTGACCAACAGCGCCGATGAGGTGATCCGCGACCGTCCCATGCTGCACCGCGAGCGCAATCACAACCTGCGCGTGCTTTACTACGTGTTTGGCAAGGTCGCCACGCTGGCCACCTTCGCGCTGCTCCAATGCAGCATTTATCTCTTTATTGGGAACTGGATTTTGGAACTGCGCGAGATGTTCACCATCCATCTGTGGTGGATGTTTCTCACCGCGCTCACCGGGGTGTGCCTGGGCATGCTGGTGTCCGCGCTGGTGCATGACACGCGCACCGCGCTGAACATCATTCCGCTGCTTCTCATTCCGCAGATCATTCTCGGCGGCGCGCTCATCAAGTACGAGGAGATGAACCGGAACCTGGATTTCGTTTATTCCATCCGCCGCTGGATCGGCCCCAAGGAAGGGGAGACGGACAACTCCAGCTCCAGCAAGCTCAAGGTACCGCTCATTTGTGAATTCATGCCCCTGCGCTGGTCCTATGAATCCGCCATCATTTCCCAGGCCAAGCTCAATCCGCTGACGCGCAGCCAGGAAATGCTGGAAAATCGCATCCAGGCGCTCATCAACCTTCCCAAAGGGGCAGAGATGACCGCGAAGCAGCGCGACGAACTGGACTTCACGAAGCAGGCGCTCGCCGTGGTCTCCGGCCTGCAGGATGAGGACGCGGACAAGCTGGCGACGCGGCTCAAGCGTATCCAGGCCGGCATTGCCGCAGGGAAGCTCGATCCCGACCTGCTCGAACAGGCGCACTGGAAAAAGAGCGTCAGCGCGGAAGACATTTACGTGAACCGCAAGGTGCTCGACCTCGTCACGAAGGCGGAAATGGAGCGCCAGGACTATCGCCGCAAAACCACGCCCAATGTGTTTTTCGGCACAGAGAAGACCTACCATCCCTTCCGGCTTTTCCTCAAGCCGCTGAAGTCTTCATCCGAGGACGACACCCAGAATCGCCTGCCGCACGACATCGCCTCCGCGAAAGTCCTGCCTTGGTATCGGGAGATGAGCGTCAGCACCCTGTTGCTCAACAACCTTGTCATGCTCGCCTCGCTGGTGCTCATCGTCGCCGCGCTGAACTATGCGCTGCGGCGGCAGTTGGAGAAGGCGTGAGGGAAACACTCAAGCTCCAAAGTTCAAAATCCAAGGAAGGATCAAATTCCAAGGATCAGAGGCGAAGCATTTTGCGGCTTTCGAATTTGATTCTTGATCCTTCCTTGAATTTTGGAGCTTGGATTTTGATCCCTTGTTTCTACTTCATCGGCGAAAAATCCGTCGCCTGCATGTAGATGGATTTCACGCCATCAGGCTGCGCCAAGGTCAGAGTGCCGTCCTTTTCGCTCTCAGCCTTTGCCTTCACCCAATCGGGGTCTTTGCGGAAAGCGTCGAAGTTTTTCCTGGCGTCTTCCTTGCTGGGATGCGCCAGGAAATAGATGAGAGTGTTCCCGAGGCCCTTCTCCTTGTCCGTGGGGGTGAAGTAGCCCAGGTTCGTCATGCCGTGTTTCTTGAACAGTTCGATGGTGTGGTTCTTGAAGCGCGCTTGCAGAGCATCCAGCTTGCCCTCGGCAGTGTGGTAGGTGCGGTATTCAAAAATCCGCGGGCTTGTGCCGGCGCCCACCTTCACCTCCGGTGAGTATTCCGTAGCGGTCATGAAAATGGATTCGGGCGCTTTCGCGAGGATTTTGCCATTCGCTTCGCTGGCCTCCCGCACTTTCTTCCATTCCGGATCGCTCTGGAATTCCGCCCAGTTCTTTTTCGCGGCGTCGCGTGACGGATGCTTGATGATGTAGATCAGGGTGTTCTCCGCGCCGTCCTCTTTTGCAATGGGCGTCCAGTAGGCGATGTTCTCAATCCCGTGCCGCTGGAAGATTTCGCAGGTGTGCTCGCGGAAGCGCTTGAGCAGGTCCGGCAGCTTGCCCTCGTTGGTCGTGTAGATGCGCAGTTCATACACCGGCGCATCGGCAGCGCGCAGGGCGGGGGACAGGCCCAGGACAAGAGTGGCGGCAAGCGTGGAGAAAAAGCGGCGCGAGGTCATCCCTTGAGAACGCCTTTGCGCCATCGCTTCTTTGCTCCTTTGCGTTAAAACCTCATGCAGGTCGCTCATCCCCGATCCCCATTGACACCCATCCGCAAACCTGCATCCTAAGGGGTGGAAATGAGGGCCCGGCCCGAGCGGACAACAGGCAGACCGGGAAATCACCAGAACAGGGGATCCCATGAACACGACACCACGCACTCGCCGCGAGTTTCTCGCGCACGTTGGCCAGGGCACACTGGCCGCCACTGTAGGATATGAACTTGCCAACGGTCTCGGGCTGACGCCCGCCATCGCTGAAGAAGCGCCCAAGGCGCTGGACTTCGGCCCGCTGGAACCACTCGTGCGGCTCATGCAGGAGACGCCCGCCAAGAGCCTGCTGCCGGTGCTCGCGGAAAAATTAAAGGGCGGCACGGAATTGCGCACGCTCGTGGCTGCCGGCGCGCTGGCCAATGCGCGCACCTTTGGCGGACAGGACTACATCGGATTTCACACGCTCATGGCCACCGCGCCGTCGTTCCACATGTCGAAGGAGATGCCTCCGGGACAGGAGGCCCTGCCGGTGTTCAAGGTGCTCTACCGCAACACAAACCGCATCCAGGACCACGGCGGCTGCAAGTCCGAAGTCATGCACGCTGTGCAGCCCACGCCGCTGCCGGCGGGCAAGGACGCCGGGGACGCGCTTCAGGAGGCGATGCGGAAAAAGGACATGAACGCGGCGGAGCAGATGTTCGCCTCGTTGGTGAACGGCAATGCGGAGGACGCCTTCAATGCGCTGCTGCACATGGTGCAGGACCACACGGAAGTGCACCGCGTGGTGCTGCCTTACCGCGCATGGGATTTGCTGGGCATCATCGGCAAGGAACAGGCACATGCGTTGCTGCGTCAGTCCGTGCGCTACTGCGTGGATGCGGAAGGCAGAAACTGGGGCGGCCAATACAACGAGCCGTCGAGCCTGCTGCCCAAGATGATGGACGAGCACAAGCTGCACGATCGCAAACCCGGCGACCGGAAAGCGGAGGACGCGTGGGTGGACAAGCTGAGCCAGACAATTTTTGAATCCACGCCGCAACAGGCTGCAGCTGCCGTGGCAGCTGCGCTCGCCGAAGGCATGGCGCCCGCGGACATCGGCGAGGCCGTCACGCTCGCGGCAAACCAACTGGTGCTGCGCGACCGGGGACGCACTCCGGAAATGGAGGTGCCCGGCAAGCCCATCGGCAGCGTTCATGGCGACTCCATCGGTGTGCATGCCTGCGACTCCGCAAACGCCTGGCGCAACATGGCGCGCGTGGGCAATGCGCGGAACTGTTTCGCCAGCCTCATCCTTGGCGCGTACCAGGTGGCGCTCGACCGCGTGGAGCGCGGCGGCGATTTCCTGCACTGGCAGCCCATGCCGGTGGAATGGCAGATCAAGAGCATGAAAACCACCGATCCCGATGGCATGCTGCGCGAGGCGGAGGAAGCGATTCGCGGCAATCTCCAGGCGCGTGCCGCCGCCATTATCCACCAATATGGCCAGCTCAATCATGATCCACGTGGAGCTTTCAACCTCATGCTGCGCTATGCCGTGAGCGAGGACGGCGCTCTTCACGCGGAGAAATTCTATCGCACATGCTCGGAGGAATTTGCCTCCACCCGTCCGGCTTACCGCTGGCGTTATCTCGTGGCTCTTGCCCGCGTCACCGCCAGCGAATACGGCCGTCCCGCCGCAGGCGTCGCGGAAGCGAAGGAGTTGTTGAAAGTGTAATCGTGCGCAGTCACTGACAGCGGCGGGGCGGGCGTCAAACCGGAAGAGAGAACGCCCCCCGCCGGACGTTAACCGTTTCATCCTACATCACCATTCGCTCACCATGAAACTCACCTCGCTCTTGATTCCCGCAGTGGCGGTTTGTGTGGCCAGTGCCTTCGCCGCTGATACTTCTCCCAGTGCCACTGCACTGTATCTCAAGAACCCCGCCAAGGGTGATCCAAGCCTCAAATCCGTCGGTCCGCTGGCCTTCGCCAAGAGCGGGCTGCTCCTCATCGCCGAGCCCAGCGCAACGTCGATTGTGGCCGTGGACACCGGTGATATCGGACCCGTCGCCGCGCTGGCCAAGCCGGTGGAAGACACGGCGGCCCTGATCGCTGCGGCGCTCTCAACAGCACCGGCGCAAATTCAAATCGTCAACATGGCGGTGAATCCCGCGAGCGGGAAGACCTACTTCTCCGTACGCAACAATGCCGCGAAGAGTGTGGCCATCGTCGTTGTAGATGGCAAGGGAGCCGCGAAACTACTGGACTTGGCGGCCTGCAATCACGTGCGCGTCACCCTTCCCGCCGCCGACGCCAAGTCGATCCGGAACATCTCCCATCTCGCCATCGCGGAAAAGACTTTGCTGGTCACGGGCCAGAGCAATGAAGAATTCAGCAGCAAGATTTTCTCCATTCCCGTGCCGCTGGATGCGGCGGCCACGGGCAGCATCTACAGCGCGGAGACCTATCATGTTTCGCACGGCAGGTGGGAGACGAAGGCTCCGATCCAGAGTTTCATTCCTTATTCCGATCATGGCGTGCCCTGCGTTTTGGGCGCCTTTGCCTGCACTCCGCTCGCGAAGTTTCCGCTCAAAGACCTCTCCAGTGGCGCGAACGTGCGCGGCACCAGCGTGGTGGAATTGGGCAGTGGGAACCGTCCGCTGGACATGTTCTCCTATACCACCAGCAAAGGTTCCTGGGTGGTGGTGAACACCCAGCGCTTCAAGCAACCCTTCTTTGGTCCTTCCAAATACTGGGGTGTGCGCGTGAGCCTGGACCTGCTCGGACGAAACGATCCCGCGGAAACCAACGAACATGCCATTCGCCGCAACACGAAAGAAGGAGCGAAAACCAGCGGCATCGAAGTTCTGGACACGCTTCAGGGGGCTGCGCAGATCGACAAACTCAGCGACAGCGAAATGATCGTGCTGCGGGAAAGCGGCGACAAGCTGCGGCTTGAGGTCTGTGCGCTGCCCTCGGACAGCATCCAGGTTTCGCTGGCCCGATGAAAGGATGGAGGTGGTGGCTGCCGGTCTGGGGCTGTCTTTGGCTTGGAGCCGCAGCCCCAGCCGCTGACAAGCCTGCCGTACCCGTGGTGGAGGCGCTCTTCCCCAGCGGCGATCACGTGCCTGCGAATCACCTGAAGTTTTACATCCACTTCAGTGTGCCCATGCGGCAGGGAGTGTTCCTCGACCACTGCACGCTTTTCGATGAGCACGGCGCTCCCGTTCTGGAGCCGTTTCGCGAGACGGAACTGTGGAGCGAGGATGGCCGCCGTCTCACGCTCTGGCTTCATCCGGGACGGCAAAAAACCGGGGTGAATCTCAATACCGAGTTTGGCCCCGTGTTGATGCCGGGACGCCGGTACAAGCTCGTCATCGATGGCGCATGGCCTTCCGCCGACGGCGTGACCTTGGGGAAGGCCACGGAGAAGGCATTCCAAGCGACGGCACGCGAAACCCAACAGCTCAACATCAATGAGTGGAAAGTTCAGCCTCCCGCGGCAGGTGGCCGGCTTCCGCTCGAAATCCGTTTCCCTTCCGCCTTGGATCACGCGCTTCTGATGCGATGCCTGCAGGTCGTTGCCAAGGACGGATCACCTGTGGCAGGGGTTGTTTCCACAGCGGAGGCTGAATGTTGCTGGCGGTTCACGCCTGCTAAACCTTGGGCTGCTGAAGCGCATCAGGTGGTGGTGGAGACGATCTTGGAGGATTTGGCCGGGAATTCCCTCGCGCGTCCTTTTGAGGTCGATCTCTCTGGACCCAAGGCGCTGAAAACCGCGTCCACCTTCAGGCTTGCCTTTACGCCCGGAAAGTAGTCGAGAGCTTCAGCTCGCAGGAGTGTGCTCCCGCTTTTGGGGAAGTGCCAGCTTGCTGGCAGAGGTCGGAGGGGTACAAGACCCAGCGCAGTAAATCACCGCGAGCAAGCTTGCTGACGGATAAAGCGGGAGCAAGCTCCCGCACTCCAGATCGCTTCTCGCATCATCGACATCGATGAGTGTCCGAGAGCTTTGAGCAAGCGCCTCAGTCCTTCCCGCCGCGCTTCTGCGCAAACAGCCAAGCCCACAAATCCGGGTCTTCATAGGTGCGCGTCCATGAGTCGTGTTTCACGCCGGCGTAGATGGTGAGCTTGGGATGGCCGCCTGCTTCCACGAGCGCGTCATAGATGCGCTGCGAATTTGCCGCGGGCACTTCATCGTCTTCCGCGCCGTGAAAAATCCACACCGGGATGTGCTTGATGCGCTCCGCCGCCACAAACTTCACGCCCGCTCCACCGCAGATCGGCACCGCCGCAGCAAAGGTGTGCGGATAATTCATGATCGCGTCCCACACGCCATAGCCACCCATGCTCATGCCGGTGATGTAGATGCGATCCTCATCGATGCGGTATTCCCTGACCATCGCGTCCACCAGCGCTTTGACGCTGTGCGGCTCCCACACGTTGTGCTCCGGCGCCTGCGGGCTGGCGATGAAAGCCGGGAAGGACTTGCCGCCCGCCACCAGTTTGGGCGGGCCATGCCGCGTCAGCACATTCACATCTTCCCCGCGCTCTCCGGAGCCATGGAGGAAAATGATGAGCGGCCAATACTTCTTGGGATGCGCCGCATATTCCTCCGGCGAGTAGAGCGCGTAGCGGTAACCCACCTTCACCGTGACCTCGGAGGTGAACTCTTTGGTCTTCAGCTTTGGGGAGGGTTCGTCCGCGTGGCCGCTCATGGTGCAGATCGTGTCGAGGAGGAACAGCGACAGCAGGGCGATGGCATCGCTTCGGAATCGGGCAAATATCATCGTGGGGCGCGCAGAGAATGCCTGAAGAAGCCGTCCCTGCAATGGCAAAGTAGAAGGAAGCACTCTCGCTCCAGGAGAGGATTACTTTACTGAGAGGAGCACTCTACAAATCCATCACATACTCCTCGGCCACCGGCTGCGGAGCCTGCGCTTGAACGGCACGGTCCCGCAAGGCTTCCAGGGCGGAGATGATGTGCGCGTGATCCATCTCATGCACTTCGATCTTCCGTCCAATTTCTGGTACCAGTGTCACGGTAAGTTGTCCGCCGAGGTGCTCGCGGAATTCTTCCAATCCTTCCAGGATCACCGGCTCCGAGCCGCTGGAATGGGAGAGCAATTGCTCTGAATAGGTGGCGAAGCCCAGTTGCTCAATGAGACCGATGACGCGCATCGCCGTGGCATAGTCGAGCAATCCGGAAAGCGCGGAATAGAAGAGATCCACCGCCATGCCGATGGCCACGGCCTCGCCATGCAGGATGGAGAAGTTGCTCACCTGCTCCAGCTTGTGCGCCGCCCAATGTCCGAAGTCCAGCGGGCGCGCCGAGCCTTGTTCAAAGGGGTCGCCACTGGTGGTGATGTGGTCCACATGCAGCGCTGCGCTGCGGCGCACGGCTTCTTCCAACGCCGCGGTATCGAGCGACGCCAGCGCGGCCACGTTGTTTTCGATCCAGTGGTAAAACTCCGCGTCGCGGATCAGCGCCACCTTGAGGGCTTCGATGAGGCCGCAGCGTTTCTCCCGCACGTGAAGCGTGTCGAGGAAGGCAAAATCATTCACCACCGCATAGGGAACGGCGAAGGAGCCGATCCAGTTCTTCTTGCCGAAGAAATTCACGCCGTTTTTCACACCCACGCCGCCGTCGCCCTGGCTGAGGGTGGTGGTGGGGAAACGGATGTGCCGGATGCCTCGATGCGCGGTGGCGGCCGCGAAACAGACAAGATCCAGCACGGCGCCGCCGCCGATCACCAGCACAAAGGAATGCCGGTCCAGCATGGAGTCGTTGATGACCTGCCAGCACTCCAGCATCAGGTTGAAGTCATTTTTGCAGGCCTCGCCGCCAGTGAGCACGATCGGCGGGAACGCCCAGGTGAAGACGTCGGGATTGGCGGCGGCGTATTCCTCAAGCGAGAGCAACAGGCCGGGATGGGCCGCTTCCACCGCGCTGTCCACAAAGGCGACGCATTTGGTCACCTGGCCGTCTTCACGTGCGCCGGTCAGCAGGTCACGCAGGGTAGCATTGTCCGGCTGGAACACGCCACGGGTGAAGAGCACACGGTGCGTGTGGGTCACGGTAAAAGTCTTTTCCAGCATGAATGGGGGAGAGCTCTTGGTATCGTTCGCGGGGTCCGTGTCAAACGATACGCGTGTAAGGGATCGGAGGGCGCGGCTTGTGGTGGCGGAGCATGAACAAATCTCAGTGGGCGGGGACGCGCTTCTCCCAGCCCACAGGCTGGATCCAGGCCATCTCGGTCTGGTCAGGGTAGGAGGGATTTGCGTGGGGCTTGCTGGAGGTAACAATGGCGCGCACGTAGAGTTCCTTGCCGGTGAGCGTGTAGTTTACCTCGGCGCCTTCGATGGTGGCGAAGGTCTTTCCGACGTCCGAGGAATAGTGCGTGCGCTTGGGATGCGGATCGCCCGGAGGTGAATCCGTTTCGGTAGTTGTGGCATCGAAATCTTCCGGCGTGCCGACGATGCGGGTGCTGTAGGTGATGCCCGGCTCCGCATGGATGCGCACGTGCAGCCTGCCATTCTTGAAGCTGACCTCGTCCAGCATGACACCGGAGGAACCGTAATAGTCTCCCGCGCGGAGGGCGGCGATGAGGGCCTCCGGCTTCAGCTCCGTGGCGTGCACCATGACC
>Ga0265327_10004220_pt1 | contig 12910 bp, 10 predicted proteins | sample 41621metaG_FD_202089 | JGI IMG/M metagenome (GOLD analysis project Ga0265327, IMG submission 202089) | Rhizosphere microbial communities from Carex aquatilis grown in University of Washington, Seatle, WA, United States - 4-16-21 metaG | ecosystem: Host-associated > Plants > Roots > Rhizosphere...
GGTTTCGCTCCAGTTTCAAGATCGGGTAAACCAAATATTGAGCCATGTGAAGATCAATATGGAGAAGCTCCATCTGCACCTTGAGGACAGGCGGAGAATGCAAGAGCGCCCATCAATCGACTCCAGAACCTGGCTGGATGAAATGGAAATTACCTATGCGACAGATGAGCAACGCCAGATACACAAGGAGGCTCAGCCAATCAAAACGTCTCGGCTCAATAGAGATATACGTCCATCCGGCTCGTTTCAATCCGGCAGGGCCCTAACCGAACAGGGAATCACTTTCTTTTAGGAGAATGTCATGGCTAAAACAGTACTCATTGTGGATGACTCGGCAACGATCAGGCAGGTTGTATCCATTGCACTGAGAGGAGCCGGTTACGAAGTTATCGAGGGCAGTGACGGAGTCGATGCCTTGTCCAAGCTTCACGGGCAGAAAATTCATCTCATCATCAGCGATGTCAACATGCCCAACATGGACGGCATCACCTTTGTGAAGGAAGTCAAAAAGCTTCCCGATTACAAATTTACGCCCATCATCATGCTGACCACCGAATCCCAGGAAAACAAGAAGCAGGAAGGCCAGAAGGCCGGGGCCAAAGCGTGGGTGGTCAAGCCGTTCTTGCCCCCCCAGATGTTGCAGGCCGTTTCCATGCTGGTTTTACCTTGAGGATCGCAGCATGAAAAAGAAAAGCGCATTGACACGTATCGGTATCGAAGGCGAGTTGAACATTTCGACAGCAGCCGTATTGCGGCAGCGCTTGCTCGATGCCATCGATGCAGGCGCAGAAGTTGAAGTGGACTTGTCTCAAGTCAGCGAAATGGACAGTGCAGGCATACAACTGATGGTGGCGGCGAAGCGCGAGGCGGCAATACGCAACAAGTCTCTGCGCTTCATCGGCCACAGCCAAGCGGTTTTCGACGTGATCGAGTTGTACGATCTCTCCGGCCATTTCGGCGACCCGGTGCTGATCCGCTCCACGACCTGACAAGGAGCTGCTATGAATCTGGACGACGCTCTCAATACGTTCATCGTTGAATCCCGCGAACTGCTGGTGCAGATGGAAGAAGCGCTGCTGCGCATCGAGCAGAAGCCTGAAGATACCGACACCATCAACGCCATCTTTCGCGCCGCCCACACCATCAAGGGGTCGGCGGGGCTTTTCGGGTTAGACCACATCGTATCTTTTACGCACCACGCGGAAAGTGTACTGGACAAGGTACGCAGCGATGAGTTGCGCATCAATAACGAACTGGTCGCCATATTTCTCTCAGTCTGCGATCACCTTGGCGTATTGATTTCGCACATCGCGGAAGGCAGTGACCCGGATGACGATACACACCGCATCAGCGAGGATCTGGTGAAAAAAATTCGCGGCTATCTGGAGCAACCACCGCGCATCAGCTGTCAGGCGCAGGCAAAAATGGAACCGCGCGGAAATGAAACTTATGCCGTCGATGGCGTTGGTACGGATAACTGGCATATTTCCTTGCGCTTCGGCCCGGGGGTGTTGCGCAACGGCATGGACCCCTTGTCCTTCATCCGCTATCTAACCACTTTCGGCGAGATTGTCCACATCGTCACCCTCGTGGATGCCGTGCCGCCGCTGTCGGAACTGGAGCCGGAGACCGGCCATCTCGGTTTTGAGATCAGTTTTAATACCAAGGCAGACAAGGCCGCCATTGAGAGCGCCTTCGATTTTGTGCGCGATGATGCACACATCTGCATCCTGCCCCCACACAGCAAGATAGCCGAATACATGCGGATGATAAATGCGCTGCCGCAGGAAGAATTGCGTCTGGGCGAGATACTGGTTCATTGCGGCACATTGACCCAGAAGGAACTCGATTCCGCCCTCAGGCGCCAGTCTGCCCGACCCGATGAACTGATCCGCCCAATCGGCGAGGTGCTGGTAGAGCATGGCGTAGTTCAGTCACAGGTAGTGGAGGCGGCGCTGGACAAGCAAAAGCAGGTCAAGGAGCATAAGAACACCGAGTCCGAATTGATCCGCGTCAACGCGGAGAAACTGGATCAGCATATCAATCTCATCGGCGAGCTGATCATCGCCAGCGCTGGCGCCAGCCTGATCGCTCAGCGGACTGGATTCCCCGATCTGCTAGAGGCCGCAGCCCTGCTCTCCAGACTGGTGGAGGAAGTGCGCGATTCCGCGTTGACTCTGCGTATGGTGGAGATCGGTGCCACATTCAACCGCTTCCAGCGCGTAGTGCATGATGTGAGCACCGAACTCGGCAAGGATATACGGCTCGAAATCAGCGGCGCAGACACCGATCTGGACAAAACTGTGGTGGAGAAAATAGGCGATCCATTGACTCATCTGGTGCGCAACTCTATGGATCACGGCATCGAGCCGGCCGACGTGCGCATCGCGTGCGGCAAGCCCGCCCACGGCACGGTCAAACTCAATGCCTACCATGATTCGGGCAGCATTGTCATCGAAGTCTCGGACGACGGTGGGGGGCTTAATCGCGAACGCATCCTGAAAAAGGCCATCGAGCGCAGCATGGTCAAAGCCGACCAGCAGATTTCCGATCAGGAAATTCACAACCTGATTTTTGAACCGGGGTTTTCCACGGTCGAGCAGGTGAGCAATCTCTCGGGCCGGGGCGTCGGCATGGATGTGGTGCGACGGAATATTACCGCGTTGCGCGGCACGGTGGAAATTGATAGTGCCGAAGGGGTCGGAACCACGATGCGCATCCGGCTGCCGCTGACACTAGCGATCATTGATGGCTTCCTGGTGGGAGTGAATGGCTCCTCGTTCGTCGTGCCGCTGGATATGGTGGTCGAATGCGTGGAGCTGTCGCAACAGGAAACTGCCGAGTCACACGGGCGCAACCATCTGAACCTGCGCGGCGAGGTGCTGCCCTTCATTCGTCTGAAGCAACTCTTCGATATTCCCGAGCCGCCTGCAATCGTCGATGTCGATGCGGACGACACATACAACTTCGGTAACACACAGCCACGCGACGGGTCGTCAAGCGCCATCCTTACTGCGGAAGGAGCGGCTGCGCTGGCCAGAGATCCGGAGCTTGCCTTCCTGCTGCATCCGGTTAAACGGGAAAACGTGGTCGTTGTGCAATATGCGGGACACCGCGCCGGACTAGTTGTAGACAACCTGATGGGCGAGTTCCAGACCGTTATCCGTCCTCTGGGTGTGGTGTTCAACGGAATTGATGGGATCAGCGGCTTCACCATCCTTGGCAACGGCAATGTGGCGTTGATTCTGGATGTGCCGGGGCTGGTGCGGCGCGTGTCGAATCGAGAAACAAAACGGAACAAACTGGCAGCGGCTTTTGCCGTGGCGGAATGAGCAAGCGAGAACCGATCAACATTTCTGAAGGAGTAAATCATGTTCCAAAATCTGAAAGTAGGCGTGAGGATGGGGGCCGGCTATGCAATCGCAATAATATTCTTGCTCATCATTTCCGTGGTCGGCATTCTCCGTGTCGGGGCGATCAACGGAGAAGTCAGCTCATTCGTCAACGATAAGCTCCCGAAGGTAGTCTGGAGCAACGAAATAATGGACGATGCCGACAATATTTCCGGGGCCTTGCGCAACGCAACCATGTTTGCCTATCAGAAAAATGAGGCGGAAATACAGAAGCAACTCGACCGTATTCCTTCATCGCGAGAAATCGTGAATGACCGTTATGCCAAACTGGAAAAAACCATATTGAGCGATAAAGGCAAGGAGTTACTTGCCAAAGTCAAAGTGGCGCTGGAAGCCTTCACCAGTTCGCAAAGCAGGACGATAGATCTCTTGCGTGCGCACAAGATCGATGAGGCCAACTTAGAGCTTACCGGTAACGGTCGCTTGGCTCAGGAAGCCTACTCAAAAGCCGTCAATGATCTTAATGAGTTCCAGACTTCGCTGGCCACGGAGGAAGGCAAAACCTCCGAAGAACTGGCGGCATCCACGCGCACCCTGATTCTCATACTTGCCAGTCTGGCCGCATTACTGTCCATCGTTCTGGGATACTTCATAACTCGCAGCATCACCGGGCCGATCAGCAATGTGGTCAATGCGGCAAAGAAAATGGCGGCAGGAGACTTCGAGTTCGATCTGAACAGTGAAGCAAAGGATGAAGTTGGCGAAGTTGCTCGTGCAGTGGGTTCTGTCAAGCAGTCAGTCGGTAGTTTGCAAAATGAGCTTCAGCGCCTGACGGAGGCATCCAGAGCCGGGCAACTTGGCGAGCGCGGCAAAACAGAAAAATTCAAAGGCACTTATGCGGACATTATTGGTAATACCAATGAGATGCTGGATGCCATCCTGCTGCCCATCGGCGAAGGCAACCGCATTTTGGCGCAGATTTCCGGCGGCAAGATTGACGAACTGATTGCGCAGACCTATCAGGGCGATCACGAGAAAATGAAGCAGGCGGTCAACAACGTCGCGGTTACCATACAGGGCCTGCAGAAGGAACTCACCCGCTTGGTTGAGGCATCACGTGCCGGGCAGTTGAGCGAGCGCGGCAAACCGGAACAATTCCAAGGCGCTTATGGCGACATCATCCGTGGCACTAACACCATGCTGGATGCGATCCTGCTGCCCATCGGCGAAGGCAACCGCATTCTCAGTCAAATCTCGGGCGGCAAGATTGATGAACTGATTGCTCAGACCTATCAGGGTGATCACGAGAAGATGAAGCAGGCAGTCAACAACGTCGCGGTCACCATACAGGGCTTGCAGAAGGAACTCACGCGGCTGGTTGAGGCATCACGTGCCGGGCAGTTGAGCGAGCGCGGCAAACCGGAACAATTCCAAGGCGCTTATGGCGACATCATCCGTGGCACCAACACCATGCTCGATGCCATCCTGCTGCCCATCGGAGAAGGCAACCGCATTCTCAGCCAGATTTCCGGTGGCAAGATTGACGAGCTGATTGCCCAGACCTATCAGGGCGACCACGAGAAGATGAAGCAGGCGGTCAATAATGTCGCTACCACGGTACAAGACCTGCATCAGGAATTACAGCGCCTGACCGAGGCATCACGCGCTGGGCAGTTGAGCGAGCGCGGTAAACCGGAGCAGTTTAAGGGTGCATACGCCGAAATTATCCGGGGCACAAATGCAATGCTCGATGCCATCCTGCTACCCATCGGCGAAGGCAATCGGGTTCTGCGGCGGATTAGTGGCGGCGACCTCAGGGACAGCGTCAAAATTGAATGCCACGGCGATCACCAGAAAATGAAAGACGCGGTCAACGGCGTGCATTCCTGGCTTACCGAGCTGATCGCTTATGTGACCAGGATCGCTAACGGCGACATGTCCGCAACCATGTCCAAAGCATCGGAAGACGACCAGATTCATGAGTGGCTGATGCTAATGAAGTCCAATATCGGTGCACTGGTCATGGATGCGCAAATGCTTTCCGGTGCCGCCGTAGATGGCAATCTGTCTGCCCGTTCCGATGCCTCCAAGCACACGGGCGACTATCGTAAGATCATCGAGGGCTTGAACGCGGTAATGGAAGCCATCGTCGGCCCGGTAAATGATATCGGGAAGGTCATGCGCGCGATGGAGGGGGGCGACCTGACGAAGAGTATTTCCGCAGAATACTGCGGCGAGCTGAAGGCGTTGTGCGATACCGTCAACAATACGGTAGCGAAATTGGCGCAGACAATTACGGAAGTAAACCTCACCGCTGAGACTTTGACTTCAGCGACTACACAGGTGTCGGCAACGGCACAGTCGTTATCACAAGCCTCTACCGAACAGGCGGCGAGCGTCGAGGAGACTTCAGCTTCGGTTGAGCAAATGTCGGCCTCCATCAGCCAGAATACTGAGAACGCCAAAGTGGCCGACACCATGTCCGCCGAAGGTACTAAAAAGGCGGCTGACGGCGGCCAAGCGGTGACAGAGACGGTGACGGCAATGAAGCAGATCGCCAAGAAAATCGGCATTATCGATGACATCGCCTACCAGACAAACCTGCTGGCACTAAATGCCGCCATCGAGGCGGCGCGCGCGGGCGAACACGGCAAGGGCTTTGCGGTTGTGGCTGCGGAGGTAAGAAAACTGGCCGAGCGCAGCCAAGTGGCAGCACAGGAGATCGGTCAACTCGCAGGTAACAGCGTAGGCTTGGCGGAGAAGGCCGGCAAGTTGCTGGATGAGATCGTGCCAGCAACCAAGAAGACGGCTGATCTGGTGCAGGAAATTACTGCCGCTTCGGAAGAACAGTCCAGTGGTGTCGCTCAAGTGAATACCGCCATGACCCAACTCAACCAGATCACTCAGCAAAATGCCGCCGCTTCGGAAGAGCTTGCGGCTACAGCCGAGGAAATGAGCGGCCAGGCGGGAAACCTTCAGGAGCTTATGAGCTTCTTCACGATTACGGGCAGCAAGGATAAGAGCCGCCAGTCCAGTATCGTCCTGCCAATGTCTAAAGCAAAAGCAGGCGGCAAAGCGCCGGTGTCGCTAGTTGCGCAGTCTGTTGCCAAGCACAAAGGCAATGGTAGCGCCGGTGTTAGCGAAGCTGACTTCGCCCATTTCTGATAGAACAACTGATGAGGCTACTAGCCATTCCGCTAGGCCCCAAAGTGCGGGGCAAGCGGCTGGTTATAGCCATCCGACTAACCAAGCAAAAAACGCTTGGCAAGTCGTTGGTTATAGGAGACCGACATGCAAGCGACAGAAACTCAATTGGCCAAACAGGAAGCACGAGATACTGCGGTAATCAGGGATGCCACCCTAGCAGCAGGGGAAGATCAGCAATACCTCACCTTCCTGCTGGGCGAGGAGATGTTCGCCATCGGCATCCTGTCTATCCGCGAAATCATCGAGTACGGTTATGTTACGGAAGTGCCGATGACACCACCTTATATTCGTGGTGTCATCAACCTGCGTGGCGCGGTGGTTCCGGTAGTGGATCTGGCGCTGCGCTTCGGTCGCGAGGCGCTCGACAATACCAAGCGCACTTGCATTGTCATCGTTGAAATAGAGTCGGCCAAGGGCAGCCACGAAATGGGCGTGGTAGTTGATGCTGTCAGTGAAGTATTGGAAATTTCTCATGATGACATCGAGCCGCCACCGGAGTTTGGTGGGCATATTCGTAGCGATTTCATCAAAGGCATGGGGAAGATAAACGGCAAATTCGTTATCATTCTTAATGCCAATAAGGTGCTGTCAATAGATGAATTGTCCCTGTTGGGGCAAGCAGCGAAAACGATGTCTGCGCCGCCGATGGAGGTGGTGGCCTGATTTTTGTCGGCGATGGTTCGGATTGTGGCGATGAGCGAGTTGCAAATAAAAACCCGCAAAGCCTATACGCAGTGAGGGTTTTTGCGATTGCATGAGGCTGGATAATAACGAGTCTTGGCGGAGGCTGTGAGATTCGAACTCACGGAACATTTCTGTTCGGCAGTTTTCAAGACTGCTGGTTTAAACCACTCACCCAAACCTCCAACGGGGGGCATGATACCTGAACTTGCTCCTCTCATAAATCAACTGATTGGATTCCACTCGTTTTCTATAGGTGTATCTGAACGTCTGCTCAGTCTTGCGGATGGTTAAGGTATTGAAATAATCATTTTCCAGTGCTCAGATTTATCTCTTCGGGCGTGCCAGATTTTGGTCTTTAATAAATCGCCCAGCATTAACGTGCTGGGCGATTTTTATTTTCAGCAAAGTCATCGCGGGAGTTTTGCGGGGCTCTCCCTCGCACATCAGGTTGGATGCCTCGAGAAGTTCGGCCAACTGGGCCGCGAATAGTGCATTGTTATGTCGTCGTTCTTATGACCAAACAGCACGTTCCGCGTTTCCAGCGGAACGCGAGTCACCCCAGCCTTCTGCACACAGAATGTCCGCAATTGTTTTTCTTCACGCTTCAGTCTGATGCGATTTCACCATGGGGTGCAGATCGTGAATATTCCTTCCGCCGATTGAATCCGTAGCGGTTCCTAAATGCACAGAGCGCGATACACATAATTTTTCTTATGTGCGTTGGCGAACACAGTTTTTCTGCGCATGAGTGCCATAGTGCCACTGGCGTAAAAAGTTTCCTTAGGCTCTGTTCGATCTGATTCTGGATTTATGCGGGACAAACAGAAGCTCAGGCGCTCGTGGAATATGTCGGTAACAAGTGAATAAGTGTGCAACACATCACACCAAGATTAACGCCTGCATGAAATCGGCCTGCCGCGCCGATTTTTCCGGGATCAGATAGAGATAATGAGGGGGCGCAAATGAACAGATTAGAAAGCATTACTAAGCCACTTTTGTGGTTCATGGCATTACTGCTGCTCGTATTGGAGGCCGGTTGTGGCAGTGGTGGTGGGCAAAGTCCAATTTTTGGTTCAAGCAGTATTGTCGGGCTTGCACCCGTGGCGACCGCAGTGCTTCCTGTGCCTAAAAGCACCGTGGCAACCAGCACAAAAATAATTCAAGTCGTCTTCAGTAAGGCGATGGCTCCCGCCACGATTACTCCGGCCAATTTCACGCTGGATTGTGTTGCTGCTGGTGGGGCAATAACGACGATGGCAGGAGGCGCGGTCACCTATCCGGATGCATTTAATGCGGTGCTTACACTTCCGGGTGCTCCCAACCTTCCGCCTAGTGCCGTGTGTACCGCAAAGGTTACCGCCGCTGCCACAGACACTACGGTTCCGGGTAAGCCGCTGGCGGCTGATTTTACCTGGAGCTTCGCGACAGCTTTAACACCGGATACAACACTCCCCAAGGTGGCGCTGACCTTCCCGGCTGATGCAGCGAGTGGCGTGTCGGCCAGCACATCAATCATGGCCATTTTTACGAAGGATATGGCCGCAGCAACGATTACGCCCGCCAACTTTTCCTTGGCCTGCGCTTCGTGTGTAGTCGCTTCACCCACAGGCAGTGTGACCTATGATGGCCCATCCAGAACCGCCAGATTCACGCCGACAACGCCCGCAGTGCTTGAGGTTGGGAAAACGTATACCGCCACGATCAAAGGCGGTATCGGCGGAGTAACGGATGCGGTAATCCCGGCAAATTTGTTGGGAGGCGATGTAGGTCATCCGCTCGTGGCAGGCAATTATGTATGGACATTTACCACGCTGGCCTCAGCCCCAGCGGTACCAGTGACGGTGGCATCTCTGGCTATTGCGGGTAGTCCCGCCGTGTGTCCCAGTGCAACCATCAAAGCGCTCTTCACCGCATCACCTGGTTTGCGGATGGATCCTTCAACGGTCAATACAACAACGTTTATGGTGAACAACACAACAGTACCTGCCACACCTGTTGCTGTTCAGGGGGCTGTGGCTCTCGATGTGCTCACGGGCTTAACCGCGACCTTCACGCCCAGGCTTCCGCTGATCAATGGTCAGACCTATACGGCCACGATTAAGGCCAATGTTCCAGTCGGCCCTCCCATTGTTGCGGGGGTAAAAGATACGGCGACCCCAGTTGCCGATACCTTGGCACTTGACTACTCGTGGAGCTTTACCGCCGGTCCCGCGACAGGTGTTTGCTTGGCACCGGTACAATTGGGATGGATTTCTCCGTTCGGCATCGCGGCTACTGCCGGAATAACCAATACCGTTACAGCTCCTATTACGCACATTGAGGGTGATGTGGTACTTGATCCAACTGCGACGTGTAATGCGGTGGCTGTTGATGCGGCGGGCGGCTTTGGCCTGTGCGGGAGCAACGGTTCCACTCCGACTATCAACGGGATCGTGATCAGCCCCGGATTTAACGTGGGCGTCACTTCAACCGCTATCAAGGCCGATTTGCTGGCAGCGTTTCTGAGTGTCACGCCTCCAGCGGGGCCGCCAGCAGCCGGTTCATTGGGCGGTGCAACACCGATAGCGGCTCCCACCACTTTGGGGGGCGCGGTTGGACTTGTTCTGACACCGGGGGTTAACTACTTCACTCCTGGCGTGTATCAGTCCATCACGTCGATCCTGATAACAGGTGATCTTACGCTCGACGCATTGGGCAATCCCGATGCTGTGTTCGTTTTCCAATCATCGAGCACGATCGATACCGCAGCGGGCGCGCCCACTCCCGGAATACGTACTCGTATCCTTTTGGTCAACGGTGCCAAGGCTTCCAACATCTGGTGGCAGGCGGGTACTTCGGCGACGCTCGGGGCGTATTCTGAATTTCAGGGCAACATTCTGTCCTCTGCAAGTATCACGATGGTCACTGGTGCAACCTCGTGCGGCAGATTACTGGCGGGAGCGTTTACCGCAGGTGCGTTCGTGTTTGACGCTAACGTTGTTTCCGTGCCGGGCCACCCTTTTGCGCCGCCCGCTACCTACTCGACAATTTGCCAGTAACAGGAAAACAAAGGGCGGCAGCACCATTCCTGTCGCCCGGCATTGCTTAATCAAGACCACGTTAATTGTCAGCAACAATTAACCGACACATCTGGAGAACAACATGAAAAAAGTAGCTAACACCATAGGGGTTCTGGGTATTGTGGGGTGCGCCGTAATCGCCAGCCCATTCGCGATGGCAGATGATTCCGGCTGGTATATGGGCGGCAACTTAGGCCAAGCTCGAGCGAAAATTGATGACACACGGATCACCAGCAGCCTGCTGCAGGGAGGCAGTTTTACTGCCCCATCGATTACCGATGATAACCGTAGCGTAGGGTATAAATTTTTTGGCGGGTATAAATTCAACAAGAACTTTGCTCTTGAATCCGGCTATTTCAATCTTGGGAAATTCGGTTATACGGCGGCCACGACGACGACGGCTCTACCGGTAACGGCGGGGACGCTAGGTGGCAAAATCGAGCTGGATGGATTCAATATCGACGCTGTCGGGATTTTGCCCGTCACCGAAAAGTTTTCTGTGTTTGGCCGTGTTGGAGCGAACTACGCCGAAGCCAGAGACACGTTCGTCAATACCGGATCCGTCCCCGCGCCGCAGAACCCCAGCCCGAGCAAGCGCGAACTCAATCCGAAAATAGGTCTTGGAATTCAGTATAACTTCAGCGAATCTCTGGGGGTGCGCGTCGAGGCGGAACGCTACAGGATCAACGATGCCGTCGGCAACAAAGGCGATATCGACCTTATTTCGCTCGGCTTGGTTTACCGGTTTGGCAACGCGGCACCGGCTCCCGTTCCGGCTCCTATACCGGAACGTGCGGCATGCCCGACACCAGAACGTGTTTCCTGCCCGACACCCGAACCAGTTATCGTTGTACCGCCACCCAAGCCAATGGTAATGGCGCCACCGCCACCACCGCCATTGCCGAAGAAAATGGTTTTTGCTTCAGATTCCTCTGCGGATTCACTTTTTGATTTTGACAATTCTGCGGTGAAACCAGCTGGCAAACAGGCCATAGACAAATTTGCCGCAGACCTGAAGGGTGCCAATTTTGATGTCATCACGGTAACCGGACACACCGACCGGCTTGGGTCACAAGCCTATAACGCGAAGCTTTCAACGAGTCGCGCCGAAGCCGTCAAAGCCTACCTGGTCGAATCCGACGGCATCCCGGCAGACAAGATTGTCGCCAAGGGCGTCGCGGCGACAGAACCGGTGACGAAGTCCGGAGAATGCAAAGGCAAAAAAGCAACTGTTGCACTTATCACGTGCCTGCAGCCGGATCGTCGCGTGGAGGTCGAAGTGACCGCGACGCGAACCTCCAACTAGTTGTCGCACAGAACCTGAAATGCCGCGTCGTTTTTTACACTTAAAAATTGATGCGGCGATTCATGCCGTAATTTTTATCAAGACTTACCCAATGTTCAAGGAGAACTAACATGAAATTTACCCCGAAGCGGTTTGCTACTTTCATTATTGCTATGACGCTGGTTTCAGTTGTCGGATGCACGTCGACCGCCACCAAGGAGGGAACCGGGGAATATATCGACGATTCCGTGATCACCACCAAGGTCAAGAAAGCAATATTTGACGAATCCACTTTGAAATCCACGGAGATCAACGTTGAAACATTCAAGGGCGTCGTGCAACTGAGCGGCTTTGTCAGCTCTTCGGAAGCTGAAAGCAAAGCGGTTGAAGTGGCGCGCAGTGTCGCGGGCGTGAAGTCGGTAAAAGATGACATGCGCGTCAAGTAACAGTATGCGGGTGTAACGCCATATGCCGCCAATCATCTGTTGACTGGCGGCGACATGAACGCAATTAAAAAGGAATCCAGAATGAACCTGTTAAGAAAAATCAAATTGGTCGGCCTGTCGGTGGTATTGCTTGCCGGACTTGCCGCGTGCGACAAGCCCGGCCCTGCAGAGACTGCCGGTAAAAAGATCGATCAAACGGCTGATGATGCTGGCAAGAAAATAAGTGAGGCCGCAGACAAGGTCGGTGACAAGCTATCCGCACAAGGCGATAAAACTGCGGTGGCGATTGATGATGCCGAGATCACCACCAAGGTTAAAGCCGCGATCTTTGCCGAGTCCGGACTCAAGACGCTGCAAATCAGCGTTGATACCGTAAAAGGCGTGGTGGCGCTGAGCGGGTCAGTCGATACACAGGCGAATAGCGATAAAGCCAAAGCGCTGGCAAGTGCTGTCGCGGGCGTAGCCAAGGTTGAGAATAATCTGGTGCTGAAGCCCAAATAAGCGTCTTTGCAGCCAACAAATTTAAGGAACAGATCATGGAACTGCAAACCGCATACAAGCAAAAAATGTCCGCGCAACTGAAAGAATGGAACGCGCAAATTAATCTGCTGGAAGCCAAGGCGGAAAACTTGGGCGCGGACATCAAAATCAAGCGTGCCGAAGAGCTTCATGCGTTGCGTGCCAAGCAGCGTGTTGCCGCAGAAAAGATGCAGGAATTGGAAGCGGCCAGCGGCGAGGCGTGGGAGCAGATCAAAGTGACTGCCGACAAGATTTGGGAGGAGCTTAAATTTGGCGTGAGCGAGGCTCACTCTAAATTCAAGTGAGTGAATGCCAGCGTTTTGCTGGCTGGGATAGTCACTATTGTGAGAAATAAAA